>Ga0182015_10001058_pt1 | contig 37788 bp, 35 predicted proteins | sample 712P3MmetaG_FD_120478 | JGI IMG/M metagenome (GOLD analysis project Ga0182015, IMG submission 120478) | Permafrost microbial communities from Stordalen Mire, Sweden - 712P3M metaG | ecosystem: Environmental > Terrestrial > Soil > Wetlands > Permafrost | place: Sweden: Stordalen | collected...
GCCCTGCCGCAGGCATCCTTCGGCCCCGCCGAAGTCCTATCGATTCTGACTCGCGTCAGCGGTCATCACATAATCCTCATGATCGATGAATATGATCGTGTGAAGGATGTTGAAACCCGCAATAAAATCGCCGAGATGCTCAAGAATGTTTCGGATGCGGCGATACCGATCACGTTTGTCCTAATCGGCGTCGCAGCCGACGTCGATGATTTGTTAGGCAAACATCCGTCGCTCCGTCGCGCCTTGGTGATCGTACCTCTTCCACTTCTGAGCCGTGAAGAAGCGGCGGCAATCATATCTAACGGCGAGGAACGTCTCGGCATTGCGTTCTCACCATCGATGCGTGAGCGAATTCTCGATCTAGCACCTGGCCTCCCGTATTATGTTCATCTTCTTTGTCTCTTTGCGGCCCGCAATGCGATACGGCGCGGATCGAAAATGATCGATGCTGAAGATGTTAATTATGCGGTCGAGCGCTGCATTGCCGAAGCTGAGACCGAGGTCAAAGAAATCTATAATCTTGCAGTATCGCGCCATGGCACGACGGTAAGCTTGGCGCCGGTCCTGCTTGCTGCTGCGCGGTGCAAATGCGATGAGTTTGGTGTATTCGCTACGGAGGACGTTCAAAAGGCACTCGAAGCCTATTCAGCTTCAGTCCCGCCCGATATGCGATCGGCTCTCGAGGAATTGACCACGGCGAATCGGGGCGAGGTTCTCCGACGCGTGCCAGTGCGCGATGGGTTTCGCTACCAGTTTCAAACGCAAATCCTTCGGCAATACGTCCTTTTACAGGGCCTGCCCAACCTAGCCTAAGTGCGCCTATGCCGCAGGGTGTCGCTGAAACCTTAACTTAGGCAATAATGTTAATTGGGTTTGGTTTTGTTGGCTGGCGTCTTTGGTCTAACGAGCTGAGAATTGCGAGTGCCTGAAGCCAACTCGACGAAACGCGAAAAGCCGTCCCTGTGGGCGGTTTTTTTGGATTTTCAAGCCATCTCCGCTTGATGCCAATTTTGGAAACAGAATGTCAGAATAGATGACTGGCAAAATTCACCCCGATCGCAGACTCAAAAGTTCGGTTAGAATGCCCTCGGCCGTCGGAGAACGACAAAAGCCATGCAACGGCTTTCCGCAACAATCGAGTCAGGCGAAAGACTAGCAGGTCATGGACCTAGAGGGTGATCGACGAATTTCGTGGTGCGTTCTTTTTTGGACCTGCAACAATGTGTTGCGTCTCTTTTGTGCCGTGCTTTTCATTTTTGTTGGCACTGCTGCTTGGGCTCAGACATCCGATACTTCAACGCCGAACGTGACACCTCCAAAAGGTGCAGGAACCGGTTTCTATCTGGCCGGATCAAACGGCATGCTATTAACGGCCGCCCATGTCGTCCATGACTGCGCGCATATAGTAACGAGGCGGCCATCGGGACAATTTCTCGATTTAGCAAAAGCCAGCATCGATGTTGCGGCTGATCTCGCACTGCTCCGCGACCCCACCTCACCCCGTGGATTGGGCCTACTGATTGCAAAAGCGGTCATGCCGTTGCTGGGTGAGCCCGTGATGGTTTACGGCTATGGCTTGTTCGGGCCACTCCACGGCGCGGGATCAATCCTCGTCGGTAACGTCACCGGATTTGGCGGAACGCGTCTCGACACTCGAGACTTTGATCCAGATCTCATCCGTATCTCGACGGACCTCAAAGTTGGCTTCAGTGGTGGTCCCGTCGTCGATGGCTCAGGTGGCGTTATTGGTGTCGCGTCCTCGGTCGAGACTATTGGGCTGCGTGGGTCGAATGACGTCAGAACGACCGCGACGCTTAATTTTGTTGCCGGCGGTAATGCTTTGCAAAAATTCCTCGACGGTTCCGGAATCTCCTATAGCAAGGTCGCAGATAGCCGGAGCCGGCCTACAACTACGATCGCGACAGCGCTCCAATATGCTGCGGTACCGCTATTTTGTGTTGAAAATTAAAGGACGTTGTTTGAACTTACCTTTATCGTCGGCCGCCGCCCCCAACAGACATAATTACAGAGCCGAGCGAGCATTCCTATGATGGCCATAATTCAAATTGTTACTCATTTTGGCGATCTCGCCATCATGATTCCCTTGATCGTGATTATATCGGCTTGGCTGCTTTGGGTGAGGGGAACGATTACGGTCGTATGGTGGCTGATCGCAGTAGCGCTTTGCGCCGGCAGCATCGCCATTCTTAAAATCTATTTTTTCGCCTGCCCCCTCAGCGAGCTTCGGAGCCCGAGCGGGCATTCAAGTCTAAGCACATTGGTTTACGGCGTCCTCGCACTAATCGTTGCCACGCAATGGCAGGGCTGGCGTCGCATCATGACCGTGGGGCTTGGCGTCTTGCTGGTGGCCGCGGTCGCGTTTTCGCGCATCCTGCTCGGTGCTCATAACTGGCCCGAGGTTATAACCGGCCTCATTGTCGGATTAATCGCCCTCACGGGTTTCTCGATTTTTTATGTACGCCATCGAACCACTCAGGGCGTGTTATGGCCGCTATTGGTTGCGGCGATCATCGTCATAATCTTATTCAATGATCAAGAAGTCCAAGCCGAAACGCTCCTTCATCAACTGAGCGTTCTCCTTCATATTCATCAATCGATGTGCGCCTAAAGCGTGGTCGCCAGCGGCTGAAAGATCGACGGATTAATCCGTTATCAGCCGTTGGAGATAGGCGCCATAATCCGACTTTCCATGCGCTGCGATATGATTTGCTAGCTGATTGCGATCGATGAATCCCATCGTGTAGGCAATTTCTTCGAGACAGGCGACTTTAAGGCCCTGCCGTTTCTCGATGGTTCGGACAAATTGCGAAGCCTCAATAAGGAAATCGTGCGTGCCGGTATCGAGCCAAGCGATACCTCGCCCGAGGCGCTCGACGCTTAGGACGCCACGCTCAAGATACCGATTGTTAACATCGGTAATTTCAAGTTCGCCCCTCGCCGACGGCCGAATTGAATCGGCAATCGCGATCACGTCATTATCGTAGAAATAAAGTCCAACGACGGCCCAGTCAGACTTGGGCTTTTTTGGCTTCTCCTCAATGCTCAGTGCGGTCCCGGCATCGTCAAAATTGACCACGCCGTACCGCTCGGGATCCTGTACCCGATAGCCGAACACGGTTGCCCCGCGAATCCGCGCGCTGGCTTTCTCCAACTGGTCAAGAAGACCGTTTCCATAGAAAATGTTGTCGCCCAAAATAAGCGCGACCCGATCGGATCCGATGAAATGGCGTCCGATCTGAAAGGCTTGCGCCAATCCCTCAGGTCGCGGCTGTACCGCATAGGAAATGGCTAGCCCATATGTGCTGCCATCCCCGAGCAGGGAAATAAATGCAGCCTGGTCTTGTGGGGTCGTAATAATCAGGATGTCCCTGATGCCCGCGAGCATGAGGGTCGATAGCGGATAATAAATCATCGGCTTGTCGTAAACCGGCAGTAATTGTTTTGAGAGGACGCGGGTTAGCGGAAAGAGACGCGTGCCCGAACCGCCGGCCAGAATAATTCCCTTCATGCGATCCTTATGGTCCAACGACATAGGGTACAACTCTTGCCAATTCAGCTTCCCACGATGGCGGCGATATTCCGAGTTGGTTGACGATCTTATCGCAATTTAGCACTGAATTTTTCGGGCGCCGGGCCGGCAATGGATATTCAGCTGTCGTGATTTCGACGAGTCGTGGCACGCGCGGCAGGCTTGGCGCTGCCATTTTTAAGATTGTTTTCGCAAAACCATGCCATGTGGTCTGGCCTTGTCCAGCTAGATGATACGTGCCCCACGCGACCTCGCCTTCGGCGATACGGCGTACGCAGTCGAGCGTCGCCTCTGCAAGTCCGGCTGCCCCGGTAGGACAGCCGAATTGATCCGCGACAATTCTCAGTTCCTCGCGCTCGCGCGCCAATCGAAGGATTGTTTTCACGAAGTTCGCACCGTGGGTCCCGAAGATCCAAGACGTTCGTAAGATTATGTGGTTTGGCAATATACGGCGGATATGAGCTTCGCCCGCAGCTTTACTTTCGCCATAGACGCTAAGAGGAGAGACGGGATCGTTTTCATCATAAGGTGCTGTCTTGACGCCGTTAAAAACATAATCGGTCGAATAGGAAATTAGCGCGGCGCCTATTTTGGCACAACTCGACGCTATGTTTTGAGCACCATCGCTGTTAACCGAAAAGGCCTTATCGATATCGGTTTCAGCACGATCAACCGCTGTATAAGCCGCGGCATTGATCACATAGGCCGGGCGGTAGGTTTGAATGGCACTCTCAACCGCAACACGATTAGTGATATCCAAATCGGCATGGGCGCAGCCGATGACCGCCAATTCTCTGCGCTCTGCAGCCCGCATAAGCTCAAATCCAACTTGTCCATTCGTTCCTAAAATCAGAATTTTCATGGACTTGAAGCGGGCGGACGCAACCCTAACCGTTCGTTTTGGTAGCTGGCTTTTTTCTGTATCGTGCGCCACCACGCTTGATTATCAAGATACCAAGATACGGTTTTATTGAGACCCGTTTCAAAAGTCTCTTCGGGCGCCCAGCTCAGCTCACCAGAAATTTTGGTGTTATCCATGGCATAACGTTGGTCATGCCCTGGCCGATCGGTGACGTAGGTGATGAGGTCAGTGTAGCTTTGACCGCTCTTTCGCGGCCGTAGCCCGTCCAACAAATGACAAACTTCCTGGACAACCCCCAAATTCGTCCTCTCGCAGTCGCCACCAATATTATAACTACTGCCCGGTGAGCCCCGCTCAAGGATTTCGACTAACGCCCGCGCATGATCATCAACATAAAGCCAATCACGTACGTTGCGGCCGGTTCCATAGATCGGCAAAGGGCGCTCGTCGAGACCGTTGATAATCATGAGAGGGATAAGTTTTTCCGGGAATTGATAAGGCCCATAATTATTCGAACAATTGCTAATAACGATCGGGAGGCCAAACGTTTTATGCCAGGCGCGGACCAGATGATCGGCGCTAGCTTTGGAGGCAGAGTAGGGTGAATTCGGGTCGTAGCGCGTTTCTTCGTTGAATTTTCCATCTATTCCCAAAGAGCCGAAAACTTCATCGGTTGAAATATGATGAAATCTGAAGCGAGCCGCGCGCTCATTCGGTAGCGTTTCCCAAAACTTTAGCGCCGCCGAAAGAAGTGTCGCCGTTCCGACAATATTGGTTTGAACGAACGCCATCGGAGCGTCGATCGATCGATCAACATGGGTTTCTGCCGCCAGGTGCATGATTGCGTCTGGTTGGAATCGACCAAATATTGCATCGATCATTTTCCGATCGCCGATATCCGCACGCATGAAGGAATATCGCGGATTTGACGAAACGCTTCCGAGCGATTCCAAACTCGACGCATAGGTCAATTTATCGACATTTGCGATTTGATAGGTGGGACGCGTTTTCATCAGGAAGCGGATGACCGCCGAACCAATGAACCCGGCGCCCCCGGTAATTAATATGCGCATGGATAACGTTCGCTTTGAAACATCGGGGGACCACCTTATCTCATTAACATCAATTATTAATTACTCGATCAGCAGCAAGTCGCGTGCTGGGCCGGCCCTGGCGGCGGCACCCGGGCCGAATCGGCGATCATTTCATCGTTTTAACCGGGTGTTAAAAGATCGAAGTTCTAATGATGCCTAAGGCATTCACCCTGTCGACATTAGTGGAGGATTGGCTTCATGGATAAGCGCCTCGTTACCGTACTGGGCTTCGCCGCGATGGCCCTCGTTGCTTGCGCGACGCCGCCTCAATCTGATCAAAGCGCGACGCAGTCGAATGCGTATTCCGTGCCCCATCAACAGGTCGGCGACGCCGCCGGTGCATTTTCCTCGGTTAGGGGCCCGCACATCCCCTTCTAAAGATTTTCTCTCGGCAAGCGAGAGAAGGCTCCGCCGGATCCCGTCCCCTGGTCCCCTCCGGCGGAGCCTAATCTCTTTCAAAGCCATCTGAACACTCAAGCTCTGGAGAGATCTTCGCCCCGTCGACTTCGATCGGCGGGGCCTTTTTTTATGATACTGCCGGTGATGATTTCGCAGCCTCGCGAGCGGCGTGGTGATGGCACATGTCAATAGCCCGCATAATTCCGTAGCGGGGTCGTATTTAAATCAGTGATTTAGGAAATTAGATTTTGAGTTGTTCAAAACGATGTTGGCGGTACTGTTGGCTGTAGTAGTTCAAAAAATTGGGGTCGTGGAGTTTAAGTAACCTTCCGGCATTTCAATCGACGGTCACCATTGTGCAGAGCATCAGTGTCAGCGGCGTGCAGCTGGACGCGGGCGACTCCTATTTCCTCGACGCCTCCGCGACTGGTAACGGCTCTTTGACGTGGAACTTAAATACGGTCGGGGCGAATGGCACCATCCAGCAAAATGGTAATAATGCTTCTAACTTTACTTTGGGCGCGTTCGACGTGCTTGGAACCCCCAGTGATATCAGTGCTGTACCCGAGCTGTCCACCTGGACGATGATGCTGATCGGCTTCGGGTTGGTGGGCTTCAGGTTGCGATATCGTACCGCCGCCCTCTCCGCCTGATCACCAAGGGTCACGAGCAATCGAGGGGCCGCTTTCGAGCGGCCCTTTCCTTTTGTATTCGGCGTACTCGGCTCCGTGGACTGACACCGTGCAGTGGCTTGCCAATGTCCGCTTTGGGTCAAAAGGCGGCATGGCACCATGTTCACGTCATGTCTGGCCGGACTAGAGGGCTGGCCCGTACGTGACGCTAAGGTTGAGCCAAAAGGCGGCGCCGCCGACCGCAGCTACTATCGCGATCTGGGCGTAATCAAGCACCGTAAGTCCGAAGTTTTTCATACGGCTAAGATACGTAAAGAGACGTTACTGCTTCGTTAATCCTCTGGCGCTAGATCATCCAGCTGTCGGCTATTAGGACCATCTAGACGCTTAAGGACTAATATTAATGGTTATAAAGCGCCATTGACGGTTATCGAGGACTGTTAGGGGCTGCTAGAGGCACTCGGCGGTTATCAATGGCCTCCGGGGGGCCTATTGACGGCGATTGAGGACCTCTGGTGACGTAGTAACAGCTATTTTGAGAAATCGCTAATGGCGACAATTACCGTCCTGATGCCATGTCGGAACGCTGAGCGGTACATACGCGAGACGATTGATTCTGTGCTCGTGCAAACCTTCCGCGATTTCAAATTCCTAATTATTGATGACGGGTCCGACGATCAAACCAGCTCAATCGTTGACGCGTATGCCTCGCGTGATGCGCGAATTAAAGTCGTCCATCGATCGCCTTCCGCCGGAGTGGCGGCATCATTAAATCTCGGTCTTTCAATAGCCGAAACGAAATTAGTCGCACAAATTCATGCGGATGATCGCATGAAGCCACATAGGCTGGAGCGACAAATAGCGTTTATGCAAGAGCATCCCGAGATCGCAGTGGCCAGTTCATTCGTTCACTTAATTAATCAGGAAGGACGCCGTGTGGGCGTCTTCCGTTCCGAATTTATAACTCACGATAGCATTGACCGATGCCTGAAAGAAAATCATCTGATTGGATTTCATCACCCTGCCGTAATCATGAGGCGCGACGAGATTATTGAAGTTGGCGGATATCGCAACATTTCGTGTTGCGAAGATCTTGATCTTTGGAACAGATTAGTCGAGAGCGGACATCGGATTCTAGTTCAGCCTGAATTTTTGATCGATTATAGAATCCATGACACTGCAATTTCTACCAAACAGTCTTGGACCCAAATGCTCCAATCACGCTGGATATACGATTCAATGATTCGACGTCGCAGAGGGGAACCGGAACTGAGCTGGGATGCGTTTCTTCAGAAAGAGAATGATGCCCCTGTTCTTTCGAGACTAAATCGGATTCGGAAATCATACGCCGAGGTTCTGTATAAATTAGCTGCCACTGACTTCGCATGTCGCAGATATATAGCAACATTCACTGTCCTCAGCGCTGCCGCTATTTTGGCTCCGTACATCACAATTAGAAAAGCCTTTGGCAAATCGCTATTCGCTGAAAAACTTCGTACTATTTTACTTGCCCTACGTAGCTCCAACCAAAATCTAAATTAGGAGCCGATTATCTGTCCAGTTGGCAACGGAACATTTCAGGCTAGGTATTTTCTAAAATAACACAGCCTCGGTGATATCGGGATCAAGGCGGAGTTGGGAGGCGTTGGTGCACATCTGTGGATGTAGGGCTTTATATGCCAGTCTTAAGCTCTGGGTAAAAATGACGGCCATGATTAGGGAGGGCCGTTATTCGCCAATGCAAGACCTACCAAATTCTCGCACCAGCGCGACGATGTTATCGATTAGCGATCGGTCTCAGTCTTGAGATCTCCAAGATAAGCGGCTGGTTTCGGCATCTTTGAAAATCACATTCTTGGCCAGACCGATGCGCTGCAGAAAGAAGGCGGCGGATGTTTTCAATACGCCCAAACCATAAACGACACTACGAGAAAAATTGATTGATGACGCATCGGCGAAATAACGCGTGGGACATGATATCTCGCCGATCCGGAAGCCAAAATGAATGGCCTGCATCAGCATTTGATTATCAAAGATAAAGTCGTTCGAACATTGGTTTAGCGGCAGCGTTTCCAGCACTTTCCGATTCCAAGCGCGATACCCAGTATGATATTCCGACAGTTTTTGACCGATCAAAATATTTTGAATTAAAGTTAAAACACGATTGGCTAGATATTTGTAAAGCGGCATTCCACCTTTCAACGCACCGCGCCCAAGGATTCTCGATCCAAGCACGACATCAAATTCTTCAGATGCGATCATGGATGCCATGGCCGGTACGAGCTTCGGCGTGTATTGATAATCGGGGTGTAGCATGACGATGATGTCGGCACCGCGTGCTAACGCAGTTGTGTAGCAAGTTTTCTGATTAGCACCGTACCCAAGATTGGAAGCATGGGCAGAGCTATAGATGCCAAGTTTCCCAGCTAGTCTAAGTGTTTCATCTAAACTTGCATCGTCGACTAGAATTATATCGTCCACGATATCTCTTGGGATCTCGTCAAAGGTCCGCTGGAGCGTTTTGGCCGCGTTATACGCGGGCAAGACGACGGCGATTTTCTTTCCGCTTATCATGCTGTGCCTTTTTGAACATTTGGTCTGCTCAGGGTCATGTGAATGGGACGTTCAGTCTCATGGAGAAACGCAATGCAGGCATCATGGTAAGGAATTCGGTAGAGTCATAATGACAGAAAGCTGATCGACCTGATAAAGCCAAAAGTCTTCGTGCCTCTGTGAGCCGACAAACTGTGCGAGTGGAATCACATTCAGCTGTCGCTGTGCTATAGCATTGCGTTCCCGATCGCTCAGCTGATGTGTTACGACAAAAACGATCGGGCGCTTTTTAATCTGACTAACCGCCATGGCCAGTCGATCAGGTATTTGACTGTCATCAAATAGATCACGGCTGGACGTGTACTTCAGATACGTTCCTGAACAGCTGCAGTCTAGATAATACATCGGCCGGCCCAGTTGCATGGCAACAGCCGCCGCTTGATCATCATATGTACCAACCAACGCAGCATCTTCTAGATTCTGGTCGGTCAGCCAGGTAGCGGCCGCCGCTGAATTCGAGAATGGATAGTGGTACCAAACCTGAGCGCTAGCACCGATACCCGTTACTGCACCTACTAAAAGGAAAATTAACACAAGTACCGATTTGTGCGGCCGCCGGATCCGTTGGATCCAGAGCGCAGCAAGGACGGCAATGAAATTGATGCTCCAATGCCTCATGGATCCAAGATAAACCGCATAGCCAAACGCTACAGAACCGAGCGCGGTGAGCCCAATCATCAAAAGGAGATCACGGTCGTTGCGAAACGTATAGATCACTCCCACCCATAAAATAAAAAAGGCCAGGACCGGAATGTTCGCGACCTGACTGAAAAACGTAGCATTCTCGGACACAGGCTTGAGGAGACGAAGAGGCGGCAGAAGAGGAAATTCTAGATACGACAAAATAATTGTCTTGATAGCCGATAGGCTAGACGGATGCGAAAAAGGAATACCTGGGATCTTCCAACTGATATCCGCCGCCGGCGCCATTGTCGCAACGGCTAAAGCGAGCAAAAGAAGATAAAGGAGGGCAGGGGGCCCAATCCTAACGGCAGAGGACGTTAGGTCATTGCGATGATTCATCAATTGATCAATGAGGTATTCAATCGCGAATGCGATCGACAGTATCGTGCCGAAAACATTCGTATTGGCCAGAAGGCCAAGCGTAATCGCGATGATATATGTTCGATCTGTGAAAGCTGCTCGGAGCTGCGCATAAATCAGCGCCAAGAGCAGCGCTATCCCGTAATTTCGGCTGATTACAGTGAATTCAAAAATAACGAAATAATTTAAAAGCAGGAGCACCTTTTCTAACCGGGAGAAAGGCGAAACAACGCCGATCATCGCGAAGATGGCGATACCGATTAATGCGTCGACGACCTTTATCGTGACGATGTTGGGGCTAATGCTAGAGGCGAGCCACAGGAGTAAGTGCCATAGACCTGGGTGACCTTCGTAATGCAAATTCTGAAAAAGATCGAAAAGAGTGCGACTTGACGTCGCGAGTGGCCATGGGCGCAGCTCGTCTCGCCACATGACATGATGCGATAACTGAACGATCAGAAATACCGCTGCCGCAACCGTTATACAAATCCCGAAAAGGTACTTCGGACGTCCTCCCGGCTTTGTAGTCCTGGCAATTGTCACGGGTGTCTTGATGTTCCGAAGCATTTGACGCGTCATCGTGCTGCGACCGACATGGTAAAATTCATCGGTCGAAAGATCTGAAACCGAATACAGTTTTTAAATACGCTAACCGCGTCTTGACTGGGGTTCACTTCTGCACGCATCTGTGCGTCGCTCGGCCCAGCCGCGAATAAATTTCGGCGTATTGACCAGCAACTTTTGAGGGCACGAAATTCTCCCGGGCATAAGCTTGTGCGCGTCTCGACCATGTTGAGAGGAGATCGTTTCGGCTCAGCGCCGTTCTTAAGGCTGCCGCTGCACGAACCGGATCACGTGAAATGACTAAGCCTAACTCTTCGGATCGAAAAAGCGACGAGAGATGCATCTGTTCGCTGATAGCGCAAGGAACGCCAAGAGCCATCGCCTCTGCCACAGAGACCGCAAAAGCCTCCCATCGCGACGTTTGCAAATACATACTTGCTGATTGAATTGCGTCAGCTTTCGCGGACCCAAAGACTGGTTCGTGTAACTGCATGTTAGGGGGCAGCACGAGGGCCATGGAGCCATGACCATAAAGATGAAATTCAGCCTCCGGCATTTCTTTCGCGATTGATGCCATAATATCGAGGCCTTTGTGTTCAGCGTCAAAGCGTCCCAGAAATACGAATCGCGGCCGATCAATATGGCGTGGCTTCGTTTTGTCAGGCCTATTAGCAATCAAACTAATCGGATTGGGTATATGGATAATTTCGCCAGCGAAGTTAGGAACGAAGGCGCGCACTTCCGCTGCTTCGCCAGGCGCAACAATAGTAATGACTTTCGCCGCTAAGAAACGGCCTCGTTCGAGTAGCGCCGAATAGATCGCCTTCTTGATACGACCATGCGCCAAGTCATTCGGTCCAAGGCCGCCATGAGGCGTTATGACATAAGGGATATTCCCGCGGCGTGCCTGCCGCGCAATGCGCGCGTGTGCGGGTATAAAAACAGAATGGAAATGAATCGTTCGTGGGGCACAATTCGTGGGAAGAAGTTTCTGGTCCCAACGCCACCATGGAGCTGCTGCACGATAAAGCACAATTCCCGTTTTGACGGCGAATGTCTGTGCCGCTTCGGTGGGTTGATTTAGTAATAAAATTCCGACGGAAATTCCGGAGCGAGCCTGTTCGCCCGCGACGGCCCACACTACTGCATTGACCCCATTAACTTCATTTGGATCAGATGAGGCGCCTATATGCAGAATATCCATTTTTCTCGCACCACGCCTATCGATCAACTCAAGTTAAAGAGGGCCGACCGATTCTCTTTCAAAGCATACGAAGGAAGTAGGAATGCTCTTTTCGTCTCGACAGTCGTTACGGCAATTTATAGGCCTGCAAGAAAAGTTAATCACGTCAAGGTTAATAGAATATATCGGAGCGTTAAAGCGAGCGAGTTTTGCCTTATTGGGACTTATCCGCCAGCACCCAAGCCAAAATTCAGCAGTTGTTAATTTGGGAATGCTTTAATTTTTTCGCTAAGAGGGCAGATCAGGAGCTCTCACGAAACGGCAAAGCCGGGGCGACCCGGCGACGCAAAGCCTCCGGTCTTTCAGAGATAGCGGGGCTACCGAATGAGGTAGACGATGCTTGGCTCCGTTTGTCGTTATCTGACGTTAATTTGCGCTGCTGTCGCACTTTTCGCTTGCGGTGGCGTGCCGCAACCCGGTTCGACATCTCAATCCTCTTCGAATTCCAATACGTTATTCTCCGCACCGGTAGCGGTATTTTCACCTGACCTCCATGCATTTCAACGTTGGCAGAGCGTTAAGTCGCGCTTTGCCTCTGAAAGTGCAGAGCCAAGTCAATGTTCGGGCACTGATCGCCAGCGCTGCCCGAGCGGGTGGTGGAGCAATTTAATTACGAAAGTACAGAACCTGCCGCTCCCTGAACGCGTGGCCGAAGTGAATACCGCTTTCAATCAGATTCCCTATGTGCCGGCAAAGACTAACTGGAATGATCCTGGCTATTGGGAAACACCGTATGAGTTTCTCGCGCGCGGCGGCCAATGCCAGGATTATGCGATCGCAAAATACTTGGCACTTGTTGCGACCGGTGTGTCCGAAAGTCAGCTGCGTTTCGTTGTCGTGCGGGATAACGAGCAAAACTATAATCACGCCATAACGATCGCCTCGGTGGACGGCGAATCGTTAGTTCTCGATAATCAAAGCAAAACCGCCGAGCCGGTCGATCAAGTGAACCGTTATACGCCCTATTACGCTCTCAATAACTCGGGCTGGTGGGCCTATCAGTTGAGGCCAACCTCGCAAATTGCGTCTCGGTAGAAGCCCTATGAACCGCATGCTCAAAATTTTGTAACCCGCCGCCGATCCAGCGTGTATAATTAGCTAGACTGTTGATTGCCTCGTTTCGTTTCTTCAGCTGGGTATTACAAACGGGTGGCTCTGATGCGCTGGATCCTGAGTGCTGCGCTTTTAATGGTACTTTCCGCCTGTAACGACCCACCCCTCTCGACCTCAAACGCGTGGGTGAAAGCGGATGGGACAGCCCTTACCGGCACCGAAACGCAGCAGGCAACGGTCGCCTGCTCTGGCCGGGTCGGTGATATGCCTTATCTGCAGCAAACCCCAGCCTTTACGAGTCCGGGATCTTTTCAGCAGTTCAACGAGCAATTCCAAACCTCGCCATCCTTTGGCCAGTCGACTAAAGCCGAATTCAATACCTGCATGAGTGGCTTGGGATATACCCAAGTGCAAACTCAATAGCTGCGCTGCTTCGGGGTCGTTAAGTCGGGCTATCCCAGCGGACTGTCGTTAAATCGGCAGGCGATTAGCGCCACGCTCACTTTTTCTCAGCCGCTATTGTGTTAACCAAGAACTCGTAGACATAACTTACAGTATAGATCGTCTTGACTTAGACCGCTTTCAATATGTAAATATATTTGACAGAACAACTCCAATTTTTTTATGTTTAACGGCGGTTTTATGTCGAATTTTACTTGAGTGAAGCCCCGTTAGATGCGACTGATATAAGCGCAACACTCAGTCTAATTCGCTGCAGTGCGCAAACGAAGGGCTTGAACTGACAAGCTGGTTAGGAAACTATTGACGCGTACATGGAGACGGCTATGAAAGCTCATATTCTAGGCATCGCTGCGTTGCTGGGGGTTATCTTTGCGGTAACGGTCGCTGAGGCCGCGCCCCTTCAACTCGTGCAAGCCCAGACACCCGCAGGCCAAACGGGCGGTGCGGTACTCCCTGCTAGCATCACATCGCAAATTAATGCTGCAATCAAATCGGGTAATACTCAAACCATTAGCACGACGATTCAGCAGCTTATTGCGGCTAATCCGAGCCTTGCTGATCAGATCGCGGAATATGCCGTAGCCCAAGATCCAAACGACGCCCCGATTATTGCCGTGGCCGCCGCACAAGCGGTGAGTGCGCAGGGCGGTAATCCCGCATCGATCGTGGTGGCGATTCTGGGTAGTGTCGAAGCGCAAATTCTGCCGGGCGGTCCAGGCGCTCCTGGGGCCAATGACTCGCAGTTTCAATCTGTGCTCGATCAGATTCTTACCCAAGTTCAGAACTCAGTTCCCCTTACTCAAGGAGAGTTAAGGGAACTCGCCGCCGACGTGAACATCCTTATCCAGTACACGCCGCCGCCGGCTTTTCTTCCTCCTGCCCACGCTACCGTACCGTCGTTCTTCTCAACGCCAGCGAGTCCGACTTCGTTTAGCCCGGTCGCGTAGGATCGTAGAAAATATCGTCCAGACGTCAGACGACAAGGTTTAAGCTCTAACCCATTCGTGGGACTTAATCGTTCGGGGGGGATGTTAATGAAGAAGCGACGCGCCAGTTTCTGTAGGGTTGCCGTCGGTGCAGCTTTTGGCCTTTTTGTTTTGGTCGGATCCGCTTCCGCGCAGATTGTTCCCAATCCCGAAGCGGCAATTCCTGAGCGCCAAAGCGTGCTGCAGAGGGATCGCCCCGACTATCAACCTTTGGGATTGCCGCTTGGGTCGTTTTATATCCTTCCTTCAATCGATGTGATCGAAGCTTGGAATTCAAATATTTTTGCGACGCCAACCCAAGATATCGGCGATTTTGTAACGACAATCCAGCCGGCTGTTACCGTTGCATCCGACTGGAATAATAATGCGTTGAACATCGTTCTCGGCGACCAGACGAATATCTACGCGACGCATCCCACCGAAAACGTGAATAACTTAACGGGCGCAATAGCCGGCCGTTTGGATGTGCAGTCGGGTGTCTATTTTACAGGAGGTGGCGGCGCTCAGCTGCTGCACGAAGACCGGGCCTCACCCAACGCGGCGATTACGGGAAAATATCCGACCGAATATCACGTCATCGACGGCAACGCCGGATTCGTTCATGACACCGGAGTACTTGGGTTTCGATTCAATACGGCTGTGGACGCGTATTCTTATAACAACAACGTGACAAATACGGGCACGCCGATTCTTGAAAGTACTCGTGACAACATCCAGTATCTTGCAATTCCGCGTTTGACGTACGAAATCGTTCCGGGATATCACGCATTTATCCAAACCCCCGTCAACGAGCGGCAGTATGTGGCCCACAGCGATACGGGCCTTCCTGGCGGTTTCTATCGAAGCTCTCACGGCTACGAGGGCGATGTCGGTACCGCGGTCAATCTCGGATCGGCCCTGAATGGCGAAGTTTTTCTCGGGTATCTTCGGCAGGAATATGAAGATCACCGGCTCAGCACGGCGCAGGGACCCGGCGGCGGTGCGAGCATTCTGTGGAACATTACAGAGCTCACATCACTCCGATTTGCGGCGAGCCGTACGGTTCAGGAGACGGACATTGATCCGGCCTCGAGCATGCTGGAGACCTCTGGCAAGATCGCTCTTGAGCATGAACTTTTACGCAACGTATTGCTCACGGCGAGTGGCACCTACTTTAACGACCTATTCGTCGGTACGACACGGTCTGACAACAACTATAACGCCAGCCTCGGCGCTCGTTATTTGCTGAATAGAAATTATTCACTCGAGCTTGATGCCGCTTACTCTCACCGAGATTCGAATGTTCCTGGTGTAAACTATGACCAGGAGATTATCGGATTGAAATTTCGTGCCCAGATGTAGTCACGCCTTCGGCGGTGAGGAATAGCTCGATAATGAATGCGTTGATTCGTGCGCTATACGTTTCGGCGATATTGATAGTCTGTGGCGTTCTTGCCGCGCCTCACGGGCATGCCCAGAATGCCGCTGCATATAAGTTGGGCGTCGCCGATAAGGTCCACATTATTGTGTTTAACGAGCCGGATCTGACTGGCGATTTCGACGTCAATGATCAAGGAATTCTTTCGCTACCGCTGATCGGTCAAGTTCATGTGGCGGGGATGACTCTCAGCGAAGCGCAAGATGTCATCACCAAAAAATATGGAACCTATCTAATTAGCCCTCGCGTCAACGTCGCGATCTTGGTTTACCGACCAGTTTATGTAATTGGCGAGGTCAAGCAGCCGGGTTCATATCCTTACATCAACGGAATGACTGTGCTCAACGCCGTCGCGGTAGCCGGGGGATACACCCCCCGTGGTGACAAAAATGATATCAAAGTGAAGCATTCGGACAACTCTGCTGGCGAAGAACAGCATATTGGTGAAAATGACCCAGTAATTCCTGGCGATATTATCCGGGTTAATCAGCGTTTCTTTTAAATCGTCGTTAACTATTGTTTGACAGAATTATTTTTCAACTACCGAAAAACCGGTATATATACTCGTTGCACTTGTGATAGGCGAACGCCCTCATGGACACACTAGCCGCGCCTCAATCCTTCCTGGTCCAAAACGAGAAGAATTCGTCCTTTGGGGGCGGGTCGGAGCAACGTGGCGATTTGGCGAACTCCTTGAATGTTATTAAGCGCCGGAAGAATATCATTCTTGGATGTATGGCGATTATTACACTCATTGGCGTTGTAATTGTCTTCGGTCTGATCCCCCGCTACACCGCTGAATCATCGGTTATTTTAGACGGGCGTAAAACTCAGATCGTCGACACGCAAGCCGTACTTTCGGGACTTCCTGCTGACACGGCCGTTGTTCACAGCGAAGTGGAGGTCCTAAAGTCTTCGGACATCGCGCAAAAAGTTGCGGAAAAAATGAATTTAATCGCGCAGCCGGAATTCAATCCGCGGCTCTCAGGTGTCCAAGGAATCCGAATCGTTGTCGTTCCCTTTCGCTGGCTGGCTGGTGAAATAGCTCAACTTTTCGGAGCACAACCCACGTCGTCGGCCGCTCTTGCGCAATCCGATTTGGATGAAGCCACCCGAATTCTCCAATCCCAAACCGACGTCTATAATGACGGGCGCTCCTATGTCTTGAAAATTCGCGTCGAGTCGCAGAGTCCCAAACTCGCGACCGACTTAGCCAACGCCTACGTTGATGTTTATCTCAATTCGCAGCTCGAAGCCAAGTTCGACGCGGTCCAGCGCGCGAACACTTGGCTCAATGATCATTTAGCGGACTTAAGAGCCAAGGCGGAGACGACTGATCGCGCGGTTCAGCAGTTCGGGTCAGCGCACAATCTGACGCCGAGTCATGGTGATAGCGTCAACTCACAACAAATGTCTGAGCTCAACACCCAACTCGTACTTGCTTCGGCGGACTTGGCCGAGAAGGACGCAAACCTTAAACAAGTTCAAACGTCGCTACAGACACGAGGGGTTTCAGCGGCGGCGCAAGTTTTGTCCTCTCCGCTCATTCAAGCCTTGCGCGAGCAAGAATCAACCTTGATGACGCATGAAGCCGATCTCGCGACCCGTTACAAGCCGGAGCATCCGGCGATGATTAACATCAAGGCGCAAGAACGCGATCTCAATCGTAAGATTGAGGATGAAACCGCTAGAATTGTTCACAGCATGGAAGGCGATGTCGTTTCAGGTCAAGCGAAGGTCGACACGCTTCGTGCAAGTATCACAGATCTTCAGAGTGGTCCTCAAAACGAGGCCCAGGTCCAATTTCACGAGCTGCAGCGCGAAGCCGATGCTAACCGAGCTCTTTACGAGAATTTCCTGAACCGGTACAAGCAAACGTCCGAGCAAGAAGATATTCAGGAGGCAGACGCTCGGATCGTTTCACGAGCGGTCCTTCCAATCACTCCGTCCTTTCCACGAAAGATCCCGTTTATCGGTGGTATCTTTATCGCGTCGCTTATTACGGGAGTTTTTGCGGCTTTTGGTATGGAGCGGCTGGACAATGGTTTCCGTACTGGCGAGCAATTTGAGCGCATTGCGGAAGTTCCAGTCCTTGGGCTCGAGCCCGATATAGCTGCTGATGGTCCGCCCCACGATATTGTCGTAAAACGGCCGGTGTCGGCTTATTCTGAAGCGATACGCTCAATCCGGACCTCATTGCGATATTCGCACGTCGATAAGCCACCAAAGATCGTTATGGTTACCTCGTCTCTTCCGGACGAGGGAAAGACCGTTTTTGCTTTGTCGTTGGCCCGCAGCGTCGCGAAATCTGGTGGACGGTCATTGCTGATTGATTGTGATCTTCGACGGCCTTCCATGGCGAGAATTCTTAACATTGATGCGACCCCGGGTCTGCTTGCCGTATTCGATGGCACAAAAGATTTGAGTAAAGTGATTAAGGTTGACGTCGCTTCGGGAATGCATTTTATCGCAGTTGCGTCCGGTACGCCGAACCCCCAGGATCTTTTGGGGTCAAACCAAATGAAGAGTTTTCTCGAATCATTGCGTGAGCAATACGATCTGGTCGTTTTAGACACACCCCCTATCCTGGCTGTATCTGATGGAATCGTCCTTTCTCACTTAGTCGACGCGACAATATTCCTTGTGAGATGGGCTAATACGCCGCGCACCGTTGTGCTTGGTGCGCTGAAAACGCTTAAAACCGTCGGTGGGTCGCTTGCCGGAGTTGTATTGTCACGAGTTGACCTCCGTCAGCATGCAGCCTACGGTTATGGCGATCCAGGTTACTATTACGGATATTACGGCGAGTACAACACCTACAGCCATGATAGCGAGCCGGATGGGGTGATTCCAAACCTTGTAAATGATTTAAAAAACACAGGGTCGCGCGTCATGAGGGCGGCACAACGGAACGCAAAGCGTGGTAAAGGGTCTCCTTCAACTGAAGCATAAGGCGCTTTCCATTGCCTTTGCTCTCGCGATACTGGCGCTAGCAATTCCCCAATCGATCGATTCAGTATTGTGGATTTTTTCCGGGCAATCACGCGATCAGCTCGCCGCAGCAAATCCCCCAACCGCTAAGGCGAGCAGCGCTGCCATCGGTTGGCTTGAAGTCGCAGGCAATTGGCTTTACGACCCACCGGCCAGAATTCGAGCCGGGATTATGCGTCTGCGTCTTGCTGCAACGCCGAATGCCGCCGATTATAACCAGCCTGAGATGCTGCAAAACTCGATATCAGACCTAACTGCAGGCCTCCAACAGATGCCTGGCAATGCCCTAGGATGGGCGTCATTAGCCGACGCCCAAATCATTGCTGACAACGACCTAAAGGCAAGAAATGCTCTTCGAGCATCGATGCTCTTCGGCAATTTTGATCCCGATCTCAGCCTGTGGCGTTCCACACTCGGTATACGATTGTGGTCTCAATTGGATACGGACGATCGTGAAATGTGGAGTGAACAAGTTCGTATAGCGTGGGATTCCCAACCAAATGGTCTGCTCGCGTTCGCTCGAGCCGCTAATGGACCTACGCTGATACTTATTAGAAACGCTCTCTCAGTTCGGCCGGTACGGCTTGATGATTTCGATCGAGCCCTTCACCAGAAATAGTAACTCATAACTTTTAGCCAATCTTGAGGCCAAAAGTGGAGTGAAATGCAGCTCGGAACGGCTGCGATCAACTGCGGCCTAAGCAAGCCAGCAATCCTTACGGGCACTCCAGATCGCTAGCGAGCCGATGACGATATGAACAATTCTCACGCAGTCGTAACATCGTTGTATTGTATCTTCACCATGCCGGCAGAGACTAAAAAAGAGATTCAGGCCCAAGCACCGACACCTAAATTGCGTCTACTTTTCATATTATCGGTCTGTTGGGGCGCCTCGATATTCTGGCTTGCTCCCCACCCACCGATGATCGATCTGCCGCAACACGCAGGCCAAGTGTCTCTCTTGAAGGACCTATTACTTGGCCAGTCCCCGTGGACCGAACAGGTCCGGATTCATCTGCTCACCCCTTACCTTATTGGATACGGATTGGCTCTGCCATTGAGCTTTTTCATGCCAGTGGCTGCCGCTTTGAAGGTCGTTTTGTCGCTGGCTTATATTGCATTTGTCTTTATGTGCGTGACGTTACGTCGCCATTTCCAATGTGACGCTCGATTGGATTGGCTCTTTTTACTTAGTTTTTTCGGCTTCGCCTACATATGGGGCTTTTATACTTTTTTGGTGGCAGCACCCATCGGTCTAGCTTTTATCTTGTTTTCGGATCGTTTCGCCGACCATCAAACCTTCGCACGGGCATTGGGTTTAGTGATTGCGGGACTCATTCTACTCATGTCTCACGGGCTCGTATTTATATTTGCATGGTGCGTTGGTTTGGGATTTGTTATCGCACGCATGCCAAAGTTTCAACCATTTCTAACCGGCATCATACCATTTGCAATCTTGGCCACAGCATGCGCGGGATTAATTCTGATATTCAATCACGCCTTCGTAAATAGCTCAGTAAGTATTCAACCAACGATCATGGGGTGGGGGCTCTCAAGATTCCCGAAGGCGCTCATTTTTATCGTGGGCGATCAATCATGGAAGAGCTCTTTGATTTTTGCGCCCGCCGTTATTACACTGGTATGCGCACCTTGGATGTTGGGCTTAGCCATAGATTTTCGTAATAGTCCAAGCTGGATGACGTTTATGATTGTCGTTCTCGTCTTGGTATACGTGCCCTCATCTTTATTCGGCAGCGGTAGTAGCCTTTACCATCGTTTTGCGTTGTTTTTGCCACCAGCGTACGCATGGATGTTTACGATTCGACGCCGGCCAAATGACAAGACGCTAATGGGGTCGAGCCTAGGCGCTTCAATTGCGCTTCCTTTGCTTGTCGCCACTTGCTGGTTTGCGCTCGGGATCAACACGGTACGCGCTTTGCAGTTCGGATATGAATCTGCTGACTTCGATACCGCCTTAAGTGCGGTAGAACCAAATCAACGAGCGCTGGCTTTAGTCTTTGATAAAGATAGCAAAGCAGACAATAACGAAGTGATCTACCTTCACTTCCCACTGTGGTATCAAGCGGATAAGCATGGTTTGGTCGATTTCAATTTCGCTTGGTTTCCTCAGTTGATTGTTCTTTTTCGACCTGAGAAGGTTCCAGCTATAGATCCGGAAGTTAGCCTAAATCCAGAAACTTTTGATTGGTTAAAGAATCGCGGTGGCGATTATAGGTATTTCTTTGTGCGGGATTCCACCGGCATGTCCGCAAATTTATTTCATGGAGCAGATTGTCCACCGGTCACATTGGTTACAAAGGGAAGTTGGACGGTCTTTGAGCGTCGAGCCTGCCCGTAATACAGCTTTCAAAACGACCATTTACTACGAATTGGAACCCTGCCGTCGAATAGCCGGCGCAATTGGTCCCGATCTGCTAGAGAGGCTTGCGTTCTTCGATTTTTCGTGACGGCACCGACTGTGCTACCGCGATTCCCAGTAGATAAACGTACGTCAGTGTCACAGCAGGAATTTCCAAACTAAAATCAAGAGCAGAATGCACCGCCACCGCGACGGAAGCGGCGATCCCCAAACACGGAAAGATTCCACGACGTCGACGTGTACGAATACCAACTATGCAGATCGCCACTAAACAACCCAGTGCCGCGAAGAGGCATGCAGCGCCTGGAACACCAAGTTCCAATATGTTTTGTAGATACTCGTTATGAGCGTAATCATAATAATTTGGAACGGCAGCGGTTCGGTAAATTGGAAATACCGATCCATAGGAGCCTAAGCCAGAGCCCCGAGACCAAAAATCGTAAATTGCATCAAGGACAGAGCGATAAACCGAAAGACGTTCTTCAGCTTGCAGATCCGTTTCGAATAGACGCGTTATCGTAATGCCACCACTAATTACAACGGCAACTGTCGTCATCAGGAATGGGACCAATGTCCAATAGAGATACCGTACGCGTCGTAAGCTTGGCGATAAAGCAATAGCGATCACAAGAGCAAGTGTGCCGGCGGCTAATGATAAGAAACCTCCCCGCGAGTGCGTCAGGAGTAATGCAGTTGCAAGCAAAAAAACGCCGCCGATGGACAATATGCGCCGGCTCATGAATTCAACAAAGCCAGCAAACTGCAACCGCCAACTGGCTGTCCTAATGTCTAATTTTTCGAACTGCTGGAAGATTAGGCATAACAGCGCAAGTAAACAGAGGTCGAGATAAGTCGCGAAGTGATTTCGATTAACAAATGGCCCCGTTAAATCATTTTGATAGGCCCATTTCGGAAACCAAAGAACGTATTTATTTCCGGTCCAATAGATCAGCAAACCATATGCGGCGTAAATGACACCCGATATGGCAACAATCTTAAGACATTGCTCTGCGCGTCTTGGTTCCGAGGCAAAGACTAAAGCAAGATAAAAAGTGCTCGCGTAAAGCAAAAGCCGCAGCAAATAGATCAGCGCTGCTGAGCCATCAACGGCAATCGAGCCCTGTAGCGGCTGATCAAGCGCTGTACTAGCTTCATCCCATAATCCTGCGTGGAGAAATTGCGGTGTCCACGGAAAGATCTGAATGAGAACCCAGCAGAGGACCAGCGCAAACAAAATTGCAGCCGGAACCAAAAAGCGACGCATCGGCCGGGATATTTCAAACAAAGTATTACGCTGTAAGCACAGAACGACGGCAATAATAAGTGCCAAAATCTGCCAAACGATTGGGAGGACCGCTCCGATGAGCAGCGGAGAGACCGATATAACTGTGCCAAATAAGAAGAACGAACAACGTTCAACGGAGTTAACATTGTGCATCAGCGTCTTAGTTAACGCCTTACTAAGGGAACCTATGTTGAGATCTGTCACGCGTCGAAGCGCCCTATAGTTTCGAGGAGGCAGGTGACGGAAACGAGTTAATCACGCCAACACGATCGATCGCCGATCTACCAAATATTAAACCTTGTCCGTTAACATTACGGTAAATGTAATTCAGTATTCGGAGTATGGCAAATGCCACTCTCTCTTGACTTAAATGAGATCGAAAACGCATACTATCTATACCGTGGTGCTCAATCGGACGCGCTCAATATCATAGCCGACCGAAACTGACGCTGTGGAACAAAAGCTAGATCATCTCTATCGATGGCGATGCGGCTATCGAATTGCACCGAGGTCAAAGTGACTGACGCGTTAAAAGAGATTGGTAAATTGTCATCGGATGTGAATGCAGACAGCTATCCGAAGAAGAAAAGATTGTCCCCTGAAATTATTCTGGGGTTGTTTAAGCTTGCCGATTTTTTGGCCGTCGTTCTCTCTGGAATTCTGGCGTATGGCTTGTACATTGACCATATTCTCGGCGGCACGGACGTATTTCCCCAATATTTAGTCATCATCATCGGAAGCGGTATTCTTTTCGTTATCGCTTATCGCAATCGTAACGGCTACTCCATTGGAAGAATTCGTGATATTCGCCGTCAGTGTTTGCTAGCGCTTGCTACTTGGGGCGGAGTGATTCTGTTTCTATTGGTGATCGGATTTGTTCTGAAGATGTCGAATATGTATTCCCGTGGTTGGGGGTTGCTTTGGGCGATTAATGCGACCTGCCTGTTACTGCTGGTGCGAATTCTCTTACGAGTGATCCTTCGTCAAAGTTCTCGACTGGGACGGTTTACGCGCGCAACCGTCATCGTCGGCGGTGGCAAGGAATGCGAGATTTTGCTCTCAACCTTGGGAGTGAAGAATGTTGAGATCGAAGTAGTCGGGGTTTTTGACGATCGGAAAACACGAATTGCACCGGTCGTGGGGGGTCGAAAGGTGCTCGGTACAACCGACGACCTAGTATCGCTGGCGCGTCAATTTTCAATTGATCAGATTATCATCGCTCTGCCTCTTTCGGCTGTCGATCGGATCGCTGAAATTAGTCGAAAACTCGCTGTTCTTCCCGTTGATCTGAGGTTGAGTTTTGACGCTTTCCGACCAGCATTTTCTATTCAAGGGCTCGATTATATTGACGGCATTCCAACTGCAAAGCTTGCTGAAAGGCCATTAAAGCATTGGCATGGTGTAGCGAAGTGGCTTGAAGATAAGATCATCGGGATATTTTTGCTTATCCTCTTTGCACCTTTGATGGGCTTGATCGCTCTTCTCATAAAGTTAGATAGTCGCGGCCCAGTTTTATTCATTCAAGAAAGATTTGGCTTCAATAATAATATTGTGCGTGTCTGGAAGTTTCGCACAATGCATACGGATCGCGCTGATCCAACTGGAGCGACACAAACGCGGCGAAATGACGAACGCGTCACGCGGTTAGGACGTATATTGCGCGCGCTGAGCCTAGATGAGTTGCCACAACTCTTTAATGTCATTCGGGGCGAAATGTCCCTCGTTGGTCCACGCGCACACCCACTTGGAATGAAAGCGGGAGATAGGCTTTATTATGACGCTGTACGAGAGTATTCGGGACGACATCGGGTAAAACCGGGTATGACTGGCTGGGCCCAAATCAATGGCCTCAGAGGAGAGGTTGACACTGAAGAAAGAGGACGCCAACGCGTTGTGTACGATCTTCACTATATCGAACACTGGTCGTTCTGGATGGACGTTAAAATCCTTTTTCAGACCTTGAGCGTTGTGTTCTCTCGTAAGAATGCATATTAGACATCCAGTCTAAATCCTATCTTGGAGCAGTGCGTTGCTAACTAGCCATCATAAGATGAGTGAGACCTCGTTGTCGCAAACGCACCCAGACATTCCGCGTATTAGTATTCTTGGGGTTGGCGTTAGTCCCATCAATATGGATATTGCGGTTGAGCACATCGAGCGCTGGATCGATTCGGACGCGCGCCAGTACGTCTGCATCCGTGACGTCAACGGAATAATGGAATCGCGACGCGACGAGCGCGTTCATCGTGCGCACCGCGACGCAGGCTTGGTCACGCCAGATGGAATGCCTATCGTATGGCTTCTAAAACTTGCCGGAATGCCAAATGTGTCGCGTGTCTATGGTCCAGACTTAATGCTTCGCATGTTTGATGAATCACAACACAAAGGATACAAACATTTTCTCTATGGTAGCACAAACAATGTTCTGAACCGGTTACGGGAAAGTCTTCAACAGGAATTTCCTAACGTCGCCATTGTCGGAACGTACGCTCCGCCACCCCGTGCTGCCGGTATGATCGAAAACGATGTCATTATTGAGCGTATTAATAGTAGTGGCGCGGACATCGTTTGGGTTGGTTTAGGAACACCCAAGCAAGAATTATGGATGGCGGATCACCGAGCGCGTTTAAATGCTGCCGCCCTGATCGGTGTCGGCGCTGCCTTCGATTTTCACGCTGGCGTTATTCGCCAAGCGCCGGCTTTCCTACAACGGCTCGGACTCGAGTGGTTTTTTAGAATGGCGATGGAACCACGTCGGCTTGGAAAACGATATTTACGCAACGTACCGGAATTTCTAGCGCTGTTAGTTGTGGAAAAGTTGCGGAGTGCTATCAGAAAAAACGCTCGTAAGCGCTAGACTGTGCCATGCAATGAAGGCCCCACAAGACACGAAGATGAAAAATAGCGTCGATCCTCGCAGTCTTTTATAAACGCATATCATGAGAATTTTGGTTTCTGCATATTCTTGCGAGCCAAATCGCGGATCCGAGCCAGGAATCGGCTGGGAGTGGTGCTATCAATTCGCATCTCTTGGGAATGAGACCTGGGCTATTACCCGTGGGGCTAGCCGGGCCCCGATTGAAGCCGCGCTCAAAGATTCCATGACGGATTCAAATCTGCGTTTTGTCTATTATGATTTTCCGTTCCTCGCACGATGGCTGAAGGACGGCGAACGTGGCCAGTATCTTTATTACTTTATTTGGCAGTGCGGAGTATATTGGGTCGCACGAAAGTTACATCGAAAGATAAACTTCGATGCGGTTCAGCACATAACGTTTGGCAGTATTCGCCTACCCAGTTTTCTGGGAGCGCTCGGAGTTCCGTTTATCTTTGGTCCCGCTGGAGGAGGCGAATACGCTCCGATGGCGTTGCGGAAAATGTTCGGATTACGCGGTCAAATCATTGATTTGTTGCGAGATATTTCAAATTTCTGGATCAGAATCGATCCCTTGATGCGATACGTCTTTGCGAGTGCGCGTCTAATTTATGTAACAACGGCACAGAGTTATGCACTCATACCCCACCGCTATAAGTTTAAAGCCAAAATCCGGTTGAAGATCGGTAGTGAGGAAGCAAAAATTGTATCCGAGGGACGCAAACTCAAGGGTGGATCAATTCGTCTTCTATACATTGGGCGTTTTCTTTACTGGAAAGGAATGGGTCTCGGTATCCTTGCCTTCGCGAGGGCGCGTGAAAAGAATCCAAAATTGCAATTGACGATTTGTGGTTCTGGTTCTGCGGAGCGGAGTTGGCGGAGGTTAACAGAATCTCTTGGAATTTCTCAGCACGTCCAATGGGTAGGATGGATGCCACAAACGGAACTCGACGCAGTCTATGAGAGCCACGATATTTTTCTTTTCCCCAGTCTTCATGATTCGGGTGGAGTGGTTGTGCATGAAGCGCTGAGCCGAGCTATGCCGGTAATATGTTTGGATCTAGGAGGACCCGGACTTGTCGTCGATGACAGCTGTGGTTTCGCCATCGGGACCGCTGGCGTGAGGTTTGACGATGTTGTTCGAGATCTTGCGCATGCTATTCAAAAGGCAGTCTCGACGCCTGAGGTTTACGAGAAACTATCGAGAGGTGCGCGGCTTCGCGCGTTAGCCCTAACGTCACGCAAACTTATCCAGGCGGTAATTTTAGAGTCTTGCGCAGATATTCATAGTGACGGCACACTAAACATCTCCCATGAGCGGTAAAACATTATCGAAGTACGGCGCCAGAATTATTGGATTAGGCCGCTACAAGGATGTCAATTGGGCGATCGCCGACCAAGCGGTTGCGAGTGGCGCAACATTCTTTTCAGGGATTCTTATTGCGCGATTTCTAGGGATTTCGGACTTCGGGCGTTTCACACTTGCCTGGATCATCGTCCAGTTCATTATGAGCATCCAGTTTTCGGTTATCAGCTCGCCGATGATGAGTATTGGTCCGCTGCAGGAAAATAAAAGTCGATCTAATTATTATGGAACCGTATTTATCCATCAGAGTCTTTTTGGTCTTTCCAGCGGTGTATTGACTTATGTTGCGATTGTTTGCAGCAATTTAATCGCACCGGATTCCAGTGTTACGTCTTTGGCATTGCCAATATCGGCCGCAGTCTTCACGAGTCAATTTCAAGACTTTCTGCGGCGTTACGCCTTTATTACTGACCACCCGATACTCGCATTTATCGGTGATCTCGGTCGTTACATCGTTCAAATATTAGCACTCGTGATATTCCTATCACACCGTTCAGAAATTGGAGGAGTCCAGGTCGCGATTTGGGCGATGGTCGCAGGCGCGGTAGCAGGAATTATTATCGCAGTGATCGCTCTTCCAAAACCAAACTGGCCCGACATCGATTGGCATCAGATCACCGTGCGTCACTGGCATTTCTCAAAGTGGCTCGTTGCCGCGACCTTACTGACGTGGATTACCGCAAATTCATTTCAAATCGCCGCTGCATCTCTCTTGGGCACCGCCGCGGTCGGTGCATTGCGCGCGGGCCAAGCAATAATTGGTGCAGCGAATGTGCTACTGTTGGGATCGGAAAATGTACTACCGCGTCGGGCGGCGATGGCTTATGCGGCAGGCGGATACACAAAACTTTCCAGCTTTACCTGGAAAGGGATGTTCGTTCTTGGCTTTGGCACGATGGTAATAGGTATTGTCGCATGTTTATTCGCGGAGCCACTCCTCGTTCTTTTATACGGTAAAGATTTTGCAGGATATGGCTACGTGGTTTATGGCTACACAATTATCTACATCATTGTCGCTCTCGAAGCCGTGATAAGAGCCTCACTGCGGGCGCTCGAAAAGACTTTCCCTATGTTGGTCTCACGTGCTGTTGGTGCTGGTCTAGCGATTATTTCTGCATACTATTTGACATTGCGATTTGGGCTGATCGGCAATATAGCTGCGGATTGCTTCGTTGATTTTGTACTTTTAATTATCGTATTGGGTTCATTTCTTCTTGCGCAAAATTATCAGTTGGGATCGCAAGGCGGAAGTGATAACCGTCGTGCATGATGCGATGACAAGTCACAATTTGATCGGAGCCTAAGTGGCATTGCAACGCGTCGCTTATATTCACAATCGTTATCGTCAAGCAGGCGGCGAAGATCAGACGGTCGCAAGCGAAACGGCGATGTTAAGAGCGCATGGCCACTTCGTCCTGGAGTGCGGTAAATACAACGCTGGGATTCTGGATCAGGGCCTCGTTTCTCGTGTCGGTGTCGGTATAAATGCGATCTGGAATCGCGACGCCTACCATGAGCTCAAAGACGAGCTTGTGAGGAATCGAATCGACATCGCACATTTTCATAATACAATGCCGCTTTATTCTCCGCTCGTCTATTACGCAGCTCGCGACCTTGGCATTCCGGTCGTGCAGACGCTTCATAATTGGCGGTTTTTTTGTCCCGCGGCGACGCTCTATCGCGACGGTCATGTTTGTGAGGACTGTCTTAAGAAGAATCTGCCCATCGACGCCGTTATTCACGCCTGTTATCGCGGTAGTCGTCTGGGCAGTTTGACACAGGCGCTTAATATTCTTGTCCATAATTCGATCGGTACTTTTACCAAGGTCGTCGATGCTTACATCTGTATGACCGAATTCGCGCGACGCAAGGCGATCGAGGGTGGCTTGCCGGCGGAGCGAATTTTTGTGAAGCCGCATTTCATCAGCCCCGACCCTGGCGTAGGAGACGGCGCGGGCAATTTCGTCTTGTTCGTTGCGCGCTTATCCGCCGAAAAAGGAATCAGGACGCTACTGCGTGCATGGCAATTGGCGCAGACCGGCAGCGTGCTCAAAATCGTCGGTAAGGGGCCCGAGAGCGGGCTTGTAGAGGCGGCTTGTCGCGAGGATTCCACTATAGAGTGGTTGGGAGAGCAGCCCTATGAAGCCGTCCTCGAACTAATGGGCGCCGCGCGCTACGTCGTCTTTCCGTCCGAGTGGTATGAGACTTTTGGTCGCGTCGTCATCGAAGCCTTTGCGCGCGGCACTCCGGTCGTCGCATCCGATATCGGCGGTAATCCCGAACTTGTCATCCAGGATCAAAACGGCTCACTGTTCAAAACCGGCGATGTCAAAAGCCTGGCCGTGCAAATGCAACGTTTTTCTGGCGGCACGCCAATGCGCATGCGCGAAGCAGCCCGTTGCTCTTATCTTGAGCATTATTCAGAGTCGGGAAACTATCTCCGCCATATGGAAATATATCGGCAAGCCATGATTTTCACCCGTGCCACACCCACACTAATCCCACCGCAAGCGCCAATGACCGAGCAATCTTGAACCTTTTCTATGGGACCGATTCAGATCATTGAAGCGCTGTGGATATCGCGCAGCTTAAGTGCGACAGGCGCTAAGTAACACTTCGCTGGCCTGCCTGTTGATACCCCGAGTATTTGATATGTCGATATACTGATCAGGTTATTGGCTGGACCGGATCAAGGAGATCGGGATGACGACGTAAAAGCTGCGACATCGCCATTCCGACGCCGAATATTACCCAAAACCAAATTCCAACGAGCGGCCCTTCAAGGGCAACGTCAGTCGCTGCGGCGGCTAAATAGGCTGCCCAATAGGTGAGAACGAAGCCTAAAATTCCTTCGCCGGCCCGCCGTCCTGTGTGGCGCATAAAAAGCAACGTCCGGAAAACCATCCAGAACCATGAAACCTGTAATGCAATCCACAGAGCTAAGCCGGGCACACCTGAACGGGCGAGGAATGTGAGATGTGAGTTATGCGGACTACGAAGTTGATATTCTTCATTCGGATCGAAGGTCTGGAAGCCATCATCATCTGCCAAATTAATACCGTAGCCTTTACCAGCAAAAAAGTAGGGTCCGTAAAACGTATAATTGATGATCCGACCCCACCAGTCGAGACGCCATTCTCGCGTATCATTGACTAGCGGATCTCGGGTCTGTTCGAAGATGCTCGTTATATTGAGCATCAACTGATCCGTACTAAACGTTCGAGCGGCGAAGTCAGTTTGGAAACGAACATTTGCTACGACCGCAAAGATGATAATCATCGCGAATATGCTGCCCAATAAAACATATTGTTTGATCGTTCGCGGGATCGCTACCGCGAGCATAATTGCCCCCATTGCAAACCCCAACAATCCACCGCGGCCTTGAACGCCATAGAGGCATACATCGAGACAAATTACCCACCGCCAATACCAGGGCACAGCCGCGAAACCAAGGGCAACGAACGCGAACGCACCAATCGCATGCGCGAGAACTTCGGTTGATTTAACGTAAATACCGTAATCCTGGCCGATGATGTCGTTTTGAGCGAGATACGACAGGACAAAAAGAAATGGTATTAGCAGCGGGTAAATCCGAGCGAACGGACGATAGAAATTAAAAAACGTCACGAAATTTTTCGGATGCGCTAAAATAATTGAAGCGACGATAAAGGCAAAAAACGAATAACCCCAGAGCGCGCCATCGCGTAAAGCGACGAGACCATATTGTGAAATGTACGGTAAGGTTTGTGCTGAGTTCCAAATTATGAAGAGCACCCAAATCAGTGCGACGGGCGAGTGAAAAAAATAAGTATATTCAGCAGTAAAAAGCACAAGAAGTATTCCAACCAGTAGCAATACATCGCCTGGGTAAATTCCGACGCCGCCGCCTAGCGGCACTCCGATGTGCGCGCCAAGCCGTCCCAAGATGGCGTAGAACCATAAGAGGAAAAACAGTGTCTTGAGGTAGCTGGTGTCTACCGATTGTCCGAAGGACGTATCCACCGATTGTTCGAAGGACAACGTATTGGCAGGGCGAGGTGTGGCCGTCATTTCAGGGCAACCGTTGAAATCTCACATAATCTGTAGAGTATAATAAGAGTTAAGACCGATCAAAGTGTTAAGGCGCGACGGTTTTCCTAAGCGCTAATAACCGCGATTTTCCACGAGGATTTGTCATATTCAGAGGTGATATTTTGGGAGAAAGGTATTAACGATTAAGCTGAGTATCCGGGATCTCTATTCCGGCTTACTGGGACACATTCGTCTGAGCTTGCTCAGGCCATTGCGGGACCCATACATTAAGAGCGGTAAGGGGAGCCGGCTGCGCTGGTTTCTACTTCCTATGATGAAGGGGCTGCGCTATCGCCACATTGATAGCTCCGTCGATCACTTCGCTTTGCCCGATAACACCAAAGTTCTCTTAAAAAATTCTCCCAGCCTCATTGTGCGCAATGCGTTTTGGCTTGGCATTGACGCCGATAGCAAGCTCGCCGTGTCCTGCTATGTCGGTAGCCGCGATAGCGAAGCGGCCAAGACGTTCATAGATGACCTGACCCCGCGCCTTGCTTCTCGTAATCAGCTAACGAGCGATGATCTAAAGCCGTATCTGGCGGCCCTTGAAGGTGCGTTCGGAAGCAACATCGACTATGCGATGCTGGTGAAGGTTTACGGGCCATCCCTCGAAGGTCAGCGCCGCTATAGTTCTGCGGAATGCACTGGCGCAATCAAGCATCGCGTTGAAGGCAATCCCGATCCCAAGCATATCAGCACGTCATACGTAAAGCGCCAAAATCTGAATATCAGGATGGATAATCGTCGTATGACGCGGCTCACGAATGCCTTTTCAAAAAAAGGCTGAAAACCACGAGCACATGATGGCGATCTATCTCATGCACTATAATTTCGTCCGCATCTATCAAACCCTGAAGGTCACGCCAGCAATGGCGGCGGGTGTCACTTCAAAGCTATGGGAAATGTCTGATACGGTGAGGGTGCTGGAAGCGTGGGAGGTGGCCAATGCGATGGGATGATCTTAAGTTGATGAGGGGAGAGCATCGTACGGTAATTATACGTTCTTTTAAGGAAGCGGTCCGCCACATGCTTCATGTCACAAACGCCAGTATTGTCCTCCAACTTCTTCGAAATAAAAGAGGGGTAGATACGGGTCATCTTAACCTTCAGGGGTTGAAGGAGAGGTTTTCCTATATTTACGATAAAGGAATTTGGATGAATGGCGATGACGCGCCGAGGTCGGGGGTAGGTTCAAGTTTGAATGCAACCAGGGAGTTGCGTGAGAAACTCCCGGGATTACTTGATGCGATTGGCGCGAAGTCCGTTCTCGACCTTGGCTGTGGCGATCTTACATGGATGGGCACCATCAGCCTCAAGCAGGATTATATGGGTGCGGATATTGTGCCGTCCGTGATCGAAGCAAACACCGCGCGGTTTCCGAATCACACTTTCATCTGTGCCGACGCCACTCGCGATGAGCTTCCCAAAGCGGACGTTGTCATCTGCCGTGAAGTCCTTTTCCATCTGTCGTTCGCGGACGGACGGCGGTTGCTGGAAAACGTGCGACGAAGCGGGGCAATTTATCTTCTTACAACATCGGAAGAGTCCACTTTCATCAATTCCGACATTCGCTCGGGCGACTATCGGCCATTAAATTTGCGCAAGAAGCCCTTCGGCTTGCTAGTACCCATTGCAACCATTGATGACGGGTCAGTCATGTCAACAAGATATATGGGCCTTTGGAAAACTGCGGATTTGGGTTAGCGGATTAAAAACATAGTGCAGGAATTTATGTCGTGGGGATTTCAAACTGTACCGCCTCACAACTGCTCCCACCAAACGAATTATTCTCACAAGGGAAGTTGAGCAAATATGGCATACGCGACGTTGTTCTTTACCCAGCCTAACCCCCTGTATGCATAGGTGGGGGTCTAGCCTAGCCGGGCGCAGTTCCGCTCTCTGACCACAAGAAAGGCGCGGTCGGGCGGCCCCAGCAGAGAGATTTAACGCTTGTGTTGCATCGACCGGTTGAGCTGGCAGTCAAAAGCGAAAGTAACGCTCGTTCATCGTGATGTCCGCTCTTACTCCGAAAGCAGACATTGATTGGTGGCTCTTGAATGTCCGCTTTGTGCCAGAAGCGGACATCGGGGCGCTTTATTGTGCTGCGCCCCGGACACTGTCCTTCAGCTTCCAGGTACCCCAGCAAAATGATAGCGTTCACGCCGATCCCAGGTCATCTGGGGAATGTCGGATAAAACAGTCCATTTCCTCATCCCGTGAAACTTCGGAGTGAATGATGAAAAGCGTTCTCGTTGCAGCGCTTGTCGCAGTTGCCGCCGCAATTCCACTCCAAGCCCGGGCTACGGAAATCAACGTATTGACGCCGCCCAACATGAAGGCAATCCTCGCCGATCTCACGGCGGAATTCGAACGCTCGACGGGTAATACGCTGGTGATCAGCTATGCCCCTGCCGATGCGGTAAAGACGAAAATTCTCGCGGGCGATACCGTCGATGTTGCTATCACGTTGAAGCCGCTGATGAACGACCTATCGAAGAGTGGAAAGATCGCTGCTGGCAGTAGCATCGACGTTGGGCGCTCATTCATCGCCTTGGCTGTCCGCAAAGGTGCGCCGAAACCCGACATCAACTCGGCGGCGGCCTTCAAACGTTCGCTGTTGGCCGCCCATTCCATCGCCTATAGCGATCCGTTCAAGGGCGGAATTGCGGGGGTCTATTTCGCCGGGTTGCTCGACCGGTTGGGCCTGGCGGATCAGATGAGACCCAAGACCAAGCTGGTGCCGCCGGGCGGCGGTCCGCTCGTCGAAGTGATTGCAAATGGCGAGGCCGAAATCGGCGTCGATCAGGTCAGCTCGTTCACCGGAAAGCCGGATATCGAAATTGTTGGCATTTTGCCAGAGGAATTCGGAGTCGACATCGTCATGAGGGCCGGGGTGGTTGCGGGCAGCAAGCAGCCGGGTGCGGCAGCGGTATTTGTTAAGTTCCTAACTTCACCTGCCGCGGCGCCGGCGATCAAGGCGCGGGGGATGGAACCCGGTTGAGGCACGCCCACGCATCTACCGCCCTAACCACGCTCGAACCGCGCGACCAGCTCGAGCTGCGCCGACCAAAGAGAACTGTCGATGGGCAACACCCGGCCCAGCCGGTAGCCGTCATCCACCAGGATGCGCGTTTATTTCTGAAGGGGTAGCGTTGCCAAATCTGACAATTGCCACCCCTACCCAATACCACCTGCATGTCCGCTTTGCCCCCAAGAGCGGACATCCGCCGTATGGGTCGGCATGTTCGCTTTGTGCCAGAAGGAGACATTGGGGGCGCCTTTATTTTGCTGCGTGCCCGACGCCGCCCATACGGCTTCATGGTACACCAGCGGCCTATCCTTCATGCCGATCCCCTGGTCATCTGGGGAATGTCAGGTAAGGAATCCAAAGACTTGCGCCGCTGACTGTAAACATCTTTTACATTCCACATCTCATTGCGAAGTCTATTTGATTGCCATCAAATTGATCTGGATCAATACTCTTAGCGGTTTAAGTGAGTTTAGGTGATCCAAATATAAACGCAATATGGGGGCTCAAATGTTCAGTATAAAGCAAACGATGACCCGAGAAATTCCCGGCTGCGGCATGACCGCGACCCGGCCCAAAGGCCCGAGCCGCCGCGCCGGAGCGCGGCTCGCTGCGTTCGCACTGGTTGCGGCAGGCTTTGTTGTACTGGCCTTCCCACAAACGAGTTTCGGAGCGACGATCTCCACTTGTGCCAACTCGTCGCCGCCAAACGATGTTCAAGGCACTCTGTACACGTCTTTCACCTGTAGCCTGTACGACGACGTCAGCTCTTATACCATTCCTCTGACGTCGCTGATGGAGGAGGGCGGTGCAAATCTTTACGACAATATCCTTTCAGCCGGTTACGTTGTCGTGCTGAATGGAGACCCCAACGTAGTGAGCGTTGGTGATACCAACGATGCCGCCTTGTACAACGAGAGTCTCTGGGAAGCGGTTCTCTACTTTCCAGGCGATCAAGCAGGCGGCTATGGCAGCGACAGTCTCACCGTGGACTGGCCGGGTGCGTTCCCGTCAGCCTCGGTCGTTCAGACTTTGGATGAAGGGCTCTACGGTTCGGGCTCTGATTCGGAATTTTTTGTGGAGTCCGGCGGCTTCGAGACCGTATACGACCCGTGCACAATATGTGGGGGAAATAACGTGTACGACATTTACGAGAGCACGACCGCAGTTCCCGAAACCTCTACCTGGGCGATGATGCTGATCGGTTTTGGGTTGGTCGGCTTCAAACTGCGTCGCGGGAGCACTGCACTCGCAGCCTGATTACCAAGGACCACGTGCCATCAAAGGGACCGCTTTCAAGCGGCCCTTTCCTTTTGTGTTCGCGTACTCGGCTTCGCGGCCTGACACCCTGCAGCGACTTGCCAATGTCCGCTTAGGGTCATTAGCGGACATGGCGGCATGACATTGGGATGTCCGGTTTACCCTCGATAACGGACATTGATAGGCGGCACCGTCACCACAGAACGCCCGACCGCGCCCAACTCTCCAGAACAGCCAGCAATCCTCTAGACCAGCCCAGGAGGGTTGGTGCATGAAGTGAGGCTCATGCGAGGGATAGCAGTAACCCCTATTCGGAGAACAAGGGGGTTAAAACAAGTAGCGGGGGCTTGAACGGTTCTGACAACACCGTTCAGGCCCTTATCGCATTTTTGGGGTAGCGAGTCGGCTAGTTTTTTAACCGGCCTTCTATAGGTACCGAGAATCTTATTCCAGAAGAAATCGATCACCGCGAAATTGTAGCTCGCGTGCCGGTGATGAGCGAAGTGAAGTTCCTTCGTTCGTTTAAGCCGGATTGATTTTCGGGATTTGTTTTCGGGACTTAGTGACGGGTTAGTCGGAAATGGTCTCGATACGATCCAGGTAGCTGGACAATTCGCCGACCCACTTGCGCGACGCGTCGGTGTCACCGCTCTCGGCCGCCTGCTGAAGGGCGACGCCGATGTCAGTGATGGCCTGGAATCCAAAGGCGCCCCCGGAGCCGCTCATCTGGTGTCCCAGAAACTTCACGGGCTCAAAGTCAACCCGATCCAAGGCGTTCAGCATCGCGATGACATTCTGCCTGCAATTCTGCAGATACGCGGGAGTTCGGTCTGCTAATTTAGACTTCGCACGCACAAGGATCGCGGCCATCCAACTGTCCTCTTCTGAGGACGGAAGCACGACTGTGGAGTGCTCCTTGATCGCTTGCAGCAGCACCTCTTGTTTGATTGGTTTCGTCAAAAAAGCCGTGCACCCTGCCGCCAGGCACATTTCTCGATCCCCCTTCAAGGCAGAGGCTGTCAATGCGATGATTGGCGTGGGCGACTTATCGTTCGCCTGTTCCCACGCGCGAATTGTCCGCGTCGCCGTCAGGCCGTCCATGACTGGCATTTGCCGGTCCATAAGGACAAGGTCGTAGTGTCCGGCTTTAAACATTTGGCAGGCGATGGCCCCGGTCTCAGCGATTTCGACTTGGTACGGCGTGTCCTCAAGATAGGCAATCGTGATCGTGCAGTTGTCGGGCGAGTCGTCTGCCAGAAGAATGCGCAGTGCCGGCAGAGGCGGCTCGGGATTTGTGCCGACAGGCACGGCCATCGGCCGATTGGCCCCGGTCCAGATTTCGAATGGCACGGCGAAAGCAAACGCGCTGCCCTTACCGACTTCGCTTTCGACCCAGATGCGCCCGCCCATCAGTTCCACCAAGCGCTTCGAAATCGTGAGCCCCAGCCCCGAGCCCCCGAACCTACGCGTGGTGGACGAGTCGGCTTGTGTGAAGCGTTCAAACACTTGGCCCAGTTTATCGTCCGAAATACCGATTCCGGTGTCTGAGACTGTGAACCGCAACGCGGTTGGGTTGGAGGGGTCTGCGTTCAGCTCGACCCGGAGGGACACTTCACCCGATTGCGTGAATTTGATCGCGTTGCCAAGCAAATTAAGCAACACCTGCCGCAGCCGTGTCGGGTCACCGACCAGGTCGGTGGGCACGTTCGGCGCGATCTCGCACACTAGGGTCAACCCTTTTTCATTGACCCGAGCCGCCACCATCTCTGTCACTATTTCCAGGTGGTCGTTCAACGAGAAGTTTGTCTGTTCCAGCTCGAGCTGCGAGGCTTCGACCTTGGACAGATCGAGAATATCGTTGATGAGATTCAGAAGGTTGTCGCCGGCGCGGCGAAAGATCTGCACATACTTGTTCTGCTCCGGAGTGAGAGCGGTCTTCGCGAGCAGGTCCGCGATGCCCATGATCGAATTCATCGGCGTTCGGATTTCATGGCTCATGCTCGCCAGGAAATCCGATTTGGTCTGGCTCGCGCTCTCGGCGGCAGCCTTGGCCTGATGCAATTCCGCCTCCACCCGCTTGCGCTCCGTGACGTCGCGCGCCGCGGCGAAGACGCCCTTAAGCGTACGGTTCCGGTCGTAGAAGGTAGTCGCGTTGTAGGACACCACCGTCTCCTTGCCGTCACGGGCGAGCGCCGTCAGTTCATAGTCGGAGACCGACTTTTCGCTCAGCACCAGCTTGATCGCCGCTTCGGCCCGTTCCGGATCGGTAAAGTAGTCTTTGAACGGCGCGCCGATCAGCTCGTCGCGCGTGCGGTCGGTGAGAGCCTCCATTTGCTTGTTGACGTCCGTGATGATGCCGGAGGGGTCGGTTGTCATAATCGCGTCGATATTGGATTCGATCAGTGAGCGCGTGTAGAATTGCTGATCGCGCAGGCGCTGATCGGACTTCTTTTGCTCTTCTTCGACCAACTTGCGCGCGGTGTTGTCTGTGCCAATGAGCAGATAGCCGATGATGGCGTCCTGCGCGTCGCGCAACGCCGTGACGGACACCACCGCCGGGAATCGACTTCCATCTTTACGGATGTAAGTCAGCTCGTAGATGTCCTCAATCCC
>Ga0182015_10001059_pt1 | contig 37737 bp, 34 predicted proteins | sample 712P3MmetaG_FD_120478 | JGI IMG/M metagenome (GOLD analysis project Ga0182015, IMG submission 120478) | Permafrost microbial communities from Stordalen Mire, Sweden - 712P3M metaG | ecosystem: Environmental > Terrestrial > Soil > Wetlands > Permafrost | place: Sweden: Stordalen | collected...
AGGCGCTGGTGTGCATTTTTCTTTTTGGCGGCAACGACAGCAACAATTTAATCATCGCGAACGACACCGCCGGATATGCCAGTTACCTCAAATACCGCGCCAACCTGGCGCTGGCGCAGAACACCCTCTTGCCGATCGTTGCGAAAACCACCCAGGCATCGAGATCGGGACAAGTGGATTATGGCCTGCACCCGGCACTGACGAATCTGCAGGGCCTTTTCGCCGGCGGTCAGCTTGGATTGATCGCCAACGTGGGCACGCTGGGCCAACCTCTTACGCAAGCCCAATATTTGGCGGGCGGATCGGCGCTGCCGATCAATCTATTTTCGCACTCCGATCAGCAGGCGCAGTGGCAAACGGCGGAGTTCGATACGATCGGGGATGGCAGCACCGGCTGGGTTGGGCGCACGGCCGATAAACTGCAATCGCTCAACGCCGGCGCGACGTTTCCTCCGGTAACTTCCGTGGCAGGCGGCGCGATTCTTTGCACGGGCGAAACCACGCAGCCGTACGAAATGAGCCCTGGGTCTACTCCAGGCCTTTCGGGATACAACGGCACAGCGGCCGAAAATGCGCGTCTGGTCGCGTATCAGCAGATGCTGACTCTTAATTCCGGGCTATCGCTGGTGCAGGATACAAGTTCGGTGATGACGCAATCGCTCGAGCAAAGCGCGGTGCTCTCCGCCGCGATTAAAACTTTGCCCGCGTTGCAAACCGTGTTCCCGACGACGTCCATCGGCGCGCAGCTGAAACAGGTGGCGCAGATTATTCAGGCGCGTTCCTCGCTCGGACTGTTGCGGCAGATTTTCTTCTGCTCTCTGGGCGGCTTCGATACGCACAGCGGACAACTGCCCATACAACAGACGCTCTACTCGCAGCTCGATCCCGCAATGGCCGCGTTTTACAATTCAACGGTTGAGCTCGGCTTGCCGCAGCAGGTTACCGCGTTCACGCTTTCGGATTTCAATCGCACGTTTCAACCGGGAACCAACGCGGGAACGGATCACGCCTGGGGCGGAAACCATTTGATTCTAGGCGGCGCGGTGAACGGCGGAGACGTTTACGGTAAATTCCCAGATCTGGTGCCGGGAAGTCCCAACGACGTGGGCACCAACGGGCGCTGGATTCCGACGACGTCGGTGGATCAATACGGCGCGACGCTAGCGTCGTGGTTCGGGGTCGCGACATCGGATCTGCCCTACATTTTCCCGAATCTGGCGAACTTCCCGACGCAGACGCTGACCTTTATGGGGTGAGACGCGCGGTCCAGCGGGACGATTCGCAGCTATGCGGTTTGCCGCGCACGGCGTCGCGCGAGAAACGCCAAGATCGTTAAAATGAGGGAAGCGGCCAGGAAACTGCCGTCGCGAAGAATCGTGACCTTATTCAGCGCCTCGTTTGTGCTAAAGCAGCCGCAATTGATTGTCAGACCCAAAGAATAAGCCCGCACAATCGCGCTGAAAAACACCGTGAGCAGCGCGGTTGAACCCACCGCGGCCCATCGAACGACAAGACCCAAAATAAGCAGCGCGCCCAAAATCAGCTCGGTCCACGGCAGAACCCGTGCGACGATCTCGACTCCCCACTCGGGTAAAATTTGGTAGGAATCGACGGACATCGCAAAAAGCATCCAGGGCATGCGCAGTTTGGTATACGCGGCGTAGACGAAAATCGCGCCGATGAACAGGCGCAGCGCAAGAATCAGCCACCATCTCAGCTTGCTCATAGAAGTCCGTAACTCCGCGGCGCGCCTGCGGACGAAACTCGATCAGCGGGCAAGCAAATAATCCAGATATTGCTTCATGAGCGTGTAGCTGACGCCGCCCGGCGGCAAGGGTTGCGTGTTGCCGTGCGAGGTCACGAAAATCGTAGGCGTCTGCTCGATATTCTTGGTCTGCCCGAGCGCGACATCCGCCTGCACCACGGCGTCGAGCTGCGCGCCATCCTGCTGGAAGACCATTTGAACTTTTTTCATCTCTGCCGGCGAAAGCGCTTCGGCGATCACCGGTTCAATCTTTCCGGTCACGCCCCAATCGTCCTGCTTATCGAACAGCGCTTGTTCGACCGGCTCAAACAGGCCCACGGCCGCAGCCGCATTGGCCCAGCGAGCTGCTTCGCGCGAATGCGCGTGCATGTTCAGCGGAAAATCGTGGTGCACGACGTAAACTTTTCCTGTTGAAACATAGTTGTCGATCACCAAACGCAGCGTGTTGCGATAAAAATTGCCGCAAGCGGGACATTGAAAGTCGCTGAATTCGTCGATGCGCACCGGAGCGCTCGATGAACCGAGCGATTTGGCGGTCGTCAACGCCTCGGATGTGATGTGAATTTGCTGCGGCGTGGCGGAAGCCGCAGCCAGCGCGATGCCCGCAAGCAATCCTGTGATCAGATAAATCGCGATTCGTTTCACCGCAATCTCCTCCGTAAATCGTGGTCCTTGAAATCCGATTGTTCTGCCAATGTCTTCGGCGCTTTAGCCGAAGCATTGTACTCGACTTGGCGCCGCGCGCTCTATTCCCTTCTGGTTTAGATGCGCTCAGTTCACTACGCGCAATTCGCTCGGCTGAAATCGATTGGACAAGCGCCAATCGCAGCCATGCGGAGCTGGCATACGCACGACGGATGTGCCCCGGAAGGCGTGGAATGCCGCGCCAGCTTCGTCCGGAGGTGTGATCTTGAGGGTGCCAGGGGGCGCAGAAGCACGAAGGCGATTTGACTGTGGGGAAGGACCGTTAAACTCGCCAAGCCTAAGAAAACAAGATATATATTTCAAGCAACAAATAGCTTGACAATAGAGCACTCAAGGTTTATCATGATCGGACTTAAGGGACGTCGCGTGCCTTGATTCTGGGCCGGCGAGCCTTAAATGGGTATCAATATCACTGGGCGGGAATCACCGGGGTCGACCCGGCACTCACCCTGAGGAGTTGTGACGATGAGCAAGATTATCGGTATCGACCTGGGCACGACCAATTCGGTTGTAGCCGTAATGCAGGGCGGAGAGCCCGTGGTTATCCCCAACCAGGAGGGCGGCCGGACGACGCCTTCCGTAGTGGCCATCACCAAGGGCGGCGAGCGCCTGGTCGGTCAAGTTGCCAAGCGCCAGGCTGTGACCAATCCGGAGAACACGGTCTATTCAATTAAGCGCTTCATGGGCCGTCGCTTCGACGAAGTGACCGAAGAAGCCAAGCGTGTGCCTTACAAGGTGGTGAAGGGTCCGCACGACGATGCGCGCGTGGACATTCTGGGCAAGAGCTACAGCCCGCCGGAAATCTCGGCGATGATTTTGGGAAAGTTAAAATCCGCGGCGGAAGATTTCTTGGGCGAAAAAGTTTCCAAGGCCGTGATCACCGTGCCGGCCTATTTCAACGACAGCCAGCGCCAAGCCACCAAGCAGGCCGGCGAAGTCGCGGGACTTGAAGTCCTGCGCATCATTAATGAACCGACCGCAGCTGCGCTCGCGTACGGCCTGGATAAAAAGAAAGACGAAACGATCGCCGTGTACGACTTGGGCGGCGGGACGTTCGACATTTCGATTCTGGAAGTGGGCGAAGGCGTGGTGGAAGTAAAAGCCACGGCCGGCGACACGCACCTGGGCGGCGACGACATCGACCAGAAAATAATCGAGTGGATGGTTGCCGAATTCAAGAAAGATCAGGGCATCGACGTCAGTAAGGATCGCATGGCGATTCAGCGCCTGAAGGAGACGGCGGAAAAAGCCAAGATCGAGCTCTCGCAGTTGCAAGAGACCGAAATCAATTTGCCGTTTTTGACCGCGGATGCTTCCGGTCCGAAGCATTTGCAGATCAAATTGACGCGGGCGAAGCTTGAACAATTGATGGAAGATTTGCTGCAGCGTACGGTCGGCCCGGTGAAGCAGGCGCTTTCCGATGCGGGGCTGACGCCGGACAAGATCGACGAGGTCGTGCTGGTGGGCGGCTCGACGCGCGTGCCGCGCGTAATGCAAATCGTGAAGGATCTTTTCGGCGGCAAGGAACCTCATAAGGGCGTGAATGCCGACGAAGTGGTGGCCGTGGGCGCGGCGATTCAGGGCGGCGTGCTGGGCGGCGAAGTGAAGGACATCTTGCTGCTCGACGTGACGCCGCTTTCGCTGGGCGTGGAGACGCTCGGCGGCATCATGACCGTGCTGATCCCGCGCAACACCACGATCCCGACGCGCAAATCGGAAACATTCTCGACCGCGGCGGACAATCAGCCGTCGGTGGAAATCCACGTGTTGCAGGGCGAGCGCAAGACAGCGCCCGACAACCGCACGCTGGGTAAATTCCATTTGATGGGAATTCCGCCCTCGCCGCGCGGGTTGCCGCAAATCGAAGTGACGTTCGATATCGATGCAAACGGCATCTTGAACGTCTCGGCCAAAGACATGGCCACAAGTAAGGAACAGAAAATCACCATCACCGCCTCGACCGGACTTTCCAAGGAAGAGGCCGAAAAGATGCGCACCGACGCTGAAGCGCACGCCGAAGACGACAAGCGCAAGCTGGCGGAGATCGAGGCGCGCAATCAACTCGACAACCGCGTCTATCAGATCGAAAAGCTGCTGCGCGAGAATCGCGAGAAGTTGCCCGAAGCCGATGCGAAAGGTGTGGAGGAGGCGCTCGAAAAGGCCAAATCCGCGCTGGCTGGCGGCGGACTCGAATCGATCGAAGCGGCCAACAAGGAACTCGAGGCCGCGTCGCACAAGGTGGCCGAGGTGCTCTATAGCTCGGCGCAAAAAGCGGGCGCGAGCGGCGCGGGCACTCCTCCAGGTGCGGAGGGTACAGCGGGCGGGCCTGGTCCCGAGCCGAAGAAACCGGGCGAAGGCGAAGTGATCGACGCCGAGTTTGTGGACGTCGACGAAACCAAGCAGCCTAACTAACCAAGCGGGACGCGCCGGCCGCCGAAGCATGGCCGGCGCGTCTCGAGTTGCATTCACCCACTCGCGAGCATTCGCACGGGAGACCACGATTGAGCGTCATCGAGGGGATTCATCGAACAGGACCGCCGCAGGCAGTGCAGAAGCTGCGCGAAAATTTTTACATGGTGCAAGTGACGCTCAACGAAGTTCCCAGCGCGGATTGGAAGCGGCTGTTCTACGAGACGCAGCTTGCACCGCCGGCCGATTTTCATCCGCGCTCGGTGGAGATGAGCGGCCAAACTCTGCGCTTTCGTTCTGACGGCGCAAGCGTGGAAGCCAAAATGGGCTGGGTGGATCGCTGGATCGCGCGTGCCAACGAAAAGGAAGCGTCCATGGGCCCGCGGCTGGATGAAGAGCGCAAGCGGCGGCGCGAAGAGCATGGCCGCGAGCAGCAGGAACTTTCCGAATGGACCGCGCGCTGGGCCAAATTCTAGAAACTCCGGACACATAACACGATGCCGACAGCGGCCAAACAGGATTACTACGAGACGCTTGGCGTTCCGCGCAAGGCGACGCAGAAGGAAATCCGCGCCGTCTATCGCAAGCTGGCGCGCAAGTATCACCCCGATCTGAATCCCGGCGACAAATCCTCGGAAGAAAAATTCAAGCAAGTGCAGGAAGCCTACGACGTTCTTTCAGACGCCAAGAAACGCCAGATGTACGACCAATTCGGCTTCGAACCTTCCGGCGGCTCTGCAACCCCGCCCGAAGGCACCCAGCCGGGCGTGCATTTTGATTTCGGCGGATTCGATTTTGGTTCGGGTGCGGGCGCGGGCGGCGGAGCGAGCTTTCGCGATCTTTTTAGCCAAGTTTTCCGCGGCGGCGGGGGCGCAGGCGCGCGCGCGGAGGTGGATCGGGAACCGGGAACCGACCTCGAATATCAGGTGGACATTGGTTTCTGGGAAGCTATGCGCGGCACGGTGCGCAAGCTAACGGTCGCGCGGCTAGAAACCTGCTCGACGTGTCACGGCACCGGATCGATCGGCCAGCCGCAGGTTTGCTCGGTGTGCGGTGGCACAGGCCAGGTGACGCAGACCTCGGGCAAGATGCGCTTCAATTTGACCTGCACGCGCTGCGGCGGCACTGGACGCATTCCCACAATTTGCCGTGTTTGCGGCGGCGAAGGCAGAGTGCGCCGCGCGGACACGCTCGATGTGCGCATACCGGCGGGCGTAGCGACCGGCTCTCGTGTGCGCGTGCCGGGGCGCGGAAATGCCGGCACCGCCGGCGCGCCTCCGGGCGACCTTTACATTATTACCGACGTGCAGCCGCACCCTTATTTCGACCGGCGCGGCGACGATCTGTATACCGTCGTGCCGATCACGGTGACGGAAGCTTCGCTGGGCGCGAAGATCGAAGTGCCCACGCTCGATGGACGCGCGCTGCTACGCGTTCCGCCAGGCACCAATAGCGGTCAGAAGCTGCGTCTGCGCGATAAGGGAGTGCCCAACGTGCGCTCGGCGGGCAAACGCGGCGATCTTTACGTCGAACTGCAAGTGGTGGTGCCGAAACCGGTGGACGAGCGCGTGCGCAATATGCTGCGCGAGCTTGCGAAATTGGATACCGAAGATCCGCGGCGCGATCTTTTCACGCGCGCCACCGGCTGAGGCGCCGCCATGGCCAAACCAATTCCCGCACGCAAGAAAAAGGCCCGCGCCGGCTACATGATTTCGGCGGTCGCCGAACTTTACAAACTGCATCCGCAGACGCTGCGGCTTTACGAGCGCGTCGGCCTGTTAAAGCCTTCGCGATCGCAGGGCAATACGCGGCTCTACACGGATTCGGATCTGGAGCGCCTGGAAGTGATCCTCACGCTGACGCGCGAAATGGGCGTGAACCTGGCCGGGATTGAAGTGGTGCTGAACATGCGCGAAAAAATGGCCGAGATGCAGCGGCAGATGGAAACCTTTGCTTCGTTTGTGCAGCAGGAATTGTCGCGCGGCTTGCGCACGGCCTCTGAGCCGCCGGCGCGCTCGGCGCTGGTGCGCGTTCCCCCGCCCAAAGTGATTCGCGTGCACAGGCCCGGAACCGAAAAAATCTCCGAGAAAACCTTGAAAGAGAATGCCTGACACTTCGAGCCTAAATATCGATCGCCACGACTTCGTGGTCTAAGATCGAGGGCACGCCTACCGTAAGATCTGCGCCTTGATTTTGAACGGCCGGACTTCCATCTCCCACCAGCATTTGGACCTTTTTCGCCGAGATTCCATCGGGCATGCGCACGCGCACACTCTGTTCGCCCACCGGCACGAATTCGCGAAACGGCCCTTTCATGGTCATCGAGTTCGTCAGATTCACGAGGTGAATGACGATCGAATCGCGATTGCGCCACGCAGTGACGTCGAGGACGCCCGGCCCCGTGACTTCGATCGTTTGATCCTCGTTCGTAGCCCACTGAATTGTATTGCGGAGAATCTTGGAGTGATCTAACGCGAGCACTTCCCAGAATGTACGGTCGATATCCCACGGAAAGTATGCAACGCGGCCCGCGGCGGGGCTCGCGGCTTCGCGAAGATAAACGCCGGCGATATTTGTGCTGGCCACGCGCGGGTAAACCTTTTCCATCGGCAAATCGGGATAGCTCGGTATGAGCGTCAGTGGTGGCGGCGCGAATTGCGCGCGCGGCTCCACTTCGACTCGCCAAACGCCGTTAATGATACGTGGCGCGTCTTCCAGGCCTTTGAACAGCGGATGGTTCGGCGCGGCATCGTGCTCCAAGCGCATGTAAGAATTCTGCATCGGGCCTTCGCCGCGGCCGCTCCAGGCCACGCCAAAAAGATCGGCCAGACCAAAATCTTTGCGGCGCGCGCCCCATTCGTCGCAAAGGCTGGTTTCGTACGTGGCGATCAGGCTGCCGCCGCCGGCAACGAACGCGCGCAGCGCATCGCATTGTGCGTCGCTCAGCGCGGCAATATTCGGCAATATCAGCGTTTTGAATCGAGCGATGTGCGCGGGATCGAGCAAGCGATCGTGCACCATCTCAAACGGAATGCGCGCTTCGATCAGCGCCTGATACCAGCCGAGCGTATAGTCTTCGACCTTCGCCTGCGCTTGCCCCCCGCCGTAAAACCAGGCCGTCTGCTGAGAATAAACGATGGCCACGCGCGCGAGCGGAGTCTCATGGCGCATGTAGTGCTCCGCGCCCTCGTGCCAAAGAAAAATATCCTCAACCACGGGAAGCCATCGCGGGTCGTGCAGCACGCCGCTGAATTTGCTGAACCACGGGAGCATGCCGTTGGCAATTCCATCCAGAACCCAGATGCGAATCTCGGGACCGGTTTGCACGCTGTCTTTCCAGCGCTCCGCTTCTTCCAAACCGACGCTGAATAGGCCGGCGACGGGTTTCGGCCCTAGCGCCGCGCGATATTCCTTGGCGTTTTTTCCGCTGGCCCACGGCGGCATCAGGCCGTGACGCGCCTGGCGATCGGCGGCCAGCATGGCCGTACGTTCACCGATCGTTTTCATATCCAGCGTGCTCAGCGCGCCGCCGCCCGTGTTGGGCACGACGCAAGAATCGGGATTGATCTTGCGTACGGCGGCGTCCCACACACCCCAAAGATCGAATAAGCGCTGCTGACGCCACAGAATGTAGGCGCGGCGAGTGGGATCCTGTGGATTCGTATTATCCGGCCGCGGGAGATCGAAGCCAGACGCCGCTTTGAAATTTTCCTGGCAGTGAACGCAGTAGCACGGGCCCGAGCCGTCCCAGCGATTGATGAATATGCCGTCGACGCGGTAGCGCGTCATAATTTCTTCGTGCACCGCGGTCATGAAATCGAAATTGTATGGGCCCAGCCCGCAGGTCACCCACATCTCGGGCGAAGCCCAATGGCGGCGCGGATTGCCTTGGGCGTCCACGGCGATCCAATCCGGATGCGCAGCTTGCACGTCGTCGTACGTCGCGTGCGGATCAGTGCGCGCAAGGACGGACATATTGAGTTTGCGGCAACCGGAGACCAGATCGCCGAAAACGTCGCGATCTCCGAGCCACGCGCTGCGATGATGAAATGGAATTTGCGTCGGATAGTACGCGACGCAACCGCCGCCGCTCAGACACGCAGCGTCCGATCGCGTGCGCTGGAAATAATCCAGCCAGAACGCCAGATCGTATTTACCGGGATCGTCTTCGACCAGCGTGAGCTGCGCCCAGCGCTTGGGCTTACCGATCCACGACGGCGCCGCGAAAGCCGACTGCGCGGCGCCGCCTGCGGCGGCATCGAGCGCGGGCGGCTCGAACGGCCCGAGCGCGGCGATCGCGCCGGCTGCCGTAGTAGTCTTCAAAAATTGTCTGCGGGTAAAAGGTGGCATCGTCATGGGGCCATCCTTGGGCGTGCGTTTTTCGGCGCTGATGCTTCGGCGCGAAGAGTATACGCCGCGACGCGCTTTCCACAATCCAATGCGCTTTCCACACGCTCGCTCACGGCACACGCCTTGCGCCGTGCGGTAGCCGCGCCTATGCTGTTGCCATGGCCGACGCGAATTGCAAACTCTGCGGCGGGAGCGGCTGGAAAACCGTCGAGCGCGTTGCCGCCGATGAACCGGCGCAGCGCGTCGCGCTCACCAGCGCGTCCGGAAACGGCGCCGCAGCGGCGCGATCGCGCCTGGTCTGGGCCGTGCCCTGCGATTGCGCCGGCAACGACCGCGCCGCGCGCGTGCTGGAACGGGCGCGCATTCCACAGCGCTATCAGCAATGCGATTTTGAAAATTTCGGCACGGATTGGCCCTCGCTGCAGTACGACAACGTGCCGGAAGCGACGGCTTGGAGCCGCAGCCTAGAACAGGCGCGGTTGGTGGTGGCCACGTTTGCGCGCGAATATCCCGCGGGAGATCAAGCCGGACTTCTGCTGATGGGTCCGTGCGGCGTCGGCAAAACACATTTGGCGGTCGCGGCGCTGCGCCAATTGGCGCAGCGCGGGCACGTGGGACTTTTTTACGATTACCGCGAGCTGTTGAAAGAAATTCAAGGCAGCTACAACGCTGCCAGCCAATCCACCGAACTCGGCGTGCTGGAGCCGGTGCTGAATGCCGAAATTCTGGTGCTCGACGACGCCGGCGCCGGCACGCCATCCCCTTGGACGCTCGAAACCCTTGGCCACATTCTGAATACGCGCTACAACCAGCATCGCGTGACGCTGCTGACCACCAATTATCCCGACGGCCCTGCGCAATTGCCGGCCGCCGCGCCGCGCCGGCGAACAGGCGCTGCCGCCAGCGCGCCAGCGATGGCGGAGGAAACTCTGGCAGACCGGCTGGGGACGCGCATACGCTCGCGCCTGTACGAAATGTGCCGCACGATCGAAATCAACGCACCCGATTTCCGCGAGGCACGCTTCTCCGCCGGACGCGCGCGTTCGTAACCGGCGCCGCTCGAAATTCCTGTCGCATCGCAGTCGCCTGCGCGTTTCTCCATCGAAAATTTGAATCGAATTGCGAGTTTCCATCGGAAACTTCGCGACTCGCGAGCCTCGGTCGCGTTTGACTCGCGTCGCGGGTCATGTAAACTTTAAAGCTCGCTCGGCGCGCGCGGGGTGCGATGCGCCGCACGCGAATCCATTTGTTCGAAGTCAGGGGAAACGTCCAGGCAGCATCGGAAAATCTGAATGGCACAGATTTTTCATCGCAGCACGAATACCATTTCCCGCCTCACGATCTATTTGAGTCTCGTGATTGTGGGCGTGCTCTTCACCGTGGGTGCGAGCATCCAGCGCTCGGGTTACGTCACGTCCGCCAACGTGGTCATCGAACAGCCCATTCCGTTCAGCCACAAGCATCACGTCTCTGACGACGGCATCGACTGCCGGTATTGCCACACCGGCGTTGAAACTTCTTCCTTCGCCGGCATTCCTCCCACCAAAACCTGCATGAATTGCCATTCGCTGCTGTTTGCCGACAGTCCATTTCTGGAGCCGGTGCGCGAAAGCTATCGCACGGGAGTTCCCATCCAATGGAATCGCGTGCACAAGCTGGATCAATTCGCCTATTTCGATCACAGCATTCACATCGCAAAGGGCATCGGTTGCGCCACGTGCCACGGCGCGGTGGACCAAATGCCGTTGGTTCGCCAGGTGGCTTCGCTGCAGATGGAATGGTGCATCGATTGCCACCGCCAGCCGGAAAAATATCTGCGGCCGAAGGATCAGGTTTTCAATATGGCTTACAAGGCGCCGCCGAACCAGATTGCCCTGGGATTGGAACTCAGGCAGGAATATCACATTCGCGATGCGCGGGATTTGACGAGCTGTTCGACGTGCCACCGGTGAAACTGTGAATTGCAAAGACCAAAAACCGAAACCTATCGACGCGACTCCGCTGGACCTGGCGGCGGTTCGCGCAAAGCTTTCGGGGAAAACCGGACGCCAATACTGGCGCAGCCTGGAAGAACTCAGCGACGATCCGCGCTTCGAGGAGATGCTGCATCGCGAATTTCCGCGGCACGCATCGGAGCTGCCTGCGGGCGTCGATCGGCGAAAATTTCTACAGCTGATGGGTGCTTCGCTTGCTCTCGCGGGACTGACCGGCTGCGGCGGCGGCCAGGACGAGAAAATCGTCCCTTACGTACGCCAGCCGGAAAACACGATTCCGGGAATTCCGCAGTATTACGCCACGACGATGCCGCTGGCCGGCTCGGCGATTGGCCTGCTCGTGGAAACGCACGAAGGCCGTCCGACAAAAGTGGAAGGCAATCCGAAGCATCCGGCCAGCCTCGGCGCGACCGACGTTTTCGCGCAAGCCTCGGTGCTCGAACTTTACGATCCCGATCGCTCGCAGGTGCTCACCTATCTTGGGGACATCAAGCCGTGGTCAGCGCTTCTGGGCGCGATCGAAACCGCGCTCGCCGAGCAAAAAGACAGCAAGGGCGCGGGCCTTCGATTCCTGAGCGGCACCGTGATCTCGCCCACGCTGGCCGATCAGATGGAATCGCTGATGTCCGCCTATCCCGCGGCGAAATGGCACCAATGGGAATCCGCCGGCACCGATTCGGCGCGAGCGGGAGCGCAAATTGTGTTCGGCCGCGCGGTGAACACATATTACAGTCCCGAAAAAGCGGACGTCATCGTCTCGCTCGATTCCGATTTCCTTTCGAGCGGCACCGGCTGGCTGCGCTACGCGCGCGAATTTTCACGGCGCCGCGTGCCCGATGCGCCCGGCGGCATGACGCGCCTCTACGCCATCGAATCCATGCCGAGTCCTACTGGCGCGAAAGCCGATCATCGATTGCCGCTGCGGCCCAGCCAAATTCCGAATTTCGCGCTGGCGCTCGCGGCCAAGCTGGGAATCGGCGTGCCGCAGCACGGCGATCCCGGCGCGAGTGACGAATGGATTTCCGCTGTGGCGCGCGATTTGCAAAAGCATCGCGGCGCGAGTCTAGTGATCGCCGGCGATCAACAGCCGGCCGAAGTCCACGCCGTGGCACACGCGATCAATCACGCGCTCGGATCCGTGGGCACGACGGTGTTCCACACCGATCCGGTCGAAGCGCGGCCTATGGATCAACTTGCCTCGCTCCAGGATTTGGCGGCCGATCTCGACGCAGGCCGCGTGCAAACGCTCATGATTCTCGGCTGCAATCCGGTTTACGACGCGCCGGTCGATTTGGTGTTCAGCCAGAAATTGCTGAAGGCCCCGCGCCGAATCCACCTGAGCGAATATCCGGACGAAACTTCGGAGCTGTGCCAGTGGCACGTGCCCATGGCGCATTTCCTGGAATCCTGGGGCGACGCGCGCGCTTTCGACGGCACCGCCAGCATCATTCAACCGCTGATCGCGCCGCTCTACACCGGAAAATCGGCGCACGAACTGATCGCGGCATTCGCCAAGGATTCAGTGACCGATGGCTACAGCATCGTTCGCCGCTACTGGCAAAAGCAGATGGGCGCCGGCGATTTCGAGACGGCTTGGCGCCGCGCGCTAAACGACGGCGTGATCGAAAATACACGGCTGGCGACGGTGAACGTCACGCCGCAACCCGCCGCGCTTTCGAGCGCGACGCCCGCGGCCGCGAGCGCGATTCCCTCCGACAGTAATTGCGAAATCGCGTTCCGTCCGGACCCAGCGGTGTTCGACGGACGCTTCGCAAACAACACCTGGCTGGAAGAATTGCCGAAACCGATCACGCGCCTTACGTGGGACAACGCCGCGATGCTGAGCCCGGCGACGGCCGAGCAATTGGGCCTGACCTACACGATCGCTTCCACCGGCGGTGAGCACGGCCAAATCGTAGTGGACATGGCCGAACTGGAATTTGCCGGACAGACACTGAACGCCGCCACGTGGATATTGCCGGGCATGCCCGATGGTTTGGTCGTGCTGCACCTCGGCTACGGCCGCACAAACGCAGGTAAGGTCGCGAGCAATCTTGGTTTCGATGCGGGCCGCGTGCGCCCTTCGGCCGCGCTGTGGGGCGCAGAGGGTGCGCGCGTGCGGAAGCTTGCGGGCCAAACGTACCCCCTGGCCTGCGTGCAGTTTCACTTCAATATGGAAGGCCGCGAACCGGTGCGAGCGGCCACCCTCGCCGAATACCACGCGCATCCCACATTCGCGCGCGACGCGGTCGAGGTGCCCCCGCGGGGGCTCACGCTGTATCCCAACGAGCATCCGTACAATGCCAACGCCTGGGCGCTTTCGATCGATCTCAATCGCTGCGTCGGCTGCAACGCCTGCGTAGTCGCTTGCCAATCCGAAAACAACATTCCAGTTGTGGGCAAAGACCAAGTGATGGCCGGGCGCGAGATGCATTGGATTCGCATCGACCGCTATTACGCCGGCGATTCGCCCGAGCAACTGGCCAATCCGGAAACTTTCTTCCAGCCCGTCACGTGCATGCAGTGTGAAGACGCTCCGTGCGAAGTTGTCTGCCCTGTCGGCGCGACGAATCACAGCTCCGAGGGACTGAACGACATGGTTTACAACCGCTGCGTGGGCACGCGCTACTGCTCGGACAATTGCCCGTACAAAGTGCGCCGCTTCAATTTCCTGGCCTTCGCCGATTTCGATACGCCGGCGCTGAAGATGCAGCGCAACCCGGAAGTGACGGTGCGCAGCCGCGGCGTGATGGAAAAATGCACCTACTGCGTGCAGCGCATCACCAAGGGACGCATCGCCGCCGATAAAGAAGATCGCGCCGTGCGCGATGGTGAAATCGTCACCGCGTGCCAGCAAGCTTGCCCGGCTGAAGCCATCATTTTTGGAAATAAAAACGATCCAACCAGCCGCGTGGCGCGTCTGAAAGCCGATGCGCGCGATTACGGCCTGCTCGCCGAACTCGGCACGCGGCCGCGCACCACCTATCTTGCGTCCGTGCGCAATCCGAATCCCGAACTTGAAAATGGAGGCGGCCATGGCGCCTGAAACGCCCGACGCGCCGAACAATCCAACGCCGCCGGTTCAGCGCCGCTCGCCTGTAATCCAACCGGGCTATACGTTTGGCACGGTGACGGACAAGATCGGCTCGATCGTGCTGACGCAGCGATTCGGCGTCGGCTGGTGGGCGGGATTCCTGTTCTCGTTCGGGCTGGTGATGATGCTGTTCTACGCCGCGAGCTATCTGTTCCTCAAGGGCGTGGGCATTTGGGGAATCAACATTCCGGTCGGCTGGGGATTCGCGATTGTGAATTTCGTGTGGTGGATCGGCATCGGCCATGCCGGCACGCTGATTTCCGCCGTGCTCCTGCTGCTCAATCAAAGCTGGCGCACTTCGATTAATCGCTTCGCCGAAGCCATGACGCTCTTCGCTGTGGCCTGCGCCGGAATGTTTCCGATCATGCATCTTGGGCGGCCCTGGTTCGCGTATTGGCTGTTTCCCTATCCCAATGTGATGGGGATCTGGCCGCAATTCCGCAGTCCGCTGGTCTGGGACGTCTTCGCCGTGTCCACGTACGCCACGGTTTCGTTGATGTTCTGGTTCATCGGATTGATTCCGGATCTGGCCACGCTGCGTGACCGCGCCACCAAGCGCATTCACAAGATCGTCTACGGCATTCTGGCCATGGGCTGGCGCGGTTCCGCGGTTCATTGGTATCGCTACGAAACAGCGTACCTACTGATGGCCGGCATCGCCACGCCGCTGGTGGTTTCGGTGCACTCCGTTGTCAGCTTCGATTTCTCCGTGGCCATCATTCCGGGCTGGCACACCACGATTTTCCCGCCCTACTTCGTGGCCGGAGCGATCTATTCCGGTTTCGCGATGGTGCTCACGCTGGCGATTCCGCTGCGCGCCGCGTATCACCTGGAAGATTTCATCACCATGCGCCATCTCGAGAATATGGCCATGGTCATGCTGAGCACAGGACTGATCGTGGCCTACGGCTACGTTTTTGAATTTTTCACGGCATGGTACAGCGACAATGCCTACGAGCTCTTCGTCTCGTTCAATCGCGCGGCCGGGCCCTACGCGTATTGGTACTGGACGCTGATCTTCTGCAACATCGTGGCGCCGCAGCTGCTGTGGTTTTCACGCATCCGGCGCAACGTCTTCGTGCTGTTCGTGATTGCGCTGATCGTCAACGTCGGCATGTGGCTCGAGCGCTTCATCATCGTGGTCACCAGCCTGCATCGCGATTTTCTGCCGTCGTCGTGGGGCATGTATTCGCCGACTCGCTGGGATTGGGCGATCTACATCGGCACGCTCGGACTTTTCTTAGCGCTGCTTTTCTTGTTCATCCGTTTCCTGCCGATGATTTCCATTTTCGAGATGCGTGAGCTGGTGGAAGAAACCAGCTCGAATCCGAGCGGAGGCGGTGACTGATGGCCACGCGCCGCCCTCGCGTTTACGGATTGCTGGCAGAATTCGAGAAGCCGGAGCAGCTTCTGGCCGCGGCGCATCGCGCCCGCGAAGCCGGCTATCGGCGCATGGACGCCTACACGCCATTTCCGGTCGAAGGTCTCGCTGAGGCCCTGGGACGCCACCACACGGGCGTCCCGCTGATCACGCTGATCGGTGGCCTCTCGGGCTGTGCCGCGGGCTTCGGTTTGCAATACTGGGTTTCAAAGATCGCGTATCCGATCAACGTCGGCGGACGGCCGTTCAACAGTTGGCCGGCGTTCATTCCCGTAACTTTCGAGATGACCATCCTGGGCGCGGCGCTCTCCGCCGTGTTGGGCATGCTCGCGCTCAATGGCTTGCCCATGCCCTACCATCCGCTCTTCAACGAGCCGCGCTTCGCGCTGGCATCGCGCGATCGCTTTTTCCTATGTGTGGAAGCGCGCGATAAGCGCTTCGAGCGCGGAGAAACGCGCGCATTTCTTGAGAGCTTGACCAGCCGCGCCGTGATGGAGGTCGAGAACCTGTGACGACCTTCCGCTTGCCCGTTCGCCTGCTTATCACGATGGCCGCGCTTGGATTCGCCGCCGGATGCCAGCAGCAAATGGCGGTTCAGCCGCGCTATCAGCCGTTGTCCTCCAGCGATTATTTCGCCGACGGCCAATCGGCGCGCCAGCCGGTGGATGGCACGCTGGCGCAAGGCCGCGCCGAACTCGATTATCTTTATGTTGATAAGAACGCGACGGCGTTCCCGCTGCCGCTCACCGCGGATTTAATCGCGCGCGGCCAGCAACGCTATAACATCTTCTGCTCGCCTTGCCACGGCCTCACCGGCGATGGCAACGGCTTCATCACCACGCGGGGTTTCCGGCGCCCGCCCACATTTCACAGCGATCGTTTGCGCAGCGCGCCGCTCGGCCATTTCTTTGACGTGATCACCAACGGTTTCGGCGCCATGTACGATTACTCCGCGCAAATTCCTCCGCGCGATCGCTGGGCGATCATCGCCTACGTTCGCGCGCTGCAATTGAGCCAGAATGTTCCCGCGGCGCAGCTCACGCCGGATCAACGCGCGAAGATCGCGCAGGGAGGCGCCGCGCAATGAGCGCGTCTTCCAATATCGTGCCGCAGCTGCCCGGGGATTTCATGGCGCCGAAGGATGCCGCGCGCTGGCAGTCGCGCGCTCTGCTTGTGGGCGTCGTAGCGCTGGCCATATCCATCGCCGGCGCATTCGCCAATCCCACGCAATTTTTCCGCTCCTATCTCATCGGCTTTCTGTTCTGGCTGGGAATCGCGCTGGGCAGCCTCGCGCTGCTGATGCTGCAATATCTCACCGGCGGCGATTGGGCGATGATGATCCGGCGGCCGCTCGAAAGCGCCACGCGCACTCTGCCGCTGATGCTGCTCGGCTTTTTTCCGCTGGCCTTCGGAATGCGCCGCGTCTACGTTTGGGCTGTGCCCGGATTCGTTTTGCCGCCGCACAAAGCCGCCTATCTCACCGTGCCGTTTTTTCTCGCGCGCGCCGCGTTCTTTTTCGCCGTCTGGATCGTCCTGCAATGGCTACTGAATCGCTGGTCGCATCGCCAGGACGAAACCGGAGACATTCAATTCAAGCTCAAGCTCACCTATCTCGCCGGGCCCGGTTTGGTTTTGTACGGCATCACGGTTTCGTTTGCCGCCGTGGATTGGATCATGTCGCTTGATCCGTCCTGGTATTCGAGCATCTACGGAATCCTGATCATCGGCGGACAACTGGCCTCCGCGATGGCCATGATGATTTTCACGCTGGTCATGCTGGGCCGCGAAAAGCCCATGCAAGACATTTACCAATCGCGTCACTTCCACGATCTGGGCAAGCTGCTCTTCGCCTTCGTGATGCTCTGGGCATATTTTTCGGTCTCGCAGTTGATCATCATTTGGTCCGGCAATTTGCCGGAAGAAATTTCGTGGTACATGTCGCGCCTGGTGGGCGAATGGCGCTACGTGGGGCTGCTGCTGGTGATCGCTCATTTCGTGCTGCCGTTCAGCCTGTTGCTTTCGCGCGATTTGAAGCGCCGGCCGGCGCGCCTGGTGTGGGTCGCTGCACTCATGCTCATTGCGCGCTTGATCGATATCTACTGGCTCACCGCGCCCGAATTGTGGCCCGGCGGGATTCACTTGCACTGGATGGACGTGCTCGTGCCTGTCGGCATCGGGGGAATCTGGGTTTCATTCTTTGTGCGCGGATTGCGGCAATGGCCGCTGCTTCCGCTTCGCGATCGCCGCCTTGCGGAAGCCATGGAGCGCCACGCCCATGCCTGAACACGAACCGCATGTGAACGCCGCGCGATCGGCGGAGCCGGTGCACACCACCGTGGCCTTCGAGGCCCAGGACGTCAGCGTCGGCGGCGTCGAGCGCGTCGGCCTGGGACTGGCCGTTACCGTCCTCGTCGTGCTCGCTGTCGTCGCCGGAGCCTTTCACTATCTGACGAGCGAGCAACCGCTCGGCACGCCCGAGGTCGCGGCGGGCATGGGTGCGGGCCAGCATCCTTTGCCGCCGGCGCCGCGCATGCAGGGCATTCCCGGCGATACGGTGCCGCCGCCCGAACAGCAGCGTGAATTTCAAGCGGCCGCTGCGGCTGAGCTCAATAACTACGGCTGGGTCGACGCGGAGCAGACCATCGCGCACATTCCGATCGGCGACGCGATGGATCAGTTGGTGAAGGACGGCTTGCCGCAGGTCGCGCAACAATCCGGGCAACAACCGGCGGCGAAGGTCAAGCCAGCGGCAAAGGCTGCAAGCGGAAAGCAGGGCCAATGAAGGCCGATACGATTCGCCTGGGACGCGTTATCAATTTGCTCACGCTAGCAAGCCTGTGCCTCTCGGGCGCGCTGCGTGCGCAGGGCATGTTCGGCGGCGGCGATCCGCCGGCGATCGCGCCTCCCTCGAACCAGATGCCCGGGCAACTTGCGAACGTGGATTTCCGGCCGCCGTTTGGTTCCACGATGCCGCTCGATGCTCAGTTTCGCGACGACGAAGGGCGCGGCGTGCGCCTGGGCGATTACTTCGGCAAGCAACCCGTGATCCTCACCTTCGGCTACTACCAGTGCCCGATGCTTTGCACCCAAGTGCAGCGCGGCATCGCCAGCGTGCTCAAGGTCGTGAAATACCGGCCGGGTAAGGATTTCCAAGTGGTTTTCATTAGCTTCAATCCCAAAGAAACGCCGGACATGGCGGCGGCCAAGAAAAAAGCCGCGATCGATTATTATCATCGCCCCGGCACCGACGACGGCTGGCATTTCCTGGTGGGCGACGACGCCAATGTGCGCCGCGCCGCGCAAGCCGCCGGATTCAGCTACGTCTTCGATCCCAGGACCGGGCTCTACGCCCACGCCACGGGCATTCTGGTGCTTACGCCGGACGGAAAAATTTCGCGCGTTTTCTACGGCATCGAATATCCGCCGCGGGACGTGGAGTTGGGCCTGGTTGAATCCTCACAGGGGCAGATCGGCAGCGCGGTGGACCACCTGCTTTTGTTCTGCTGCGAATACGATCCATCCACCGGTCGCTATAGCGCGACGATTCTCGACGTGATTCGCATTCTTGGCGTTTTGCTGGTGCTCGCGCTCGGCACTTTCATCGGCATCAATTTGCGGCGCGATTCGCGCGCGGCCGGCGCGCTTCCATCGGGGGTCCGGTAATACCGTGCCGCAAAATTTCCCACTATTTCCGGAGCGTGCTTCCAGCGTAGCCGGAGGTGTGGACGAATTCTTCGTGGCGTTGATCGTCGTCGCCGTATTCTTTTCCGTTCTGATCGGCGTGGGGATTTTCTATCTTTCGTTCCGTTACCGCCGCCGTCCGGGCCATGAAGTTGGTCAGCTGGTGGAGGGCTCGCAACTTCTTGAAATCACCTGGATGGTCATCCCCTTTATCATCGCGATGGTGCTTTTCGCCTGGGGCGCGAAGCTTTACGTCACGATCCGCCAATCGCCTTCCGATGCGCTTGACGTCTACGTCGTCGGCAAGCAATGGATGTGGAAGATCCAGCACACCGACGGGCGCCGCGAATTCAACGAGCTGCACGTGCCGGTGAACCGCGATATCAAGCTGACCATGATTTCCGAGGACGTGATCCACGATTTCTTCGTGCCGGCGTTTCGCGTGAAAATGGACGTCTTGCCCGGCCGCTATACCACGCTGTGGTTTCGTCCCACCAAGACCGGGCGCTATCACCTTTTCTGCTCGCAGTACTGCGGCACCAATCATTCGGAGATGGGTGGCTGGGTGGACGTGATGGAGCCTTCGCAATATCAGGCCTGGCTCTCCGGCGGGTCCAATAGCGAAAGCCCCGAGCAGGCCGGCCAGCGCCTCTTCACCTCACTGGCTTGCGTCTCCTGCCACGGCGATTTGTCCGGCTCGGGACCGGGTCCGCGCGCTCCGTCGTTGCGCGGCCTGTATGGCTCCATGGTGAAGCTGAGCGATGGCCGCACCGTGCTGGCGGACGATGCGTATCTGCGCGAATCCGTCCTGGATCCCGGAGCCAAGATCGTCGCCGGCTACGACAACATCATGCCGACGTTTCAGGGCGTCGTCAGCGAAGACCAATTGCTGCAACTATTCGCCTACATCAAATCCTTGGGAAATCAGCCGGCGCAAAACGCATCGGCCGCACCGGGCGCTTCGGCCACTACGGCCGCGCCGGCGGCGCAATGAAAGGGGCAAAAGAATCATGAGCACCACTACCGCGAACCCGCCGCCGGCTTCGAGCCCGCCGCCGAAAGCGCACGAAAACTATCTGAACGCCAACTACGGTATTCGCTCCTGGTTGCTCACCACGGACCACAAGCGCATCGCGTTGCTCTATCTCGTGTCGGTCACGATCTTTTTCGCCATGGGCGGCTTTTTCGCCATGCTCATCCGCTTGCAATTGCTCACGCCTGAAGGTTTTCTCGTCGGACCGGACACTTACAACCGCCTTTTCACCATGCACGGCGTGATGATGATTTTTTTCTTTCTGATTCCTTCGATCCCCGCCGTGCTCGGAAATTTTCTGATTCCGCTGATGATCGGCGCGAAAGACCTGGCATTCCCCAAGCTGAATCTGCTCAGCTGGTACATTTTCAATATCGGCGCGCTGTTCACGGTCTACGCCATCGTGACCGGCGGCGTGGACACAGGCTGGACGTTCTATACGCCGTATAGCAGCATCTACTCCAATTCCCAGGTGTCGGCCGCGGTGATCGGAATTTTCATCACCGGGTTCAGTTCGATTCTGACGGGCCTGAATTTCGTGGTCACCATTCACACCATGCGCGCGCCGGGCATGACCTGGTGGCGCCTGCCCATCTTTGTATGGACCCAATACGCCACCAGCATCATCTTCATTTTGGGCACGCCGGTTCTGGCGATCACCCTCGCCCTGGTCGCCGCGGAGAGGCTCTTGCACCTCGGTATTTTCGATCCTCGTCTCGGCGGCGATCCGCTTCTGTTTCAACATCTATTCTGGTTCTATTCGCACCCAGCGGTGTACATCATGATTTTGCCCGCCATGGGCGTCACCACGGAGATCATCGCCACATTCGCGCGCAAAAATCTCTACGGATATAAGGCCGTGGCCATGGCCAGCCTCGGTATCGCCGTCATCGGCTTTCTGGTTTGGGCCCACCACATGTTCGTTGCCGGCATTTCCATTTATGCCGCGATGGCCTTCTCGCTTCTGAGTTACCTCGTCGCGATTCCCTCGGCCGTAAAAGTGTTCAACTGGACCGCCACGCTCTACCGCGGCTCGGTCTCCTGGCAAACGCCAATGCTCTACGCGCTGGGTTTCATTGGCCTGTTCGTTATGGGCGGCATGACCGGCCTGTTCCTCGCCGCCATCGGCGCCGACGTGCACGTGCACGACACCTATTTCGTCGTCGCGCACTTTCACTACATCATGGTCGGCGGCGCCGTAATGGGATATCTCGGCGGCCTGCACTATTGGTGGCCGAAGATCACCGGGCGCATGTATCCGGAAATGCTCGCGCGCGCCGCGGCCATCATCCTTTTCGTCGGCTTCAATCTCACATTTTTCCCGCAGTTCATTCTCGGCTATCTCGGCATGCCGCGCCGCTACGCCACCTATCCCCCGGAATTTCAGGTGCTCAACGTTTTTTCCACCGCCGGCGCGTCCATCCTCGGACTCGGCTATCTTCTGCCGATCTGCTATTTCGTCTGGTCCATGCGCTACGGCCCGAAAGCCAGCTCGAATCCATGGCCCGCCACCGGCCTTGAATGGCAGACTAGTTCGCCGCCGCCCACCGAAAATTTTGAAGTCACGCCGGTGGTCACTTGGGAACCTTACGATTTCGAGCATCGCCCAGACCTGGGCCTGCCAAAACCGGAACGCGCGCGCCCCAAGCCGCTCGAGGCGCCCGGCCTCGAACTGGGAGACTAAATGGAACGCACCGGCTCACTTTTCGGCCATTTCCGCGATCTCGATCAGCAGCGCGAGACCGCGTCGCTGGGTATGTGGGTCTTTCTAATGACCGAAGTGATGTTCTTCGGCGGTATGTTCCTGGCGTACACCGTCTACCGCTGGAAATATCATGATGCGTTTGCCGCCGCCAGCCGCGAGCTCAACGTCACTATGGGCGCGCTGAACACGGGCGTGTTGATCCTTTCCAGTTTCACCATGGCGATGGCCGTCTGGGCTTCGCAAATGCGCAAGCGCAATCTGCTGTGCATTTTTCTGATCGCGACGATGCTCCTCGGCGCCGCGTTTCTTACGATCAAAGGCTTCGAGTACGCGCAGAAGTTCGAGCATCACCTGGTGCCCGGCCCCAATTTCAATTTTCCCGGGCCCGAGGCCGAAGCCCAGCACGCCGAAATTTATTTTGCCCTCTATTTCATGATGACCGGCATGCACGCCCTGCACATGATCATCGGCGAAGGAATGTTGCTCATACTCCTGATCTACGCCTGGAAGGGCAGCTTCACCGGCGATTACCACGCGCCTATCGAAAATGGCGGCCTCTACTGGCACTTCGTCGATATCGTCTGGATTTTCCTGTTTCCGCTGCTCTACCTGATCGATCTGCATCACTGAGGCGCCATGGAAACCCGATCCGAGCACGCACCCGAACACATCGTACCGATCAAAACCTATGCGCTGATTTGCGCCACGCTGCTGGTGCTCACCCTCACCACCTACCTGGTGGCCTTCCTGGACCTCGGCCCCTTCAATATTGTCGTGGCCATCGTCATCGCCTGCATCAAGGCTTCCCTGGTGGTGCTTTTCTTCATGCACGCCGCCTACGCACCTCGCCGTACACGCCTGGTGATCCTCGCGGGAATGTTCTGGATGATGCTGCTGATCGGCCTCTCGCTCGCCGACTATATGACGCGCGCGCTGCCGCGCTGACCTAATCGCAACCCCTTCTATCCATTGGTTCATTGACACCGGCGGACCTCGCGAGTATCATCCCGAACGAAGCATCAATCTGTGCGTTGGCCGCATCTCCTTCCTTGCACCTGTTCCGTGACTGGGAAGAATTACCGGGGAAGGCAGAATCGTCCCTGGACTAGACTGTCATCGCTTGGGAGGGTTTTCAGATGTTTTCCGAAGCCGAGTCACCGGCCATTGAACACGCCGAGTCCGCGCCGGAATCTCCGGTCGCGGAATCGCAGCAGGACTCGTCCGCATCGGCGCCCGTCGCTGTAGCCGCCGTTTCCGCCTCCGCCGAAGGCGATGCCATTTCCGCAGTGCGCGCGCAGAACGCACCGCCCGAAGCACCCGTCGCGGCTTCTTCTGATTCCAACTCTGAAGCCAGTGCAGGCGATGGTTCGTCCGCCGCCGACGTCGAAGAACCTTCTCTTGAGATGGACCAATTGCTCGAGCAGTACGCCGCGCCGCAACCCAACGCGGTCGAAGGCGAAATCGAATCCGGGCAAGTCGTCGCGGTCACCAACCTAGGCATCGTTGTGAGCCTTGGCGGCAAGACCGAAGGCCTGATCCTGGCGCAGGAAATCACCGAAGCCGATGAGCCCATCAAACTCGATCCGGGCCAGCCCATCGAAGTCGTGCGCACCGGCGATCACAAAGAAGGCTACGCCGTTCTCTCCCACGTGCGCGCCCTCAAGCGCCGCGCCTGGACAAATATAGAAAAGGCCTACCGCGAAAAGACCGATCTCCCCGGCAAGGTAGTCGATCGCATCAAGGGCGGCCTGGTGGTCAACGTCGGAGTGCGCGCGTTCCTGCCCGCCTCGCAGCTCGATTTGCGCCCCGTATCCAATTTGGACGCTTTCAAGGATCAGGAAATCACGGTTCGCGTCGTAAAACTGAATCGCAAGCGCGGCAACGTGGTCGTAAGCCGTCGCGCGATTCTCGAAGAGCAATCCAAAGCGGATCGCCAGAAGCTGCTCGATTCTCTCGAAGAGGGCCAAGTGCGGCGCGGCATGGTCAAGAACGTCACCGCCTACGGCGCCTTCATCGATCTCGGCGGCCTCGATGGCCTGCTGCACGTCACCGATATGTCCTGGGGCCGCGTCGCCAGCCCGTCCGAAATCGTGCGACCCGGCGACGACGTCGAAGTGAAAGTTCTCAAATTCGATAAGGAAAAAGCGCGCGTGGCTCTGGGCTTGAAGCAGCTCGCGCCCGATCCATGGTTGAGCGTGGTCGAACGCTACAAAGTCGGCACACGCCTGCCCGGCAAAATTATCAGCGTCGTGGATTACGGCGCCTTCGTCGAACTCGAGCCCGGCATCGAAGGCTTGGTGCACGCCAGCGAAATGAGCTGGTCCAAGCGCAAGCTGCACCCTTCCAAGGTCGTCAAGCCCGGCGACCCCGTCGAAGTCGTCGTCCTCGGCGTGGATCAGAACGAACGCCGCATTTCGCTCGGCATGAAACAAACCCAGACCGACCCTTGGCTAGAGCTCGCCGCTAAATATCCCGTTGGCACCGTAGTCGAAGGCCGCGTGCGCAATCTCACCGAATTCGGCGCCTTCATCGAAATCGAAGAAGGCTTCGACGGCCTGATACACGTCAGCGATATTTCCTGGACCGGCCGAATCAAGACTCCGGGCGACGTCTTGAAAAAAGGCGACACCGTGAAGGCCAAGGTCCTCAAGATCGAAGCTTCCGGCCGCCGTGTTTCGCTCGGAATCAAGCAGGTCAACGACGTTTGGGCCAATTGGTTTGCCGATCACAAAGTCGGCAGTCTGGTGCACGGCAAGGTTTCCCGGCTGACGACCTTTGGCGCGTTCGTTCAGCTCGCCGAAGGCATCGAAGGCCTCTGCCACATCTCCGAGATCGAAGAGCGTCACAAGGGCGATCGCTCGCAAGCCCCGCCGCGCGCCGCCGGTGCAAAATCGGGCGGCGAAATGCTGCACGTCGGCCAGGGCTACGATTTCAAGATCGTGAAGATCCAAGCGGATCAGCACAAAATCGGCCTGAGCTTCCGCGCCGCGATCAAGCAAGCCGAACGCCGCGACATGGAGGATTACCGATCGTCGAAGTCTTCGGCCACGGCCACCATCGGCGATGCCATCATGGCCAAGCGGGTAACGCAGTGATGCAACGCGGGCCCCTCAGCAAAAGATTTCGTTTCCCAGTCTTCGTAGTTTAGTGATAGGAAAGGCACAGCGTGGCCGGGGAACCGGGTTCCTGGCCGGGGTAGCGTGAGTGGCGCCCCATTTTCGTATTCCGAAACCGAGCGGAGCAACCAAGAAATGACCGACTCCACATTGACCAAAGCCGACCTGGTTGAAGAGGTCGTGAAAAATACCGAGCTCCCGCGCAAGGAGTCGGAAGTGATCGTCGAGACGATTTTCGAGGGCATCATCGGCGCCCTGCAGAACGGCGACAAAATCGAAATCCGCGGATTCGGCAGTTTCCGCACGCGCCAGCGCCGCGGCCGCATCGGTCGCAACCCCAAGACCGGCGAAAAAGTTGAAGTACCGCCCAAGCGCATCCCCTTCTTCAAGCCCAGCAAAGAATTGAAAGATTTCGTCAATACCTCCGGCGCATCGGCCAAGGCTAGCGATTAGCTGGACCTGGTTTTCCGGGCGCGCTGTGGGTAATCGCGCAAGCTCAAACGTAACCGCACGGCTGCTGCCTCTCAGGTATCCGTTTCGAGTTCACCCGCCGGCTCTGAACCAACCCTGCCGACGCGTCTGGTAGAATTACCCACAATATGGACTACCTATGGACGCCCTGGCGTTACCGCTACATCGCACAAGCCGGTAAACATCAAACCTGCGTATTCTGCGATGCGCCCGCTGCCGGCGACGACGCCGCAACTCTGATCGTTCTTCGCGGCGTGAAAAACTACATTATTCTGAATCGCTACCCCTACACTTCAGGCCACGCGATGGTCGTGCCCTACGCCCACACCGCTGAACTTGGCGATTGCGACGCAGCGACCCTCAGCGAAATGATGCTCCTCGCGCAGCGCACCCAGGCCGCCCTTGAAACCGTCTATCACCCGGAAGGCTACAACCTCGGCATGAATCTAGGCCGCTCCGCCGGCGCCGGCGTCCTCGGCCATCTGCATCTCCACGTCCTACCGCGCTGGACCGGCGACACTAATTTCATGACCACAGTTTCCGAAACCCGCCTTGAGCCCGAAGATTTGTCTTCCACATACCAAAAGTTGCGCCAAGCCCTCGGCGCTTGAATTTTCGCGTCCTGCTGCCGCGCGCAGTTGATCATTTTGCGCACAAGCTACCTTGTCGCTCGTTCCGGGCATTGCCTTTCCTGATTACAACATGACTGCTAAGGGCAACACTGCTCGCCAATGCTTCACGCTTGGGACAACTTCTTTAACTTGGCCGGACAAGCGGCCGCGACGCTGATGGGATTGATCTTCGTCGCCGTCACCGTAGTCACCGGGTTCTCCACCTCGCGCATCATGGAGGGCGCCCGCGGCTTTCTGACGCCTACGCTCGTTCATTTCGGTATCGTTCTGCTCCAGGTTTTGGCCTTGCTCGCCCCTTGGTCGTCCGCGTGGCCGCTCGGGATCGTCCTGGGCTTGCTGGGGCTCGCGGGCCTGGGCTACCAAGTCAAAGCGATCTTCACGCGGCAACAGGTCGGTTCAGATTTGTTGAAGGGGCTAGACTTGCTTCCGTGGCTCGGCGTCCCGGCGCTCGGCTATACGAGCATGATCGTCGGCGCGGTCGGATTGATTGCCCGGAAATCCTTCGCGCCCTATGCCATGGCTGGCGCTACCATGCTCTTGCTTTTCGCCGGTGCCTACGCCGCCTGGGACCTAACGTTGTGGATCGTCACAAACCGGGACAAAACATAACGGCGCGGAATTAGCCCGCGCCCCCCGGCCGCGGTAGAATCAGGCGAGCCGTCGCACGCGGCGCAACCCCGTGAATTTCGACCTGAGCGAAGAACAGCAACTGCTGCAGCGCACCGTGCGCGATTTCGCGCGCAATGAAGTCCAGCCGCTGGCGAAAGAGATCGACGAATCCGGAAAATTCCCTCTCGAAACTTTTCGCAAGGCCGCGGCGCTCGGGCTCACCGGCGTAGCCTTCCCCGAATCCGAAGGCGGCGCGGGCTTCGACCACGTCTCAACGGCGATCATGATCGAGGAAATTTCCCGCGTCTGCGCCTCCACGGGCGTGATCCTCTCCGTGCAAAATTCACTTTGCTGTGAACCGCTGCATCGTTTCGGCAGCGACGCGCAAAAAAAGAAATTCCTCCAGCCATTTCTGCGCGGCGAAAAAATCGGCTGCTACGCCCTCACGGAATCGCAAGCCGGCTCCGACGCCCGCGCCATTGAAACCCGCGCCGTGCGCCAAGGCGATCGCTACATCGTCAACGGCGCAAAAGCCTGGATCACCAATGGCGGCGTTGCCGACGCCGCGATCGTCTACGTCAAAACCGATCCCGCCGCGGGCGAAAAAGGGATTAGCGCGCTGATCGTTGAAAAAGGAGACCGCGGCAAAGCCGGCTTCCGCGTCGGCAAAGAAGAAAAAAAACTAGGCATCCACGCCACGGCCTGCGTCGAACTGTGGTTCGACGATTGCGAAGTGCCCGTCGAAAATCGCCTCGGCGACGAGGGCCAAGGCTATCGCATCGCGCTCTCCACGCTCGACGGCGGCCGCATCGGCATCGCCGCGCAAGCCACCGGAATCGCGCAGGGCGCTTTCGATCAGGCCCTAGCCTATGCGCAGCAGCGCCGCGCCTTCGGCCACGCCATCTCCGATTTTCAGGCCGTCCAATTCATGCTCGCCGATATAGCCACGGAAATCGAAGCCGCGCGCTGCCTTGTGCGCCAAGCCGCGTGGAAACAAGACGCCGGCGCGCGTTTTTCACGCGAAGCTTCCATCGCCAAACTTTTCGCCTCCGAACTCGCCACCCGCGCCACGCATAAAGCCATGCAAATCCACGGCGCCAACGGCTACAGCCGCGAATTCCCCGTCGAGCGCATGTATCGCGACGCCCGCGTCACCGAAATCTACGAAGGCACCAGTCAGATCCAGCGCCTGGTGATCGCCTCCTGGGTTCTGAAATCCGCATAAAGCATTCGTCTCGGCCGCGGGCCGTTATAAGCTGATGCCATGCTCGAGCTTGATGCCAGCGCCGATTTCGACGTCGCACACGACGCCGATTTCTTCGCGCGCTTGCCGCAGCGCCCCGCCGTCTTTCGCATCGAGCCGCGTCCTGAATTCTCCAACGCCCAGCCGTATCTTCTGCGCACCGCCGATCTGCGCCGCCGACTCGAGCGCCTGCTCGCCGCGCCCGATCCAACTTCAAAGCGCCTGAACTTGCGCGCTTTCACGGGCCGCGTGCGCTACCGCGTCGCCGGATCGCAATTCGAGCTGCGCTACCTCCATTGGCTGCACGTAAAAGCGCAATGGCCCGCCGCGTATCGCGAAAGAATGCGTATGCGCCCGCCCGCGATGCTCAAAGTGAATCTCGCCAACGCCTATCCGCGCTGCACCGTAACCCGTCGCATCGCCGCGTCAGGCCTTTACCACGGCCCGTTCGCATCGCGCCGCGCGGCCGAAGCCTTCTCCAGCCGCTTCCTCGATCTTTTCAAAATCCGCCGCTGCCAAATAAAAATTCGCCGCGATCCGGAATTTCCCGGCTGCATTTATTCGGAAATGAAAATGTGTCTTGCCCCGTGCTTCGCCGGTTGCACCAAGCAGGATTACGATGCCGAAGTCACCCGCGTCGTCGCATTTCTCTCCACCAACGGCCAATCGCTGGCACAAGAACTCGAATCCGCGCGCGATTCCGCGAGCGAACATCAGGATTTCGAGCGTGCCCAATCGCTGCATCGCCAAATCGAAAAAGCCGAAGACGTCCTTCGCGGCGTGCCCGAACTCGTGCGCCGCTTGGAAGATTTAAACGCCGTAGTGCTGCAAGCCGCCGCCGAACCGCAATCCATCGCCATCTTCGCTCTCTGCGCCGGCCGCATCGCGGAACCCTTTTTTCTGAATTTTTCCCAGTTGGCCACTCAACCGCGCTCCGCCGAAGAGATTCTTCGCGAAGCGCTCGATTCCCAGGCCGCGCCGCCCACACGCGAAAACCCGCGCGAACTTGAGGATCACTTGGCGCTGCTCTCACGCTGGTATTACGCAAATCCGCGCGATGGAGAAATTTTCTTCCGCACCGGCCCCGCCGCCGATGGCTGGCCCTATCGCCGCATCCTGCGCGCCTGCGCGCGCCTCCTGGCGCCGAAGCCATCGCGCAAATCCATGCCGAAGCCGGCGACGCGTATCGACCCCTCCGAGCCGATCGCCTGAAGCTCGTGCAGCGATTTCCGCGGCAATTCTCTATACTCTAGTCTTCGCGGAGGATCGATGAGCGGGGCAACACCGGAAGGAACACAGCGTTACGCAGCCAGATTTGCCAGCCACGCCGCGCCGGGCCACTTTCGCGAGCAGCAAGGTTTGCTGATGAGTTCCATCGGCATCGGCACCTATCTCGGCGAACCAGACGACGCCACCGATCGCGCCTACGCCGCAGCCATCGTCGCGGCCGTCGAAGGCGGCGCAAACGTCCTGGATGCCGCGATCAACTATCGCTTCCAGCGCAGCGAACGCTCGATTCGTACGGCGCTCGCGGAACTCGCGCGCCGCGGTTTTGCGCGCGATGAAATTGTGATCTGCACCAAAGGCGGATTCCTTACGCCCGATGGCGAAATGCCCGCCGACGTCGCCGATTATTTCCAGCGCACCTACGTTGCGACGGGTCTCGTCAGCGCCGAAGACGTCGCCCAAGGTTGCCACGTTCTCGCCCCGCGCTTCCTCGCCGACCAAATTGAGCGCAGCCGCAAAAATCTCGGCGTCGATACCATTGACGTCTACTATCTGCACAATCCCGAAACGCAACTCGCCGATTTCCCACCCGAAGAATTTGAGAAGCGCCTGCATGCCGCGTTCGAGTTTCTCGAATCGGCGGTCGCGGAAGGCAAGATTCGCTTCTACGGCCTGGCCACCTGGAACGGTTTTCGCCAGCCGGAAACCGCGCGCGACGCGTTATCTCTCGCGAAGATCGATATACTCGCGCGCTCTCTCGCCGGCGAAGATCACCACTGCCGCTTCGTGCAATTGCCCTACAACCTGGGCATGACCGAAGCCCTCACGCGCGCCAATCAAGCGCTCGATTCGCGCACGCTGCCCATGATCGAAGCCGCGCACGCGCTCGGCATCACGCTCGTGGCCAGCGCCTCGCTGCTGCAGGGGAAAGTCGCGCACGATCTACCGCCGTTCGTGGCGCAAGCGCTGGGCCTTGAAAACGACGCCGAGCGCGCCCTGCAATTCGTCCGCTCCACTCCCGGCATCTCCACCGCTCTCGTCGGCATGAGCCGCGTCGAACACGTGCGCGCAAATCTACGCTTGGTCGGTATCGCGCCCGCTCCCCAAGATGTGTTCACAAAATTGTTCGAGCGCCGCGCCCCCGCGCACTAAGTTCCTTTCTCCGCTTGCTCGGAACGTATTTCCGCGCGTTGCGCATCCAGCCAAGCCAGCAGCGCGCGATCCACTTCCTCCAGGCGCCCCGTAAAAAAATGGTCGGCGCCCGCGATAAAAATCATTTCCGTGCGAGCCTTCACGCGCGCCGGCATCGCCGCTAACATCCCCTCGAGTTTTTCCTTCGGCGCAAACTGATCGTGATCTCCGCTCACCAGCAGCTTCGGTTTCACGCACGACGATAAATAAGAAACGTCAACGCTGGCCACCGGCATTCCCAGCCCCGCAAGCGCCGCAACCCTCGCGTCCTCGCATCCCACGCGCAATCCGACCCACGCGCCGAAACTAAATCCCGCGGCCAGCAACGGCACGCGGGGAAATCGCGCCGCGAGGAAATCCAGCGCCGCGCGCACGTCGTCCTGTTCTCCGCGCCCGGCGTCGTGCGCGCCCTGGCTCAATCCCACGCCGCGAAAATTAAAGCGCAGAACCGGCAGTCCCGCGCCATGCAGCGTTTTCGCTGTCTGATACACAACTTTGTTATGCATCGTGCCCCCGAACAGCGGATGCGGATGGCAAACCACCGCGGCAAATTGCGGCTTGGCGACGTCGCTCGGAACGTCCCAGAACAACGCCTCGAGGCTGCCGGCCGGGCCCGCCAACGTGACGCCACGGTGCGCGGGCTCACTCGTCGTCATCGATCCATGTTATGCGCCGCGGCGCGCGGGGTCAAAAGCGAACACCGACGCGATCCACGATGGACGATTCCCTTGCATCGCTCTGCCATCAATGCTACGTTCAGTTCAACCTTGGAGTGCCCTTTTCCGAGGGGAAATATGCCCAATGGAATTGAACGCCGGGCGTCCCGGCGATTTACGATGGCTTTGCCCCTGACGGTGCGTTCCTCCGGTCCCGACGGAGATAACGAGCGCCAGGGCCGGACCCGCGACGTCAGCTTCCGCGGCCTGTACTTCACCGTCGATTCGCAGTACGAATCCGGCAGCAACCTGCAATTTATTTTGACGTTGCCCAAGGAAATCACCATGGCCGGCGACGTCAACATTCTTTGCTATGCGCAGGTCGTGCGCGTGGAACAACGCGAAGAACAATGCGGCGTGGCCGCACGCATCGACCGGTACGAATTCCTCTCCGCTCCCGTCTGACGCAGCAGCTCTTCCGCCCCGCAGAATCGCCCGCCCTCTCCGCCGCTTGAGAATGGCGTACAATTGCAGTTCCCACAGCAGCGTAAACGCGGAGGATTCATGCCCTACCACTACGACGCCAAAATGGCTCTTGAGGAACTCAACGAAGATGCGATCCTGCCTCATCCGGTGCATGTGCGCGATATGATGATGAGAACGCAGCTTCCGCCCAACGAGGCGCTGGATTTGAGCCGCGATTTTCAAAGCTATCTCACGCATTTCGGCGAAACGCAGAAGATCGCCAGGACCATCCTCGAAAAACTCGCGGCTGGTGTGCCGAAGAATCCTTGAAGATTTTGCCATGATATGCCGCGAGAGACCCTGCTCATCGATGCCGACGACACACTCTGGGAGAACAATGTTTTCTTTGAGGAGGCTATCGGCACATTGCTGGCGCTGGCCGGCCCGCTCGGCTACTCGCGCGAATACGCGCGGCACATTCTGAATGAGACCGAGCTGCGCAATATCCGCCAGCACGGCTATGGCGTGCGCAGCTTCGCCCGCTCGCTTGAAGAAACCTACCTAAAGCTCGCAGGCAATCTCGCTCAGCGCCCGGCCATCGAAGAAATCCGAGCTGCGATCGTGAAACTCGAGCAGACGCCGCCGCAAATGCTCGCCGGCGTCGCCGATACGCTCGCCTATCTCGCCGCGCGCCATCGTTTAATTTTATTCAGCAAGGGCGAAGCCGCCGAACAAGCCGCAAAAGTGGAGCGCTCGGGAGTGCAAACGCATTTTGAGGCCATCGAAATCGTGGCGGAAAAAGACGTGCCCACCTATCTCGGCATCGTGAACAAGCATCACGTCGTGAAATCGCGCGGCTGGATGGTGGGCAACAGCCCGCACAGCGATATCAATCCCGCGCTCGAGGCCGGATTGAACGCTGCGTTCATACCGCATCCCGCCACCTGGCAGCTCGAGCACGAAGATATTCACAGCGGCGTCGGCCGCCTTCTTGTGCTCCGCCGATTCGCCGATCTTCGCGAACATTTTTGAAATCGAAAGGGCAACCGTGACGGAAGCGCGCAGCGATTATCGCAGTGAATGGTTTGAATTCGAGGATGTGGCGTATTTGAACGCGGCTGCGATCGGCGTGCTGCCGCGCGTCTCAATTCGCGCGGTGCAGCAGGCGCTCGAATGGAATAAATTCCCGTACAAACTGCCGGACAGCGCGCATTTCGCCGTGCCCAATCGCGTGCGCGCGCTCATCGCAAAACTCATCGCCGCCGAAGCCGACGAAATCGCGCTCACCACCGGCACCAGCGGTGGCCTGCAAGCCATTGCCGGCGGAATCGAATGGCGCAAAGGCGACGAAATTCTGATCGCGCGCGGCGAATTTCCCGCGCATTTCACCACTTGGCTTCCGCTGGAGCGCGCCGCCGGCGTCAAGGTCACCGTCGTCGCGCCGCGCGGCCGCTTCCTCACCGCCGACGATTACATCGAGCGCATCGGACCGCAAACGCGCTTGGTTTCCGCGAGCCTCGTGCGCTTTGACGACGCTGCGCGCCTGGACGCGCGCCGAGTGGCCGACGCCTGCCATGCCGCGAATGCTTTTCTCGCGCTCGACGCAGCGCAATGCGCAGGCGCGATGCCCATCGACGTCGCCGCGCTCGGCTGTGATTTCCTGGCCGCGTCGGGATACAAGTGGCTGCTCGCGCCGTACGGCACCGGTTTTCTGTGGGTGCGCGCCGCGCTCAATGAGCAGATGCGCGAAGCGCCCTTCTACTGGCAAGCGCTCGAAGACGCCGAGCAGTTTCACGCGCTTTCGCTCGGCAAATACTCGCGCGCGAAGGGCGCGCGCCGCTGGGACTCCTCGGAAACCGCGAGCTTTCTGAATCTTTCGGCGATGGAGGCGTCACTGGAATTTCTAAATCGCGTCGGCGTCTCAACCGTTTGGAATCACAATCGCGCGCTGCTCTCCGAAATGATTCGCCGTCTGCCCAGCGACCGCTGCGTTTTAGCCAGCCCCGCCGATCCCGGTGCGCGCGGTCCGTATGCGTGCATAGCGTCACGGCGGCCGGAAGGCACAGCGGCGCTGTTTGAAAAACTGCAAAAGGCGGGAGTCGTTGTGGCGCTGCGTGAAGGCGCGATTCGCGTCGCGCCGCATCTTTACAATTCCGAACGCGACATCGATAAATTGCTGACGGTGCTCGCGGTCTAGCTCAGTACACCGGCTCCGGCGGCGGCGCGTGGAATGGGATGCGCACGATCGCGGCCAATTCCACTGGCACTCCGTGTCGCTGCCCCGGCTGGAATTTCCATCGCGCCAGTGCCTCCATCGCGTTTTCATCCAGCTGCGGATCGAGGCCGTGAACCAGTTGAATGCTGTCCACCGATCCATCCTTGCGAATAATCGCGTAAAGCACGACTTCGCCTTCCACTTTTTCGCTTTTCAATTCCGGCGGATACTTCGGATCCACTTTGCGCAGCGGCACCGGACCCAGCAGGCCCGAATCCGCGGGCTGCGGACGGCCATCCGGAATTTGTTCCGGTGCGCCGAGTTCGGCAAAACTCAGCGTCCAATCGCCCGTCGCGCTCGCAAGATTCGGCATGTTCACGCGCAAGGTGTGAATTTCATTCGTGCCCAGGAGCGCTTCCGGCCGCGCGCCCGAAGCGATCACGGCTTTGAGAGTCGCCGCGCTCGCCGGACTCGCCGGACTCGCGGCTGGCCGGTTCGCCGAAATCGAAGCGCGCGAAATCTCTTCTGGATCCGCGGACGCAGCGCCAGATCCACCGCGGCCCGCTCCGCGTGAACCCGATGGACCGGAAATCGAAGCCACCGGCGCATCCGGCAGTTCGCCGCTCTTGCTGATGCCAATGTTCTCTGGTCCGCTCTTGCCCGCGCCCGAACCGGCATCGCTTCCCGCGGCTCCGTTCGTCGAGCCTCTGCGGCCATCGGGTCCCATCGAAATGCGCGCCGACAAATTTCCCTGCGGCACGGCAGGCGGCGGAACGGCGGGGCCCGGCGTTGCCGAAAGCGCGACGATGCGTCCACCATCGCTCGCCGCGTTGGGGCCAATCTCCGGCGCCGCGGCGCTGGCATTGCTTCGCGGCGAAGCGGCGCGCGCCTGGCTCATCGCCGGCACGCTCATCGCAGGCTTTTTCGCGTCCAACGCAGAGGGCGCGATATCGATCGGGCCCGCCGGCGATTCCGGATGCGAAAGATTCGGCGCGGCAATATCGGCGGCGTGATTTTGCGGCGCATTCGCGGGTTGCATTTGCTGCGTCGCGTTCGGCGCCAAACGCAATTTTGGATGCGCGGAATCGTCGTCGCTCCACTGCACGATATTGGGCAGCACTGGCAAAATCTTCGGCGGCGTGGGCGGCGCATCCGGCTCCAGCAATTCCTGGCGAGGATGATTCACCACCAGCGGATCGCTCCAGATATTTTGCCGCGGATGAAACGCGTCCGCGCTGGGCTGCGCATCGGGCGGGGCGGCGGGCGATGGCGCGCGCTTCTTGGGCTTCAGCGACGCGGGCGAGAGCGCAGGCAGATCGGGCGCTGCGTCAGGCGCGTCGTCGGCCGGCGGCTGGTACCACGTGAGTTGTAGCTCGGGACCGACGGGAGAATTTGGCCGCGTGAAATTCCAGCGCCGGTGCACCGTCGCGATGAACACAATTTCCAAAACCAACGCCGCCAGAAAAGCCAGCAACGGCCAGCGCGGCTCGATCCAGCAATCGCGAAAATAGGGGGCGCCTAGGAATTTCCGAGGCGCGCTGGGCCCTGAGAAAATCGCACGCACGCTGGACCGAAAATTCTCGCGCGGCTTGGTCCAGCGCACCGCCAGCTGCGGCCCGTCGGGCGCAAGGCGAGTCACCCAGCCGGCGTCGTCCGGCTGCGGAGTTTCGATTTCGGGCGCGACATGCATCTCTCATAGATTATACGCTCGCAAGCACTGCGGGGTTGTCCGACGCCCGCGCTGTTGAAAAATAAGAAACGGGCTCGCCAATCGCGGTCGCACGCGATTTCACGGGCGCGGTGCCGCGCCAAAGAAGCTGAGCGCCGCGTCTCCCTGCTCGACAACGCGGGTTCGCTCAAGGCCGGGAGGCAGTTTGATTTCCGCGCGCTTATGCGCGTGTTCCGCGATGATCCGCGTCGTAGCGACTACCAGCTTCGAGCGGCCCAGAAATTCCAGGGTGCGATCGTACTCATCGGTTTCGCTGTAGGGCGGATCGAGGAAAACGAAATCCGTTTGCACGCCGCGGGATTCCAATCGCTCGCATCCGCGCAATGCGTCGACGGCGAGCACCTCCGCACTCGCGTCAATGCCCAGCGATTCGAGGTTGCGGCGAATCAGCGTCAAACCGCCGCGATGCGATTCCACGAAAATCGCTTCGCGCGCGCCACGGCTCAGGGCCTCAATGCCGACCGCGCCCGTGCCCGCGTAAAGATCGAGAAAAAGCGCGCCCTCAACGCTGGGCCCCAAAATATCGAACAGCGTTTCGCGCAAGCGGTCGCTAGTGGGACGCAATTTAACGTCGCGCACCGGCGCCAAACGCCGGCTTCCATATTTCCCTGCAATCACGCGCATGGCTAGCCCACCGCCGCGAGTTGGTAGCGCCGCTGCCAATCCGGCGTGAGCGAATCGAGCAATCGCCGCAGCGCGGCTTCGGCTTGCGGATTTTCAAACAGAGCGAAGGCTTCGGTGCGCGCGAGTTCGAGCAATTCTGCATCGCGCAACGGATTCGCAAAATGAAAGCCGAGTACGCCGTGTTGTTTCGTGCCGAAAAATTCGCCGGGGCCTCGGAGTTTCAGATCCGTTTCGGCGATTACGAATCCGTCGGTGGTGGCAACCATGGTTTCCAAGCGCACGCGCGCGGCTTCGGACACAGTCTCGGGCGCGACGAGGATACAAGTTCCCTTCTGGCCGCCTCTGCCAATCCGTCCGCGAAGTTGGTGGAGCTGCGACAATCCGAATCGATCGGCGTGCTCGATCACCATCACCGTCGCGTTCGGCACGTCCACGCCGACTTCAATCACCGTCGTGCTTACCAGCAGGTCGATCTCGCGGCGGCGAAAGCGTTCCATCACGCTTTCTTTTTCTTCGCTGCGCATGCGGCCGTGCAGCAGACCGACGCGCGCGTTGGGAAAAACGGCCGTGCGCAAGCGCTCGTATTCAACCATTGCCGCTTTCAGCGATCGCTGCGATTCCGCGTTTTTGCTTTGTTCGATCACGGGATAGACCACGTAGGCCTGGCGGCCGCGCGCGATTTCCTGGCGCAGAAAATCCCACACGCCAGCCAGGCGCTCCTCGCGCGTCCATCGCGTGGTGACCGGAGCGCGGCCGGGCGGCATTTCATCGATCACCGAAAGATCCAGGTCGCCGTAGAGCGTAAGCGAAAGCGTGCGCGGAATCGGCGTCGCCGTCATCACCAATACGTCGGGCATTTGGCCTTTATCGATCAGGCGCTTGCGCTGCAAAACGCCGAAGCGGTGCTGCTCGTCCACTACCACCAGACCGAGGCGCTTGAACCCCACAGGATCTTCAAGAATCGCATGCGTGCCCACAATCAATTGCGCTTGCCCCGATTGCACGCGTTGCAGCGCCGCGCGTTTATCCGCGGGCTTCAGACCGCTCACCAGCAAATCGACACCGTATCCGGACGCGGCAAACAACCGCCGCGCTTCCAGATAATGCTGCGCGGCGAGAATCTCGGTGGGCGCCATCAGCGCGGCTTGATAACCGTTTTCGATCACGATGGCGGCGGCTTCAAGCGCCACGATTGTCTTGCCACAGCCCACGTCGCCTTGCAGCAAGCGATTCATGGGCACCGGCTTTTCAAGATCGCCGGCGATTTCCGCGAGGGCGCGCTTCTGCGCCGCAGTCGGCTTGAAGGGCAGCACGCGTTTCAGCGCTTCGCGAATCTGAGGCTCGCGCACGCGAAACGCGATGCCGGGCTGCTGCCGTTCGCGGCGGCGGCGCAATGCCACGCTCAATTGGTAAAAGAAAAATTCCTCGAAGATCAGCCGCCG
>Ga0182015_10001060_pt1 | contig 37734 bp, 34 predicted proteins | sample 712P3MmetaG_FD_120478 | JGI IMG/M metagenome (GOLD analysis project Ga0182015, IMG submission 120478) | Permafrost microbial communities from Stordalen Mire, Sweden - 712P3M metaG | ecosystem: Environmental > Terrestrial > Soil > Wetlands > Permafrost | place: Sweden: Stordalen | collected...
CACCGCAAAGGTGTAGTCGGAAAGGACGTTCACGCGACGTCCGTGCCCGCGCTCGACGGCGACGACGATGCAGTCGAGCGTGGCGAGCTCGCGCTTGAGTTTGAGCCACCATTTGCCGCGCCGTCCCGGCGTGTACGGCGAGTCCAGCCGCTTGAGGACCAGCCCTTCGTTGCCGAGCTGCCGCGCCGCTTCGAACCGCTCGTGCAACTGCGCCGGGCCGGCGCCCGCCGCCAGCGATGCGCCTGCCGCCGGCCCGATCGTTTCGCTAACCGGCACGATCCGTTCAAGGCGTGCGCGCCGCTCGGCGAGCGGAAGGTCGACCAAGAACTCCCGGTCGTGTGCGAGCACGTCGAAGACCATGTAGCGCACCGGCACCTCGCGCATCAGTTCCGGCGAGACGTCTTTGCGCTGGAGCCGCGCTTGAAGAAAGCGGAATGGCAGCACGCTCTCACCGCGGACCGCGATCAGCTCGCCGTCGAGCGCGAACGAGCCGCCGATCGAACGCAGCGCAGCGACGACCTCCGGATACGATGCGGCGACGTCGTTGAGGGTGCGCGAAAAGAGCGAGACGCGTTCCGGCGTGACGTGGGCCTGCAGACGAACGCCGTCGAACTTGTCTTCCACCAGCCAGGCCGCATCCGCGAGCTCGCCGTAGGCCGAGCCGTACGCAAGCGGCGTCGCCAGCATGAAGGCGACCGGTGCGTGATAGGCGATCGCGACGCGCTCCAGCGCGTCATGCTTCGCGGCGAGGGCGACGGCGCCGGTATCGCCGGCCGTGCCGGCGGCTTTGCGAACGGCGGCCGTATCGCGAGCGAACGCCGCCGCAATGGCGTCGACGATCAAGCCCTCGCGCAAGCCGATGCGCAGCTCGCCGGTCATGATCTTGATGACGTAGGTCGCCTCGAGCGGGTCGGTGCAGGCGGAGAAGATCCGTTCGCACAGGATCCGGCGCCGCTTTTGGGCATGCTTTCCGGCCGCGTCGGCGATTTCGACCAGCAGCGCGTACAGCCGGGCCGGGGTCAAGGTGTCGCGAAACAAGCCGAGATCCGCGCCCGGGCGAACGAACGCGCCGAGCGCCGCGCCGAGATCGCCGGTCGTGCGGTAGGCACGCGAGAGCGCCTCATCGTCGACGCCCCAGACCGCGGCAGCAGCGGCCGCGATCGTGCGGCCGCCGACGGCGAGACTGCGCCGTTGGGCTTGCGGAAACGGATTGCCGGTGAAGTAGCGTGCCGCCGGCGCGAGATCGTCGTCGCCGAGCGGTTCCAGGTACGCCGCTACCAGCGCGATCTTCTCGCGCTTGGCGGCCCTCGCGGCGATCGCGGCGCACGTGCGCGCGAAGGCGATCATGCGGGCCCGGGTTCGCGGTTCACAACGCCGTCCTTGCGTGCGCCGCCCGCACGCCTCGCGCAGGTGACCGGTGTGCCGTCGCGGTAGGCGGTCGCGTGATCACCGCGCTGGTCTTGATGAACGTTGAACCCGGCCGCGTCCGTTCGCTGGCGGAGGAGCTGCTTGCGATCGACGGCGTGACCGAGTGCTACAGCGTGGCCGGTCCCTACGATCTGGTCGCCATCGTCCGGGTGCGCGAACACGATCAGCTCAGCGATCTCGTGACCGAACGCATCGCGTCGCATGCCGGTATCAACGCGACCGAGACCCTGATCGCCTTCCGCGCCTTCGCGAAGCGTGATCTCGGAATGGTGTGGGACATCGGCGTCGACTGATGTTCGACGGCTTCACCCTCGCCTGCATCGACGTTGGAGAGGCAACGCTTCGGGTGCGATACGGCGGGAACGGACCGCCGCTGCTGCTGCTGCACGGACATCCGCAGACCCACCTGATGTGGCACCTCGTAGCGCCCCGGCTGGCGCGCGACTTCACGGTCGTCGCGATGGACCTGCGCGGCTACGGCGAGAGCTCGAAGCCGCCGACGACGCCCGATCACGAACCGTATTCGAAACGCGCCATGGCGCGCGACTGCGTGGCGTTGATGCAGCAGCTCGGCTTCGATCGCTTTGCGGTCGCAGGGCACGATCGCGGCGGTCGCGTCGCGTACCGGCTCGCGCTCGATCACCCGGAGCGCGTCACCCGCTTGGCGGTGCTCGACATCATTCCGACCAGCGAACATTTTCGGCGCGCCGACATGCGATTCGGCCTCGGGTACTGGCATTGGTTTTTTCTCGCCCAGCCGTTCCCGCTGCCCGAGACGTTGATCGGCCACGATCCGGCCTGGTTCTTCCTGCGCCGTCCGAATCGCGCGTCGGTGTTCGCGCCGGAAGCTGAGGCCGACTACCTGCGCTGTTTCGAAAATCCGCAGACGATCCACGCCGCCTGCGAAGATTATCGGGCCGGAGCGACCTACGACTTCGCGCTCGATGAGGCCGACCGCGGAGTCAAACGGATCGCCGCGCCGCTGCTCGCGCTCTGGGGCGGCCGCGGGGAGGTCGGGAAGTGGTACGACATCCTCGCCATCTGGCGCGATTGGGCCGTCGACGTGCGCGGGCACGCCGTCGACAGCGGTCACTTCTTGGCCGAGGAAGCGCCCGACGAGACGTACGCCGCACTCCACGCATTCTTCTCGGGCTGAGAATCGCGCGCGCGCCGGGAGAGTGCGACCGAACGCCCGTTCGCGTCCCGCACCCTTTGCCGCGGGCCGCGGGTTCTGAGGATTCCTACCACGCATTGCAGGGAGCGAAAGCACGATCGTGCGCGTTTACGACAACATCGCCGACACGTTCGGTAACACGCCGCTGGTTCGGATTCCGAGGCTGAACAAGGGCCTTGGTGCCGAGATCCTGGTCAAGCTCGAGTCGATGAATCCCGCCGGTTCGGTGAAGGATCGCATCGGTGTCGCGATGATCGAAGCGGCAGAACGGGACGGAAAACTCCGCCCCAACTCCGTCATCGTCGAGCCGACCAGCGGCAACACCGGGATCGCACTGGCCTTCGTCTGCGCGGCGAAGGGCTACCCGTGTATCCTGACCATGCCCGAGACGATGACGGTCGAACGCCGCAATCTGCTCAAGGCCTACGGCGCGCAGCTCGTGCTGACGCCGGGCAGTGAGGGCATGAAAGGCGCGATCGCCAAGGCGAAGGAGATCGTCGCTTCGGATCCCGCGAAGTATTTCTCGCCCGGTCAATTCGATAATCCGGCCAACCCCGAAGTGCACTATCGCACCACCGGCGAGGAGATCTGGCGCGATACCGACGGCAAAGTCGACATCTTCGTCGCCGGCGTCGGCACCGGCGGCACGATCACCGGTGCGGGCCATCTCCTGCGCGAGCGCAAGCCGAGCGTCACCTGCGTGACGGTCGAGCCCGACACCTCGACCGTACTCTCGGGCGGCTCGCCCGGACCCCACAAACTGCAGGGCTTCGCGCCGGGCTTCGTGCCGTCGATCCTCGATACGCACGTGTACAGCGAAGTGATCACTGCCAGCTTCGACGATTCGATCGCGATCTCGCGCCGGCTCGCTCGCGAAGAAGGTATCCTGGTCGGGATCTCGTCCGGCGCGAACGTCTGGGCGTCGATGCAGCTCGCCGCGCGCCCGGAGAATGCGGGCAAGCTGATCGTGACGATCGGCTGCGACACGGGCGAACGGTATCTTTCGAGCCCCCTGTTCGCAGATCAGGAAGCCAACGTGTTCGAGCCCGCCCTCGCGTGAGGGATGCCCCCGAGGTTCTCATCGATTTCACAAGAAGATCTCCTACGCTGAGTGGTGCGCTGCGGCCGCGGCGCACCCAGGGGGTCGTATGGCAATCCGCATTCGCCGCTCCGTGACCACCGGCGCCGTCTTGGCGCTCGCACTGCTGGCCGGTCGCGCGGCCGCCCCCGCCGCGGCGCAGGACCTGCCGTCCTACGCGCGGCCAACCGCGAGCGACGAGACGATCCAGGGCCGCATCATCTCGGTCGACGGCACCTTCCGCATCAGCCTGCAAGATGTGCGCGGCTTCGTCGACCAGGTACAGCTGAATCAAAGCACGATCGTCAACCCGCTCGGCCTCACGCTCGCGCCCGGGATGGACGTCACCATCACCGGCAGCAATGCTGGTGATTACTTCGCCGCCGGCGAGATCGACACGGCGTATGCCTACGACGGCGACATCCCGCCGCCGGTGTACTATGGACCGGGCTGGTGGTATCCGGGCTTCGGCTACGGCTACGGTCCGGCGTACAGCCTCGGCATCATCGGCGGGCCGCCGTTCTTCATTCATCGTCCGTTCTACGGCCATGCGTGGCGCGGTGCGTTTCGGCCCTTCCCGTATCGCGGCAACGGGCCGCGCACGCTGACCGTCGCGCGGGGGAACACCGGCGCAGCGGGCAACGTGCGGCGCGCGTTCGGTGCCGCCGGCACGCCGACGCGCATGGACCAAGTCTATTCCGGCAGCGGATCAGCGCACCACGCCGAACCGGAAGTCTACAACGTCGCGCCGGCGGCGCACGCAGCGCCGGCCGCTCACTCCTCCTCGGGATCGTCGCGCCACTAAGGGCGGATTGGTCGTTTGGCCATTCCTCCCGCCCGCTGCCGACGGTAGGATACGAACATGAGCATCAAGGCCGAAACCGGGCCGGACGCGGTACAGTGCCTGGAGTGCGGACACCGCGGTGATGCGTCGACGATGATCATCGCACTCGACGGCGTCGGCCGGCGCTGTGCCGATCAGGACAGCTGCCACGACCGTAAGGAAGAACGCTCGGGCTTCGTCGTCGCCTAAACGGTCGAGCTGACCGGAGCGCGCCGGGAGGGGGGAACGGACGCCGTCCCGTACGCGCCGACCCCGACATGTTCTGGGAGTTGGCCGGTGTGCCGGCGGTCGCGGCGCGGCGCGGAACGCGCGTCGAATCCGTGCACAACGTCGCCGCCTGCGTCGTTGACGCGGACGGCGCGATCGTTCTGAAAATCGGCACGGTTGAAACCCCGGTCTTCCTCCGCTCTGCAGCGAAGCCGTTCATCGCCGCAGCGTCGGTGCGCGCGGGCGTACTCGAGGAGTGCGGCTTCGGCGACCGCGAGCTCGCAGTCATGGCGGCGTCGCACGGCGGCGAGCCAGGCCACGTCGACCTCGTGGCGTCGATGCTCGAGCGGATCGGCGCCGGCGTTGACGACCTGCGCTGCGGGCCCCAGGTTCCGTCGTACGGCCCCGCCGCGGCCGCGCTCGCGGCGCGCGGCGAAGCGCCGACGGCGCTGCACAACAACTGCAGCGGTAAACACGCCGGCATCCTGGCCCTGGCGAAGGTTCTGGGGGTGCCGTTTGCCGGTTACCTCGAACCGACGCACCCGGCGCAGCGCGCGATTCTCGCGCTCTGCGAGCGGGTCAGCGACGACGTGTTCTCGGGCGATCGACTGGCCGTCGACGGCTGCGGAATCCCCGCCTACGCCACGACCCTGCGCAAGGCCGCGCTCTCGTTTGCGCGCTTCGCGACGCTGACCGGGCTGGAGGATGACGACGCCGCCGCCCTGGCGCGCGTCGCCGCGGCGATGACCGACCAGCCCTGGTACGTCGCGGGCACGGGACGCTTCGACACGGATCTGCTGCGGGTCACGCGCGGGCGCGTGGTCGGCAAAGGGGGTGCGGAGGGCGTCCACTGCGATGCGCTCCTCGACGCCGGGCTTGGACTTGCGCTCAAGGTGGTCGACGGCGCCCGCCGGGCCGTCCCGCCCGCGACGATCGCCATGCTCGAGGCGCTGCACGGCCTGGAGCCGGCGGCGCGCGAGGCCCTCGAGCCGCACGCACGTGCCCCGATCGTCAACGCCGCCGGCACCACGGTGGGAGAGACCGCGGCGCTGGAGGACTGGCTTCCGCACGACCTTGCGCTGCCCTGAGCGGCGGCCGGCGCGGCCAGCAACCCCTCGCCGTCCTCCGCTGTCGATATCCGCGTGACCGAGTTCTTTCTGCGACGCCCGATCTTTGCATCGGTCGCCTCGCTCGTCATTCTGCTGCTGGGCATCATCTCGATTCCGATTTTGCCGATCGCGCAGTATCCGAATATCGCGCCGCCCACGGTGACGGTCAGCGCGGAGTACACGGGCGCCAGCGCCGAGGCCGTCGAGTCGTCGGTCACCACACCGCTCGAACAGGCGATCAACGGCGTTCAAGGCCTGCGCTACATCAGTTCGCAGAGCGGCAGCGACGGCAGCTCGCAGATCACGTGCACGTTCAATCTCGATCGCAGCCTCGATCAAGCTGCGAACGACGTGCAGAACGCCGTCAACCTCGCCCAAGGGCGGCTTCCCAACGAAGTCAAGCTGACCGGCGTGACGGTCGCGAAAAACTCCGGCACGTTCGTCATGGCGATCGGCGTCACGTCGACCGACCCGCGCTGGGATCCGATCTTCATGACCAACTACCTCGAGAACAACGTCACCAACGACATCAATCGGATCAACGGTGTTTCGGGCGTGCTGGTGTTCGGCGAACGCAAATACGCGATGCGGCTCTGGGTCGACCCCAAGAAGCTGGCCGATAACGACCTGACCGCCGGCGACGTCGTCAACGCGCTGACAGCCCAGAACGTACAGGTCGCGGCCGGCTCGATCGGCGCGCCGCCCACCAACGGAAATCAGCCCTACGAACTGGGTGTGCGTGCGACCGGACGCCTCCAAAACACGACCGAGTTCTCGAACATCGTGCTGCGCTCGACACCCGACGGCGGCTTCGTCAAAGTGTCGGACGTCGGACGCGTGACCCTCGGCGCGGAGAACTACGCCGGATCGCTGTGGTTCAACGGTCGCGAGGGCGTCGGCCTGGGCGTCCTGCAGCTGCAGACCGGGAACGCGTTGCAGGTTTCGAATCAAGTGCGACAGACCCTCGCGACGCTCTCGAAGAAATTCCCGGCCGGGATGACGTACCATGTCGCTTTCGACACGACCGAATTCGTGCGCGAATCGATCCGCGAGGTCGTCATCACGCTGCTGATCGCGATCGCACTGGTCGTGCTGGTGATCTTCCTTTTCTTGCAGGATTGGCGCACGACGCTGATCCCGGCGCTGACGATCCCGGTCTCGCTGATCGGCACGTTCTTCTTGATGAACGTGCTCGGCTTCTCGATCAATCAGCTGACGCTTTTCGGGCTCACCCTCGCGACCGGACTTGTCGTCGACGACGCGATCGTCGTGATCGAAAACATCGCGCGATTCATTCAAGAGAAGGGGATGTCGCCGCTGGAGGGCGCGCGCGAGGCGATGCGCGAGATCCAAGGCGCCGTCGTCGCTTCATCACTGGTCTTGCTGGCCGTCTTCATTCCGGTCGCGTTCTTCCCCGGAACCACCGGTCAGCTGTACCGGCAGTTCGCGCTGACGATCGCGTGTTCGATCACGATCTCACTGTTCTGCGCGCTCACCCTGACGCCGGTGCTGTCGTCGCTGCTGCTGGGGCGCGGCGCCAAGCGCGAGTCGCGCATCTTCCGCCCCATCAACCGCGCGATCACGGCGACGCGCGGAACGTACCGCAAGGTGCTGCCGCGTGTGATCGCAGCACGGTACGCCGTGCTCGGGATCTTCGCCATCCTGCTGGCCTTCACGGGCTGGGCCTACACGAACACGCCGACGGGCTTCATTCCCGACGAGGATCAAGGCTTCGCGATCATCATCGCGCAGGGTCCGCCCTACGCGTCGATCGATTACACGCACCGCTATCAGCGCACGATCGAAGCGATCCTCAAGCAGCAGCCGGAGATCACCGACGTCTTCGACGCCGGCGGGTTCAGTTTTACCAATACCGGCTCCAACTACGCCACGATGTTCATCCGCTTGCGACCGTGGGCCGAGCGCCACGGCAAAACGCATACGCTCGATGCCGTGATTAACCGCGTGAACCGCCGTCTGTTTTCGGTACCGGGCGTCTTCGCGATCATGGTGAACCCGCCGTCGATTCCCGGCTTGGGATTCCAAGGCGGTTTCGACTTCGAGCTCGAGGACCGCGGGGGTGCAGGCCTTCCCGCACTGCTTGGCGCCGCGTACCAGATAATTGGGCCGGCGAATGCGCCCAACAGTGGGCTTTCGCAGGTCTATACCACGTTTCGCAACGACAAGCCGACGCTTGCAATCAATGTAAATCGCAGTGAGGCGCTGTCGCTCGGCGTCCCGCTCACGGACATCTTCAATACGATGCAGGTATATCTAGGGTCGGTGTATGTGAACGATTTCGATATGGGTGGAAAGTCCTATCGCGTTTATGTCCAGGCTGATACACCTTATCGGTCACGCATTGCAGACTTGCAGTCGATTTACGTGCACTCCGCAACGCCGGTGACGACTGGCACCATACAGACTGCCGCACCACCGATCCCAATTGGCTCGCTGATCAGCGTGACGCGCGAGAACGACCCGCCGGCGATCGATCACTTCAACCTCTACCGCGCGATCGACATCACAGGCAATCCTGCTCCCGGACACGGAACCGGCGAGGCGATCAGCACGATGGATCGGCTAGCCGCAAATCTGCCGCCCGGCTTTGCCTACGAGTGGAGCGGCATCTCGCGCGAGCAGATCGAGAGCGGCGGCCAAGCAGCGCTGATCTTCGGCCTCGGTATCGTCTTCGTGTTCTTGGTACTCTCCGCGCAGTACGAATCGTTCGGCGACCCGCTGATCATCCTGTTCGCGGTTCCGCTGGCGTTGCTCGGCGCTCTCGGCGGCCTCTGGCTGCGACACATCACGTCCGACGTGTTTGCCCAAGTCGGCTACGTGATGCTGATCGGGCTCGCATCGAAGAACGCGATTCTGATCGTGGAATTTGCCAATCAGATGCGAGAGCAAGGCATCGATACGATCACCGCCGTTCGCCGCGCCGCCGAGACCCGGCTGCGGCCGATCCTGATGACGTCGATCGCGTTCATCTTCGGCGTGACCCCGCTGGTGTTCGCATCGGGCGCCGGCAGCGCGTCCCGCAACTCGCTCGGCACGGCGGTCTTCGGCGGGATGATCGTCTCGACGATCCTGAACCTCGTCATCACGCCGGTCCTCTATGTGATCATCGCAGGGATCGAAGATCGGCTTGGCATGGGTCACGGACGGCACCCCCACCCTCCGACGTCGTCCGACGGTGGGACCGTGGTCGTCACTACTGGCGAACGGGTTCCTACTTAGGTTCTGTGGCGCTGCGGCGGGGTGACGATGATGCGCGTACTCTTCGCTCTCCCGGATCGCGATTTCGACCCGACCGAAGCCGCCGTCACGTGGCGGGTTCTCACGGCGGCGGGCTACGAGGCTTCGTTTGCAACACCGTCGGGGAAGCCGGCGAGCGCCGATCCTTCGATGATCACGGGGCAAGACCTCGACGTGTGGGGCCGCATTCCGGTGCTACGCGATGTGCCGCTCGTGGGCTTGGTACTGCGCGCGAATCGCGACGCGCGCGAAGCATATGCGGCGATGGTGCGCGATGTGCACTTCGCGACGCCCGCGCGTTACGAGGACTTGCGCGTCGCCGAATTCGATGCGCTGGTCTTGCCCGGCGGTCATTATGCGCGCGGAATGCGGGCGTATCTCGAGAGTCCGGTGCTGCAGGCGTTCGTCGCGAATTTCTTCGAGGAGGGTAAACCAGTCGGCGCGATTTGCCACGGCGCGTTGCTCGCCGCGCGCAGCATGTCGCGCGCGACCGGTCGTTCGGTGCTGTACGGCAAGAAAACGACCGCACTGACGTGGGGTCTCGAGCGAACCGGTGCCGCCATCGGGCGCGTCGTCCGCTTCTGGGAACCGAACTACTACCGGACCTATCCGGACGAACCGGGCGAACCGCGCGGCTACCGCAGCGTGCAGACCGAAATCTCGCGCCTCTTGGCCAGTCCGGACGATTTCCTCGACGTCCCCAAAAGCGATCCCGCGTATCGCATCAAGACCGACGGCCTGCATCGCGACACGCTCACCGATTCGCACCCCGCCTTCGTCGTCCGCGACGGCACCTACGTCTCCGCCCGCTGGCCCGGCGACGCCCACACCTTCGCGAAGACTCTGCTCGAAGTACTCGCCGCCATCTAGCGCGGCGCGAACTCAGCTTCGGTTCTTTGCTTCTTTATATGCAACGTCATGAGGAGCGATCGAGCGGACGCGAACGATGCGCGCGCCTTCGTCGAGTGAAAACACTGCTCGCCAGGCAATTCCATCTGCGTAGCTCAGAGCGGCGGAGCGCAGATCTCGCAGCGTTCCACGTTTCTTCTCAAATTGCTTCGGGTTCGATTGCAACGCTTTGTGGAGTTCACCAAGGGTCGGACGAAATACGGTGTTGTCGAGGCCGTAGTTCGAAATCACTTTTGCGACCTGCGGGTGAAAGCTAACGCGCCACGGGCGGTCGGCCGGCGCGGGAGTAGCGCTGGACAGCTGGTCTCGCCGCTTCTTCCATTGCTGCGATGAGAGCATCAGCGTCGATGTAATCGTCGTCGGGCGCTGCTGCTCGGCGCGCGATTTCGGCATCGTCGGCTGGACCCTCGTCCACGGGAGCAAAGAGCTCGGAGACTGAGGTCTCCAGTGCGGTGCTGAGCCGCTCAATGACATCAAGCCCCACGTCCGGCGCGGCGCAGCGTTCGATGCGCGAAATTGTCGGCCGGGAAAGACCCGCTCGTTTCGCGAGGGCCTCCTGGGAGAGCCGAAGACGCGCGCGGCCGACGATGAGGTTGACACGAAGAGCCTCTCGAGCAGGCGAGCTCCGGGTGGTCTCGCTAGCAGTTTCAAGCATCTGGAGCCCTTTCACCGCGGGTGCTCCGCTAGATTGAGAGGTCGGAATTCCTCATATTGAATCACACAAGCTTCAATTTTGCAACTCTGTTCCATAAGCCTCAGTGCCCACGCGGTGACGGCGCAGGCCCGTCCGGAACGTCGTCTATCGTCACCCTACGACCCCATATCTTCGGATTGTGCCTGGGTGGGTGGCGGGCGGGGTGGCGGCGGGGCGTTGCGAGGGAGCGGGAGCCCGGAGGGCGGGAGCGAGTGAGCACCGAGCGACCGGAGCGCATGGATGCGCGCAGGGAGCGTCCCCGCCGGCACACCGTCCACCACCCGCCCAGGCACAACCGTGCAAAAAACAAAGGGCGTGCCGCGTTGAAGGCACGCCGTTTGCTTGGCACGTGGGTCATCCCGTGATGCAGGGCACCGTGCCGGGGCTCGGTCGCGGTGTTACCAGATGACGTGCCAGTCGACGATCGGGACTTGGACGCCGGTCGAGGTGATGGTGAGGATGCCGTTGCCGTTGGCATCGGTCGTGAACGTGGCGACGGTGCCGGAGGTGTTGGAGATCGTTCCGCTCACGGTGACGTTGCCGCTCGCGTCGGCCGAACTCGTCACGGCGATGACGTTTCCGTTCGGAAGCGTTCCGTTTATCGTGACCGATGCAAGGACGCCGTCGCTCGTGAAGGCGACCGTCCCCGAGTAGGTACCGCTTCCGGTCTGCGTGCCGCCGGAGATGGTGAACGGCGGGGCCGCCGAGATGCTCAGCGCGTTGAGCGCGCCCTTGAAGAACGTACCGTTTCGCGTGCCGGTGAAGGTCACGTCGCCCGAGCCGTCGCTGCCGACGGTCGCGTTCGTCGCGACTTGGTGACCGTATTCTGCATTGATCGACGGTTTCGGGTCGTTGACGACGTGGCCGGTCGAGCCGGTGTAAGCGGAGGCGTTGATCGCGGCGCTGTGCGAGAACTGCGACATCGGCGTTGGCGAGGTGCCGGCATAGAACGCGGATTGTACTATCCACGAACCGTTGCCGGACGAGCCGGTGATCGCGAAGCTTTCGTGGCGAACGCCGAGCTGCGCGTGGGCCAGGCTGTAGGTCGTGATCGTGCGGTTGACGGTCGCCGTTCCGTTGTTTGAGGCATAGATGGCGACCGCGTCGCGCTCGGGCTGCGTGCAGGCGTTGTCGTAGTAGTCGATCGTTTCGACCGTCACGCTTCCGTCGGGATTCACGGTGACGGTGCGGCTGCGCCGATGGCGGCAGACGAAGCCGATGCTTTGCGGACTGCGCGCGGTCGACGAGCTGCCGAGGCTTCCGTTACCGACTGCGGCATCGACTTCGCCGATGCTGAGGGTATCGAACGCCGCGTCGGTTCCGTTCTGCGCGATATCCGTCGTGCTTACTGATCCGGATTGCGTGGACGAGGAGCCGGGAAGCGTCGGTGACGTACTGCCGCCGCCGCCGCATCCTGCGAGGAGGGCCGCGGTAACGAGCGCGGCGAGAAGGGGAGTGCGCATGCTGACCTCTTTGGAGAAGGGGGACGTGCCAAAGCGTAGGACAGCGAGAACAGCACTACATTGGGCCAGCCTGAGGTGGCGATGAGAAGTGGATGAATCATGCGCGCACGGATTGGGTCACGGCGCGTTGCGGTTCGTCCGATAGTCGGCAACCCAGGTCTCGGTCGTGAGCAGGCGTCCTTTGCGGCGCACGACGCGAAGTTTTCCGCGCTGGGCAGCTTTGTAGAGCGCATCCGCGCGACCGTCGGCGGCGAATGCGGCCAGCGGCTGCAGCGCTGCGTCGTTCTCGATCGCATCGCGCAGGCGTTCGAGCGCGCGGATCAGCGCGCGGCCGACGACGTGCGCCAGCGGGAGCGGATCGCCGCCGAGGGCGGCGTGCAGCGCGCCGTCGTAGGCGCGGCGCGCGCGCGCGTCGAGGACGAGCGGCGGCAGACCGCGGCGGTAGCAGACCAGCATCCCCACCAGCCGCGCGACGCGTCCGTTCGCATTGGGAAACGGCTGCAAACGCACCAGGCGCGCGATTGCGCGCGCAACGGCGAGCGGCGCCGGATCGTTCTCCGCGAGCGCGAGACGGCCCACGTAGGTCGCGGTTTCGAACGGCACCAGCCAGTGCGGCGGCGGAACCGTGCCGTCGGCAAACGGCGGCAGCGTGCGCGTGCGCCAGGCGCCGCCGTCGGCGAGCGGGCCGGCGGCCATCCGGTGGAGCGCCCGCAGATCCTCGGTCGTCACCGGCCCAGGGCGCGTCCCGCGCTGCGCCGTCCAGGCGGCCGCTTCGGCGTAGCCATGGACGAGCAGATAGTCAGTCAGACGATGGCCTCCGATCGCACGGCCCCGCTGCAGCAGCGCGCGCACGTCCGCGGCGTCCAGCGCTGCCCCGGCGAGCCGAACCGAGCCCAGGATCTCGTCCTGGCGGAGTGCCGCATAGACGTCGCGCAGGGCGGGCAGCGGCCCGGCGGCCCGCACCATGCCCACCAGCTCGGCGATGCGCTTCGTATTCTGTCCAATTTGATCCACTCTGATGGCATTGGACACAGAAGTGAGCCCTTTCGTGGCGCCGACCTCGTAGGGTGGAGGGAATGGCATATCTGGCGGCTCTGCGCGAACGCGTCCTCCTCGTCGATGGAGCGATGGGCACTCAGCTCATGGCGCGGGATCTGACCGATGATGATTTTGGCGGGGCCTCGCGGCACGGCTGCAATGAAGCGTTGGTCCTCACCCGGCCCGACCTGATCGAGCAGATCCACCGCGAGTTTCTCGCGGCCGGCGCCGACGTACTCGAGACCGATTCGTTCACTGCCTCGCGGCTCAAGCTCGACGAGTACGGGCTCGGCGCCCAGACCCGCGAGATCAATCTCGCGGCGGCTCAGATCGCGCGTCGCGCGGCCGACGCGTATTCGACCCCGGAACAGCCGCGCTTCGTCGCGGGCTCGCTGGGCCCGACGGGGATGCTGATCTCGTCGTCCGATCCGGCGCTCTCGAAGATCACCTTCGACGAGTTGGCCGCGCTGTACGAGGAGCAGGCGACGGCGCTGGTCGAGGGCGGCGTCGACCTGCTGCTGCTGGAGACCAGTCAGGATCTGCTCGAGATGAAGGCTGCGATCGCGGGGATCGTCCGCGCCTTCGATGCGGGCGTGCGGCGCGTACCGATCCAGGCGCAAGCGACGCTCGACGTGACCGGGCGCATGCTGCTCGGCACCGACATTCGTGCGGTCTGCGCGACCCTGGACGCGCTTCCGATCGACGTGATCGGCTTGAACTGTTCGACCGGTCCGTCGCACATGCGCGACCCGATCCGGTATTTGGTCGAGGCGTCGCGCTGCTTCGTCAGCGTCGTCCCGAACGCGGGGCTGCCGCGCATGGGGTCGCGCGGCGAGACGATTTACCCCGAAACGCCCGACGAAATGGCGCGTGAACTGGGCGCGTTCGTGCGCGATTTCGGCGTCAACGCGATCGGCGGCTGCTGCGGCACCACACCCGAGCACATCGCGGCGTTTCGGACGGCGATCGATGCGCTGGCGGCCGAGGGCCGCCGGCCGCGTCTTCCCGAGCCCAGGCCGCTGCAGTTCGCGGCCTCGTCGATGACCGCCGTCGCGCTGCAGCAGGAAGGCACCGTGCTGCTGATCGGCGAGCGCGTCAATAGTCAGGGCTCGCGCAAGATCAAGCGGCTGCTGCTGGCCGACGACTACGACGAGATCACGCTGGTGGCGCGGGCTCAGGTCGAGGGCGGCGCGCACCTGCTCGACGTTTGCACCGCCCTGACCGAGCGCGTCGATGAAGACGTGCAGATGGCGACGATCGTCAAACGGCTGGCGCAATCGGTCGAAGCGCCGCTGGTCATCGATTCCACCGAGCCGAAGGTCATCGAGCGCGCGCTCAAGATCTACGCCGGGCGCGCCGTCGTCAATTCGATCCACCTCGAAAACGGACGGGTGAAAATCGACTCGGTGATGCCGCTGGTCAAGGAGTCCGGCGCCGCCGTCGTCGCGCTGACGATCGACGAAGCCGGGATGGCGAAGACCGCCCAGCGCAAGCTCGAGGTCGCGCGGCGCATTCACGACATCGTCGTGAACGAGTACGGGATCCCAGCCGGGGCGCTGATCTTCGACGACCTTACCTTCACTCTGGCTACCGGTGATGCGGAATACATCGACTCGGCAGTCGAGACGATCGATGGGATCCGGCTGATCAAACGCGAGCTGCCCGGGACGCTGACGTCCCTCGGCGTCTCGAACGTCTCGTTCGGGCTGACCCCCGCGGCGCGGCACGTTCTCAACTCCGTGATGCTGCATCACTGCGTGCAGGCCGGGCTCGACATGGCGATCGTGAATCCCGCCGAGATCACGCCCTACGCCGAGATCAACGACGAAGAACGAACCTTGTGCGACGACTTGGTGCTCAACCGCCGGCCCGACGCGCTGCAGCGCGTCATCGAACACTTCGAATCGAAAGGCACCGCGAAGGGTGCGGCACCGCCCGTCGACGACGATGCCGAGGCACCGGTCGAGGTACGGATTCACAACGCGATCCTGCGCCGGCGCAAGGACGGCATCGAAGCCAAGATCGACGAGGCGCTCGAGCGCCGCGATCCGGTCGACGTGCTCAACAACGTGCTGCTCCCAGCGATGAAGGAAGTCGGCGATAAGTTCGGCGCGGGCGAGCTGATTTTGCCGTTCGTCCTGCAGTCGGCCGAGGTGATGAAGAAGGCCGTCGGCCACCTGGAGCAGTTTCTCGAACGCAAAGAGGGCGTCAGCAAAGGAACGATCGTGCTGGCGACCGTGTTCGGCGACGTCCACGACATCGGCAAGAACCTCGTCGGGACGATCCTCTCGAACAACGGGTACACCGTGCACGACTTGGGCAAACAGGTTCCCGTCGGAACGATTCTCGACAAAGCCGTTGAGGTCGATGCCGACGCGATTGGGCTTTCGGCACTCCTGGTGTCGACCTCGAAGCAGATGCCGGCGCTGGTGAAGGAGCAAGTGTCGCGCGGGCTGGCCTATCCGGTCGTGATCGGCGGCGCTGCCATCAACCGCGACTTTGGACGCCGGACGGCTTTTGCGCCCGATCGATTTTTCGATCCTGGTGTCTTCTACGCGAAGGACGCCTTCGAAGGGCTCGATCTGCTCGATACCCTCGGCGATGACGCGGCGCGCGCAACGCTGGTCAAGCGGGTCAAGCGCGAGTCCGAGGCGCTGCGATTGAAGGACAGCACCGCGAGCGCCGTCCCCTCCGCGAACGGACGCACCGCGCGCGCCGAGGTCGGCACGGCTGACCCGCCGTCCCCGCCGTTTCTCGGGGCGCGGCTGATCCCGGCCGTCGATCCGCGCGAGCTGTGGCCGCACTTCGATCTGCGCAGCCTCTACCGTCTCTCCTGGGGTGCGGCGAACACCAAGGGCGAGGCCTGGGAACGCGTACTCGCCGAGGAGTTCGAACCGCGCCTGAAGCGGTACCAGGCGACGGCATCGCGCGAGACACTGATCGAGCCGCGTGTCGTCTACGGATATTTTCCGGCCGCCGGCAGCGGGGACGACGTCATCGTGTACGATCCGCAGGATCCGCGTCGCGAGATCGCGCGCTTCGCGTTCGCGCGCCAGGCCGGCGGCGAGCACCTGTGTCTGGCCGACTATCTTCGCGAGCCCAAGGACGGCGCCGCCAGCGACCTGATCGCGCTGCAGGTCGTCACCGTTGGTGACGCACCCTCACGCCGCATCGACGCGCTGCAGAAGCGGAACGACTACAGCGAAGCGTACTACCTGCACGGCTTCTGCGTGCAATCCGCCGAAGCGCTCGCGGAGCATACCCACCGGCGCATCCGTACCGAATTGGGCCTCCCCGATGGTCGCGGTAAGCGCTACTCGTGGGGTTATGGGGCCTGCCCCGACCTCTCGCAGCACGAGATCGTCTGGCGTCTGCTCGACGTCGAGAACGCGCTCGGCGCGTCGCTGACATCGGCCTATCAGATCATGCCGGAACAATCGACCGCCGCGATCGTGATCCATCACCCGCGCGCCGCCTACTTCAACGCCGCCGCTGTGCGGGAACTCACTCCGGCCTAGGCCGCCGGGCATCAATCGGCCCGGAAGCCGCAGGGCGCTTCCGGCGTGCGGGCGTACTCGACCCCACTCTCACTGCAGGGGTTCCGGTATGCGCTTGTCTTCGTTCTCTCGCGTCGTCCTGGCGGCCGTACTGGCCGCGGCCGTCGCGGGGTGCTCCTCGTCCGGGACCTCGTCGGGAGCGGCATCCTCGGGCGCGAGCAGCGGCACGATCAAGATCGGTATCGATCTTCCCCTCAGCGGCGCGGATGCGTCGATCGGTATTCCGACCCAGAACGGCGCGCTCTTAGCGATCGAGCAGGCCAACAAAAGCGGCTTCGCCGGGGGCGCGTTCAAGCTCGAGGCGTCCGTACTCGACGATGCCGTGCAAGGAAAGCATGACCCCGCAGCCGGCGCGCAAAACGTGCAGACCTTCATCTCGGATCCGGCCGTGCTGGCGATGGTCGGTCCATTTAACTCGAACGTCGCGAAGTCGGAGATTCCGCTCACCAACGACGCCGGGCTGGCGCAGATCTCGCCCTCGAATACGAACGACGGGCTGACGATCGGCGACGCGGCGAAGAAACTCCGCACCGCGCACCCCGACGTCAACACCTACTTCCGCGTCTGCACGCGCGATTCGAAACAAGGCTCCGCCCTGGCGCAAATTGCCTACCAGCGGCTGGGCTTCAAGAAGGTCTTCGTCATCGACGACAACGAGACGTACGGGAAGGGACTGGCCGACGTCTTCGACGCCTCGTTCCGCGGGCTCGGCGGCACGGTGCTCGGGCACGAGCACATCACCTCCAATCAGGTCGACTTCAAGTCGCTGCTGACGAAGGTCAAGTCGCTCAACCCCGACGCGGTGTTCTTCGGCGGGAATACGTCGACCGGCGGCGGCCTCATTCGACGCCAAATGGGCGATGTCGGCATGGCGCAGACGCCGTTCCTCGGCGGCGACGGCATCTCGGATGCCGAGTTCGAGAAGCAGGCCGGCGACGCGGCCAACGGCGCCTACATGACGGTCGCATCGCCCGACGTGACCAAGATTCCGGCGGCCAAGAGCTTCATCAGCGCGTATCAAGCGCGCTTCAAGAGCAGCGTCGGCCCCTACTCGGCCAATGCCTATACCGCCGCCAAGATCGAGATCGCGGCGATCGAAAAGGCGCTCAAGGACAACGGCGGCAAGATGCCGACCCGCGCCGACGTGCTCAAGAACATCGCGAGCACGGCCAACTTCGACTCCCCGATCGGGAAAATCGGATTCGACGCCAACGGCGACACGACGTCGCCCGTGCTCACCCTGCTGCACGTCGTGAACGGCAAGACACAAGTGGTCGACGTTATCCAGCTCAAATCGTAATTTGGACGTCTTTTTTCAGCAGCTCATCAACGGGTTGTCGCTGGGCGGGATCTATGCGCTGATCGCGCTCGGGTACACGATGGTGTACGGGATCATCGAGCTGATCAACTTCGCGCACGGCGACGTGTACACGCTGGGAACGTTCTTCTCGTTGGGGATTCTGACGCTGCTCGGCGTCGATAGCGTCGTGCACGGGCCGGCGCTGGTCGGCGTGCTCGCGATCACGATCCTGGGCGCGATGATCCTGTGCGGGCTGACCGGCGTGATCATCGAACGGCTGGCGTACCGCCGGCTCCGCAACGCGCCGAAGCTGGCGCCGCTGATCACGGCGATCGGGATGTCGTTCATCCTGGAGAACCTGATGCTCTACTGGCGCGGGCCCTCGCCGGTGCCGTTCCCGCAAGTGATCCCCAACCCGCAGTTCGCGCTTGGGGCCGTGACCGTGCAAGCCAAACAGATCATCGTCGTGCTGCTGGCCGTCGTCCTGATGATCGTGCTGCAGACGTTCGTCTACAACACGCGGCTCGGCAAGGCGATGCGCGCCACCGCGCAGGACAAGGACGCTGCCCAGTTGATGGGCATCGACATCAACACGACGATCGCGCTGACGTTTCTGATCGGCTCCGCACTGGCCGGCGCGGCGGGTTTCGTGTCCGGAATGTATTACGGTTCGACCTGGTTCTTCAACGGTTTCGCTGCCGGGCTCAAGGCCTTCACGGCGGCGGTGCTGGGGGGCATCGGAAACCTCGCCGGCGCGATGCTCGGAGGCTTCCTGATCGGGCTGATCGAGGCGATGACGACCCAATTCATCAGCGACCAGTGGTCCAACGTGGTCGTCTTCTCGGTCCTCGTGCTGGTGCTGATCTTCCGGCCGTCTGGGCTGCTCGGCGAATCGCTGCCGAACAAGGTCTGAGGTGCGCTTCATCGCGCCGCTGACAGCACGCCTCCCGCCCGCGCTGCGCACCCAGCGGGCGGGGACGGCGCTCGCGTTTTCCGCGGCCCTTATGCTGCCGTTCATCGGCCGAAACGGCGCGTTCACCAATTTCCTCGCCGATGCGGGCGCGTTCGTCTTGCTCGCGCTGGGCCTCAACATCGTGGTCGGTTTCGCCGGCCTGCTCGATCTGGGCTACGCCGCCTTTTTCGCCATCGGGTCGTATTCGTACGCGATGCTGGCGTCGCCGCAGTTCGGCATCCACCTGCCGTTCTGGGTCCTGCTCTTCGTAGCGTCGGCGATCGCCGCCCTGTTCGGCATCCTGCTCGGCGCGCCGACGCTGCGGCTGCGCGGTGACTACCTTGCCATCGTGACGCTCGGCTTCGGCGAGATCGTCCCGCAGACGTTCCTCAACCTCTCGCAGTGGACGGGCGGTCCCAACGGGATCGGCTCGCTCGACCAGCCGGTGTTCTTCGGGTACCGGTTCGGGTTCAACCCGTTGCCCTACTACCTCATGGTGCTGGGTCTGATAGCGCTCGCGGCGTGGCTCGCGAACAACCTGCGTACCAGCCGCCTGGGCCGCGCCTGGATGGCGATTCGCGAGGACGAACTCGCGGCCGCCCACATGGGGATCAATACGACCTCGACCAAACTCGCGGCCTTTGCAATGGGCGCGTCGTTTAGCGGCCTAGCCGGCTGCGCGCTGGCCTCAAAACTCCAGCTCGTCTCGCCGGATCAGTTCATGTTCAACGTGAGCGTCTTCGTGCTGGCGATGCTCGTGCTGGGCGGGATGGGCAACATCCCCGGCGTGATCGTCGGCAGCCTGATCCTCTCCGCGCTCGAACGCTTCATCCTGCCGCAGACCACCAACTTCATGCACGGCATCGGGCTCAACATCGATCTCACCAATTCACGATTTCTGATCTACGGCTTGATCCTGGTGATGATGATGCTGTTCCGTCCCGAGGGGCTGATTCCGAGCCGGCAGCGCAAGGCGGAACTGCACGCCGGCCAAGGGGACCGACGCGCGGCGGCGGCCGAGGGCGAACTGCTCACCGAGACGATCCGCTAGATGGCGCTGCTGACGATGGCAGGCGTAACCCAGCGCTTCGGCGGTTTGACCGCCGTCGACGGGCTCGATTTCACGATCGAAGCCGGTTCGATCGTCGCGATGATCGGACCCAACGGCGCCGGCAAATCGACCGCGTTCAACCTGATCACCGGGATCTACACACCGAGCGCCGGCCGGGTCGCCTTCGACGGAACCGACATCACCGGCTGGGCGACCAGCCGCATCGCCGCGCTCGGCATCGCGCGCACGTTCCAGAACATTCGGCTGTTTGGATTCATGTCGGCGATCGACAACGTCCTGACCGGCGAACACGCGCGGCTGCACGCAAACCTGGTCGATTCGCTGCTGCACACGCCACGCCAGCGGACCGAGGAAGCCGCCGCGCGCGAGCGCGCCTTGGCGATGCTGGCCTTCGTCGGTCTGGAAGGTGAGGCGGAATCCTACGCGCGCAACCTCGCCTACGGCGTGCAGCGCCGGCTCGAGATCGGCCGCGCGCTGGCTTCCGAACCCAAGCTGCTGCTGCTGGACGAACCGGCAGCGGGTATGAATCCCAGCGAGAAGCGCGATTTGGTCGCGCTGATCCGCAAGATTCGTGGGCGAGGGGTCACGGTATTTCTGATCGAGCACGACATGGCTCTGGTCATGGAGATCAGCGAGCGGATCACCGTACTCGACCACGGCGAGAAGATCGCCGAAGGCGTGCCGGCCGAGATCCGCAGCGATCCCAAAGTGATCGAAGCCTATCTCGGGACTCCCGCCTAGTGGATCGCTCGCGCGATCCGTCGCGTTTGGGCTGCGCCCAAGCCGCCCGTCGTCATCCATCAGGCGGAGAAGGCTCCTAGCATGCTGCTCGAGATCGAGAATCTGGTCGCGCGCTACGGACGGATCACCGCGCTGAACGGCATCTCGCTGACGGTCGGCGAGGGAGAGATCGTGACCTTGATAGGCGCCAACGGCGCCGGCAAGACGACGACGCTGCGAGCGATCAGCGGCCTGGTGCGCCCGGCCTCGGGCAGCATCCGATTCGACGGGCGCGAGATCGACCGGCTGTCGCCCAGCCAGATCGTTCGGGCCGGGATCGGGCATGCGCCCGAGGGGCGGCACGTGTTCCCGCGCATGACCGTTCGAGAGAACCTCGAGCTCGGGGCGTACACGCGGCGGGTGCGCTCGGAGATCGCCGACGAAACGGCGCGCGTGCTCGACATTTTCCCACGGCTCAAGGAGCGCTACGCACAGAAAGCCGGCACGATGTCGGGCGGAGAACAGCAGATGCTGGCGATCGGCCGCGCGATGATGTCGCGTCCGCGGCTGCTGCTGCTGGACGAGCCGTCGCTCGGCCTCTCGCCGAAGCTCGTCCAAACCATTTTCGTGGTCATTCGGGAGATCAACGCGCGCGGTACGACGATCTTGCTGATCGAACAAAACGCGCGCCAGGCGTTAGCGGTCGCATCGCGGGGGTACGTGCTCGAAGTCGGTTCGATCGCGCACAGCGGGGCCGCGAGCAGCCTTGCAGCGAGCGAAGCGGTGCGTGCCGCATATCTGGGGGGCGCAGCATGAACGACGTCGGAGACCAGGGGGCTGCCGGGACGATCGCGACCGTCTTGCCGCTGCTGCTGGTGGCGCTGGTCGTGGTGCGGTTCGCATTCCGGGAACTGCGCGAGCGCACCGTCCGCATGCCGTCGATCTGGATCCGCCCGGCGCTTATGGTTGCCTTGACCGGCTACTTGGTGGTTCTCACCTTGAGCATCGACGGGCGTGACGACACGATCACCGCGGCGTCGCTCATCATCGGTGTGGTGCTCGGCGCGATCACCGGACTGGCCATCGTTCGCAACACGACCTTCGCGCCGGCCGGCGTGGCCAATGCGGTGAAAGTGCGCGGCAACCGCGCCACGCTCGCGATCTGGGTGGGCGCGCTCGCCGTGCGCGTGCTGGCGCGGTACCTCTATCCGGGCGCGGGCAACCCGCGCGCGCAGCTCCCGCTCAATTGCGGTACCGTCGCCCTGGTCGCGGTGGCGTTCGTCGTGATCGCAGCCGTCTTTCAGCGCGAGATCGGCCGGCTGCGGCCGGGCTGACTACTGGAAGCCCTGATACTCGAGACGCCGCATCTCGGTCGGCGCGCCCAACACGTTGGTCGCGATGATCGAATAGTGCTGGGTCCCGTCCACTTCCGAAGTGATCTCGCAGAGTTTGACCTCGGTGCCGGTCGTATACTCGTGCGCGTACAGTGATTCTTCGGCAAACGGAACGTACACGTAGCCGTCGTCGAGTTCGAGCTGATCGACCTTCATCCCCGAAGCGGATTCGGTCACGACGTGGTGCACCGAGCAAGGATTGTGCGAACAACCCGTGACTCCGAGGGTGGAAACCGCGTAGCACGCAACGGCGCCGAGAATGGTGATCCGGAGACCCGCCATGAGTCTGGCTGGATTGAACCGTTCCGGGCTCAAGTCCTACGTACCGCAGGCCGACCGTACGCTCAAGGCAAGCGATGGCGAGCAGAAGAGGCTCCTGCACCGCTCGGGTACCGGAACCTTTGGCCGGCAGCTCCGCGCATGAGCAGAACCACGAACTTTTTGGTCCGGAACCGGGTGCGCGTTAGCGCGCGCTGCGGGTGAAGAACGAGGCCATCGCGGAGCGCGCTTCGTCGGAGCCGAGCCGGGCGCGGAACGCCGCGCCCTCGCGCGCCATCGCGTCGAGAATCGCCGCGCGGTCATGGTTGAGGAGCCGTTTGGTCTCCCGTACCGCTTCGCGCGGCTTGGCCGCGATCGTGCGCGCGGCGTCGTCGGCGCACGCGTCGAGCACGTCGTCCGGAAGCACCTTTGTGAAGATCCCCGCTTCGAGAGCGGCCTGGGCGTCGATGGTCTCGCCGAGGTAGAGCGCAGCACCGGCCCGCGCGCGGCCGATGCGGCGCGGAAGCAGAATGCTGCTCGCCGCTTCGGGGACGAGGCCGAGGTCGATGAAAGGAACACGAAGGACGGCGCTGGGCGAGGCATACACCAGGTCGCAGTGCAGCAGCATCGTGGTACCGATCCCGATCGCCGCCCCGCGCACCGCCGCGACGATCGGCACGTCCGTCTCGACGAGCCCCCGCAGGAATCGAGACACCGGTGCGTCGTCGCCGTGCGGCGGCTGATCGAGAAAGTCGCGCAGATCGTTGCCGGCCGTAAACGTCGCGCTGCTGGTCCGCAGCAGAATGGCACCGATCCCGTCGGACGAAGCGTGCGTGACCGCGTCGGCAAGGACGGCGTACATCGCACCGGTCAGCGCATTTTTCTTTTCGGGCCGGTCCAGCACCACGTACCGCACACCGTCGCGGTCGTCGACCGAGATGTCGTCTGCCATGCTGCGAGGAGTGCGCTCGCTTGTGGGCAGTTCCTGCCCCGCGCTTTGCTAGCGTGCCAGGAGCGCAGCGGCGATCAGCGCGGGCGGTGTGACGACGAGGCCGATGGCCGCGAACCGCAGCGGCGACATCGCGACGCCGGCCCGCTGAAGGATCGCTAGCCACAACACCGTCGCCAGTGAACCGTTGGTGCTGAAGTTTGGCCCGATGTTGACGCCGACCAGCGCCGCCGACACGAGCGCCGTGGCCGGATGCGATGTCGCGGCAGTATGGCCGACGTCGAGCCCGACCGGAAGATTGTTGAGAAGTATCGACGCGCCGGCCGTCGCCAGCGCGACAACGACGGCGGCCGCCGGTCCGCCGGTGTGTTCGGCCCAGGCGAAAAGCTGGCGGGCGAGCGAATCGGCGCCGGCGTGCTCGAGCGCGTCGACGAGGACGAAGAGCCCAGCGGTCAGCACGACGATCGACCACGCGATCCCGCGCAGGATGCGCAGCGGGGCGGCGCGCTCCCGCGTCGCGGCGACGATGGCGGCGACGATTCCGAGTCCGCAGGCCACGGCTCCGAGCGGACCGCTCAGCGCGGCGGTCGCCACCAGCACGATCGCACTGAGCCCGAGCGTGACGAGCGCGGCGGGTCGCGGCATATCGCGGTGCTCGCCTTTGACGCCGAGCGGCGCCGCGATCGAGCGGCGGAATATCCACGCCAGCACGGCATAGGTCAGCGCGATCGATACGACCGATGGTGCCGCGAACGATGCGAACCAGGCCCCGAGCGACGGCATCCTTCCGGCGAAGAAGATGAGATTCGACGGGTTCGCGATCGGGAGAATCAGGCTGGCCGCGTTCGCGATCAGCGCGCAGGCGACGACGTAGGGCACCGGGTCCGCGTCCGTGCGCCGGAGCGCATCGAGAACGGCCGGCGTGAGCACGACGATCGTCGCGTCGTTGGAGAGGAAGGCGGTGGTGAGGATCCCCACCCCATAGACGAGGGCGAGCAATCGCCGGCGCGACCCGCGCGCGGCGACCAGCGCCGCCGACGCGGCCCACGTAAACACGTCCTCCCGGCGCGCAAACTCGGCGAGCGCCATCATGCCGATCAGGAACAAGTAGACGTCGAGTCCGCGCGCGAGCGCCGACACCGCGTCGCGCGCGGAGAGGGCGCCGCTCACGACCAGCAGCAGCGCTCCGCCGGCCGCCCACCATGCGATGTTTACGCGGAGCGGCCGGATGAGGACCCCGAGCAGGGCAGCCGCCGCGATCGCGATCGCGAGGACGTGCATCCCGCTCTCCTAGGCCGTCAAGCGGCCGTTACGCGCGCGCGCGAGATGGCCGATACAGGTGCGCCGCCCCGTAGACCGCGATGCCGCCGACGATCGTCGAGAGCACTTGGTACTCGTCGCTCCACACCGAGAGGTCGGCGCGCTTGCCGGGTTCGATCGTACCCAGTTCGCGCTCCAAACCGAGCAGCTGGGCCGGCGTGCGGGTGGCCGAAATGACCGCGGTCTCGAAGGGAATGTCGGCGTACATCATCAGGTTGCGGACGGCCTGATCCATCAACAGCGCGCTGCCGGCGATCGTGCCGTCTTCCGAGCGCACGACGCCGCCTTCGATGCGGTACCCGCTGCCCGCCGGCGGCATATTGTCGGTCGCCAGCACGACGCGTTCGCGCAGAGTGCGGTAGAGCAAATCGACCATCGGCGGTGAGACGTGGTAGCCGTCGCAGATCAGCTGGACCGTCGTTCGCGATTCTTGAATGAAGGCCGCCAAGATCGAGGGGTCGCGATGATCGAGCGGGGGCATCGCGTTGAAGGCGTGCGTTACCGTGCGAAATCCCAACCCGATCGCCAGCACCCCCTCGCGATAGCGCGCCGCGGTGTGGCCTGCCGAGCAGACGATACCCTGGTCGTGGAAGAAGCGCGCCAGTTCGTCGACGCCTTCCATCTCCGGCGCCATGGTGACCATCACCAGCGCGCCGCGGCAGGCCTCGATCATCTCCTGCGCACGCTCTTTCGTCGCGGCGACGATCCACTCGGCCCGATGCACGCGGCGAAATTTTGGGTTGAGGAACGGTCCCTCGAAATGGATTCCCAGACACCGCGCGCCGATCGGATCACCCTTTTCGACCAGCTCGATCGCGGCTTCGGACACCTCCGACCCGGCGTGCAGCATCGACTCCCAGGGTGCTGTAATAATGCCGGCGACAAAGCCCGTTGCGCCTTGTCGAGCGTACGCTCGGGACGCGACCTCGACCGCGTGACCCTGGTCACGGTTAAACAAGAATTCGTCCGCGCCGTTCGTGTGTACGTCGATCAGTCCCGGTGCGATGATCGCGCCGTCGGGGGGACGGCTATCGGTCGGGCCCTCCTCGGACAGGATGCGTGCGATCCGGCCGCGTTCGATGGCAATGCGACCGTGCGTCAGCGTGCCGTCGCCCGGCGCGATGCGCGCAGGCCCAAGGATATAGGTATCGGACACGTCCGGTGAGATTCGGGAGCGGTCAGGTCGCTCCCCTACCGTTGTCCGGCGCGACCCCTGAAGAAGCGTAAAAAAAGTGGTCGCCGTTCTACCGCCTCCGGAACGGCCGCGCTCTGTGCAAGGCGCGCGCTTTCGGCGCGTTCCCGTTCGGCGCGTTCGAGGCGCACCATATGTTCCTCGGCATGCGCTTGGAGCGTCGAACGCAAGGCGAGCAGCTCGTTCCAGCCTGCCGGCGCGCGGCCGGCGTCGAGCGCTTCACGATATTCCTGTGTCGAAACGGTAAAGACGCGCTGGGGCAGAATCGTGCGCTCGCGCAGGTAGCGTTCGGCAAGCATGACGACGTTGCGCCGCTCCGCCGAATCTTCGTGATCGGCCATCGTGTGAACGAACGTCATCGGTTTGCCGCGCGCAGCGATGCGTCCGTAGACCTCGAGTTCCCGCTCGGAGAGTTGACGCGAGAAAAGCGCCACGACTTCGCTCGCGGCGTCGGCGGCCGCCGCGACGATGTCGCCGGCGGCCGGAAAGCCCGAATCGAATGCCGGGGCGTGCACGAGCACCAGCTGGCGCGGGAGATCCCACGGCGTCTCGATCAGGACCGGTGTGCGGCCGGCGGCGTCGAGCGCGTCGCCGCGCGGTATCTCGTTCCAGCCTGCATCGTCGCCGAGGGCGTAGGCCTTGGGCTGAGGGCCGTAACGGACGTGGACGGGGAAGCGCATCTCGCCATCGTTCCCCTCGTCTTCCAGCACACGCGATCCGGCCAGTGCATTGATGAGACTCGACTTGCCGCGTTTGAAAGCACCGACGATCGCTACCCGCCAGCGCTCGGGCCGCAAGCCGTGTTCGTACGTTGCCGGATCGAAGCGCGCCGCTTCGCCGGGAAGCGAGCGTTCGCGTCCCGCCTCATGATCGAGCGGTACGCCCGGGTCGGCGAGTTCGGCGCGGTCGCCGCGACTTTCACGCGCGAACGCCTCGCTGCGGGTCTCGATTCGCGTCGCCAGCGCGCGCACGGCGTGCGCGCGTTCGCGAGCCGCTCGCGCTGCCTCCGCTCGGTCGGTTCCGCCGGCGTGCGCCGCCAGCGCGCGTTCGAGCGGACCGAGGGCTTCGGAACGCACCCGTGGTTCGAGCGCTCCGAGCCGGGCGGCCAGCTCGCGCGCGATCGTCGCGACGCGGTCGGCGATCCCGTCGACGTACGCGGCCAGCTCGCCGTCGAATTGTGCGGCCAGCCCGTCGTCGACGTCGGCCAGCAGCTCGCGCTTCATGTACGCGCCGGGCGGCACCGCGGCGAAGCGGCGGGCGATCGCGTCGACGAAGCCGACCGCGGGGCCGCCCAGCGCCCCCAGCACGATCGACGACCGCAGCCCCGTCTCGAGATCGGTGCTCCACGCACCGCTGGCGGCGTCGGCCCCGAAGGCGCGTGCGGCAGCTTCGGTAATCGGAAGGCGATCGGCGGCGACCCCATCGAGGAGTTCGCTCAACATGCCATCGGTGTCACGTTCGCGCGCGGCCGTCACGATCGACGACGATGCCCCGCGCACGTCATCCCGAAGTCGTTTCGCAACCAGTTCGGCGGCATCGGCGGCGAAGCGCCCGATCGCGGTGGCCAGGACGTCGTCGACGAGGATGTGCAGTTTTGCCCGGTCGCGCAAGCGCGCGATGTCGGTGATGTCGAAGCTGCGCCGCAGCGCGCGCGCAAGCGCCGCGCGCGCATCCGCGCCGCGGGCCCGGGTCGTGGCGGCAAGGCCCGCGCCGGACAGCTCGAGCGAGACCTGCGCCGCAGCGGCGGCCGCCGCGAACGCGTCGAGCACCGGCGCGACCGCGTCTCGCCGAATGCGCAGCGCCGCGAGCGGCGCCTCGAGGGCGATCGCCTCGAAACCGAAGGCATCGGCGGCGCGCGAGGCGATGCGGCGCGCGTCGGCTGCCGCACGTCGCAGTCGCGACCGGCCGGTCGTTGCGACGAGCGACGCGTCGAGTGCGCCCAAGAACTCCCGGAAGCGGCTCTGGGCGATCAGCGCCTGATCGCCGGTCAGCAGGCCCTCGGCGTACTCGCGCGCCGAGAGCGGGTAGACCGGCGTGTCCGGCGCATGCAGCGCCGCTTGCGCGAGAATACGCTGGGCTGCGGCCTGCCACGCTTCGCGCTCCCCGTCTCTCATGCGCCAGAGATCGATCTTGGTCTGGACGATGAAAACCGACTCGATGTAGCGCCGCACGATCCCCAGAAACGAGGCGTCGCCTTCGGTAAACGGCTGCTGCGTATCGATCAGGTAGAGCACGGCGTCGGCGCCGGGCAAATACGACAGCGTCGCGCGGCGGTGCGCCGGATTGATCGAGGCCAGCCCCGGGGTGTCGGCGACCACGAAGCCGCCGCGCAGGAACGCGGACTCGACTTCCACCCGCACCAGCAGCGGCGCGCCGGAGTCGTCAGCGGTCGCATCGTGCAGCTTTCCTTCCTCGCCGACCGCGACGAAGCGCGCCAGGCGGTCGAGCGGAATTCGCTCCTCGCGCCCGCCGGCGTAGATTGCCGTCGCCAGCTCATCGGCGGCGTAGCTCAGCTCGGTGATCGTCGCGGTGGACGGGTTGATGTCGGTAGCGAGCAGACCGACGATGCGTTTACCGCCCGCCCGCTGGTCGAACGCAACCTTCCCCAGCAGCGCGTTGAGCAGGAACGACTTGCCGCTCGAAAATTCCCCCACCACGGCCAGCACGAAGCGTCCGTTGCGCAAGCGCAGCACCGACCGCTCGAGCGCATCGGTATCGACGGATGCGTCGTAGCGTTCGGTCGCCGCCTGCAGCATCGCGCGAAGTTCCTCGAGCCACGACGCGACGTCGTCCCGCGCGGCCCCGTAGCGCTCAAGCGGATTCGACATCAGGTTGCGAGCGCGCGCGCGAAGCGGGCGGGGTCGTCTGCGGCCACCAGAAACGTGTCCACGGTCTGCGATCTGCCCAGCCACGTTCGCACCAGGGCCGGCGAACGCAGCGTCACCCGCACGGCGCGTTCGCGAAACCCGATCCCGAACCGCATCCCGCGCCGCGCCTGCCGCGGATCCGTGGCGACCACCTCGGCGCAGACGATCGCGTCACGCGGTACTGCGAGCGTGCGAAAGAAGAGCGTGCGAAACGTTACGTCGCGCTCGCCGAGCACATGCGGGAGCGTGCGAAAAGCGTGCGCCAAGCCGAGCGCCCAGACGATGCCGTAGGCGTGCACCACATCGCTCGCGATCCGCCACTCGGCGGCGTGCCGCAGGAGCAGGTCGAGCACGGCCATCTCGGGGAGTGCCAGCACGGCCATCGCTCCTAGCAGCAGCGGTGTGTTTCCCCCGTCGTCGTACGAAACGGCGCCGGCCGGCTGCGCCGCGCGAAAGCCGCCCTTCACGTAGCGAAACGCGCGCAGCGGCAAACCGAACTCTGCCTGGGCGATATCCCGGACCAGCACGGTGCCGTTCATCCGGCGATCAGCGCGAGCGCCTGGTCGCGGCCTTTCTCCATGAGCTCCCGCGTGTCGGCTTCGACATTGAGGCGGAGCAGCGGTTCGGTGTTGGACTTGCGCACGTTGAGCCACCAGTCGGGATACGAGACCGTCAGGCCGTCCAGGTAATCGAGCGCCGCAGCGTGGAAGTGCTGCTCTATCTCGCGTACCTTTGCGTCGGCGTCGGCCACCGGAGAGTTGATTTCGCCGGACCGGAAGCGGGTATTGTACGGCGCGATCGCTTGCGTCACCGGCGCACCTTCTTCGCTGAACAGGTCCAGGCATTGCAGCAGCGCGATCATCCCCGAATCGGCGAACCAGTTTTCGCGAAAGTAAAAGTGGCCGCTGTGCTCACCGCCGAAGGGAATGTTCTGCGCCCGCATCTCCGGTTTGATCAGCGAGTGGCCGACCTGCGAGCGAACCGGAATCCCGCCCTGCGCGAGAATCGCTTCGGGGACGCTGCGCGAGCAGATCAGGTTGTAGAGAATCTTCGAGCCGGGGTACTTCTTGAGCGTCGCCACGCCGACCGCGGCGGTGACGATGCTGCCGTCCGGGAAACCGCCCCGCTCGTCGACCAGGAACATGCGGTCCGCATCACCGTCGAAGGCTGCTCCCAGATCGCAGCCGTGGTCGAGGACGGCTCGGCGGAGGGCGAGCTTGTTTTCGTCCTCGATCGGGCTCGCCGGATGATTCGGAAAATTGCCGTCGAGTTCGAAAAAGAGCGGAACGACCGTCACCTGCGGCAAGTACTTGAAGACGTACGGAACGGTGAGTCCGGCCATACCGTTGCCGGCGTCGATTGCGAGCGTGTAGGGCTTGATCTTGGTGACGTCGCGCACGAACGAGACGCAGTGACGGCCGAAGTCGTCGAGGATCGAGCGTTCGCGAACCGTTCCTTCGCGCGGCGGCGTCGCGAAGTCTCCCGATTGCGCGAGGTCGCGAATCGCGCCGAGCCCCGTATCGAGCGAGATCGCTTGGGCCTCATCGCGGCAGAACTTCAAACCGTTGTACTGGGCCGGGTTGTGCGACGCCGTGATCATCACCCCGCCGTCGTAGCCGTAGTGGCCGACGGCATAGTAGAGGGCATCGGTCGAGATCATGCCGATGTGCGTGACGTCCGCGCCGCCATCGACCGCGCCGCGCGTCAGCGCTTCGAGGAGGTCGGTCCCCGATGGACGCATATCGCGTCCGATGCAGATGTTGTTCCGGCCCAGCGCTTGCACGAACGCGCGCCCGATCGCGTACGCGAAATCGGGTGTGAGTTGGGATCCCACGATCCCGCGAACGTCGTAACTCTTGAAGATCGACGTGTCGAAAGCGTTGGGCATGGAAACGCGACTTTCGGAGGGAGAAATGGCGGCACCTAGGGGTTCACGACCGCGCGTCGTGGTCACGCGGCGCATCCCGCACGACGGGATCGCGCTGTTGGAGACGTTCTTCGAGGTCGATCAAAACGTCGACGATCGGCCCTATAGCCCGGCCCAACTCGCCGAACGCGCGCAGGATGCCGATGCCGTGGTCGCTCTGCTGACCGATCGCATCGACGAGGCATTCCTGGCGCGCTGTCCGCGGCTCAAAATCGTCGCCAACGTCGCGGTCGGTTACGACAACATCGATCTCGCCGCGGCCGCGCGACACGGGGTCGCGATCTCGAACACACCCGGCGTGCTGACCGACGCCACCGCCGACTTCGCGTTCACGCTCCTGCTCGCGAGCGCTCGGCGCATCGTCGAAGCCGATCGCCACGTCCGCGCCGGCCACTTTCACGGCTGGGAAATGATGGGCTTTCTGGGCGGCGATCTCGCCGGCCGTACGCTCGGTATCGCGGGTTTCGGCCGCATCGGACAAGCGGTCGCGCGGCGCGGACGCGGCTTCGGGATGCACGTCATCTACCAAGATGAATACGCGGCTGCGCCGGAGATCGAAGAGCAGCTGGACGCGCGGCGCGTCGACAAAGCCACGCTGATCGCCGCCAGCGATTACCTTTCGCTGCATCTTCCGCTGCTCGCGTCGACCCGCCACTACATCGGCGAACCGGAGCTGCGCGCGATGAAGCGCGGTGCCTACCTGGTGAACACGGCGCGCGGCCCGATCGTCGACGAAGCGGCGCTGGCGCGCGCCTTACGTGACGGAGAGATCGCCGGAGCCGGACTCGACGTGTTCGAACGGGAGCCCGCCGTCGAGGCCGAACTGCTCGCGCTCGAGAGCGTCGTGCTCGCGCCGCACATCGCCTCGGCGACGGTCGAAACGCGGTCCAAGATGGCGTTGATCGCCGCCGAGAACGCGATTGCGGCGGTGAGCGGAACGACGCCGCCCAACCTCGTGCGCGCATAGCCGCGGCGCGCGGCGGGCACCGCAGCCGGCGTGCGTGCGTCGGAGGCGGGATTCTCGCTGCTCGAGCTGCTCGTCGCGAGCGCGCTCTTCGCGGTCGTTGCGCTCGGTGCGTTCGAACTGCTGCGCGGGCTGGCGGCACACGCGGCGCCCCTGCGCGCGCGTCAGGCCGCCTACGCCTCGCTGGAGACGCTCGGCGACCGTCTGCGCAGCGAGGCCCGTTCGGCAACCGCGATTTGGTCCAGCGCACCGGCCGCCGGTGCGGGCCACGACGATTGTGTGCAGTTGGATTTCTTCGCCGCCGACGCGAGCGGACCGAAGTTTTGGAGCTATCGGACGTTTCCTCATCACGGCAGCGCGGACGGGGTCGCGCCCGATGCGCTGCAGCGTGTGGCCGGCAGCGGCCCGATCGTGCCGTGCGATCCGGCCTTTCCGGGCGAGATCGCGTTGAGCGGCCTGACCGCACCGCCGCTGTTCACGATCCTGCCGCCGGCGCAGCTGAACGCGCACCAAGACCCGTACCTCGGATTGAGCGACACGCCGTTCGTGGCGGCGAGCGTTCCGCCGACGGCGCCGATTCCGGTCGGCGTTCTCGACACGCGTTCACAGCCGGTCCTCGGCGGCAATTCGATCGTCGAGGTGCGGCTCGAGAACGCGGCCGCCGCGCGCGCGATCGACTTGCTCCCGGGTGTGTTCCCGAACGGCTTCACCGAGGTGCTCCGCTACACGTGCAGCGAGCGCTGCGACGTCGGTCACGACGGACCGTCGGCGAAGACGCTGACGGCCTGCGCGATGACCTGGCAGACCCAGTGGAGTCACTACGTGCCGGCGGGTGCGGCCGGCGCCGGCGGCTGGTTCCTGGCCGGCACCTTCAGCTTCGGCTACTCGGGGATCCGCGCCGACGGCGGCAGCGACAGCTTGCAGCAGGTCGACGCGGCGAGCAATTGGGATCCGGCGCGCAACTATGCGGCATTCCCGCCCGGCGGGCCGGCGGCCGACGGCAGCGAGGCCGGAAGCTTCACGCCCTGGGACGTGCGAACTGAAGCGCCGGCGGCATGGCTGACCGACGTCGGTCCATATCTCGCGCCGGGTCAGCAAGCGGCGCTGGCCGTCGACAAGCGGCGCTGCGATGCCGTGCAGCAGGCGGGCGCGAGCGGAAGCTTCTATGCGAACGGCTGAACGCGGCTTCACGCTGCTCGAGGTCGTCGTTGCGGTCGGACTCTTCGCGATCGCCTCCGCGGCGACCGCCGGAGCCGTCGCCGCGGTCGCTCGCAGCGCCGCGTCGCCCGCCGCGCGGGATGGCGCGCTCATGGTCGCCGAGAACGCGCTCGTGCGCGCTCGGGCCGCCGTCGCGTACGCATCGTCGCTGGATCAGGATGGTTCGCTCTTGCTCGCGGGTCGCACGTGGGGACTCGTCGCCGGAGCGAGCGCGTACGTCGCGGGCGCCGAAATTCGTGCGCCGGCTCCGTGCGCCGGTCCGAGTGCGCTTCGCGTGAGGCTGCCGGTGACCACGACCTTCGATCCGGCGACGCAGCGGTTTTCGGTCAGCGTCATGTACCCGCGCGATGCATGCGCCCTCGCAGCGGATGGAACGATGCCGGCGGCGGATACCGCGACCGTCACGCTCGTGCAGACCTTGCCGCCGTCCGTCTATCCGCCGGGGCAGCAGCTCGTGCGCGACGTGCTGACGCCGGCGAGGATGTGACGTGCTCGGAACGGCGTTGTGGTTCGTGGTCGCACTCGGCGTTACGGCGACCCTGCTGCTCGATGCCGCCGCGATGTTCGGCCGGGCCGGGGTGCAGGCGGCCGCCGACCGGGCGGTCGAGCCGGCGCTGCACGATGCGGTTGCCGACTACCAAAATCAGCTGCAGGCCTCGATGGCGGCTGCGGCTGCGGCTCTGGCGTCTCCGCAGCCATTCGCCGGGACGCCGCCGTCGCTCGGAAACTACGCCGCCGCGATCGCCGCGCTCCCGAACCCTCTGGTGCGGACGTTCGCGGCGAACGCTGCCGGCTCGACGCCGCAATTCACGCTCTCGTACGCCGTGGTGCCGTCGACGCTCGCGCCCCCGATGTGCGCATCCGCCGCGCCGGTGCCGGGTCCGGACGCGATCGCGTGGCTGCAGTGCAGCGGCTTCGTCCAGGAATCACGGCTCTCGTTGCGTGTGCGCGTCGACGTCCTCGACGCGACGGGCGTGCAGCTTCTGGCGCGGCGCGAGCAGTACATCACGCTCCGGCTGTTCGCGGAGCCTCCCTATAGCGCGCTGGTCGGCCGCAAGGACGGCGGCGCCGAGAATCCGACCAGCGGCGACGCGCTGGCTGCGCCGGCCCACGAAGGCGACCTCGGCGGCGACACCGTCAGCGGGATCGCGCCGCCGTCCGCATCGCCCTGGCCGGCCGGCGGCACCCTGATCCACGTACAGTACGAATGCCTGGACGGCGCCGGACACTGCGTCAACGCCGCGCCGCCCGACCCGGATGGCGACCTGCATTTCGACGTCCGGTGGACAAACGGGAATCACCCCGAGCCATGAGCAAACGCCTCGCCCATGACAAAGGCTGCTCTCCTGCGGCACTTTGACCGGCCCATCCGCGGCCGTCCGTGCGGCGCTCCTGATCTCGATTGCCGCCCTCGCCGCCTGCAGCACTTCGGGCGGCTCGGCGCATACGGTGCCCTCTACGCCGACGCCCGTCGCCCTCGGCCTCACCGACGGCCTCGCCGGTGCCGACGGCCCTCGTCTACGTCGCGAATCAGAACAGCAACAGCATCACGTCATACGCGGCTCCCAGCGCGGCGAACCCGAATCAGATGCCGATCGGCACGATCGTCGGGAGCAACACCGGGCTTGAAGCCCCGCTCGCGATCGCCTTGGACTCCGCCGGAAACATTTACGTCGCGAACTTGTTCACGATCACGGTATATCCGCCGAATCCCATCGGGACGTTGAACGAAGCGCCGACCGGAACGATCGACGTCGAGAACGGCGGCATCACACTCTACGGGCTGGGTGTCGATGCCACCGGGAAGATCTACGCCGCGTATCCAGGCACGATCGTCGTCTACGCGGCGAACCCGACCGGCACCGTCACTACCCCGATCGCGACGATCGCCGGCAGCAATACGCAGCTGGCCGAAGTCCACGACATCGCCTTTGACGCAGCCGGACGGATCTACGCGGCCGACAACGTCTACGGCATTGACGTGTTTGCGCCGAATCCGAGCGGAACCCTCAATGAAGCGCCGGTGGCGAACATCCCGCGCAACGCCACAACGACCCTCAGTTATCCGTGGGGTATTGCACTCGACTCGAGCGGAAAAATCTACACGCTTGACTCGGGGCGGATCCTGGTCTTTCCGGCGAATCCCGTCGGGACCGTTACCGAAGCCCCACTCGCGACGATCGCGGGCAGCAACACCCTGCTCGACGGCGGCAACGACGGCATGGCGGTCGACGCGACCGGCACGATGTACGCAGCGGACGGCAATACCAACATCATCGCCGCGTTCGCTCCGAATCCCTCAGGCACGCTCAACGAGGCGCCGAGCGGAACCATCGCCGGCAGCAACACCGGCCTGAATAGCTCGCGCTCGGTCGCGGTCACCGGCGCGGTGTTCGCCGCGAGCGTGAGGCGCCGGCACTAAGCCGGCGCGCTCACGCCGGCGTCGAAGCGGGTCCCGGCGACGGAGCCGACGGCGGCCCGGGCGCGGGCGTATCGGTCGCCCGCGGCGTCGGCGGCCCTGCAACCGGCGCCGCGAAGCGCGTCGTATTGGACGGATGCTTCTGGGCAAGCAGAACCTGTTCGGTGTATTGCTGCTGGAGGTACTCCACGTCGCGGGTGACCGCGCGATAGGCCGGCGTACCGGGCCGGTAAAATCCCCGTACGATCGTTTGCATTCGTATCGCTGCCTGAAGCCGGAGCGCTCGCTCGGCCGGCGGTCCGCCGGTCGTCAGCGCTAAGGTCGAACCGGCGGCGCCGACCGCGCGATACACGTCGAGTCGTCGGGGGTGCACGGCCGAATCGCATCGCTCGATGCCCAGGTTGCGGCTCGAGAGCAGATCGATCGTCGCGCGCTCGGCAGTCGAACCGGCTAGCTTCGGATTGCCCCGGTCGTAGAATTGGCGGCTGAGGTTCGCCTCGTCGATTCCGCGGCGTGCGAACGACCGTGCGCGCACGCAGTCGGCGTGCCCGCCGGGAGCAGTGGCCTGAGGCGTCGGCAACACACCGGCGAGGGCGAAGACTGCGATCACGGCGGCGAACATGGGAACCTCGGCGATCAGGTGGGCTCAGGCACCCGCGGCTGGAGGAATGTTTCCAGGGCGCCGGCGACCGCCTCGGGTTCTTCTTCGTGCGGGAGCAGACCGCTGTTCGCGAAGGTGACCAGCCGCGCGTCGGTCGTCAAGCGCACGAACTCGTCGGCGTGGCTGCGCGGCGCGATCGCCGGGGCGCGCTCGCCCCAGAGCACGAGCACGGGCATCGTGAGGAACGGAAGATCGCGGGCGACGTCGCAGTCGAGCGCGCCGCCGACGAAGGCGGCCGGAACGAACCGCGCACCGGGCTGGTGCGTGACGGCGTAGTAGTGATCGACGACCTCCGTCGTGACGCGCGCGGGGTCGGCATAGACGCGATGACGCAGAAACCAGCGGATCGACGCTTTCGAGGCCAGTCCGTTGAACATGGTTTCGCCCAGGATCGGAGAGCGGATCAGGGCGGGCAGCGCGGCTTGCGGACCGCGCGGGCCCGCGTCAAGTGCGCCGGACAAGCCGCTCGGGCAAATCACGGCTAACCGTTCGATGCGCCCGTGGGCGCGGGTTGCGGAACGGATTGCAAAGGCTGCGCCCAGTGAGGACGCGACCACTGCAGCGCTCTCGGCGGCCATGGCCTCCACCGCGTCGACGATCATCTCGACGAACGGCTCGGCGCTGTAGGCCAGGCGCGGCTTGTCGGACAGTCCGCAGCCCAGGAAGTCGAACGCGACGACGCGATGCCGCCGGGCGAGCCGCGCGAAGATGTTGCGATACTCATAGGAGGACGCGCCGACCGAGATTCCGTGCACCAAAATAACGAGTGAGCCCTCGCCTGCTTCGGTGGCGAAGATCTCGTGACCGTGCCAATTCCAAGGCCGGCGCGTTCCGCCGAGCGCATTGGTCGGGAGCGGTGCATTCTGCAGCGCCCGGTTCGTCGCGGCCATGGCGCCGGTGAGCCCGGCACCGGCGAGCAAAGTGCGTGTGAGTTTCTTCACGTTGTATTGGTACCCGCAACGACGTTACGGGCGTTTCCGTTCGCGGCCGCCCTGCGCGCGGCAATCCGCCGGAGGAGCGTCGCGCGGCTTCGTCGCATCGCGCGTCGTGGTCCGCCGCGCCCTCGAGGCTACTGCCATCCTGCTCTTGCTGAGCATCCCTGCGATGGCTGCGCCGTGTGCTGCTGTCGCCGGCAGTACGGTGATCCTCAAGTCCGAGGAGATCGATCCGGACGTCTTCGTGTGGGATTCGAAGCAGCGCGTCATCGACTATGCGGCGGGTTCCTGGCGCGACACCCACGACGTGCTGGAGCACTCGCTGCTGGCGAAGCCGGGCACGCGGGCTCTGGTCGTGCAATGCGATCCCGGAGTGGTCAAACCGAAATACGTAGCCGACCCCCTCGACGCGGTCGGGATTCGACTCACCAGCGGTCCCAACAAAGGCCGCTACGGTTGGGTGACCTCGCAAGATCTCCACACGATCCAGCGCGGCCGCTGACCGCACGCGTTCGCCATTTGGCCAGCCGGAAGCGAACGGCATCGTTCCGCGCGGCCGGGAAACGTAAGCCTCCGCCCGATCATCGCCGACACACGTCGTAGCGAGTGTGCCTAGCGTTCATCAAATCCCCAATGGCGGCGGGACCCCAGCGCACTAGAATGAGTTTTTCCGATGCCTCACACTTTAGGAGGGGGATTGAAACTCGTCGCCGCGGCCTTCATCGCCGCATGCGTTTTGTGCGCCGCTCCCGTGCTCGCGCAATCTACTCCGGCTATGTCACCCGCGCCGGCCGCCTCCGCTTCACCGGCACCGTCGCCGTCGCCGA
>Ga0182015_10001061_pt1 | contig 37720 bp, 33 predicted proteins | sample 712P3MmetaG_FD_120478 | JGI IMG/M metagenome (GOLD analysis project Ga0182015, IMG submission 120478) | Permafrost microbial communities from Stordalen Mire, Sweden - 712P3M metaG | ecosystem: Environmental > Terrestrial > Soil > Wetlands > Permafrost | place: Sweden: Stordalen | collected...
ACGTTGGCCCGCTGCCCCGCTGCGCCCTCCCCGCTCGGCTGGTTGCCGCTGGCGGGCGTCATGATCGCATCCGGAATCGCCCATGCGTAATACGGGCTTGCCGATCCGGAGGAGCCACACCCGACCCACTGGCAGCCGTAGGTCGAGAAGAGGGCGTTGTAGCCGCAGTCGTAGGCGGCCGTCGCGCACCGCGACGGTGTCTCGTCGTTGCCTGCCGTGCCGGAAAGGGTATCGGTACCGGCGTAGCTCGACCCGGTCACCGTCTCGTTTGCTTCGATGTTCGCGGGATTGAAGTCGAAGGTATTGCCGCTCACGGTGATGTTGGCGACGCGATATTGGCAGTCCGTCGACAGCGGGGTCGTTTGAAGGCCGGGATCGACGCAGGTGGTCGCCGTCGCCACCGCGGGGTTCGCGTCCGGGCAGTTGCCGCCGATCTCGCTGAAGCCGTCCCCGCAGTAGCGGTTGGGACTCTGGAAGAGAACGACGCCTCCCCAGTTGTCCTGGAACAGATTGTTCTGTACCAACATGTTGGAGTAGGTCCCGCCATCGAGGGCAGGCTCGCCGCCCGAGGCCGAGATGTAGATCGCCGCAGCCGGGAAGTCGTTCTCGCTGTAGCTGCCGGTACCCCACGCGTTGTCGACGAAGGTGTTGTCGCTGATGTCCGCGTTGTGTGACGCCTCGTAGTTGATGCCCCCCGCCCAGTTTCGGGCGAAGTAGTTGCCGGTCACGAGTGCGCCTACGTTGTCGGTGTCGAACCATAGGCCGACGTTCCAGTTGTCGTGGAAGTAGTTGTTCTCGACCTCGGTACCCGTCGAGAAGAAGAACTTCACCCCGCCGGAGCAACCGCAGCCGTTCACGTCAGGAAACTCCGACGATCCGTTCCAGCTGATCTCGTTGTTGTCCAGCACGGCTCCGGTAATGGCGTTTTCGGTGTCGCCGGCGTAGCCGTTGAGGGCCCCTTGCCCATTGGCGGTCAGGCAATTGTTTTCGTAGATGTCGCCCGATCCCATCCCGAGCGCGTAGCCGTCGCTCTTCGCGAGGGTGCCGTTGTTCTGGATGGTGTTGTACTCGATCGTCCAGTTGCGACCCGAGTCGTGATTCACGGCGTCTTCGTTGTTCGGCGGTTCGAAGCCCTCGATGGTGAGGTGCTCGATCGTGACTCCGGTGGCGCCCTGTGTGAAGGCGGCGCTGTTCACGTCCTGCCCCGAGATGATCGCTCCGGGCGCCCCGATGTAGCTCGAGTTCGTTCCGGGGATGATCTGGCTGAAGGTGGTGCTCCCGAGCGTGTGCGTGCCCGTGGCGAAGTAGTACGTCGTATTCGCCTGGCCGAGATTGATCCCGCTGTCGTCTCCCGCCGGCACCGTAACCGCCCCCGCAGGTGCGGTCGACGGCCCGTCGAGAACGCTCGAGTTGCCGCAGACGAGCGCCGACGGCGTCGTTGGTGCGTTCACCGTGGCGCTCGCGATCACCGTCGTCGCGACGGCGCTCGCAGCCAGGATCGTGGTTGCAATACTCAGTGCAACGGTACGCCGCAGACTCCGGCGGTTCGTCGAAACCCAACCCTGGCGAACGAACCAATCTTGCGGTACCCACCCCATTGTTCGTCTGTCGAATCTTGCGCGCATTGGGGAACTATCGGCATTTGCGCTGACGAGCTTTAACACTTTGAGTGAATTGCTGACTACTTATGGCGTCAGAATCAACTCTCCCATATCGGCCACAGAGTCGTGAAACTGGCCATGCAAACGGCCGTCCGACCAGCTGAGAGCGGCTACCGGACTGCGGACCCGACGAGGCCGCGCTGCTGAAGGGCGACACGGAGATCGTGGGGGTTCGAGGCTGCTTGGGTCGCCGCGCGCAGATCGATCGTGCCCTGCTCGAGCAGGGAGACCAGTGCCTGGTCGAACGTCTGCATGCCGTAGTACTCGCCCTCGCGGATGATCGAGGTGATGTCGCCGCCGTGAGTCGGCTCGATGATGCACTGCTGGATGCGCCCGTTGGTGATCATGATCTCGAGCGCAGGCACCCGTCCCGAACCGTCGGCCGTCGGAACGAGTCGCTGGCAGATGGTGCCCTTCAGCGCTCCGGCGACGCTGAGCCGCGCCTGGTGCTGCTGGGCGGCGGCGAAGAAATCCACGATGCGGTTGATTGTCTCCACGCAGTCGATGGTGTGCAGCGTGGCGAAGACGAGGTGCCCCGTCTCGGCGGCGCTCAGCGCCGTCTCGACGGTCTCCTGGTCGCGCATCTCGCCGACGAGAATCACGTCCGGGTCCTCCCGCAACGCCGAGCGCAGCGCGACGAGGAAGCTCGAGGTGTCGAAGCCGACCTCCCGCTGGCTGACTGCGGACAACTCGTCATGGTGGAGCACTTCGATCGGGTCCTCGATCGTGACGATGTGACACTCACGGGTGCGGTTGATGTGGTCGATCATGGCTGCGAGGGTGGTCGTCTTTCCGCAGCCGGTCGGTCCTGTGACGAGTACGAGGCCCCGCGACTCGTCGGCCAGGCGCCGGACGGCTTCCGGCAGGTTCAGCTCGCCGAAGGACCGGGCATGCGACCGGACCAGCCGGAAGACCATTCCAATGGTGCTGCGCTGCCGGTAGGCGTTGACGCGGAAGCGGCCCAGGCTCGGGATGGAGTAGGCGAAGTCGCCCTCGTTCGTTTCTTCGAAACGAGCCCACGTCCGCTCTTGCATGATCTCCTTGGCGATCGCGGCCATCTCGTCCGGCTTGATGACCGGCACATCGGTGACGCGAGTGAGCTCGCCATTGATTCGCATTCGCGGTGGAGACCCCACTTTCAGGTGGAGATCGGATCCTTCTGCCGCCGATAGGCGGCGCAGCAATGCATCAAGGTCGGCACGGTCCATACCTACAGCGTCGCGCAAACCACGCAGAGTAGCAATTCGGAGCTTCGCGCGCCCATGATTCGGAGCCGCTCCGCGCACCGTGAGCTGGGGTTCGCGTGCCGGCGGCCTGGTCGTCCGCAGAGGCCGCAAGGCCGATCTTCACCTGATCGCAACCTAACCGCGTGCGGGTCGTCCCGCCGAGGGGGCATGATCATGGTCATGAACGGGATTCCTGAGCTCGGTGATCACGCTTCGAGCGGTCTCGACCGTGAAGCTCTCGGGCTCGCCGGAGCCTCCGGCAGCATCGATCAGCCCGGCAATGAAGGCCTGCTCGTGCTCGACTCCTGCCACAGCACGTGGGTCTTCGAGGTCGCCGCGCGCAGATTCCGTAGAGTTCTCAAGGGTCTTGACATCGATCCTGCCATCGCGGCCACCGATTGGCGGCCGTACGAGAGACTGGAGCTGGCCGAAGGGTCCGAGGCGTTCGTGGTCGTCCTCAACAGCTCAGGCACGCGGCGGATCCGCTCCTGGCGTCACGTCGACGGGTGCGAGCAATGCGACGGCGAGCAGACCGTCGAACTGTCGCTCGAGGACCTGCGCCGCCTGACGACCGCCTGAGGTTCACTCCGCAGCGGCCCCGTATGGCCGCGTCTGCGTCCGCTCGACGCTCTCGGAACCCGATGTCGGACGCGCCCCGCGCGCGCTATCGTGCGCTAGGGCTAATGACAGGGGTGTAATTCATCCACAGCCTGTGGACCGAGTCTGTGGACAGAGGGTGGGTAAGGGTTGGTCGAGGTGACGAAGAGCACAAACGACGGCAGCGCGCCGTTCGTCCACCTGCACACTCACACCGAGTACTCGATGCTCGACGGTGCGGCGCGAATCGGTGAAGCCGTAGCGGCGGCGGTGGCCGACGGCCAGCCCGCCCTGGCGATCACCGACCACGGCAACATGTACGGGGTCCTCGATTTCTACAAGGAATGCCGCGAGCAGGGCATCACGCCGATCATCGGCACCGAGGCCTACATGGCCGCGCACTCGCGGTACGACCGACCGGTGCGAAGGGGCCGCATCGACGACACGGGCGGCGAGGGGGACCGGGGCGAGAAGCTCTACTACCACCTGACGCTTCTCTCCGAGACCACCGAGGGCTACCGCAACCTGATCAAGCTGTCGTCTGCCGCCTATCTCGAGGGCTACTACTACAAGCCCCGAGTGGACTGGGAGCTCCTCGAGCGCCATCACGAAGGTCTCATCGCGACGACCGGTTGCCTCGGCGGCGTGGTGCTGCAGGCACTCCTCGCCGAGGACTTCGACGGGGCTCGTGCGCTCGCGGCCCGCCTGCAGGACATCTTCGGCAAGGAGAATCTGTTCGTCGAGCTACAGGACCACGGCCTCGACGAGCAGCGGAGGACGAATCCCGGCCTGATCCAGATTGCCCGGGCCATCGACGCCCCCCTCGTCGCCACGAACGACAGCCACTATTGCCGGCGTGAGGACGCCGTCGCCCACGACGCCCTGTTGTGCGTGCAGACCGGTGCGACGATTCACGACCCGAAGCGCTTCAAGTTCGAGGGACAGGAGCACTATCTGAAGAGCGCGGTCGAGATGCGCCAGGTGTTCCGTGAGACACCAGCCGCCTGCGACAACACCCTCTGGATCGCGGAGCGGGCGAACGTCGAGCTCGAGCTCGGGAAGCCGGCGCTCCCGCAATTCCCGATCCCTGAGGCCTTCCAACGGGATACCTACGAGCAGTCGGCGGCCGGTTACCTGGCACACCTGACCTACGAAGGCGCCGCTGGCCGCTACGGGGCGCAGCTTCCCCCGGAGGTCGTCGAGCGGCTCGAATTCGAGCTGGGCCTCATCTCCGAGATGGGTTTCTCGGCCTACTTTCTCGTCGTCTGGGACATCATCCGTTACGCGCGTGAGTCCGGGATCCGGGTCGGCCCTGGCCGGGGCTCGGCGGCAGGGTGTTGCGTTGCCTACTGCCTGCGCATCGTCGACCTGGACCCGATCCGCTACGACCTGCTCTTCGAGCGTTTCCTGAACCCCGGCCGCAAGCAGATGCCCGACATCGACATGGACTTCGACGAGCGCCGCCGCGGCGAGATGATCCGGTACGTCGCCGATCGCTACGGAGCAGATCACGTCGCTCAGATCGTCACCTTCTCGACGATCAAGGCACGGGCCGCGGTGCGCGACGGTGCCCGGGTGCTCGGCCTGCCCTATGCACTCGGCGACCGGATCGCAAAGGCCATGCCGCCCCTTGTCATGGGCCGCGACACGCCGTTGAAGGCCTGTCTCGAGCGCGTCGAGGGCCACGAGGACGGCTACATGGCCGCGGCGGATCTGCGCGAGATGTACGAGCAGGATCCGGACGCGAAGCTCGTGATCGACGTCGCGAAGGGACTCGAGGGACTGCGTCGCCAGGACAGCATCCACGCCGCCGCTGTCGTCATCACACACGAGCCGCTCACCGAGTACCTCCCGGTGCAGCGCAAGCCCGAGCCCGGCACCGATCCGGGCGACGCCCCGATCGTCACGCAGTACGAGATGCACGGTGTCGAGGACCTCGGCCTGCTGAAGATGGATTTTCTCGGGCTGCGCAATCTTTCGGTCATCGAGATGGCCCTCGACCTCATCGAACAGACATCCGGCCTCCGCCCGGACATCGACGCGGTGCCGCTGGACGACCCCGCGACCTTCGAGATGCTGCGCCGGGGTGATTCCATCGGCGTGTTCCAGCTCGAAGGGGCCGCCATGCGCTCGACGCTGCGCTCGTTGGCGCCCACGAGCTTCGACGACGTCGCCGCCCTCGTCGCCCTGTACCGGCCGGGGCCGATGGCCGCCAACATGCACCGCGACTATCCCGATCTGAAGAACGGCCGGAAAGCCGTCACCTACCTCCACCCCGACGTCGAGGCGATCCTCGGCGACACCTACGGTCTGATGCTCTACCAGGAGTCGGTCATGCGTGTGGCGCAGCGCTTCTCCGGCTACTCGCTCGAAGAAGCCGACAACCTCCGCAAGGCCTGTGGCAAGAAGAACCGCGAGCTCATTGCCGCGGAGCGGATGAAGTTCATCGCCGGCTGCGTGGAGCAGGGATACGGCGAGGTGCTCGGCAAGCAGCTGTTCGACATCATCGAGCCGTTCGCCGACTATGCCTTCAACAAGTCCCACGCGTACGGCTACGGCCTTGTCGCCTATCAGACGGCCTGGTTGAAGGCGAACTACGCCGTCGAGTACCTGGCCGCCCTGCTGTCGTCGGTGAAGGGCGACAAGGACCGCAGCGCGGTCTACCTGGCCGAGTGCCGCAACCTCGGTATCGAGGTCCGGGTGCCGGACGTGAACGCCTCCTCCTCGAACTTCACGACGCTTCGGGGCGAGGCGGCGGGCTCGGGTGCCCGTGACGTCATCGTCTTCGGACTCTCCGCGGTCCGCAACGTCGGCGAGGCCATCGTCGAGCACATCGTCGCCATCCGCGAGGCGGGCGGTCCGTTCGTCGACTTCTACGACTTCTGTCGCCGCGTCGATCCGAGCGCGCTCAACAAGCGGGCCGTGGACTCGCTCGCCAAGGCGGGCGCGTTCGACTCGCTCGCCCACCCGCGAAAGGGGCTCTGCCTGGCTTCGGAGGGGATCATCGAGCGAGCACTCGTCCGGCGACGCGAGGACGAGCAGGGGGTCTCGACACTGTTCTCGCTCCTCGAGGACGATCCGGAGAACGCCGCCGCCGGCCGCTCTCCGGCCAGCTTCGACGGTACCTGGGTCGCGATCCCCGATCTCGAGTTCGACAAGGCCGAGCGGCTTGCCTTCGAGAAGGAGATGCTCGGCCTCTACGTGAGCGACCATCCGCTCATGGGCCTCGAGCAGGCGCTGCGCAACGTCACCGACGTGAGTATCCGGGACCTGCTCGATTCCGCCGCCCCGAGCGGGGACGCGACCGCGACCGCTGCCGGTGTTTCCGGCCCGGGAGGCGGCTTCGAGATGAGCCGGGTGACCACGGGAGGCGTCGTCACCGCCCTCACCCGGCGTTTCACCCGCCGAGGCGAGCTGATGGCGACGTTCGTGCTCGAGGACCTCGAAGCGGCGATCGAGGTGATGGTCTTCCCGAAGACGATGCTCGAGTACGGCGGACTGCTCGCACAGGACGCGATCGTCGCCGTCCGCGGCCGGCTCGATCTGCGTGAGGACCAGCCGAAGCTCATCTGCGGAGACCTGCGGCGTCTCGAGCTCACCGCTCCCGGCAGCGATCCTCCCGTCGAGGTCGTGCTGCCGCTGCATCGGCTGACCGACTCGCTCGTGCGCCAGGTGCGTGAACTCGTGAGTGAGCATCCGGGCAGTTGCGCGGTGCATCTGCGGGTCGGAGAGAAGGTGCTGAGGCTGCCGCCGCAGTTCAACGTCGACCCGCGCGGAGGTCTCGTCGGCGCCCTGAAGGAGCTTTTGGGGACGTCTGCGGTCGCGACCTAGCCGGCTTTTTGAACCCCACCTGGCAGGTCAATGCTCCGATCCCGTAGACTGATAGCGGTCCGAGCCCGAGAGGTGTGCGCAGAGTCGGGCACGTTGGGTTCGGCGTCGCCACGAGCGGCCAACTCCTGTTCGGCGCGGCCAAGCCGTGTCCCAGGTTGGCCGGGGCGGCGAGATGGAGAGCGACGCACGGGAGCATGAGACGGTCATGGCCATCGAGATCGAGGTCGCTACGAAGGACTGTACGGCGCTCACAGACGCGGAGCTCGCCGAGATGGCTGACCTCTCCGCAGCCGAGCGCGCGGGCTGGGAAGTGGGCTTTTTGTCCAAGCAACGCGAGGATTGGGTGCTCGTCACCCAAGTTCGCGAGCAAGACAAGCTGCGTGGGTACGCGCTCGCGACCCTGGAGCGGATCGGCGGCACGCCGAGCCTTTTGATCGGGGTCGCGGCGTTCAGCCGGGGTCGCAGCGCCGCGGCTGCGCTCGCGGCGGCGTTGCACGACCTCTATCGCCGCGCCGTGCTCGCGTTCCCCGATGAGGACGTCCTCGTCGGTACGAGGCTCGCGCAGCCTGCCGGTTTCCGTGCCTTCGCAGGGCTCGAGGACGTCGTCCCGCGTCTCGACCATCGCGCGACCGGCGAGGAGCGTGCCTGGGGGCGCCGCCTCGCCAAGCGGTTCGGCGCCGAGGGGCAGCTGGACGACCGGACGTTCGTGCTGCAGGGTGACGGCGACGCGGCCGGTTTGCTCGATTACGACCCACAGAAGTCCCCACGCGAGACCGAGTCCCTCGCGGATCTCTTCGGCGCCGTCGATGGCCCGCGCCGCGACAGTCTCGTCGCGTTCGGCTGGGCGATGGCCGAGGCGCTCGCGGCAGGCACGCTGCCACTCTGATCGCTGCGGCGCCCGAATTCGCCTAGCTGTCCGCCGGCGTCGCGCCGCGGGTCTCCCGTCAGTGTCAGGCGCAGCGGCAATACTTACCCGCCATGAAGGTAGCGCTCGTCCTCGGCGCCGGTGGACTGGTCGGCACCGCGCACCATGCGGGTGTGCTCGCCGCGCTCGAACGTGAGCTCGGATTCACCCACGCCGACGCCGAGTTGCTGATCGGCACCTCGGCCGGAAGTGCCATCGGCGCCTATCTCCGGACCGGCTGGACAGCCGAGGGGCTCATGGGAAGGACGCGCGACCTGACCGAGGCAGCGCCGAGCCCGGTCGCCGGCAACCCGGTCAGGGTCGCTCGCCACGCCGTCGGATCGGCCTACATCCTCGCCCGCACCGCCGTTCGGGTCCCCTCGCTGCTCTCGGTGCCACCGAGCGGCCTGCTCCGGCGAGCCTTCCCGGCCGGCCTGGTCACGATCGGCGAAGGCCTGTCCATCCTCGACCGGGAGCTTCCCCGGCGCTGGCCGGCCGCCGGCCTGTGGCTCACCGCCTACGACCTCGTGCAGCGGCGGCGGGTCGTGCTCAGCTCCCGCCCCGCGCCGTATCTCGCGCTGCCCGAGGCCGTGCGAGCCTCCTGCGCGATCCCGGGGGTCTACACCCCGGTGCACGTCGGCGACACCGTGCTCGTCGACGGCGGCGTCTGGTCACTCACGAACCTCGACCTTGCCCTCGCCGCAGGCTGCGACGTAGCCGTCTGCATCGCGCCCCTCGTGTACGACCCGGAGCATCCGCCGCCGCTCGCGAGCCGTTCGATTCGCCACCTGACGACGCGGTGGCTCTCGCGGGAGGTGGCTACCGCCCGCCGCGGTGGGCTCCGCGTCGTCGTCCTCGCCCCCGGCCCGGAGTCGATTCGGGTGCACGGCCTCAACTTGATGCGCGGGCACGGCCTCGAACGGGTTGCCGAGGTCGCCTATCACGAGACCTGCCGCTGGCTGCGCCGCCCGGAGCTCGCTTCCGGACTGCTCGCCGCCGCCGCCTGAGGCCGCGCCGGGCCGTCACGGCCGCGGCAGCACCCCCAGCACCAGCTTGGGTGCCTGGCCCTGGCGGGGCGCTCCGAGGCCGACGACGAGATACCTGGGCGAGCCGCCGATGGCCCTCGTGACGGCGTCGTTTCCGAGCGCGGCGCCTCGGGTTCCCGGCCTGGCCCCGAGGATCCGCTCGTCGACCACGGGCAGCTGATGCTTGCGGCCACCGAGGCCGAACTGGCACCAGGTGTCGCTGGCGTCGGAGGCGAAGATCGGCGCCCGGTCGGGAGCGACAACGGCGACCGAGGGGCGCGAGCCGTCCAAGTCCTCGTACGAGATGGAGGGCCCGAGCGAGCCGAGCAGCGGTCGCTTCGGGTCGACCGGGAGCAGCTCCTGGAGGATCCGGCGCACCGCCCGCCGGCGGGGGGTACCGACGCGGGCAGGGGGATGGCGGAGCATCACGGCCTCCGGGCGTGCCGGGTCAGCCGGTTCGTCGTCACTCGCAAGCTCGATGTCGACGATGTCGAGCCCTGGTGCGGTCTCCAGGCGAGCAAAACGGTCCTCGCGACGACCCGGGGCGGCTTCGAGGTCCCCGTCGGTCGTCGGCACCGGCCAGCCGGAAGCGCGACTGCGGACAAGCGCCCCGGTTGCGACGTCGACGGCCACCCACTCCGGCCCACCGGCGAGCAGGAGGCACCGAAGAACCTCGCCCGGCCGATCCGAACGAACCGCCCCCGGTCGCCGCCGGCGAGGAGGCGGGAGCTTGACACCGCGCGATCTCACGGCGCTCTCGCCGCGTCGTCGAGGGCGGCCAGCAGATCGTCGATGTTGTCGACCGGGGCGAGGCACGCACCTCGCCGGCAGACGTATGCGAAACCGTCGGCGCGGCCCTCGAAGAGCGGGCTCTCGAAGGTCGCGGCATCCCCGCTCGCGTCCCGCGCCATGACCGCGGGCGCGCGCCAGGCGAGGACGGCTCCGGGCAGGAAGCGCTGACGAACGGCGTGGAGGAGATCGGGCCGCTCGCCGGTGACGACGATCTCGACCGGTCCATGTTCGAGCAAAGCTGCGCCGAGGAGCAGCTCCGGGAACGCCGAGGGAGCGGTGGAGAGTGCCGCACCGAGCGCCTCGACGATCCGCGCCGCCGCCTCTGTGAGCTCGTCGTTGCCGACGAGGGCGCCGAGACGAGCGAGTGCCACTGCCGCGACCGACCCGGCCGCCGGCGTGACGCCGTCGTAGGCGTCACGCGGTCGCACCAAGAGCGGCTTCGCATCGTTCCCCGTCGTGTACATCCCTCCCTCCGAACCGGCGAAGAGGTCGAGGAGTTGGCGGGCGATCATCACCGCCTGGACCGTCCAGCGAGGATCGCCGGAAAGCTCGCCGAGCCGGGTGCAGCAGTCGACGAGCCAGGCGTAGTCCGCGGCGTAGCCGAGCAGGTTCGCCCGCCCCCGGCACCACGAGCGCAGGACCCGCCCATCCGGGCGGCGCAGGCGCTCGAGCAGGAACCCCGCGATCTGCTCGGCGGCCTCAGCCCAGTCCTGGCGGCCGGTGGCGGCGGCGGCCTCGACCAGTGTCGAGCACATCATCGCGTTCCACTCGGTGATGATCTTGTCGTCGAGGCCCGGTCGGACCCGATCGGCTCGGGCCGCGAGCAGCTGCGACCGAGCCGTCTCGATCCGCGGGGGACGGAGCAGGTCGCCGCGCCGAGCGCGGTGGAGCACGTTTCGACCTTCGAAGTTCCCCTCTGCGACGACGCCGTACCAAGCGGCGGCCTCGCCTGCCAGTTCCGTGCCGAGGACCTCGGCCATCTCTTCGAGCGACCAGACGTAGTAGCGGCCCTCTTCGCCCTCGGAGTCTGCGTCCTCGGCCGAGTACAACCCCCCTTCGGGGTGCCGGAGCTCACCCAGGACGTAGGAGAGCGTCTCGTCGAGCACCTGCAGCCAGCGGGGGTCGCGGCTCAACTGCCACGCGTGCAGATAAACCCGGGCGATGAGTGCCTGGTCGTAGAGCATCTTCTCGAAGTGAGGGACGTCCCAGTGCTGGTCCACCGAATAGCGGGCAAACCCGCCGCCGAGGTGGTCGTAGATGCCGCCGGAGGCCATGGCCTCGAGGGTGCGCTCCACGATCTCGAGCGACGTGCTCCCGCCGCCGCCGACATGGGCGCGCAGCAGGAGATCGAGGAGGAGCGGCTGGGGGAACTTCGGGGCCGATCCGAAACCGCCGTCTCGATGGTCGAAGATCGACGTGAGGCGCTCGGCCGCTTCGTCCCGCAGGGCGTCGGCTCGCAATGCCACCCGTTCCCGGGCGAGCGGGCGTGCCGGCGGCTCGAGACGGCTCGCGACCGCCGCCGCGAGGGCACCGGCCTGCGCGGCGAGCTCGTCGCGGCGCGAGTCCCAAGCCTCGATGACGGCGTCGAGCACCTGGCGGAACGCCGGCATGCCGTGGCGGGCGCGATCGGGGAAGTAGGTGCCGGCGAGAAAGGGCAGGCCCTCGGGCGTGGCGAAGACGCTCATCGGCCAGCCGCCACGACCCGTGGCCGCCTGCACCGCCTCCATGTAGACCGCGTCCACGTCCGGACGTTCCTCCCGATCGACCTTCACGCTCACGAAGTTGCGGTTCATGACCTCGGCGATCGCCGGGTCCGCGAACGATTCGTGACCCATGACGTGGCACCAGTGGCAGGCCGAGTACCCGATCGAGACGAACAGCGGCCGGTCCAGCTCCTTTGCTCTCGCGAGTGCCTCATCGCCCCACGGGTACCAGTCGACGGGATCGGCCGCGTGCTGGCGCAGGTACGGGCTCGTTTCGTCACCGAGCCGGTTCACGGGCGCGCTCGGTCGGGGACGGGTCGGAAGGCTTCCACGCTTGGGAATCTATGGTCTTTCTCCATGGATCTCGGTCTCGACGGCAAGGTGGCCCTCATTACAGGGGGATCGCGGGGAATCGGCAAGGCGATAGCGGCTCGCTTCGCCGAGGCAGGTGCGCGGGTGATGATCTCGTCGCGCAAGGCCGAGGCTCTCGAGGAGGCGGCCGACTCCATGGAAGGCGACGTCGTGTGGTTCGCCGCCAACGCAGGAGACCGGGACGAGGCCGCAGCGTGCGTCAACGCCGCCGTTGAGCGTCTCGGCGGGCTCGACATCCTCGTCAACAACGCTGCCACCAGTCCGTACTTCGGTCCTCTCATGGACCTTGACGGCCCGCGAGCTGCCAAGACGGTGCAGGTGAACCAGGAGGCGGTGCTCGTCTGGACGCAGCTGGCCTGGCGCGCGGCCATGGCCGAAGGCGGCGGGAGCGTGATCAACATGGCGTCGATCGGCGGACTCTCGGTTGAGCCGTCGATCGGTTGGTACAACGTCACCAAGGCCGCGGTCATCCACCTCACTCGCCACCTCGCCGTCGAGCTCGCTCCGAAGGTCAGGGTCAACGCCCTCGCTCCCGGGCTCGTGAAGACCGACCTCGCACGCGCGCTGTGGGAACCGAGCGAGCGGGCCATCGCGGCCCGGCTGCCGCTGCGGCGCCTCGGTGAGCCCGACGATGTCGCCAAGGCAGCGCTGTTTCTCGCGTCGGACGCAGCGAGCTGGATCACCGGGCAGACGCTCGTCGTCGACGGCGGCGCGATGGTCAACCCGACCGGCGGGCTCAGCGGCTGACCAAAGCGGGCTGGGTATACTCCCGTTCGACCGCCGCCCGGTGCCCCTTCCCGGGCCGATGGAGACCGGAGGCGCCCGATGTCGAGCAACGCGACGGAACTGGACAGGTCCGCGAGCGGAGGGGAGGTGGCCCCGCCGGCTGCGAGCGATCCGCACCATAGCGATCCGGTCGCCGGTCCTGGCGAGATGAGGCTCGTCGAGGAGGAGATCCTCATCGAGGAGATCTCCATCGACGGCATGTGCGGGGTCTACTGAGCCGGCAGTGGCCGACCCCGACACGGCGACATCGCCGGCGCAAAGCGAGTTCGCCGCCGGCCTCGCGTACGAGCTCCATCCCCAGGTGGCCCTGCGCCGGGAGCCCTTCGGTGCCCTCGCGTACCACTTCGGCAACCGCCGATTGACGTTCGTTCGCTCCTTTGAGCTGGTCGCGCTGATCGAGCGCCTCGGAGACCACTCCTCGGTGACGGCGGCGTTCGACGCCTCCGGGCTGTCCGACGGGGTACGACCCGCCATCGTGAGGGCGCTGGCGGCGCTCGAGCGCAGCGAGGTGATCCGTGCCCGGTGACCACGGCGGGCAGCGGCCGGGCGGGCGCCTCGCCGACGAGCTTCACCAGGGCCTCGACGCGCCGATCTGCCTCACCTGGGAGCTGACTTACGGCTGCAACCTCTCCTGCACCCACTGCCTGTCGAGCTCCGGTCGGCGTGATGCGCGGGAGCTCTCGACCTCCGAGGCGGTCGGCCTTCTCGACGAGCTTTCGGCCATGCAGGTCTTCTACGTCAACATCGGAGGGGGCGAGCCGATGCTGCGGCCGGACTTCTTCGAGCTTCTCGACCATGCCGCCGGCGTCCGGATGGGAGTGAAATTCTCCACGAACGGGACCCTGGTCACCGACGCGAAGGCACGAAGGCTGGCCTCGATGGACTACCTCGACGTCCAGTTGAGTGTCGACGGCGCCCGGGCCGAGACGAACGACCCGGTCCGGGGGGCGGGCTCGTTCGACGCCGCCGAGACGGCGATGAGAAGGCTGGCGCTGGCCGGCTTCGAGGGGTTCAAGCTGAGCGCGGTCGTGACGCGCCTCAACGCCGGTGAGCTCGACGACCTTCTCGCCCTCGCCTCGCGATACGGCGCCCAGCTGCGACTCGCCCGCCTGCGACCGGCCGGCCGGGGCGCGAGCACCTGGCACGAGCTGCGCCCGACCGCCGAGCAGCTCGTCCAGCTCCATCGCTTCCTCGTGGACCATCCCGAGGTGCTCACGGGTGACTCCTTTTTTCATCTCGGCGCCCTCGGGGAGCCGCTCGCCGGTCTCAACATGTGCGGAGCCGGCCGGGTGGTCTGCCTCGTCGACCCGATCGGTGACGTCTACGCGTGCCCGTTTGTCATGCACCCGGAATTCCGCGCGGGCAGCGTTCGGGACCCGGGCGGCTTTCTCCGCGTCTGGCGCGGATCGAAGCTGTTCACCGAGCTGCGGGAGCCGACGCCCGGTGGTGCCTGCAACGCGTGCGGGGCCTTCGACTCCTGTCACGGCGGTTGCATGGCCGCCAAATTCTTCACGGGCCTTCCCCTCGACGGGCCCGACCCCGAGTGCGTGCTCGGCCACGGCGAGTCGGCATTGGCGCTCGTCGCTGCGGGAGCGGCGCCGAGCCCGGGCGCCGGCCATTCCAAGCCCGGAAGCGTTCCGGTCGCCCTTGGCGCGCGGCGGCGGTGACCTCACTGGTCGACCCGGTCCTCCTGGGTCGCCGGCAGGCCCGGACCCGCCTCGTGTTCGGCCCGCACGAGACCAACCTCGCCAGGCGCCGCGCGCTTTCCGATCGGCATGTCGCCTACTACCGGGCGCGTGCCGCGGGCGGTGCCGGGGTGATCGTCGTCGAGGAGGCGTCCGTCGACGACTCGGACTGGCCCTACGAGCGGGCGCCGCTCGCGGCGCATGCCGCCGAGGGCTGGTCGCGCATCTCGGTCGCCTGCCGGGACGAGGGCGCCCTCGTGATCGCCGCCCTCGGCCACGCCGGCGGGCAAGGTTCGAGCGCGTATCACCAGTGTGCTCTGCTCGGGCCCTCCCGGGTTGCCGACGTGGAGTCGCGCGAAGTCCCAAAGCAGATGGACGACGACGACGTCGCGACCTTGATCACGGCCTTCGCCGCCGCTTCGGCTGCCGCGGTCGAGGCGGGCTGCGACGGTGTCGAGCTCAACGCAGGTCAGTACAGCCTTCTCCGCCAATTCTGCTCCGGGCTCACCAACCGGCGTGACGACGAGCTGGGCGAGCACCGCGGCGAGCTCGTCGGCCGAGTGGTCCGGGCCGCTCGGGCGGCCGTCGACCGCGTCGCGTCCGGTGCGGTCGTCGGCTTGCGGCTCTCCTGCGACGAGCTCGCGCCCTGGGCGGGGATCGTCCCGGAGGCCGCGGCCGTCCTCGTGACGACCGTCGCGTCGCTCGGGCTCGACTACCTCTGCGTCGTCCGTGGGTCCGCGTTCGGTACCTCGGCCACGCGGCCGGACGGTCATGTCGATCCGGGCTTCAACCGGGCGGCCGCCGCGGCGGTGCGGCCCGGTCTTCCCGAGGGCGTGGCGCTTGTCGCACAAGGTTCCATCGTCGAGGTTGCGCTCGCCGAGGAGCTCGTCGCCGGCGGCGAGGCCGACCTCGTGGAGATGACGCGGGCGCAGATTGCCGACCCAGCGCTCGGACGCAAGCTGGCAAGTGGAGCGCGCGCCCGCATCCGGCCCTGTGTCCTGTGCAACCAGACCTGTCGCGTACGCGACGTCCGCAACCCGGTCGTGACCTGCATCGGTGAGCCACGTTCGGGCCACGAGACGTCCGACCCGCTCGCCGATCCGCTGCCCGCGTCTCGCGGCCCGGAGCAGGCGGCGGGTCCGAGCGCCGGCGTGCTCGTCATCGGCGGAGGTCCGGCGGGCCTCGAATGTGCCCGGATCGCCGCCGCGGCCGGCCATGACGTCACGCTGCTCGAACGGGACCAGCGACTCGGAGGGATGGTAAGGGTCGCCGCCCGTGCGCCGGGAAGAGAGCGGCTCGAGGCGCTCGTGGAATGGCTGGAGTCCGAGTGCCGGGCGGCCGGCGTCCGAATCGTGACCGGACACGAGGTCACGCTCGAGCAGATCGACGGGCACGACGGCCCGGTCGTGCACTGCACGGGCTCGCGACCCGGCCGCCGCAGCTTCGAGGTGATGCCCGGCGCCGCCGTCGCCACCGCGGCGGAGGTCCTCATCGCCGAGCGCCGTGTCGCGGAACCGGCCCCGAGCCCGGTCGTCGTCTGGGACCCGATCGGCGGTCCCATCGGCGTCGGGGTCGCCGAGCTGCTCGCCACACACGGGGCCGCGGTCGCGCTCGTCACGCCCGACTACGTCGCCGGAGCGCAGCTGGCGCGCACGGGCGACCTCGCGCCGGCGAACGTCCGCCTCCAGCAGCGGGGCGTGGAGCTCGTACGCCGCAGCATCCTGAGAGAGGTCGGTCCCCTCGGCGCGACGGTCGAGGACCGTTTCAGCGGTGAGCGGCGCGTGCTCGACGCTGCGCTCTGTGTCGACGCCGGCTACCTGCTCCCCGAGGACACCCTGTGGCGCGCGTCCGGAGCCCACCTGCCTCGTGCCGGTGACGCGGTCGCGCCGCGGACGATCCACGAGGCCGTCCTCGAGGGCCGCCGCGTCGCCCTCGCGCTCGGTCCTGCCGGAATCCTCGCCGGCACCGCCGCGCCGCGGTGACCGCCAGCCGGCGGTACCCGCTGCTGTTCTCCCCCCTTCGCGTCGGGCCGGTGACTCTCTCCAACCGCATCGTCTTCGCGGCTCACCTCACGAACTATGCCGAGGAAGGCCTGCCGACCGAGCAGCACGCCGCCTACTACGAGGCTCGGGCGGCAGGTGGCGCGGGGCTCGTGATCACCGAGGAGCACTCGGTGCACCCGACCGACTGGCCGTACGAGAAGCTCGTCCACGGCTTCGACCCGGCGGTGATCCCGGGCTACCGCAGGATCACCGACCGCGTGCACCGCCACGGCACGCCGGTCTTCGCCCAGATCAACCACAACGGCGGCCAGGGGACCGGGATGTACTCGCGCCTGCCGGTGTGGGCTCCGTCTCCGGTCGCGGACCCGCTGTTCCGCGAAGTGCCGCAGGCGGTCGACGAATTCCAGATCGCCGAGATCATTGCCGGCTACGCGACGGTGGCAGCGCACTGCGCTGAGGGAGGATTCGACGGGGTCGAGCTGCAGTGCTCCCACTCGTCGATCGTGCGCGGCTTCCTCTCGCCGGCCACGAACCTGCGCACCGACGGCTACGGCGGCTCGCTCGAGCGCCGTGCCCGGCTCCTGCTCGAGATCCTGAGCGCGGTCCGCGAAGCGCTCGGGCCGAAGCTCGCGATCGGCGTGAGGTTGTGCGGCGACGAGCTCATCGACGGCGGGACGACGATCGGGGAGGCGGTCACGGTCGCGCGCATGGTGGAGGATCAGGGCTGTGCCGACTACGTGAACACCTCGATCGGCGTCGCGACGGCGACGCTCTTCATGATCGAAGCGTCGATGCACGTTCCGCCGGGCTACGCGAGCTTCATCCCCTCCGCGTTCCGCGACGCCATCTCGCTCCCGGTCGTCGGCGGCGGACGGTACAAGGACCCGGCGCAGGCGGAGCGGGCACTGCGCGCCGGGCACTGCGACCTCATCGGGGTGGTGAGGGGCCAGATCGCCGACCCGGAATTCGCGTCGAAGGCGCGCTCGGGCCGGGCGGAGTCGATACGGCTCTGCCTCTCGTGCAACCAGGAGTGCGTCGGCCGCATGGGCCTCAACCGCTGGCTCGGGTGCATCGAGAACCCGCGGGCCGGGCGCGAGGCCGAGGTCGCTCTGCGCCCGACACCTGGCTCAGACAGCCGGCGGCGCGTCGTGGTCGTGGGAGCCGGCCCGGCCGGCCTGCAGGCGGCGATCGCGGCCGCGACCGGAGGTCACGAGGTCCTCGTCCTGGAAAGAGCGTCCGAGCCGGGCGGCCAGATCCGCCTGGCGGCCAGAGTTCCCAACCGGGCCGAGCTGGGCGACCTCGTGCGCAATCAGGTGGCGCAGTCCCGCGAGCTCGGCGTCGAGCTGCGGCTCTCGGCCGAGGCGAGCCTGGCCACCGTCGTTCAGGAGCGACCCGACGCCGTCATCGTCGCCACCGGCTCGCGGCCCGAGCGTCCGTGGTGGGCGTCCGGCCCGGCACCGGACGCCCCGCGCTTCGCCGATGTGGTCGAAGTGCTCGACGGCTCGGCATCGCCGTCGGGGAGGGTTCTCGTCGTCGACGAGCTCGGGTTCCACCAGGCGACGAGTGTCGCCGAGTTGCTCGCCGATCGGGGCTGTGCGGTCGAGATCACCACGCCGGCGATGGTGGTGGGGCAGGATCTCGGCATCACCCTCGATCTGGAAGGCTTCAACATGCGCGCGGCGGCGCGCCGGATCGTCCAATCGACCGACCGCGTCGTGATGGCGCTCGAGCCCGGCGCGGTCACGCTGCTTCACCACCCGACCGGCACGACCGAGCAGCGCCCGGTCGACTGGGTCGTCCTGGCCGGCCCGCCGGCGCCCGACGATCGCCTCTACCGCGAGCTGCGCGAGGGGGCGCCCGCGCTCGAGGTACGGCGGGTGGGCGACTGCGTGGCGCCTCGCCGCGCCCACGCGGCCGTCATCGAGGGCGAGCGCGCCGGGTCGAGCTTGTGATCGCCGTCGTGCCCGTCCGGCGGGGGGAGCTCCCCTCAGGCGCCGAGGAGGCGGTGGCGGAGGCGGGCGGCCGGGTGCTCGTCGCCGGCGAGGGCGCGCGCCGGGCCGCCTCGTCGCTGTCGTCCTGCCTCGGCGCCCGCCCGGCCCCTCCCCGGGCCACCGCGGGCGACGAGCCGCCGAAGCCCGACCAGGTGCGCTACTGCGAGCTCGGGACGTTTCAGCCCGGGCGCTGGGGCCCGGGACTGGCCCGGCTCGTCGCGGGCGAGGACGTCGTGCTGCTCCCGGCCTCCCCGGACGGCCGGGACCTGGCGCCGAGGCTGGCCGCGGCGCTCGGGCGCCCGTTGCTCGCCGGCGCGCTCGCCGTGAGCCCGCAGCGGGTGGACCTTGTCCGCCTCGACGGCCGACTGATCGAGGAGCACCTGCCCACCGGCCCGTTCGTCGCCACGCTGCTCCCGGGCTCGCGCTCGGTTCCGTCCGGCGGCGGCCCCCCCGATGCCCTCCAGGATCTCGAGGTGGGGGAGCTCGCCCTCGATCTCGGCGACGAGCGCGACGCGCGGCTCGTCGAGATCGTCGACGCGGACCCTGCCGCGGTCGACTTGGCCGAGGCGGAGCGCGTCGTGGCGGGAGGCGCCGGGCTGAAGGGCGACGGGGCCTTCGAGCTGCTGGCGGAATTGGGGAGGTGCCTGCAGGCGTCGGTCGGCGCCACCCGCGTCGTCACCGACGCCGGACTCGTGGCCCACGAGCGCCAGATCGGCACGACGGGGGTCTCGATCAGCCCGCGTTGCTATCTCGCGTTCGGCATCTCCGGTGCGGCGCAGCACCTCGGCGGCATCGGCGACCCGGCGCACGTCGTGGCGGCGAATCTCGACGCCGGCTGCCCGATGATGGCGATGGCCGACCTCGCTCTCGTGACCGATGCGGCAGAGCTCGTCGCGGCGCTGCTCGAGCTCCTCGAGGCCCGTGGCTGAGCGGTTCGACGCCGTCGTCGTCGGCGCCGGCCCGGCCGGCTCGGCCGCCGCCCTCGTCCTCGCTCGCGCCCGGAAGTCGGTCTGCCTCCTCGAGCGCGGACCGTTCCCGGGTTCGAAGAACCTCTTCGGGGGCGTGATCTATCCGCGCGTGCTCGACGGGCTGCTCCCGGGCTGGCGCGCGACGATGCCGGTCGAGCGCTGGGTGACGCGGCGGACGACGATGGCCCTGACGAAGACCCAAGCCGTCTCGGTCGACTTCCGCAGCACGGCGTGGGGGTCGGCGCCCTACAACGGCGCCACCGCGCTCCGGCCGAAGTTCGACGCCTGGCTCGCCGCCGAGGCGGAGGCCGCGGGCGCGAGCCTCCTGTGCTCGACGACCGCCACCGGGTTGCTCACCGACGAGCGCGGCGGCGCGGTTCGTGGAGTGCGCGTGGACCGGCCCGGGGGCGATGTCGAAGCCCGGGTGGTCATCGCCTGCGATGGGGTGAACGCCCTGCTCGCCCGGGAGGCCGGCTGTGCCGGCAAGCCTGATCCGGGCAACTTCACGCTCGGCGTCAAGGAGGTGCTGGCGATGGACGAAGCCGAGATCGACCGGCGGTTCGCGCTTGCGCCGGGCGAAGGCGCCGACCTCGAGATCCTCGGCTGCACCGGCGGGGTGCCCGGTGGCGGGTTCCTCTACACCAATCGAGACTCGCTCGCAGTAGGCCTCGTCCTACGGCTTCCCGAGCTCGCGGCCTCGGGTCGCCGGCCGGAGGAGATCCTGGCGGATTTGAAGGAGCACCCGGCGATCCGGCCGCTCCACGCCGGAGCCGAGCTGGTCGAGTACGGGGCCCACCTCATCCCCGAAGCGGGTTGGGACATGATGCCGAAACTCGCCACCGGCGGGATGATGATCGCCGGCGACGCGGCGGCGATGTGCCTCGCGACCGGGATCTGGCTCGAGGGCGTGAACTTCGCGATCGGCTCGGGCGCGGCGGCGGGCGAGGCGGCGGTCGAGGCGCTCAGCGCAGGTGACACCAGTGAGGCCGGCCTCGCCGGGTACCGGCGCCGCCTCGAGGCGAGCTTCGTGCTCGCCGATCACAAGAAGTTCCGCAGGGCGCACCGCCTCGTGCTGTCGGAACGGGTGCAGCGCCGGTATCCCGACTTCGCGTGCAACCTGGTCGAGCAGATGTTCACCGTTGACAACGCCGAGCCGCGGGCGGGCCTCATGCGCCTTGCCCGCCGCCAGGCCCGCCACTCCGGCCTGCGCCTGCGCGATCTCGCCCGCGACGCCGCCGACGCTCTCCGGTCCTTCGGGTGACTGCCGCAGCTCGCTACGGCGGCATCTCGTTCGAGGACCGCATGGCCACCACAGAGTTCCGGGTGGCGCCTCAGGCCCACATCACGATCAACGGCGACTCGTGCCGCGGCTGCACGACCAAAGCCTGTGTCAGCGCCTGTCCCGCCGGCCTGTTCGTCACGACGTCCGACGGCGGGGTGCTGTTCAACTACGAGCAGTGCTTCGAGTGTGGCGCCTGCTATCTCGTTTGCAACACTGCAGGCGCCATCAGCTGGAGCTACCCCGAGGGCGGCGCCGGCGTCGTGTTCCGGCGGAGCTGAGCGTGCCGGCAAGCCGCGGAGCCGGACCGGTGATCGCGGCATGCTGCAAGCTCGTCGACTACCACCTCGACGTCGACCCGATCAGCGGGACGGTCCGAGTCGAGCCGAATTCCTCCGGCATGTCGCCGGCCGACGAGGCTGCGCTCGAGTGGGCGCTGCGAATCGCGGCGAGCCTCGGCGGCTCGGTCATGGCCGTGACGGCGGGGCCGCCGGAGTCCGAGCGGATGCTGCGGGAGGCTCTGGCGGCGGGAGCCACGCGGGCGGTGCGCGTCGCCCTCGAGCGGCGGGCCACGAGTGCCGCCACCGCCACCGGGCTGGCGGCGGTGCTCGGTGATGCCGCGGTGATCTGCTGCGGCGACGCGAGCCTCGACCGTGGCACCGGCGCGATGCCGGCTTTTCTCGCCGGGGAGCTGGGCGCCGAGCAGGCCCTCGGGCTCGTCGGAGTCCACCTGCCGACAGACGGTGCCGCGATGGCGCCGAGCCTGCGGGTCGAGCGCCGCCTCGACCGCGGACGTCGCGAGCACCTGTCGGTCTCGCCCCGGTGCGTGCTCTCGGTCGAGGCGCACACGGCGCGCCTTCGGCGGGCGCCGCTCGAAGCTCTGCTCGCCTCCCGCCGTGCCGCAATCGAGCTCGCCCCGGTTCGAAGCCCGGCGCCTGCTCCGGGAGACCGGGACTTCGAGCCGATGCGGACCGCCCCGTACCGGCCACGCTCGCGAGTGGTGCCGGCGCCGGCGTCCCTCTCGGCGCGAGACCGGGTGGCTGCGCTGACCCGTTCGAGTGGCGAACGCCCACCCGCGCGCACGCTGCGCCTGGCGCCGGCCGAGGCCGCCGCGGTGCTGCTCGAGGCGCTCGAGAGCTGGGGCGAGCTCCCCGTGACACGATGACCACCATGAACGGACCCGTCGCGGTCGTGACCGGGGCAGCCCGCGGGATCGGGGCGGCGACCGCGGTCCTGCTCGCCTCCAGCGGCTGGAAGGTCGTGCTCGTCGATTCCTGCACCGACGAGCCCGCGGCTTCCTACGCCATGGCGACGCGAGCCGAGCTCGACGCCACGGTGGCGTTGTGCGGCGAGGCGATCGGCGTCATCTCCGACGTTCGGGACCAGGTCGGCCTCGATATGGCGATCGCCGAGGCCGTCGACCGCTACGGCGGCCTCGACGCCGCGGTCGCCTGCGCCGGTGTGGTCGCCGGCGGCCCGAACGCCTGGGACCTCGACGAAGCGACCTGGGAGGCCGTGCTGGCCGTCAACCTCACGGGCGTCTGGCGCCTGGCACGGGCCGCGGTCCCGGAGTTGCTGCGCAGGCCGGTGCCGCGGAGGGGTCGCTTCGTCGCGGTGGCCTCGGCGGCGGGCTCGGTCGGCCTGCCGAGGCTCGCCGCCTATTCGGCTGCCAAGCACGGGGTTCTCGGGCTGGTCCGCAGCCTCGCCGCCGAGCTCGGCGGCGAGGGCGTCACGGTCAATGCCGTGGCTCCGGGGTCGACCCGCACCGCCGCCCTCGACGCCAGCGCGGCGATCTACGGGTTGTCGGACCCGGCGGAGCTCGCAGCACACCATCTCGACCAGCGTCTGCTGGCGCCGGCCGAGATCGCGGCTGCGATCGCGTTCCTGTGCGGCGAAGCGGCGAGCGGAGTGACCGGCGCCGTACTGCCCGTCGACGCAGGGATGACGGCTCGCTGACGCGCAACTGAGGAAAATCCGCCGGTGGTACCGTCTGGCCGAGTCCCGTTTCGACGAGGGGAGACCACCGTGAAGACCCATGCCGCGGTCCTGCACGAGATCAACACGCCCTGGCGGATCGAGGAGGTCGACCTGCGGGCTCCGGGGCCGGAAGAGGTTCTCGTGAAGATGGCGGCGGCGGGTCTCTGCCACTCCGACGAGCACGTCGTGACCGGCGACATGCCCGCCCCGTTGCCATTCGTCGGCGGCCACGAAGGCGCCGGTGTCGTGGAGCGGGTAGGCGAACGCGTGACGAGCGTCGCAGTCGGCGATCACGTCGTGATGAGCTTCATCCCGAGCTGCGGCAAGTGCCGTTGGTGCGCCACCGGGCAACAGAACCTGTGCGACCTCGGCAGGTATCTGATGGCGGGAACCCCGATCGGCGGAGGCGAGGCGTTCATGCACCTCGACGGCGTGCCGATCGCGCCGATGGCGCTCATCGGGTCCTTCGCCGAGCACCAGGTGCTGAACGAGGCGTCGGTGATCAGGATCGATCCCGAGGTCCCGCTCGACAAGGCGGCGCTCGTCAGTTGTGGCGTCACGACCGGATGGGGCTCGTCGGTCTACGTGGCGCGCGTCGGGCCCGGTGACGTGGTCGTCGTCGTGGGCATCGGCGGTATCGGCGCGAACGCGGTCCAGGGCGCCCGCATCGCCGGTGCCAGGTGGATCGTCGCCGTCGACCCCGTCGAGTGGAAGCGCGACCAGGCCAAGACGTTCGGCGCCACCCACGTGGCGGCAGATGTCTATTCCGCCTACGCGCTCGTCAACGACCTGACGATGGGACAGCTGGCCGATTCGGCGATCATCACGACCGACGTGGCACGCAGCGACCTCGTCGCGCCGACGATGAGCCTCGTCCGAAAGGGCGGGGCCGTGGTCGTCACGGCGATCGCTCCCTTCACCCAGTCCGAGGTCAAGCTGAGCCTGTTCGAGCTCACGCTCTTCCAAAAGGAGCTCCGCGGGGCGCTGTTCGGTGGCGGCAACCCCCGCGCGGACATCCCGAAGCTGCTCTCGCTCTACAAGAGCGGCCAGCTGATGCTCGACGAGCTCATCACCCGGACCTACCCGCTCGAGGCCATCAACGAGGGCTACCGCGACCTGCGCGAGGGCCGCAATATCCGGGGTGTGCTCGTCTTCGGCTGAGCCGGCGCCGCACCGGGAACGGGCCTCAGCCCGTGCGGGCCACGAGCCCGTCGAGTGTCGCAAGCTCGGCCCTGCGCACCTTGCCGATCGCGGTCCTTGGCAGCTGGGCGACGACGACGATCTCGCGCGGGGCGGCGAAGGGCGCCAGGCAGCCCTTCACGAGCTCGCGCAGCTGGGCGAGCAGTACCGCAGGGTCGGTCTCCTGTGCGAGCGGCGACGGCACGACGTAGGCGACGAGCCTGGCGCCCCACGCGGGGTCGGGTCGCCCGCCCACGGCGACGTCAGCCACTGAGGGATGGGTGCGCAGCACGGCTTCGACCTGCACCGGCCAGATGTTCTCACCCCCGGAGATCACGACGTCGTCGAGACGGCCGTGTATCTGCAGGCGGCCCGCCGCGTCGAGGGCGCCGGCGTCACCAGTCGCGAACCAGCCGTCGGGAGTCTTCGGGTCGGTGCCGTCCCGGTAGCAGCGCAGGAGCATCGGGCAGCGGAGCCAGACCTCGCCGGCGTCGGTGCGCACCTCCACCCCCTCGAGGGCGACTCCGTCGTAGACGACGCCGGAGCCCGTCTCGGTCATGCCGTAGGTGGCGAGGACGTTCGGCGGCGCGTCGGCAGGCGGTCGCTGGCCCCCGACGACGATCGTTCGGAACAGGGCCGCCCCTTCGAGCCCGAGCCGCGAGAGGGCGGCCGGGACGAGGGAGACGAGCGTCGCGCCTCGCTCGATCGCGGCGCGCCTCGCGTCCTCCACGGCAAAACGAGGCTGGATCTCCACCGCCGTCCCCGTCACCACCGCCCTCGTCACGACCGACAGCCCTCCGACGTGTGCGAGCGGCAGGCACGCGAGCCACCGGTCACGGGCCGGATCGACGCCGACGCGGCCGCTCGTCGCCCGGGCCGACGCCTCGACGGCCGACCGCGTGAGCACCGCGCCCTTCGCCTCGCCGGTCGTCCCGCTCGTCGCGACGACCAACGCGTCCCCGTCCTCGACCGGCTCGGCGCCCGGGAGGGTGGTGGGCGAGCCCGACTCGTCGAGGACGATCGCGGGCCGGAGCGCTTGGAGGAGGCGCTGCTGCGCCGCCTGGGGGAGGCGCAGGTCGAGCGGGAGGACGGCGTCGCCGGCGTCCCAGCAGCGGCGGAGGGCATCGGCGAACGCGGGGCCGCCGGGCATCGCCAGGGCCACGAGGCGGGACACGCGACGAGCGTACGGGGATCGGAGCGCGCCCCCGATTAACGTTCAGCCATGGCCGCCGCCGAATGGACGAGTCAGGGCGACTTCGACGACATCCGCTACGAGACGGCCGAAGGGATCGCAAAGCTCACCATCTGCCGGCCCGAGGTGCGCAACGCCTTTCGCCCCCAGACGCTCTTCGAGCTCTCCCGCGCGTTCGACATGGGGCGCGACGACCCCGAGATCGGCGTCCTCGTCCTGACGGGCGAGGGCCCGGACGCGTTCTGCTCCGGGGGGGACCAGCGGATCCGGGGCGACGACGGCTACCTCGGGAACGACGAGGTGGCCAAGCTCGGCATCGGCCGGCTGAACGTCCTCGACCTCCAGGTCCAGATTCGCCGACTCCCCAAGCCCGTCGTCGCCATGGTCGCGGGTTATGCGATCGGCGGCGGGCATGTGCTCCACTTGGTCTGCGACCTCACGATCGCCGCCGACAACGCACGCTTCGGCCAGACGGGCCCCAGGGTCGGGAGCTTCGACGGAGGCTACGGAGCCGGGCTGCTGGCGAGGACGATCGGGCTCAAGCGTGCGAAGGAGATCTGGTTCCTCTGCCGCCAGTACGACGCCGCCCAGGCCCTCGACTGGGGACTCGTGAACGCCGTCGTGCCGCTCGCGCGTCTCGAGGCCGAGACGCTCGAGTGGTGCCGCGACATCCTCGCACTGTCGCCGATCGCGCTGCGCATGCTGAAGGCGGGCTTCAATGCCGCCGACGACGGCCTGGCGGGCATCCAGCAGCTCGCGGGCGACGCGACCATGCTCTTCTACATGTCCGAGGAAGCCCAGGAGGGACGCAACGCGTATGTCGAGAAACGCCGCCCCGATTTTTCGCAGTTCCCGCGGCGCCCCTGAGCCCGGCGGCGCCCACCCGTTGCCCTCCACTCGCGACTGGGTAGCCGGTGCCCGGCCCCGCACGCTCCCGGCCGCCCTCGTGCCCGTCTTCGTCGGCACCGCGGTGGCGGCAGCCGACGGCTCGGTGATCTGGTGGCGGTCGCTCTACGCGCTCATCGTCGCCCTCGCGATCCAGATCGGAACGAACTACGCGAACGACTACTCCGACGGTGTCCGGGGAACCGACGCCGCCCGCGTCGGCCCGGTGCGCCTCGTGGCGGGAGGGCTCGCAGCACCCCGGGAGGTGAGGACGGCCTCGTTCTGTGCCTTCGGCATCGCGGCGGTCGCCGGTCTCGTGCTCGCTCTCGCCACGACGCCGTGGCTGCTGGTCGTCGGAGGCGCCTGCCTCGCCGCCGGCTGGTTCTACACCGGAGGGCCGCGACCCTACGGGTACGCGGGCTTCGGCGAGGTCTTCGTTTTCGTGTTCTTCGGCCTCGTGGCGGTGATCGGCACGGCCTATCTCAGCCTCGGGCGCGTCACCGCCCTCGCCGTGGTGGCGGCGATCCCGGTCGGCCTCCTCGCGACGGCGCTGCTCGTCGTCAACAATCTCCGCGACCTCAACAGCGACCGGCAGGCGGGGAAGAACACCTTGGCGGTGCGCATGGGAGCGTCCGCCACCCGCCACTTCTACGCCACCTGCGTGATCGGGGCGCTCGCGGTCGTCGCCGTCATCGCGTTCTGGCGGCCGGTCGCGCTGATCGCACTGGCGGCGGTGATCCCCGCGTTGCCCCCGCTGCGCCGGGTGCTCGACGGCGCCGAGGGTCGTGACCTCGTGACCGCACTCGTCGGGACGGGAACGCTGCAGCTGGCCTTCGGTGCCCTGTTGGCTCTCGGGATCGCTCTGTGAGCCCCCCGGCCGTGCTGCTGCTAGGCGAGGGTCCCGAGGAAGTCGCGCAGGAGCGCGACGAAGATGTCCGGGCGCTCGAAGGGAACGGCGTGGCCGGCGCCGGCCACGAGCTGGAGCCGGGCGTTGTCGCCGATGGCGGCGACCGTCCGCTCGGCAAGCGGCAGGAACTTCTCGTCGAGCGCACCGGCCACGACGAGGACGGGCATGCCCAGATCGGCGAGCCGGTCCCAGACCGGAGACTGGGTGCCCGTCCCGACGGTGCGCAGCGACGCAGCCAGCCCGGCGGCCGAATTCGAAAGGCGCGACGTCCGGTCGGCTTGCTCGGCGGTCAGGTGGGCGAAGAGCGGCCCGGCGAGCCAGCGCTCGACGAACGCCGGCACCGTCGCGTCGCCTCCTGTCTCGAGCTGAGCTGCGATCCGCTCGTCGGAGTCGCGCCGGAGCCGGCGGCTCGAGCCGTCCTCGATGCCGGGGTGCGCACCGACGAGGACGAGGCGCTCGACGAGGCGCGGCGCCCGGAGGGCGAGGTGCAAGCAGCATCGTCCGCCGAGCGAGTAGCCGACGTAGCTGGCCCTGCCGCCGGTCTTGCCGAGGGCGCGGGCCGCCTCATCGAGCCCCGGGCCGGCTTCGGGAACCGGAGAGCGCCCGTGGCCGGGGAGGTCGGCCACGACGACCCTGAAGCCGTCTTCGAGCGCGGGGGCGATGTGGCGCCACGAGGCGCTCGTCTGCGTGAACCCGTGGACGAGCACGATCGTCGGCCCGTCGCCCCGCTCCGCCGCGTGGAGCGCGGGCGCCTCGTCGCCGGCCGCCTCATCGCCGGCCGCCACGTCGCTCTCGGAGGGCATCGGGGGTGACCGTAGCGGCTAGCTTCGCGGCGACGCTCGTCGACGAGTGGGTACGTGCCGGGCTGACCGACGCCGTCCTCTCCCCCGGCTCACGCTCGACGCCGCTCGCCGTCTCCCTCGCTCGCGACGGCCGGATCGCCCTCCATGTCCGCCTGGACGAGCGCTCAGCGGCCTTTTTCGCGGTCGGGATCGGCCTCGCTACCGGCCGGCCGGCGGTGCTCGTGACGACGAGCGGAACCGCCGCGGTCGAGGTGCATTCCGCGGTCGTCGAGGCGCACCAGGCGCGGGTTCCTCTCATCGTCTGCACGGCCGACCGCCCGCCGGAGCTCCACCACGTCGGGGCGCCGCAGACCGTCGAGCAGGCCGGGCTGTTCGCCGGAGCGGTTCGGTGGGCGGTCGATCCGGGCGTCCCCGACGACGGATCCCGGGCGAGCTGGCGTTCGCTCGCCAGCCGCCTCGTCGCCGAGGCGGTGAGCGGCCCGATGGGCCCGGGCCCGGTGCACGCCAACCTTGCGTTCCGCGAGCCCCTGCTCGCGGACGCCGCGGAGCTGCCGCCCGGGCGGCGCAACGGCCGGCCGTGGCACCGTGTCAGTCCCGTCCGGAAGATTCCCGACGCGGGCTCGCTCGAGGCGCTCGTCGCGCTCGCCCGCCCGTCGGCAAGGGGCGTGATCGTGGCCGGGGCGGGGGCGGGACGCCCCGAGACGGTCCACCAGCTCGCCGCCGTCCTCGGCTGGCCAGTCCTCGCCGATCCGCGCTCGGGCGCCCGGATCCCCGGTGACGACGCCGCGCCGACCATCGCCGCCGCCGACGCGTTGCTCCGCGTCGAGAGCTTTGCGAGCAGGCACCTGCCGGAGATCGTGTTGCGCATCGGCGAGCCCTGGGCGTCGAAGGTGGTCGCCGGTTGGCTGTCGGCGAGCTCGAAGGCCGGCGCGACCCAGGTCCTCGTGGACCCGGATTGGGCCTGGCGCGACCCCGCCCGGGAGGCTGACGTCGTCATCGCAGCCGATCCGGACCTCTTCATGGATGCCCTCGTGCTGCGCACCTTCGAAGGTGCCGGTCCTGGGCAGTCCGGCCGCTCGGCCCTGCCGGAGTGGTCGGCGGGATGGGCGAAGGCCGAGACGGCTGCGCAGCGGGCGATCGACGGGGCACTCGCCCGGCACGCCGAGCCGACCGAGCCGGGCGTCGCGCGGGCGTTGTTCGCGTGGTCTCCGCCCGGGTCGACGGTCGTCGCGTCGTCCTCGATGCCGGTGCGCGACCTCGAGTGGTTCGCCGCCCCCCGATCGGACCCGCCCCGGGTGCTGGCGAACCGGGGCGCGAACGGGATCGACGGAGTCGCCTCCACCACGCTCGGAGTGGCGGCGGCGTCGGCGGGAACCGGTGGCCCGGTGGTCGGCCTGCTCGGCGACCTCGCCTTCCTGCACGACTCGACGGCTCTCCTGCGGGGCCGGCGCGAGCCCACTCTGCAGGCGGTGTTCGTTGTCCTCGACAACGGCGGGGGTGGGATCTTCTCGTTCCTGCCCCAAGCCTCCGAGCTCGACGAGGCCGTCTTCGAGCGGCTCTTCGGCACGCCACAGAAGATCGACGTCGCCGATCTCGCCCGAGCCGCCGGGTGCGACACGATCGAGGTCTCCTCCGCCCAGGAAGTCCCGGGGCAGCTCGACGCGGCACTGGCGCACACGACGCGGCGCGGCGCGACGGTCGTCGTCGTCCGAACGGACCGGAAGGCGAACGTGGCGCTGCACACCGAGCTCGAGAGCGAGGTCGCCCTCTCCTTGGATTGAGCGACGACGGACCGGAGCGCGCCCCGGCTCGGTCGGCTGTTCGCCTGTGGGCCGGCATCGTGGCACGCTTTCGTGCATGCCGACCCTCTCGGAGGATCTCGCCTTTCGCGACCTCGTCCACCAAGTGAGCGACGACGCCCTGTGGAAAATGCTCGACACGGGCGCGACGACGGCCTATGCCGGCTTCGACCCGACCTCTGACAGCCTGCACGTCGGCAATCTCCTCGGCATCCTCACCCTGCGCCGGCTCCAGCTGGGCGGCCACCGTCCCATCCTCCTCGCCGGGGGCGGAACCGGACTGATCGGCGATCCGGGAGGCAAGTCCGACGAGCGACCGCTGCTCTCGGCGGAGCAGCTTGCGGCCAACCTCGAGGGGATCCGGGGCCAGCTCGGCCGCTTCCTCGATCTCTCACCGGCGGCGGGGCAGGCCCAGGGGCTCCTGCTGGACAACTCCAAGTGGCTGTGCGCGTACGGCTTCATCGACTTCCTCCGTGACGTCGGCAAGCACTTCACGGTCAACCAGATGATCGCCAAGGAGTCGGTGAAGTCGCGAATCGAGCGGCCGGACCAGGGCATCTCGTTCACCGAGTTCAGCTACATGCTGCTGCAGTCCTACGACTTCTTGTACCTGTTCGACAACTACGGCTGCCGGCTCCAGCTCGGCGGCAGCGACCAGTGGGGCAACATCACCTCGGGGCTCGACCTCATCCGCAAAGTGCGAGGAGAGGAGGCCTTCGCGTTGACGTGGCCGCTGCTGCTGAGAAGCGACGGGACCAAGTACGGCAAGAGCGAGTCCGGGGCCATCTGGCTCGACGCGAGCAAGTCGTCGCCCTACAAGCTCTACCAGTACTTCATCCGCAAGCCCGACGACGAGGTCGGCCGGCTGCTGCGCTTCTTCACGTTCCTCTCCCACGAGGACATCGCGGCGCTCGACGTCGAGATCGCCGCCCGGCCCGAGCGCCGAGAAGCCCAGGTCGCCCTCGCCCGGGCGGTCTGCGTGCTCGTCCACGGCGAGGCCGAGACCGACCGCGCCGAGGCGGCCTCGCAGGCGCTCTTCTCCGAGGACGTCGCTCTGCTCGACGAGGAGACCCTGCTCGAGGTCTTCGCCGACGCCCCGTCCTCGACGCTTCCCCGCGCCGGCCTCGACGGGGAGGGGCTCGATCTCGCCGACGTGCTCGTGTCGACCGGCCTCGTCTCCTCGAAGTCCGCCGCCCGCACCTCCATCGCCCAGGGGGGCATGTACGTGAACAACATCCGCCGCGCGGAGCGCGACGCGCGACTCAAGCGGGACGACCTTCTCGTCGACCGGTACGTCGTGCTGCGGAGAGGGAAGCTGAGCTACCACCTGCTGTGTTTCGGGTGACGGCGGTGTGGCGTCGCCGGCTTGTCGAGGCAGGTGCCCTCGTCGCGACGCTCGGAGCCCTGGGCAGCCTCGCCGGCTGCACGTCGTACACCGGGTCTCCCGCCCACCAGATTGCCGAGTGGGCCTCGATCGCCACGGTGACCTCGAACAACCAGCTCGTGGTTCAAGACATCGCCGCCCTCCGGCTCTCGATCCGCAAGGATCTGCTCAAGGACGTCACGAGCAACTGCGCCGGCCTCGCGTTCGACGCCGGCACCGCCTACGACAATCTCCCGACGCCGGACAAGGCCTTGACCAACGAGCTCAACGTCGCCTACGTGGACTTCACCAACGCCGGCACCTCGTGCGCCGCGGCCAGCGACGTCCACTCCCATCCGGTCACCGCCGCCATGGCGACGATCGCCGTCGGCGTCGTCGCCCTCGACCAGGCGACCCGCCGCCTCGCTGCCGCGGGGGTGCGCTGAGCGGTGCGGGGCGCGCCCCGCCCTGGTCATCCCCCTCCGCCGGCCCTGCCTGAGACGGGCGGCCCCGCTGGCACGGCTACGGTTCGACCAATGAACAGTCGCGGCGACCCGGTCGGACCCTTCCCCGACGACGCCGACCCGGCTGCCTACGACCGGCTGCGCCGCCGGGTGCTCTGGAGAATGCCGATGGGCCTGTACGTGCTCGGCAGCCGCGCCGGGGAGCGACGGAACCTCATGACCTTGAACTGGGCGATGCAGGTGTCCCTCGATCCCAAGCTCGTCGCCGTCTCCGTCGAGAGGTCCGCCGTCACCCATGGTCTCATCGCCGAAGGAGGCTGCTTCTCGCTCGCACTCGTCGCACGGGCGGACCGGGCGGCGGTGCGCGCGTTCGTGAAGCCGGCCCAGCACGACGCGCAGGCCCGCACGCTTGCCGGCGTGGCCTACCGGGACGGGCTCAGCGGAGCTCCGATACCGGAGCTCGCGATGGGCTATGTCGACTGCGGGCTGCGCGAGACGCTCGATCTCGGGTCACACTCGCTGTTTGTCGGTGAGGTCCTCGACGCCGGCTTCGCCGCCGGCGGTGAGGACGTCCCGGTGCTGCGCATGGAAGACACCCGCATGAGCTACGGCGGCTAGCGCGTTGGGACGCAGAGGCGCCAGGTGGGACCGGACCGGTCCCGCGCCGCGCTCCACCTTCCGGCGCTCGGAGGGGAGCGACGGCACGAGCGTCGAGCCCGTTGGCGGCTCCGGTGGCGTCGTCACGCGTCCGGCCGGCGTGGGCGATTACCGGTGGGTCGAGGACGCGGCGACCTTCCGCAGCCTGGTGGACGAGCTCGGGTCCTGCGAGACCTACGGCCTCGACACCGAATTCCACCGCGAGAAGACCTACTTCCCGCACCTCGCCCTGCTCCAGATCTCCTGGGAGGGCGGCATCGCCCTCGTCGATCCCCTCGCGGTGGACGTCTCGCCCCTCGCGTCGGTTCTCGACGGCAACGGTGTCGCGGTGCTGCACGCGGCCGAGCAGGACCTCGAAGTTCTCGAGCGGGCCTGCGGGACGGTGCCCAGCAGGCTCTTCGACACCCAGGTCGCAGCCGGCTTCCTCGGGCAGGTGTCCGCGTCGCTGGTCAACCTGGTCGAGCGCATCCTCGGCATCCGGCTCCTCAAGGGCGACCAGCTGACTGATTGGACACGCCGGCCGCTGTCCGCCGGCCAGCTCGCGTACGCCGCCGGCGACGTCGCTCACCTGCTCGAGCTGCGCCGGGTCATCGGGACCCGGCTCGACGAGATGGGGCGCTCTGCCTGGGCGGCGGAGGAGTTCGAGATCCTGCTGCTGAGGGACCGCTCGCCCACCGAGCCGGACGAGGCCTGGTGGCGGCTCCCGCGCTCGCGCCAGCTCCGCGGCCCCGCCCGTCCGGTCGCCCAGTGCGTCGCCGCCTGGCGTGAGCGGAGAGCGCAGCGGATGAACCTCCCGGTCCGTTTCGTCCTGCCGGATCTGGGACTGCTGTCGATCGCCCAGCACCCGCCCCGCAGCCGCGAGGACCTCCAGCGGACCCGGAGCCTGGACGGTCGCCACCTCGGCGGCGGCGCCGCCGGCGAGCTGCTCGCCGCGGTCACCGCAGGGGTCGAGCTCGCGCCGTCGGAGCTGCGCCTGCCGCCCGCGCACGACATCGACCAGCCCAATCGGGCCGTCACCACGCTCGCGACCGCCTTCGTGGCCCAACGTGCAGGGGACCTCGAGATGGACCCGGCGATCCTCGCCACCCGGGCGGACCTTGTCGACTTCCTGCAGGATCCCCCCCAGGGCCGGCTGGCCGGGGGCTGGCGCAGCGACCTCGTCGGAGAAGGGCTGCGGCGCCTCACCCAGGGCCAGGCGTCGCTGTCGTTCGACGGGCACGGCGCGCTCGTGCTCGAGGAGCGCTCCTTCCGCCCCCTCGACCAGGAGACCGGCGCCGGCAGCTAAGGGCCCGGCTTGAGGATCAACGCCTCCTCGGGACCGATCCGGCCCAGGTAGCGCTCGCCTTCGGAGGCGAGGCCGTCCCGGCCCCCGGAGGCGACCTCGACGATCCACGTCCCCTCCGGCGGCGGATCCAGATCCACCGCGCACTCGTCCCCCCCGAAACCGACCACTACCACCCGCACGTCCCCCGCCCACTCCCGCCGGAACGCCACGACCGAGTCCGGTGCGGCGGCGAGCTCGAGATCGCCGAGCTGCAGCGCGGCCGAGGCCCTCCGGGCGGCGAGCAGCCGGCGGTAGAGGTGGAGGATCGAGGAAGGGTCCTCCGACAAGGTCTCGGCGTTGACGAGGTCAGCCCGCGGTGGCCACGGGAGCCAGGCCGGACCGCCCTCCAAGCCCCAGCCGTAGCCAGGAGCCGGCTGCCAGGGGATGGGGGCGCGACAACCGTCGCGCCCGCCCGGGTCGACCTGCGCGTGGCGGGGGATCTCGGCATCCTCCAGCCCGAGCTCTTCACCGGCGTAGAGGAACGCCGTGCCCCGCCAGCCGAGCAGCAGCACCGCCGCGGCCCGGGCGCGTCGCTCCGAGCCCCCGTAGCGGGTGCGATGGCGCGGCCGGTCGTGATTCGAGAGCACCCAGGTCGGCCAGGCGACGCGCTGGGCGAACAGCCGCGTCGCCTCCTCGGTCTGACTGCGCATGCAGCTCGCGTCGAAGCCGCATTCCATCGGAGGGAAATTGAACGCCAAATGGAGCTCGTCGTTGTCGCCGTAGTACGCCAGGATCTGCTCGGTCGTGGGAAGGAACACCTCGCCGACGGCGACGGGCTGCTGGTCGTAGCCGTCGACGACCTTGCGCAGCTGCCGGAGGATGGCGTGCGTCGACGGGTCGTCGTTCTGGTCGCAGTAGGGAAGTGATGCCAGCTCCGCCGGCACGTCGGGAAGCGCTGGGTCCTTGCCGAGGCCGAGGACGACGTCGATTCGGAATCCGTCCACGCCCCGGTCGAGCCAGAAGCGGAGCACGCCCGACATCGCCTCGACCACCGCCGGGTTGGACCAGTTGAGGTCGGGCTGCTCGGCCAGGAAAAGGTGCAGGTACCACTGCCGCGTGGCTTCGTCGAAGGTCCAGGCCGGACCTTCGACGAAGGCCCGCGCCCAGTTGTTGGGCGGGGTCGCCTCGCCGGTCCCGTCCCGCCAGATGTACCAGTCCCGGTGTTCGGCCGTCCGGGACGATCGGGAGTCCACGAACCACGGGTGGCGGTCGCTCGTGTGATTGGGCACCCAGTCCATGATCACGCGCAGGCCACGTGCGTGGGCGTCGCCGAGGAGGCGGTCGAAGTCCGCAAGCGTCCCGAACAAGGGGTCGACGTCGCAGAAGTCGGCGACGTCGTAGCCGAAGTCCGCCATCGGCGAGGGTTGAAAGGGGGAGATCCAGATCGCATCGATCCCGAGCCACGCCAGGTGGTCCAGCTTCTGGCGGATCCCCTCGAGATCACCGACGCCGTCGCGTGCCGCGTCGAAGGCGGCCCCGGTCGTGGCGAGCCTGGCCCTGCGCCCGGCGGGGTCGCCGAGCGCGAACGAGCGCGGGTAGATCTGATAGAAGACGGCCGTCTTCCACCAGGGCGCCGCGCCCGCAACCGACACCGCCTCTGCCTCAGGCCGGGTCGGGAGCCGCCGGCCCCTCCGCGCCCTCCGGCGCGGGCCGTAAATCGATTCGCAGCGTCAAGATGCCGTCCTCGAGCGACGCCTCGGCGTCGCCGAGCATGGCGAAGTCCTGGAAGTCGAGCTGCATCTGGCGCAGGATCATCTGCCGCTCGGCGCCTTCGACCGGTGGTAGGCCGCGGCGGCGGACGGCGCCGGCCCGCTCGCGGAAGCGGGCGATCATCTCGTCGGCGTCGAATCCCTCCGGCATCGCCGCCACCATAACGGCCGCGCAATCGGCGCTCACGCAGAAGGCCGCGAGGAGGGCGCCGCCGCGTGCGGGCGGCCCCACGGAGCCCGGGCGGCGCGACCTGCCCAAATCGGGCATTGGTGGATATGCTGTAGCCAAGGTGGCAGGGCGAACTCGAGGGGGAACGCCTGGTGGCCGGTTCGCCACGCTCTGCCGGGCTACATCATTGCCGCTGATCTGAAGCGGCATCCGGGAAATCTGGGAGCGGCTCGTGAAAAAGGGACGTCATCGGCGTTTCGAAGAGGCGCGCAGCTTGAAGCGCGCCATCGAGGTAACTGTGGAGCCGTGCCCCGAGTGCGGGGCAGACCCGGAGGAGGAACACGCCTCGTGGTGCCTCTACGAGTCGGCGGAGCTCGACGAGCTCGAAGAGGCGGAGGCGGGCGCGACCGCGCAGGCTGTGACCTCGGAGTCCGAGCACAACGGAGCCCACAGCCGGGGTGAAGGCGGGCCCGCCGTCTAGCCAGCGCTCGCCGCTCCACCCGCGGGCTGGGTCGAACGCTCAGCGCCGGGTATCGGCCTCGCGCCTTCGGACCGTGGGATGCGGCAGCAGCACGGCTGCGCCTCTAGCGGAGCGGCTCTCGAGGTACGAGGCGAGCAGGTCGTAGACCTCGTGGCCGGACATGGCGACGATCTCGTCCCGCAGCGACCGCCAGACGGGGTCGCGCCCGGAGAAGGCCTCTGGTGCTTCGGTGCACCACCAGTGGAACTCCGCGCCGCCTTCGCCCCAGTGCCGCCGACCCCATTCGCCCAGTGAGCTCGTCACGTGCCCGTTCGCGTCCACGGTGTCCTCGCGGCGAAGCGGGAGCTGCCAGCAGACGTCCGGCTTGAGATCAAGCGGCGGCACGCCCCGGTCGAGCGCCGCCCGGTGCAGAGCGCAGCCGGCGCCGCCCGGGTGACCCGGCCGGTTCAAGAAGATGCAGGCGCCGTCGACGAGCCGGGTCGTGACGACCCCGTTCGAGTCGCGCTTGAAGACCCCCGTCTTCCGGCGGCCCTTCGAGCGGAACTGCCACTGCTCGGCCGAGAGCGTCGCCGCGGCCGCGACGACGCGGTCCTCGTCCTCCTCGCCGGTGAGGTGCGCCCCGTACGAGCAGCAGCCCTCCATGCGTTCGGGCGCCGGTCCGGTCAGGACCCCCTGGCAGCCGTTGCCGTAGATGCACTGCCAGGAGCTGGACAGAAACGTCACGTCGAGGACCCAGGTCCTGTCCTCATCCGGGTCGTCGAAGCTCACCCATTCGTGGGCGTCTCCGGGCGCTTCGGGGGAGGCGGACATCCGGTCACGGTAGCCTGCTGCTTCGCGGTGGCAAGGAGTCGAGGCCAGGTGTGACCAGGCAGAGGCAGGGGGTGGGCGGCCACGTGCTGCTGATCGGGATGATGGGCGCCGGCAAGTCGACGGTGGGCCGCATCGTTGCGGACCGGATGCGGCGCCCGTTTCGAGACAGCGACGCCGATGTCGAGCGGCGGACCGGCAAGAGCGTGCCGTCGATCTTCGCCGAGCGGGGCGAGGCGGCCTTCCGCGCCGAGGAGCGGACCGCGCTCTGCACCGCGCTCGCGTCCGGGGTGCCTTCGGTCATCGCCGTTGCCGGCGGGGCGGTGCTCGATCCCGAGGCGCGACGCCGCCTGCGATCCGCGGGCGTCGTCGTCTGGCTCGACGCGCCACCCCACACGCTCGCCGAGCGCGTCGGGAGCGGCTGGGGGCGGCCGCTCCTCGACGAGGACCCGGCCGGCACGCTCTCCCGTCTCGACGCCGTCCGGAGGCCCGTCTACGGCGAGCTCGCCGACGTCGTGCTCCGGGTGGGCGGGCGCCGCCCACAGGCGCTCGCCGAAGACGTCATTCGGGCGAGCCGGACGCTGCTCGAATGCGGCTGCTCGGCCGGGACCGGCCCGGCAGTGGGCGCGTCGTCGTGGTGAGCGGCCACGCGCCGGGCTTGGAGTCGGCGCACGACGAAGCGGGCGCGAGCGCGCCGATCCGGGTGCGGGTCGACCTCGGCGAGCGCGCCTACGACGTGGTCGTGGGCGCGGGCGTGCGGGCCGAGCTCTCCGGTCTCGTTCCTCGAGCGGCCCGTCGCGCGACCGTCGTGACGCAGACCGGCATCGGGGTCGAGGTCGACCCGGGCGTGCCGTACGAGGTCGTGACGATCCCGGACGGCGAGCAGGCGAAGTCGCTTGCGACGGTCGAGCAGATCTGCCGGTTCATGGCTCGCGGCGACATGCACCGGGGTGACGTCGTCGTGGCCGTCGGCGGTGGTGTGGTGACCGACGTCACCGGCTACGCGGCGTCGAGTTATCACCGCGGGCTCGCCGTCGTCCACGTACCTACGACCCTCCTCGGTCAGGTCGACGCCGCCATCGGCGGCAAGACCAGCGTGAACCTGCCGGAGGGTAAGAACCTCATCGGGGCGTTCTGGCAGCCGGCCGCGGTCCTCTGCGATACCGAAACCCTCTCGACCC
>Ga0182015_10001065_pt1 | contig 37612 bp, 33 predicted proteins | sample 712P3MmetaG_FD_120478 | JGI IMG/M metagenome (GOLD analysis project Ga0182015, IMG submission 120478) | Permafrost microbial communities from Stordalen Mire, Sweden - 712P3M metaG | ecosystem: Environmental > Terrestrial > Soil > Wetlands > Permafrost | place: Sweden: Stordalen | collected...
CTGCGATTTTTGGGTGCCTCTTATGAGCGGGTACGGCGGGAACTCTGTGCTCTTATTGCCGAATGGGGCAACCTTTTACATCTTCAGCGACGGCGACGAATGGGAGTGGTTTGGGGCAGTGAATGAGATCAACAAGATCGCGCCCTTGTGTCGCTGAAACGCCTTTGGGCGCAAGCCGGTCAAACACCGTGCTGCCTCTGACGAACATTTGGAGTACCTTTCCATCCTTCGATTGGGCGCTCAACCGCGTCGTGATCCGCTGAGCGAGAAATTCGTCGCCAGACAGCTGCGATTAAAGATGGGCTGATTACGTTCAAGGGGAAACTAGATTTCTCCCCCGGTTTATAAAGTGGTCCCTGATTCAACCGACCGATTAATCTTCACTCAAATACCTATACAGCTGTATATCCCAAGCCAGGTGAGGGGCTTACCGTCAGGTATGTCTGCGGCCGGTAGCCAAATCGAACCCAACATTCGCGGCCTGCGCATTTTGATCGCAGACGACCATCCAATTATCCGAAAACACGTACTGAGAATCTTGGAAGAGCAACCCTCCTTCAGCGTATGCGGCGAAGCCTACGACGGCGTGGAAGCTATTGAAGAAGCGCAGCGGTTGAAACCGGATGTTGTAGTGCTAAACGTGAGCATGCCGATTCTTAACGGCCTGGACGCGGGCCGCAAAATAAAGACCGTGCTTCCGGAGACAGCAATCGTAATCCTGTCTTCGAATGCAGATAGGCATTTCATTGAAGAAGCGAAGAAAATTGGCGCCCGAGCTTATGTCGCCAAGAGCAAAGCAGCCGAGGCTTTGGTCACAGCCATAGAAGGAGCTATCACCGACGGTGAGTTTATTGTGATCGACTAAACAGCTTTAGGCGCTGGTATGAAGGCTTTCAGCAGAGTACCTGTGGCATCGGACTCGATCTCCAGCCTTCCTCCCAATTCGTTAAGCCTCTCGCGCATACCAGCAATCCCGACTCCGACATCCGACCCACTGCCATTCATTTTCGCAAGTCTCTCGGCTGATATTCCTTTGCCATAATCCCTGACTGAAAGGGATATTACTTTTTGGTCGAGTTGTAGAAGCACATCGACCGTGGCAGATCCCGCATGTTTGGTGATGTTCGTCAGACTCTCCTGCAAGATCCTGAATAAAACAATCTCAACCGAACCGGGAAGACGAATGCCCTCCGGTAATTGGAGCCTCACTTGCATAGGGCTACGCTTATTAAATCCGTCGACGTACCAGGCAGCGGCGGCGGCAAATCCCGACTCGTCAAGAAGCGGGGGATGCAGAAGATAGGATGTGGTCCGGATTTCCTGAAGGGCCTGGTCGGCAAGCCCATTGAGTTCGGCTAGAAAGTCGGTCGTTTGAGGGGATTGCGCAGCCGCATTTTCCAGCGCGCTCAGGGTGAGTTTCAACGCGGTCAGTGTTTGGCCGACGGTGTCGTGCAAGTCCCGAGCCACATGCCGCCGTTCCTCGTCCTGAATGCGAAGTACAGTTAACGAAAGCTCTCGCAACTTTTCTTCGGTCTTGCGGTGAACGCTAACTTCTTCCCGAAACGCAGACAAAGTGTTCTCTAGCTCTCTCGTTCGTTCCTGAACCTGCCGCTCCAAGTCGGCCTGAGCTTTCCGCAGTGCCTCTTCGGCGCGCTCGAGTCGAACGTTTCTTTGGACAAGATCTCGCTGGGCATTGATCAGCTCATTGTTCACGCGGGATAGCTCGCTATAAAGACGATCGTCGCTATCCCTACCACCCAAAGGATTTGCGCTCATAGTATCCATTCCGAGCCCTACCATCAGGCTTCAGCTTCAGCGGACCGTCGTCTCACGAAGCTACCACGCTACCGGGCAGAAGCCATCGTATCGTCGAGCCCGTCTATCAAAGATATCGCGTCGGTGGCATCCTTGGCGCAGTAGTCAGCCCCGACATCCCGCCAGAGATTGGGCGCGATTCTAAAAGCGTAGCCGCCGACCAGAATTCTCACCTCAGGACTTGCCAAACGTACCGCTGCGATTACCTCTCGCACCGCACGGATGTGGAAAGTCATGGATGCAGAGACGGCGAGAATATCGGAACGGTTGTCGCGGAGCACATCGACAATGCCCGCCGTCGGCACATTGGCACCGAGGTAGATTGTGTTCCAGCCTTCCATCTCAAGCAGGTCGCAAAGCATGCGCGCACCAATTTCATGCAGTTCTTCACTTACGCAGGCACCCACAATCGTGCCTCGGAAGGTTCGATCAGAACGAAAAATGTAGGGAAAGAGCTGCGACATAATGAACTGCGTGGAAGCGGTGCAATAGTGCTCCTGAGCGACACTGACCATGTTCGATTGCCAGAGGCGGCCAATCTCATACTGGCAAGGCTCAAAAACATGGCAATAAATTTCCCTGATGCTGACTTTGTTTTTCACGGCCCCCAAGATGAGGGTCGATGCCGAGTGTCGTTCGTAGCGAAGAAGGGCGCTTAGGTATTGGTGGGCAAGGTCGGCCAGCGGTTGGGCCGGATCGAGAAATGATGAGTTATCGCTTGCGAGCGTCAGACTCCCAATGGCGGATTTCACATAATCCACCGCGGGTACTTGCATCGAACTAGGGAGTTGTTTTCCCAAAACATCCAACATTACTTCCAGATTCGCCACCAAATCCTCAACTGGGATATTGCGCGCTACTAGCATTGTTTTGGCCCAAGTGACGTAGTGGACGAACAGAGCCGGCTCTCGTGCCCCTACGGCTTCGGAGAGATATCGGAGGTGGTAACGGGCATCTTCCAAACACTTCATCCTCCCCTTTTCTCCATACCGTTCTTCCAAATCGGGCCTGAGTTTCCAGTGGCGCTCACCATCTCGCGAGCGAGGTCCTCTTGCCGTTCAATCATGAAATCGCGCGTTGTTTCGAGTAGTTCCGACATCGATTCCCCGACCCAAGAACTGTTGACTGCTTCGACGGACGGCCTGCTTTATGGCCTTATCCTTGATTGCGATTAGTTCGGTGAATTGAAGGCTGAATCGCTCTGAAAGCCGACGGGACGCACAACCAAATCGTACGCCTGTGCCCGCCATCTTTCAGGAGTTGTTTCTTAGGAAGCAATCAGATTGAATATGCGTAGGGCAGCGCTGCCCGGCACAAGCTTCAACCCCTTCGGTATTCCGGCATGCGATTCATGATAAGCGTGGCTTTTATGCCATGTCCGATAGCTTGCAATATCGGTCCAGTATGTCATCAGCCAGATTTCATTCGGCATGTCCTCTGGGCTGAGGACATCCATTCGGACAAACCCTGCGGCTCCGTCGACAAGATGCGGACGGAGAATGAAAGCTCGCTTGACCTCAGCATCCATTCATTGGCTACGACAAATCTGCTGAGAGCGCCAACCGCTTGGTTTTCCAATGGAGCAACTCTTCCGGAAAGAACTTCTTTACTGAGTCTGCGCCTACAGACGATCAATAAGAACGATTTTCCCGCTTACTGGCGATTTGGACGACCGATTATGCCGCCTAGTGGGTAGGGAAGTAGGGGCGGCTTCCTTCAAACAGCTCTATCGGACGCGCCCCGCACGACGCGCCGAACCGACCTGCGTCCTTGGAATGGGGCGCGTCCGATACAGCACTCGCGTTTCTGGATAAATTCCGTCTGGACGATTCGGGAGTTACTATGTCATGGTTTCCCTGGGAAGCTGCCGATATCACGGCAGGAGTCAGCGGGATGACGCGAAGAGGGAGCTACGGAGACACGAGAAGATGGCCAAGTACGTGATTCAAGCTAAGCGTGGTGCGCCGCCGGGAGGTGCTTATTCCCAGGGATGGCGGGCGGGGGATTTCATCTTCGTTAGCGGAACGGGTCCGATCGATCCGGTTCATGGCGGGCTGGTCGGCGACAGCATTGAGCAGCAGGCGGAGCAGACCATTGACAATATTGTTGCCATTCTCGAGGCGGACGGAGCTTCTCTTCGCGATGTGGTGAAGGTCCATGTGCACCTGAGTGATACGAGTTTGTTCGCACGCTACAACGCGGTTTACGCGCGACGTTTTTCTCCCCCATATCCGGCGCGCACCACGGTCGGCAGCGATCTTGGTCACGCTCCAGGCATGCTGATCGAAATCGACTGCATTGCGTACAGTGTGAAGAAAACGCGCCCGAGACCGGTGCCTGGGGCAAAGAAGAAGACAAAGAAGAAGGCAAGCCGCCGGAACAAATGAATTTCCCGCTCACACAAAAAAACGCACAGAGACGGGCTACACGACCGAGGCTGCAGCGGGGAATTTCCTTCTGGACTGTCCGCTAGACTGGCTCGGTGGCCGCGAGACCCATCGAGGACTTGGCCAACGCCAATGTAGACAGCAACGGTGCTTCGCGTCCGCGGGCGGTAACTTTCTCCACAGATCCGATCTGACCGTCCCGCACGAGGAGCGCGGAATCAAAGTTGTTTACCGTGGGGCAGACGTGGCGCGGCAGGAGATACAGCGCTTCGCCTACCTGCGGACCTGCGGTTTCGCGGTTCAATGCCATCGGAAGATGCTCTTCACTGGGCGCGAGGGGCGTCAGTTCTGGATGTCCGGCGACCGCGCACGTGGGCACGCCAGCATCGGCCGAGACCGCTTTGTGGCCCGCGTCGCAGGTGATGATTCCGTCGCGGGGCCGGCTGACCACACGTGTCAATACCAGCGCCGCTGGCGCGTAGCCGTATTCAGCTGGCAGTTGCGCCAGACTTGTGGCATCGCAATAGACAATAGTTCCGGGCGAGACACGGTGGATGAAGTCGGCGCCGTGAAAGCCTTTGTATGCGAGAGAGCAGGGGAACGCCGGTGTCCCGGCGGTGATGACTTCGGGCACGCTCATCCCACTATCCCGGATTGCGATCGCAAGCTTCAGCAAACGATCGTAGCCGGCATGCGCCGTTGCGGTCCGTTCGGGCTCGTCGAGCCCCCCGTACTGGCCGTCATAGTAGTGCAGACCCCTGAATTGCAGCTCCGCTTCTTCAACAGCACGCACGAGCCGAACCACTTTGTCGGTTTGGCCCTGTTCGACTCCTGTTCGATCCATGCCCGGGTTTATGTCAACAAACAGGCCGATTGAGCTGCCTCGCCATTGCCGCACCTGTTCGTCGTTCTCGACCAGGACAGAAATCCGGACGCGCGGGAACTGACTCGCTATTTCGAGCACGCGGCGTGCATTTGCGCCCAACACCGGGTAGGCAAGAAGGATGTCGCCTACTCCGATGTCGCACGCGACCAGCAATTCGAGCGTGGTTGCGCACTTGAAATTCCGGACACGCCGCTCGACAAGCATGCGAAGGGTGTAGGCCAGCTTTGCGGTCTTGATGTGCGCACGCCAGCGATCCGGATCGCCTCCCAGCAGATGTAAGGTCCGCGCAATATTTGACGCCACGATTTCCGGATAGATTACAAGCGCGGGAGTAAGGATATCCTCCATACGGGCCACACGATGACGTTCGTCCCAAGGAAACTCGCTCAGCATGAATTTATGCGCTGCCATCGCGGCTTCGATCATATCGCGCAAACCTGAATCAGCGCTATGGCCCGGGTATTTTCACCGGGCGGAGCGTGGACAATCTTTAAAGGGACCGCCTCCCAGTGGGGGGTCGTTGACCATCTTCATTGCTGCTAGTAGGCTCTGACTTCCGCAATGTTGGCTAGCAAACCATCTGACCATTCCGAGCGAAGTGATTTGGTTCGGGGTCTGGGTCTTGGGTCGGCGATCGCCATCGTCATCGGCGACACGATCGGGACGGGGGTTTTTCTTGTCGCTAGCGACATGTCGCGCGCTGTAGGCTCCGCCACACTGGTGTTGATCGCATGGATTCTTGGCCTGCTCATCGTGCTTTTGGGAGCTTTCTGCTATGCCGAGCTCGGTGCGGCTTTTCCGAAGGCTGGCGGCCCCTACGTCTATCTTGGCCGGGGGCTTGGACCTCTCTGGGGATTTCTCTTTGGCTGGATGAGTTCAATTCTCGAGCGGCCGGTCGCTATGGCCACTTTGGCGGCCGGTTTCGTGCGGTTCCTGGGATTCTTGTTTCCCATTGTGAACACGCCTTTGTTCAGCAGTCACATCGGGCGTTACGAATTTATGTTCACGACCGCCCAGCCCACTGCGGCGTTGATCGTGGTGATCGTGACGGCAGTCAATTATTTCAGTGTGCAGATGGGTGGCGCTATACAGGTGCTGCTGACGTCGCTCAAGGTGGGCACAATCCTGGTCATTGTTGTCGGAGGCGTCGTGTTCGGAACAAAACACGCCGGCCCGGCTGCGCCAGCGATAACGTCGTTCAGCTGGGGAACGATTGGCGCCTTGCTGACAGCGCTCGTTCCTGCGATGTGGGCCTACAACGGCTTTAACGATCTGGGCGATCTGGGGGAAGAAATTGTCCAGCCGCAGAAGAACATCCCCAGAGCCATCATTTTTGGGCTGCTCACTTTGGGCGGGCTCTATTTGATGGTGAATGTTGTGTACTTTCACGTGTTGCCATTCGCGCAGATAGCGGCGTCCCAGCATGTTGCGTCGGACGTAGTGCAATCGTTGAGTGGATCGCGCGGCGCGGCATGGCTCACCGTCGCCATGGCCGTGTCGGCTTTCGGGGCGCTGCACGTCGTGGTCTTGACTGGTGCTCGGATCCCGTATGCCATGGCGCGCGACGGTTTGTTCTTCCGTTTTGCGGAGCGCCTTCATCCTACCCTTCGTACGCCCACCGGCGGATTGGTTTTCCTGGGCTCGATCGCCGTACTGCTGGCACTCAGTGGGACGTTCGAGGAACTCTATTCACTGTTTGTCTTTGCCGTGTGGATCTTTTTCGGATTAGTGGCGATTGCCCTGATACGTTTACGCCAAAAAGAGCCGAACCTGGTTCGGCCTTACCGCGCCTGGGGATATCCCTGGACGCCCCTCATTTTTTTGGCTGCCGCGATGGCTTTGACGGTCAACTTGTGGATGGTCCGGCCCGTACGTTCCTCGCTGGGGCTGGGAGTGATTGCTCTGGGTATTCCGTTCTTCTACCGCTGGCACAAACGGCCTCGTGCCACAGGCATGAATTCCGGACGGAGCTAGTGGATGCGAATGCGCCGGCGGCAGGTTTCGAATCGATTCCGAGTGGCCGGCCATGCGGGAGTTGATCGGATTCGTCACCCCGCCGGTCCGGTTCGCTCGAGCGTAACCTAGTATCCAACCCTAGTATGATGGAGCGTCTCGAGGATAGTTAGCATGAGCTCTGTCGCTCGCTGGAGTCGCAGTTCCGCGCGAACCATCGTTTTGAGGAGGCAGGTGACAAAAAATGAACCGCAGAAGATTTGTCCAGAACACCGCAGTGGTTGCCGCAGGCACAGCTGTCTTAAGTGGCTCGGCGCTGTCCTACGGGCGTATATTGGGCGCGAATGATCGCATTTCACTCGGCCACATCGGGCCTGGGGCCCGTGGGATGGGACTCCTGGGCATGGTGGGTGCGCTCAAAGATAAATTCGACGTTGAAATGGTGGCGGTTTGCGATCTCTGGGCGCACAACCTGGAGCGGGCAGTGGACGCCAATCAGAAGTTGTACGGAAAGGCGCCGCGTGCGTGCCGCCACCCCGAAGAACTGATCGCCCTGAAGGATGTCGACGCCGTCATCATCTCCACGCCCGAGCATTCCCACTCTTTGCTGCTCAAGATGGTCGCCGACGCGGGAAAAGACGGCTACTGCGAAAAGCCCATGGGGAATGTTCTCGAAGAAGCCAAGGCGGCGCGCGATGCGGTGCAGGCCAGGAACCTGATTGTGCAGATCGGCACGGAGCACCGCAGTGAGCCTTACCAACTCGCCGTTCGCGACCTCATCCGCGGCGGCGCGCTCGGAGACGTCAGCAAATACGAAATCGCCTGGAACTATCATGGACCACGTTGGCGCGGACGTCCGGAAGTGAAGCAGATCCGCGAGCAGGACACGGACTGGCGCGCCTGGCTGATGAACAAGCCGTATCGTCCGTTCGATCCGCAGCTTTATTTTGAGTACCGGTTATACAAGGATTTTTCCAGCGGGATTTCTGATCAGTGGCTGAGCCATGGCATCGACTTGGTCCATTACTTTATGGACGAAACATACCCAGAGTCGGTGGTCGCTCACGGCGGAATTTTTGCCTGGCACGATGGCCGCGAAAACCCCGATACGTTCCAGGCTCTGCTGACGTATCCGAAAGGGTTTCTGGTGAGCTACTCCACCAGTTTTGGGAATGATGCGACTGGGTACACGCGCATCATGGGAAAGAAAGCCACGATGTACAACACTGGTGGGGAAGGTAGCCCGCGCTGGCAGATGGTCCAGGAAGTTGGCAATCATGAGGATGACCCCGAGATCGATCGGAAGCGCGTCGCTAAAGATATTTTGTTGCCTGGAGACACGAGCCTGCCACCGATAGGCATCGGCGATGACGATCTTTCGCACATGACGAATTGGTTCGAGTGTCTGCGCACACGCAAACAACCGAACGCCACCGTGCAGAATGGATTTTCGCATTCCGTAGCTTGCATGATGGCGACCCAGGCGTATTGGACCGGCAAGAGAATCTATTTTGATCCGAAAACGGAGCAGATTCTCGACCATCCACCCGTGGCATAAATCTCATCGATTGGGGCAAGACCGGCGGAAAAACCGTGCCACTGGGAATTGTTCTGGTCATGACAACTCAGTGCGGAAGGAAACCGAAGGTGCTGATTAAGGTATTTGAAGAAAAGAAAGATCTCGGGCGAGCGGCGGCCGAGCAGGCTGCTTCTTCGATTCGCAGCGCGATCCGCGAGTCGGGCCGCGCCCGCATTATCACTGCCACCGGCGCGGCCCAGTTTGAGTTCCTGGAAGCCTTAACGGAGACTGCCGATATCGATTGGCGGCGCGTCGAGATGTTTCACCTGGATGAGTACATCGGTTTGCCGATGTCACATCCGGCTAGTTTCCGCAGGTTTCTCCAGGAACGCTTGATTCAAAAAACCGGGATCATTCACTATCACCTTCTCGACGGTGAGGCCGATCCGTCAGCGGCGATTCGGAGCACAAGCGAAGCAATTAGCGCCGCGCCCATCGATATCGCCTTCGTTGGCATCGGTGAGAACGGCCATCTCGCGTTCAATGATCCGCCCGCTGATTTCGAGACCGAAGAGCCTTACTTGATCGTCAATCTGGACGAAGCCTGTCGGCTCCAGCAGGTCGGAGAAGGATGGTTCAAGAATATTTCCGAAACGCCCAAGCAGGCGATTTCCATGTCAATACGCCAAATCCTAAAAGCCAAAGAGATCTTGGCCGTTGTTCCCGATTCACGCAAGGCGAAGGCAGTAAAAGCTTGCCTCGAGGGAGAGATCAACCCGATGGCTCCAGCTTCGATTTTGCGCCGTCATGAAAACACGACCGTGTACCTCGACAAGAATTCAGCGGCACTGCTGACGCAGACGACCCTTACCTTTGTCTAGCACCAGCAGGTTCGCTTGGCAGGGAGATTGACGACTGAATTCGCCAGAACCGAGATATCCGGCGTGACTGCCCCGAAGCTTAGTCCCATTCCGGCGTTGCGCTGGTGGATCGGGGGGCTTCTGTTTGCGTCGACCGTCATTAATTACGTTGACCGCCAAACCCTCTCGTTACTAGCCCCTTATCTCAAGCTGCAGTACCACTGGACCAATTCCAACTACGCTGACATTGTCATCGGATTCCGCGTGGCTTACTCCATCGGGCAGATGATCTGTGGCCGGCTGATGGACCGTATCGGCGCAAGACGGGGTTTGACTCTGACGGTGGTTTGGTACTCGATAGCGGCAATGCTCACTTCGCTGGCCAGCGGCTTCTACAGCTTTCTGGGATTTCGCTTCCTTCTGGGAGCGGGGGAATCGGGGAACTGGCCAGCTGCGACTAAGGTTGTGGGCGAATGGTTTCCCAAGCGTGAACGCGCTTTGGCTACTGCGCTGTTCGATAGTGGCAGCTCGGTGGGAGGTGCGATCGCGCCATTTATCGTGCTCGAAATTTATTTCCGCTGGGGCTGGCGCCCCGCCTTCGTAATCCCAGGCTTGTTGGGTTTGCTTTGGCTGTTTGGCTGGCGGTGGCTTTATCAGCCACCGGAAAAACATGCTCGCGTGTCCACTGCCGAGTTGGCCCTTATCCGGGCGGAACGAGGTGACGTCGGCTCTCGACCGGCTGGCGGGACAGTCCCGCGCTGGAAAGACCTTCTGAAGCTGCCGCAGACGTGGGGAATTATTATCGCGAAGACCTTCACTGATCCAGTCTGGTTCTTCGTTACCGATTGGTTCCCCATCTACCTGGTCGCAAAAGGGATCGATCTTAGGAGCGGCCTGATCGCGGTCTGGATACCATTTATCGCTGCAGACATAGGCAACTTTTTCAGCGGTTGGATGTCGGGTCACTTGATCAAGGGCGGATGGTCACTGGGCGCGGCCCGCAAGGCCCTGGTTGTATTTGGCGGGGTGGGCGTGATGCTGCTCATTCCGACGGTACTCACTACGAATCTCTACCTGATTACATCGCTGTTCGCACTCTCGACATTCGCCTACGCCAGTTTCAGCACCATCGCCAATGTGCTTCCATCCGACGTATTCAACAACGAGTCTGTCGCATCAGTCAGCGGTCTGAGTGGGACTGGGGCTGGCATTGGGACAATCATTGCTTTCAAATTAGTGGGGCATTTTTCCGACGCGAGACAGGCGGCTGCGACTCATGCCTTCGATCCGATCCTGATCGTAGCCGGGCTGGTCCCATTTGTGGGAATGGTCTTGGTGCTGCTCCTTGTCCGCAACACGAAAGCGACGGAAGAGGGCCTCGTACGCGAACTCTAGAACCGAGTGGGGTGCCATCGTTGTCAAGGAGGAATACCGCCAGCAGAAGAAACAGGACATAGAACCTCATTGCGCATTCTCATGCGACCGGATTGCTGGGCAAGTCCACGCGCATTCGTGTTCCACCCGGGTCGTGGGCCAACCGAAACGTGTTTGCCTAAGTTATATTGAATCGGACAGTTCAGAAATTCTCCCGGGACTGATCCACCGATACTCCCTTGCCTTCTTCCACGGTCAGAATGCGGTCCACCGCGGATAGCTTGAGCTGTTCCTGCGCCCCGCTCGGCCAATGGATTTCGACATGATCGACACTGGCCACGTCGCCCAGCCCGAAGTGCACGCGGAAGTCGTTGGAAGACAGATAGCTGCCGCCGCTGAGCACGTCGCCGCGCTGGCGTATGCCACCGGCGGTCAAGTACACGGTGGCGCCGACGGCGTCGCGCGGGCTCTTGGGCCCTCCGATGAGCTTCAGTTCCACCCAGTGATGGTGATCTGGATTCACATTGCGAAGCAGCACGGGAACTTGATCGACACCGTTAAGGACGACGTCGATCTTGCCGTTATTGAACAAATCCCCAAAAGCGGCTCCGCGGGCGACCGAGACGACGGCCAGCCCGGTTCCTTCGACGGCAGGCATCAGCTCAAATTTTCCGTTTTGTAAGTTATGGAAAAGTAGTGGGCGCTGCGCATAGGACGTGCCCCAGGCCTGCTTGTCCACTTCCGGGTAGGTATGGCCGTTGACCAGCAGCAAATCCTTCCAGCCATCGTTGTCGAAGTCAAGGAATCCGTCGCCAAAGCCAACGAAGGGGATGGTCGGCACCGCGACTCCCACCCTGTAGCTGACGTCGTTGAAATTTCCCTTCCCATCATTTTGGAAGACAACCTTGTAGTCGTCAGAGAACGTGGTGACCACGAGATCCATGTGCCCGTTATTCTCATAATCGCCAGCGGCGATGCCCATATTCGCCATTTCGCGGCCGTCTCCATTCAGGGCGAAGCCGCTGACATAACTCTGATCTTCAAACGTACCATTCCCCTTGTTGATGTAGAGATAGTTAGGGGTGGAATCGTCGGCGACGACGAGATCGGGCTTGCCGTCGTTGTTCACATCGACGAATAGGGCCCCAAGACCATAATAGCGATCAGGGTTGCTGACTCCGAGTTTCTCACTCACATCCGTGAAAGTGCCGTCGCCGTTGTTATGGAAAAGATGGTCGAGTTCTCCACGGATTCCCTGCGGACCGCACATCACGGGTACGCCGCGGAACTGGCAAGAACTGTAGTGCACGGCCTCGGAACCCGATACTGGCGGATGCTTGATGTCGTATTGGAGATAGCCCGCGACGAAAAGATCCACCCGTCCATCACCGTCGTAGTCGCCAAAGGTCGCGCCAGTCGACCATGAGCCGAGGGCTACGCCGGCTTTCTCCGCTACGTCGGTGAAGGTGCCATCGTGATTGTTGTGGTAGAGACGGTTCTTGCCGTAGTTCGTAACATAGATGTCGGGCCAGCCATCGTTGTCATAATCTGCAACCACCGCGCCATAGCCCCAGCGGTCGTTCGTTACTCCGGCTTTGGCGGCCACGTCGGTGAACGTTCCGTCATGGTTATTGTGGAAGAGAGCCGCATGGGGTGGAGTCGCCTTCCCATCCAAAGCCTCATAAGTTGTACCGTTCACCATGTAGATGTCGAGCCAGCCATCATTGTCGTAATCGAGGAGCGCAACCCCGGCGCCGTTGGCCTCCAAAATGAAGCGTTTTTCGGGAGCGCCAGCCGTGTGATGCCAAGTGGTGAGGCCCGCCTGGTCAGCGGTATTCAAGAAGATTGCCGGACCGGTTTTGATGAAGCCCCCTGCCGTAATCGGGCGATGTTCTTTGTCGAATTCCGCTGTATGAGCTCCGCCAGTGGCCACGCCAGCATGCGATGTCGCTTCCTGCCGCACATTCTGGTCGGGGACACCCGACGGCGTTTGCGCCGCCACCGCTGTAAGCAGGACGCTGGCTGACAGCATCGCTCCGAGCATTGCGGAAAATGTATGCTGTGATCGGCGCAGTTTTTTCCTGGCCACGAGATCGGTCGCGCCGGGCGTCGTGCCGGTCCTCGTGATCCGAAAGCTTGGTTCTCGCATCAATTTTTCTTGCAGCCTGAAATGGAAATCGAATGCCGAAAGCTACTGGAGATCGGCTGTGGCCGGAATCGTTTCTTGTCGCGGCAATTGATTGCGCCGCGGAGTCTGCGCCTGCAACTTGCTCTCCCGCCGCTGATCCCGCGCCGTCTTCATTTTACGGAAAGCAGCAAGCGCCTCGCCGGCTTCCTGCGTGCGCTGGAGGTTGCGATACAGGGTCGCGAGTTGATACCACGACATGATCCTGAGCTCCTCTGTCCCTTGCGGATTCGTTGCCAGCCTGAAGTGCTCGATGGCCAAATCATTTTTGCCCAACGCCGCGTCGCCTTTTCCTAGATAGTAGTGCGCGTCGCTGATGGCCGGATCGAGAGCGAGCGCCCGCTCCAGCAGCGGGACCCCACCGGCCGCGTTATCGCCGATTACGCGCAGACTGCCCAGCTTGTACAGGGCAACGGCATTGACGGAGTCGATCTTGATCTCTTCCGAATAAGCCTCATCGGCTTCCTGCAACTTGCCCGCCGTCCAGCAGGCATCGCCAAGTTCCTCGTTCAGCCCCGGTTCATGCGGTGCCGTGCCCAGGGCGATCCGGAACTCGCTGATTGCGTCGTCGGTGCGAAACGCTTCGATATCTGCCTGGCCAAGCACTTCATGGACCCGCCAAGAGTCAGGACTAAGCTTGAACATCGCCGCGTAGGTCGCTTTGGAGATCAACAAGTGAGCTCGGGCGCGATGGTAAAGAATGTCCAGGTTAGTGGGGTCGAGTACGGTGGCTTTGTCGAGCGCGGCTGCGGCAGCATCGGCGTGATCCTGAGCCAACTCCACTACGCCAAGCCACATCCATCCGGCCGCATTCTTGGGTTCAAGCCGCGTCTCGCTCACAAGATCGTCATATGCCGCGGAGAGATGGTTCAGCTTGTAGTTCACGATGCCCGTGAACAAACGCACACCATGCAAGCCGGGGCCGAGAGACGCCGCCTTGCGCAACGCGGCGAGGGATTCGTCCAATTGGCCGGCGGACTGCAATGCGAGGCCCAGGTTGAAGTAGCCTTCCGCCGAGCCGGGCTCGAGCCGAAGGAACTCCTGAAAATCGCGAACCGCATCGGCGGCATTGCCTCTTCGGATAGCGTCGTTCCCCTGCTCGAACCAGGCCTTCGTCTTGCCATCCTGGGCAATTCCAAGCGGGCAGCTGAGGATCAAAAGCAGCGCAATCGTCGGCCACCGCGAGGAAGGACTGAACACAGCCATAAGCATAGCCGATCCGAGGAAGAGGCAGGGAGGAGCTGCGTCACAAAAGCGACTTGGTAGTGCAGTTCAGGGATCGCCCGGCCGCTATTGTCATAACCTGCCGAGCGATCGCTCCTGTCCTGAGGCATCGCATTGTCACGCCTGCTCGCCTAGAAAGTAAGCCGTAGCACGAACTGGCCGTTTCTCGGTCCAAGAAGCGTGGTGCTGACCTGGCCGAAGCTGGTGTCCTGAACGCCGGAATCGGGCTTGTTGAACACGTGCCGGTTGAATGCGTCAAAAAACTCTCCGCGGAACTCGGCATGCACTCGTTCCGTGATTGCGAAGGTCTTGGCCAGGCTGAGATCCTCGTCGTAGAAGGGGAACGATCGTATGTCCGCAGAGTTACGGGGCATATTTCCGAATACGTAGGGAACGTCAACCCCAGGACTAGGGTTAGGATCCGTAAGAAAGCCGCAGTTCCAGTATCCGGTAGTGCATGCCCCCGAAGTCGGGTCGTACCCGGTGGTACCGGTGTTGCTGAATAACAGAGGATTAAATGTTCCCGGGCGGCGCACGACTTGACCCGGCACACGATTCGGACGAATGCCATTGTCAAAGCCGGGAATGCCGTTAGCGCCGAAAAAGCTGATTGGCTGTCCGCTCAGGTATCGGTTCACGCCGCTGATTCTCCAGCCGCCGATGATCGCGTTTACCGGCCTGGGAGCGCCCGCAAGGAAACGCTTCCCACGGCCAACCGGCAGCTCATAAATATAGCTCGCGACAAAGTTGTTGGGAACGTCCTGGTTACTCACCGCCTTTTCAGCTCTGAGGTCATAGGGATTCTGGGTTCCACCCTGGCTTTGCAGGGTGCTGTAATAAGGTTGAATGCTGTCTGCGTCGGTGATCGTCTTCGAAAAGGTATAGGAGACAAGCACGTTGAGGCCATTGTGGAAGCGGTGTTCCAGCTTGGTCACCAGTGCGTCGTAACTGGACTGCCCAACATTCTGCAGATAGCTGTCCTCATTGATGTAGCCTACCTGCGGGAACGGGCGCAGGGCTTGTTCTACCTCCTCGCTGATTCCGTAGGTACAGCCAGATGCGCAGGAGAAGCCAGGATAGGGCTGGATCGGCGGCGAGCCAAAGCCGTTGGGACAAGGTGCTACGGCCCAATACAAGAGGCAGGTGCCCTGACTCAAAGCGCTCTGCGGGATGTCGTTCGGATAGTTGAGCAATCCATGCAGGCGTGTCGCGTGGTTGCCGATGTATCCGATCGACAGGTAGAGATCGGGTTTGAGTTGGATTTGGTTTTCGAGGTTCCACGAATTCACCATCGCTGGACGTCCGAAGGTCGGCGCAATGTAGTCCACCCCTTGGCCATTCGACTGGGTGGGATCGAGGTCTGGAGTGTTGGGCAGCACGGGAAGCCCCGCATCGACCTGCGGACCGGAGAGCGGATCTCCCGAGAACAGGGTTTGATTCGCCGTGAAACCCTGCAGCGTTCCCTGGCCGAAGTCGGCATAAACCAGCGGCCCATAGTAGATCCCAGCGCTGCCACGAACTACGACCCTGTCGTGAAAGACTGAGGGCGACCAGGCAAACCCGAAGCGGGGTTCGAAGTCCTTGTAATAGGTGTTGGCCCAGGTTTCCCCAACGTTTCCGTTGCGTCCGAGTCCGTTTCCAGCGAACACCAAGGCACCCGGGAAGCCGCTTGCCCCCGGATTGGGCGTGGTTGGGCTGAAGATGGATGTGTCCCCGTCCGCTTCGTGGCGTGGCGTGTCAAAACTCCAGCGCAGTCCGAGATTGAGAGTGAGGTTGGTTTTCACCTTCCAGTTGTCTTGTACAAAAAGCGCCATCGTGTGAGTGATCCAGCGCGGCGCATGCAGCTGTTCCAGCGCGTTTGCGGTACCGGACTGACCCAGAAGGAATGCGGCAAACGCATTGCCGTCGCGTCCCCAGTACGTGGTATCCGATGCTGTTTGGTTGGGCCAGAAAGTGAAGCATCCAGAGGTGCCGCTGCAGGTGCCTCCGATTTTGCTGAGGAAGGAATATTGGTGATATTGCACTTCCCCACCGAAGTTGAGGCTGTGCGCACCATGCTGCCAGTGAACGATGTTGTTCAGCGCGATGGTATTGTCCACATCCTCGGCATCGTCGTTCTCGCCGAAGTTGGGATAGGGGCTGCTATTGAAGACAAACCCGGGAAAAACCGGACCGGAGCCGTTGGCAATTCCCAGCTTGCTATCCCAGTCAGTTCCAGTGCGCGCCGCTGCCGACGTGTTGTAGTTGTTGGAGCGGTTGGCGCCGAAGGTCAAAGAATTCACCAAGGTCGGGCGTATGACCCAATCCCATCCCGCGCGGGTCAGCTTGCCATATTGATCCACTGCTCCGCCGCCGGCGGAGGTGAGGGGTGGAGGAATATTCGGTGCCAAGCCGTGGTCGGCATTTTCTCTCTCGCTGAAGAATCCCCAAATCTTGTGCTTCTGCCCAAGGTTTTGGTCGATCCGTACGCTCAACACCGTCTGTGCGATGCTGTCGTTTGTGCTGTAGACAAAATTGTTGGTCCCGCCAAATAGATTGGGGGCGGGCAGATATTGCAACACCGCCTTCGCCACTTGGCTCTCGCGGCCGATCGGGATCTGGTTATTGGGAAACGGTGTGTTGTTGCATTCATTCGACTCGGCGGCGGGGTCGAAGATCTCACCGAAGTGCAGCGGCACGGTACCGTTGCACGAGTAAGCTTGGGTTCCCGCCGCAGTAAGGATCGGGCCACCCAGCGTGGACGAAAAATCAAAGTACTGCCCATTGCTGCCGAGCTCGGCAGGGGTTGGAATGTTCGAGGTGACCGAAGCGCCGGTGTGATAGAACAACTCTTCGAAGCTGAACAGAAAGAATGTCTTGTCGTGGCCGTCGTACAAACCCGGTATCCGCAGTGGACCGCCCAGTGAAATGCCAAAGTTATTCTTGGTGTCGGGCGGGCGCTTGAGCAACTCGCTGTCCGAGGGATTGAGCGCCAGGTAGCCGTCGTTGAACCAGTTGTTGCCGTCGAGCCCGGCGTTCTTGAAATAGTCGAAGGCCGTTCCGTGATAGGCGTTGGCTCCGGAGCGCGTTTTGTAATTCGCCAGTCCGCCGGTGGTTCTGCCGAATTCCGCCGACATTCCGGAAATGTCAACGTGAAACTCCTGAATCGATTCCACCGAAGGCGCAACGATATCAAACGATCCCGACCCATTCTCCTGCCGGTTGGTGGTGATGCCATCCACCAGGTAATCCGTTCCTTCCGTCTGGCCGCCGGCGATCTTGGTCATTTGAAAGCTGGATCCGCCCGAAGATGTTCCCGGACCAATCGTTCCCGGCACCAGAAACTCCATCGAGGAAATCGAACGCAGGCTGCCCGTCACCGCCAGGGGAAGATCGTAGACTTGGTCCTTAGTGATATTGGCGTCAATCTCCGAACTCTCCGTCTCTAGCGTCAACGTATCGGCCGGCACATTGACCGTCTCGGATACTGCGCCCACCGCAAGTACGATGTCCTGACCAACGTGCGAGGCGACCGTCACGACTACACCTGAGTACACCGCACTCTTGAAGCCTGAAGCCGGCTCCGCCTTCAACTCATAGGTGCCGGTACGCACCGAAGGAAGCACGTAGTATCCCGTACCGGAGCTGATCGTCTGGTACGTTGTACCGGTGCTGATTTCCTTCGCGGTAATCTTCACATCCTTGATGGCGCTCCCGGAAGGATCGGCGACAGTGCCGCTGATCGACCCCGTGTCCAGTTGGGCAAGGGCAGGCAGCCCACTGAGCAGGAGAGCGAATAGCGCCACTCCCGCGACCCAGACCGATGAACAAAGAAGTCTACGAATGCACGGCTGCACCTCAGGCGTCATAAAGTTTCTCCACAAAGCCTCAAGCATCGCGATGCTGGGCTGATTTTAGGTCTCTTCGATCCCATCGGTAATCGTTTTCCCGCAATCCGCAGCCGGAAACTTGCGGGCAGTCTTTCGAGCTTCGAAGCTTCCCACTCACCCACAATTTCTCAGCAAGAATCTGTTTGCCTTCAATGCGTATGCGACCCAGAAGTCCTATGTCCCTTGTTCATCGCGGGAACGTCGGTTTCCGAACTCGGATCGGTCGAAGTTCCGATTACCGGCCAATCGTTGGTCCACGTCAGCGACCTCACAAACAAAAAGTCCAGTCCATTCTCCGACAGCAGCAGCGCATGAAACACGATCAGATCGCCCTCGGTTGGATCGATGTAGGCGGTTTGCCCGCCCGGGCCGGCCCACGTCGCGTCGCCCTGCAACAGTAACGTTCCGCCACCGGTTGCCATATCGACTCCGCTCTCGTCCGTAAACGGACCATGGGGACTGGTTCCGCGGCCGACCACGATCTTGTAGTTGCTCTGCGCTGGATTCGCCTCGCAGCAGTAGTCCCACGAAACGAACAAATAGTAGAAGCCGTTTTCGTACACCAGCGAGGAACCCTCGACCGGATCGTTGGGGACATCCGCGGCGCGCTCGGCCAAATGGTTGGTCACCGAGCCGGATTGAATTTGCCCGTTCGCCGGGTCGATCTGCTGCTGGTAGATTCCGGTCCAGAAACTTCCATAGTTCAACCAGACCGAACCACCCGCATCGATCAGGATGTCGGGATCTATGGCGTTGAAGTTGTCGGAAGCCGAGGACTGCAAAATAAGGCCCTGGTCTACCCAGCTATAATTCGGGTCGGTCGAATCCAGAGTGCTGTTGGTCACAAGTCCGATCGCCGAGACATTCGACCCAAAAGAGGAAACGGCGTAATACACGTAATAAGAGCTGTTGAAGTAGGACACGTCCGGTGCCCATATATCGGTAGCCTGCGGAACGGCTTCGGAAATCCACGCCGGCAAGGTGGCGAATACATAACCACAAGCGCTCCACGCGATCTTGTCCGTTGAACAGCGAATGGGAATGAATCCGCCTTGATTCGAAGAGGCGTCGGTGGAGAAGACGTAGTATGTCGATCCCTGTCGAATAATGCTTGGATCGTGCACCGGCGACGTGTCCCCGGTGAATTCGTAATTGGTCAAGGGACCGGAACCGGCTATGGCGAGATTGAGATTGGCGGTGGCCGAGGCAGCTGAAGAATCCGTGACCTCAATCGTGAAGGTGAAACTTCCCGGGGTCGTCGGCGTTCCCGAGAGCAGGCCGCTGCTTGCCAAATTCAGTCCTGCCGGCAGCCCGCCCGTGGGCGCACTCCACTCATACCCGGTGCCAGTGCCGCCCGTTGCGGTCAGGGTCGCTGAGTACGACGCACTGACGGTGCCACCCGGCAGAGAGGTTGCTGCGACCGTCAACGCAGTTGGGCCGGTGGAAGCCGAGGATCCGCCCCCTCCGCAACCTTGTAGCAGAGAGAGGGTAGCAACCACGCAATGAGGCACAAACCTGCGATTCTGGACGAAAGCGGCCAGGAAACGGCCACCGTGGATACGGACCGCGCGGAACTGGCCAGTGTGCATGAGATGCTCGGGTTCGGACAGGGACTCCGAGTAAACGTTTGCTTCCGACCGCGGAACCGACTATGCTTTCTCTGCTCTTAATTTCCCAGTAACACACGGTATACATACGGTATGTTACGGTCGGCCGACCAAATCCAACTCCTTTATATGCAACGAGATAGATCCAACTCCTCATAGACATGCGGCACCCGCCGCTCCTCCCGGTAAGGGCGCTCGGCTTGAAACCGAAGTGGTGGAAATAATGGGGAGACAGTCGGGGAAGTTCAACGGAAGTGCGGAGATCTGTTTCTCACGCATGCCTGGAAACGAGGCAGGAAATCCACTTCCATGTTCTAGTCACGATCAACCTTTACCAGAAATAAGAAGCAACGACGTGGGGCGGGCTGGCTCCGGCATCGATAACCGATGTCTGCACCATGATTTGCATGTTTTTCTTCTCCCACCCAGGAGGTGCTGTCCGCGCTAACTCAGCTAAATATTCAGGGGCCGAGATGAACTGCGCCGCTGCGTCGGTGCCAGGCGCCGTAATTCCTGCCACGCTGACCACCGAATGTCCGGTCTTTGAGTCGAGCAATCGGGTTACGACTCCAAAGTCGACGACCACTTCCCCGTGCAGCCCCAAACGGCAGAACCACTTCTTCTCCGGAGAGGTTCGGTCGTGGATCCACAGGACACCGTCCTTCTCTTCAAAAACAAAACGCAGGTCGGACGTCATTTCCATCGTCCACCGATTGCTATACCCTCCAATCAGCACTGCGGGAGAACCCCGAAGCTCGTCGAATGACGATTCATTGCCAATCCTGATCTGGCTTGGCTTGCCGATCCGGCTTAAAGCCTCGGAAATTCGAAAGCCAGCGTAAACGTCGCCTGAGACCAGACCGAAATCAGGGAACGTGACCATGTCTCCCCATAGGATTTTTTGATTTGGATCCAAAGGAATCGGCTGGTTAAATCTCTCGACCTGCGTCTGGAAAGTGCCGGGATGGGCCTTGGCATACTTGTCGTACATCGAGGATGACGGGCGGTAGAAAACAGGTTTGGGAAGACACACGAGCACAGGCTGCGAAGTGGAAAAGACGGGGGCCCAGAATTGCTGCAAAGGTGAGGGTCGCGCTAATTTGCGGAGAATGCCGGGAGCGACCAGGGCGAGGACTAGCAGCAGGTTGATGGCAAGCGCAGTCGAGGCCAGCACCTTCCACTTCCGGCTGGGCTCATGGAGCGGGAAAAGCTGAGCTGAAGCCTCAACCGGGAGTTCGGCGGGCGCGGGGTGAAACTCGGGAACATAGGCTCCTATGGGAAGCTCGATGCGTATGTCGGAGGCCTTGGAAAACTCGTGATAATACTGTTCGAGCCGCCTCCGTACCTCGCCAGCCTGCACCCGGACCACAGGGTCGTCTCCGGTCGCGTAATCGGCGGGACGGTGGAACAAATCGGCTCCGATACTACGTTCCTTCAACAGTTCGTCGTGCCCGTCAAGCCTATGTTGGACCACGAAGGAGAGAAATTGCTTGCTGCGGCTGCTGTTCCGAAAGGGCGGACTGGCCAGGATGTTGTCCAACTCCTGGAGAATCGCGGACTTGTCCATTTCTTCGGCGACGGGCGAGCGTCGTTTTTGGGGGTCTGCACTCGCCACCGACTCGGATGGTACCGCCATCAATCCACCTCTTGAATACAACCTTGGTCTATCATGACGGCCCGCGATTGTCACTCCACAAAAGGGCCCCAAAAAGCTCGCCGGTTCTCTAACGCACAGCAACCCCAGGCCGCCCAACGAAAGCCCCGTCTATGTCGTTGTAATGCAATCGTAGTAGTGCAGAGCCGCGAATTTACTGTAAGACACCGTGTGCTACTCGTTTTAGAGTGCGTGAAAATCATAGACAGACTGATGGAGATTAGCAAATGTTTGCTGCGACTCCCCGTTTCGCCCTGACAGGTGCAATATGGATCTCCGGGAAATCGCGAGGCGCGCAAGGGTTTCGACGGCTACGGCATCCCGCGCTATCAATCGCGTGCCAACGGTGGATCCGCAGTTGTCCCGGCGCGTCTGGAAAGTGGTCGATGAGCTGGGCTACTATCCAAATACCCAGGCACGGGCGCTGGTCTCCGGAAGAAGCAGAATCTTCGGCTTGATCGTCTCCGAAATCACCAATCCATTCTTCCCGGAGATCGTTCAGGCATTCGAAAAAATTGCCGTCGAACATGGATACGAGATCCTCTTGACCTCCACGGTCCACGACCCCAGGCTGATGGCGAGTTCTGTCCGGCGCATGATTGAGCGCCGCGTCGACGGGGTGGCGATAATGACCTTCGGCATGGAGGAGTTGCTGCTCGAGGACCTGAAGTCGCGCCAGGTTCCGCTTGTTTTCGTCGATGTCGGCCCCGCCCTTCCCCGCATCAGCAATATCCGCATCGACTACCTGCATGGCATTCGCCAGGCAGTCCAGCATTTGGCCGCCCTGCGGCACAAGCGGATCGCTTTCGTTGCCGGCCCCCTGAGCCTGAAATCAGCCGTCGCACGAAGGAATGCCTTTCTTCAGTCGATGCATGAAATTGGGCTCGCGTGCGACCCCCTCTTGATTGTCGAGGGAGATCACACGGCCGAGGGAGGCATAGCCGCGGCGGCACAAATCTTGAACTCTCCCATTCCGCCCACGGCAATCCTCTGCTCGAACGACTTGACCGCCATTGGAGTGATGAGGAGGAGCTATGAGGAAGGGGTGGTCATTCCGCGAGACTTATCACTGATCGGCTTTGACGACGTGCGCCTGGCGCAATACATGCTGCCTCCTCTGACCACCGTGCAGATGTCGCAGACCGACCTGGCTTTGCTGGCGTTCAAGGCGCTGCTTGCCGAAGTGGGACGGGAGGAACCTCTGTCGAACGGGACCGAATACGCATTACAGACCAACTTATTGCTTAGGGAATCGACCGCCATGTCGCCGAACTGAGCTGCTGAAAAAATGTCATTGCGCTTCATGTCCTTGCATTTCTAGAAGGAGCTTGGCCTTGAAAACAGGAACGGCAGTTTTGTTCGTCCTTATAACCACGCTTGCGGGCACGTTCTCCCCTCCCCCTGTTCGCGCCCAACGAGCCCCGGCTCTGCCGCACGCGATCGCCGTCACGGGTGATGTCGAAGGAACGCACGACCCGTCGATCATCAAAGACGGAGGCACTTGGTATGTGTTTGGCACCGCGACCGAAGGGACGCGAGATGGCGAACTGCCGGTTCGTTGCTCCCATGACCTGCACCAGTGGAGCCGATGCGGGTATGTCTTGCCGGGCATTCCCCAATGGATTCAAAGGGAAAGCCCAGAAACAAAGGAACTTTGGGCGCCTGATATCTCTTATTTCGACGGTCAATACCACCTTTATTATGCCTTCTCCGCATTCGGCAAGAACACTTCAGGCATCGCCCTGCTAACCAATAAGACTCTGGATCCAAGGGACTCGCAGTTTCATTGGGTAGATCAAGGGTTGGTCCTGCAATCCAACATGGGCGACGATTTCAATGCAATTGATCCGAACTTGGTCTTAGATGAGAGCGGGCAGGCGTGGTTGGCGTTTGGCAGTTTCTGGAGCGGGATCAAGATGCGGAAGCTTGATCGCAAAACCGGCAAGCTATCCCCGGAAGATACCCGTCTTTATTCTCTGGCCAGCCGGGAACGCCCCGATAGTCCTGCTCCTGCGCCCCCGGGTTTGCCGCCTAACTGGCAAGCCATTGAAGCTCCGTTTATCGTTGAGCATGGTGACTACTACTATCTTTTCGTTTCCTTCGACCTGTGCTGCCGTGGGACCAAGAGTACTTACAAGACCATGGTAGGCCGTTCGCGAAGCGTGATCGGACCTTACCTGGACAAGAACGGCAAATCAATGATGGAGGGCGGAGGAAGTCCGCTACTAGCAAGCAACAGCCGCTGGCTGGGACCAGGTGGGGAATCGATCTTGCGGCGGAAGGAAGGAGACATCATTGTTTTTCACGCTTATGACGCCGCCACGGGACGGCCCTCTCTGCAGCTTTCTACGTTGACCTGGGACGGGGGATGGCCATCGGCGACGCTGAGCGGAAATTAGAGATCGGATGCTGCACGATCATGACTAATCCATTTTGAGAACTGCATGCCGCGATCCTGGATGCGGTTTACGAACTGCTGCAGAAAAGGCCGGCAAGCGAACTGACGATGGAGACAGTGGCCACGCGGGCCAAGGTGGGCAAGCCGACCCGATACAAATGGTGGCCGTCAAAAGCAGCCCTCATCATAGCGATGTTCTATGAGCGGCCGGAAAACGAATGGCAGCAAATCCTTTTGGTCAGTACCGTCAGCGTAGCACTCGGAACCTTTTCGGCCTCCTCCATAGCGCGGCTAAGGTTGGGGGATTCGAACGGCTCGCCAAGCCGGGATGAATGCCGTTGACTTCGATCAGCATTTTTGCTGTACTTAAAATGTTAACCACGGTGAAGGAGTTCACCGCCAACCGCTGTCCCAGTTCTTAAGCCGGAACAGCTGATGACTCCTGACAAGCGGATTGCCTTGTCACGGATTCATGGTGCCGGCAACCATCCGCAGAAACTAGTCGAGGTGGCGCTTCATGGAGAACGTGTGGGTAATGGCCGCTGTTTGGGTCGGCCTCGCCTTGATCGCGACGCTGATTGCCATCTGGTTCCGGATATCCACTGCCCTGAGTGAAATTGTTGTCGGCACTGTCGCCCAATTGGTGATCGGTGCACTTTTCGTACATGCTGAACTTGGTGGGAAGACAAGCTGGATTAGTTTTCTTGCCGGTACGGGTGCCATCGTTCTTACGTTTCTGGCCGGGGCCGAACTCGATCCTCAGATCTTCCGGACGAAGTGGAAAGAGGCGACGGTCATTGGACTCGTCGGTTTCTTCGGACCGTTTTTTGGATGCACGGCAATTGCCCACTATATTTTGCATTGGGGAGGTCGGCCCAGTTGGCTGGCGGGCGTTGCCCTTTCGACCACTTCCGTGGCGGTCGTCTATGCGGTGATGTTAGAACTGGGGTTCAACGTTACAGATTTTGGGAAGGCTGTGTTGGCCGCCTGCTTCGTTAATGATCTGGGAACCGTGATCGCTCTGGGGCTGATCTTCTCCCCATTTACCCTGAGAACTTTGATCTTTATAGGCGTCAGTGTTGTGGTCTTCGCTATTCTTCCCTTTCTCACACCTCGATTTTTCAGGAAATACGGAGGACGTGTTTCTGAGCTGGAGGCCAAGTACATACTGTTCCTGCTGTTCGCAATGGGGGGACTGGCGGTCTGGTCGGGCAGTGAAGCAGTCTTGCCAGCCTACATCATCGGCATGGTGCTGGCTGGAACGGTAGGCAAGGACCACAGTCTCATAAGGCGTCTGCGGACTCTCACGTTCGGATTACTGACACCGTTTTACTTCATTCGGGCGGGATCGTTTGTGTCGGTGCCTGCATTAATTGCGGCCCCGCTCTCATTCACTGTGTTGTTTTTTGCCAAGATGCTGTCGAAAGTGATTCCTCTGTACCCTACGGTGAAGGCCTTTAACTATCAGAAGGAAGAGGGGCTGTACTTCACGCTGATGATGTCGACGGGCCTGACGTTTGGGACTATTTCCGCGCTGTTCGGGCTGAATCACGGTGTCATCACCCAGGCGCAGTATTCATATTTGGTCGCCACCGTGATCGGGAGTGCCGTCATACCGACCATGATCGCCAACGCTTGGTTTATGCCGAGGCACCTGCTGGCCACCAAGGCAAAGGAAGAGTCGGCATTGCCTCAACCTGCAAGCGAAAACGCAAACTAGGAGGGCACATGACAGGAAAGCGACAGAACGCGTATTTTCGCAAGTTGCTGGTCGGCTACGACGGGTCTCCGCAGTCGGAAAAAGCAGTGGATGTGGCCTTCTCGTTGGCAGAGTGCCTGGATGCGACAGTACTGATCTTTGCGGTCGCGCGGCCCCCTGAACCGTCGACTTCGGTCGAATTGAAAGCGGTTCTGGATAACGCGAAGGAGCACTTTGAAGAGGGTTTTAAGAAGATCATGGAAAGGGCCCGCGGGCGCGACCTCAATGTTAAGACCGACATGGCGGTGGGACATCCGGCCGAACAAATCATCCATCGGGCGGAAGCGGACGGCGTTGACCTCATCCTTTTGGGCCGCCGCGGGCGCTCCATGATCTCAAGGATGATGTTAGGTTCGGTATCCGAGCGAGCCTTGCGATATGCGCACTGTCCAGTGATGGTAGTTCACTAGCTTGGGTGAGGAATATCGAGCCGCCAGTGAACCTGGCGCATCGGCGAGAGATCACACGATGCCAGAATTTATCTTTGACCGTGAAGGAGAAAGACAGAGCATCAGGCAGCGGCTCGCGAAGAGTCGACCCTTCCTTATTCATGGACCTGCTGGTGTTGGCAAGACTCTGCTGTTGCGCAGCTTGCTGCCTGAATTCCCGTCGATCCTTTACTGTGACGACTCCGCCACCACACACGTGGTGTTTCGCAGTCTGGCGAATAGCTTGCTAAGCCTCCGCAGCCCACGCGCGCGGACCGCCTTTCGGAACGCGGAGGCGATTCAGACGAAGTCGGCAGTCGCCCTTAAAGGAATTGTGATGGATGCCTTAAATGAGGGGCGATACGCGATTGTCTTGGATCACCTCGTGCGTCCTTCCCACTCCTTCGCAGCGGCTGTTCGCGAGATGATGAGCTGGGGGTCGACCCCCGTAAGTGCGGTAGCTCTCTCAACTCACATGGAGGACACCGGCTTTCTCCAGTCTCTTTATTCAGACCGTTGCGAGAAATACGAAATCCGCAACTTTGAGAAGCCGGTAGCAGAGCAGTTCGCTCGCGAGGTAATCAGGCGTACAAATCTCACGGCATCGAACATGAACGAGTTCCTCTCCAAGATCCTGCAGTTCAGCGAGGGAAACCCAGGAGCCATTGTGGCGCTGGTAGAGACGGCGAAGCACCCCAAATATCGTTCGGACGAACACATCAAGATCAGCCCACTCTATATCGACTTTCGCATGAATTGGAAAGTCGCAGGGTGATTCGCAATGCATGGCCGGTTGACACAGGTCGGGCTGATTTTTGCAAGACGGAGTTCGGATACTACAGGTGATTGGACACGATGCCCGAAGGATCGGCAAACTTGCTCAACTCGAATCATGAGCGTCGGCTGAGCGTGACCTGTCGCTACATCGATAAGCTCCTCGCCGAGATGGAGAGCATATTGAGTATTTCCTCGTCCAGGCTCGCGTTCCCGCAGTACATTCCCGATCTCACTTCTGCCCAGCGTCGCGTGGTGGAGGACTACATTGCCCGGATCCGGGCGCAGCTGATTCGGGTGCTGGATGGGCAAAACATCGAACGGCCGTCGGCCGATTTTCCTGTGGGACGGTCGCTCCATTCGACGCTTACGTTCGTAGACATTGCAGTTGAGGAGTTGAAGCCCGAATACATGCGCGGCTACGGCGAAGTCCCACCCCGGGCCGCGGTCGAATTGAACGGCATCGCCGGGGAACTCCAAGGTCTGGTGAGACAACTGGATCATTATCTAATGCGTGGCAGGGGAGAGAACCTGCAGCAGCGGCTTGAGAGGTTGGAGCAAACGGGGGACGAGGTGCCTCTTCTCCGCAAGCTGGAGGCGGTCATCACCGAACACGGGCTGGTGGAATTTCAGTCCACGTTGTCGATGATTCTCGATCGGCTTGAGGACAATAGTTTCGAAATCGCCATGTTTGGTCGGGTCAGTTGCGGCAAGTCGTCATTGCTGAATGCGATCCTCGAAACCGACGTACTTCCGGTCGGAGTGACTCCCATCACTGCGTTTCCGACGCGGCTTGCCTATGCCGAATCGCCCGCGGTCAATGTCTGGTTCGCCAACCGCTCAACCGAGCGTTATGAAATTTCCCTCTTACCGGAATTCGTGGCCGAGCAGCTCAATCCAGGCAATGAGAAACACGTAACAAGAATCGTGGTCCAGCTTGGCTCACCTAGGCTTCGGGGTGGCATCACTTTTGTGGATACTCCCGGACTTGGATCGTTGGCCACTCAAGGAGCGGCTGAAACGCTTGCCTACCTTCCTCGCTGCGACCTGGCCGTGGTTCTGATTGACGCTGGATCGACACTGACCCCGGACGATCTTCAGACGATTCAGATTCTCTACAACGCGGCAATTCCGGTAACGGTCTTGCTGAGTAAAGCCGATCTGCTCACTGCGCAAGAACGGTCACGCGTGATCGAGTATGTCAAGGGCCACATTAGGGAGGAACTGAACGTTGATCTAGCGATACATGCCGTGAGCGTCGTGCGTGGGAGCAAGGAGTTGCTCACCCGCTGGTTCGAAGATGACATTGCACCTTTGTACAGCCAACGGCAAGATCTGAAGATCCGCTCAATCCGCCGCAAACTCGGAGGGTTGCGGCAGTCGGTAGAAATCGCCTTGCGCGGTAGGCTTCGCCGCAAGGACCAGATTCCGATCAAGAAACTGGAACAATTGCGAGTGGTCGAAGCCGAACTGCGTCAAGCCAGCGGACGGCTCGAAGAAATGAAAAAGACCGCGCGACGCTCAGCGGACGAGTTGCAGCCTTCGAGTTCCCGAAAGATGCTCCAGATCGCGGGAGCTTATCTGGTTGAGTCGTGGTCGTTGCCAGGCTCTGACGATAAACCTGTATCCGAGATTGTGGCCAGCCCGGTAACACGAACGGTTCAGGAACAAACGGATGCTTTGCGTCGGCAAATGGACGTGCTCGCTCACGAACTCAATGAAACTCTTCAGTCGGCTGCCAAGGTTCTGGAGATAACCGACGTGCCTGCCGAGGAGGAATTCGCCAGCGAGTTGCGAGAAATGCCAGTGTTCGATCTTGGACCGCTCAAGTTTCACCTGCGACGCCCAGCGCTGCTTCGATTGGTGGGTAGAAAGATGTCTGAATCGTTTGTAACCAAAAGGCTGACTGGATTGATTGGGGCTCAGCTTACAAGATCCTTGTCCGCATACCGCGCGTTACTCTGGGAGTGGTCCGAGAGGACACTGGGACAAGTCCAATGCCGATTCGAAGCCTATGCCAACAGCTATCGTGCTGAGGCAGAAAGGTTGCTGGGAAACCAGGAAGTGCGAACCGGACAAGACGAAGACTGCATTCGTCGCGACTTGGAATCGTTAGAAAATACACGAGGCGAAAAAACCTTGGCTTCGTGACCTGTGCGCCAGATGAAGGGGAAAGGAATAGAGCGACTTGCTGAAATATCTATTCGTTGGCATAGGGGGCTGTCTGGGGTCGATTCTGCGCTTTTGGCTTGGCAGTTACATCGGCAGCAAAATGGGAACTCGCTTTCCCTACGGAACGCTCGTCATAAATGTCACGGGTTCGTTTCTTATCGGTTTGATCTTTGCTCTGCTGACCGTGAAGACACATTGGAGTCCCAACTGGCGATACTTGATCCCGATTGGCTTCATCGGGGGCTACACGACCTTTTCCAGCTTTGAGTATGAGACGCTGCGGTCGATTCAGGATGGCCAAGTCGGACTGGGGCTTCTTTATGTGGCAACGAGCGTGGTTTTTGGGTTCGTTGCGGTTTGGGGAGGCGTGATAGCCGGGCGGGCAATCGCGTGAAAGCTGAGGCTGCTACACAAACCCGCGTAAGTCAGGCGCTGACCAAAGGCGCGTGTCCCATCTGTGGGATCTTGAAGGATTTCCAGTGGACGCTGGCTGCCATTGTGCGCCCGCAAACCGCTCTGCGATTGTGCAATTTTCATACCTGGGCGCTCGCTCGTTCGAGGGGCGGCTCGCTTGAACGCTCCACGCCCGGGGAGAGTGTTTCGAGTGTATTTCTGGAGATGCTAAGCGGTTCTCCCGCTGGAAAAGTGAGCAGCGGTGATTGTGCTCTGTGCCACCGTGTCCGAGAACAAGAAGTGACCCGCTTGCGCGAACTGGCGCAGCAGTTTGAGCGCCCTATGTTCGTCCAATGGATGAAGACGCAGGGGAGTCTGTGCCTGGACCACGCCGGGAAACTGAAGGAATTTGTGCCTTTGCGCCTTCGAACATTCATTGACGAAGTCGTGGAACGGAATCGCTCCGAGCTTCGTGAGGAACTGGAGGCTTTTCATGAGCAACTCAAGCACGGAGTGCATGCCGGCGGCGGATTGCTGGGCCGCGTAGCGGAATTTCTGGTAGGTCAGAGGGGACTCTAATGTCAGGAGAACAATATGCTCACAGCGGGACCAGGTAAGAAGGTCGGCATTTACGTGGCCGAAGACCAGCCCTACCACGGGAGCGCCGCCTATGCCGCCATTCTGGATTTTCTTTTTTTTCATGGTGTGTCTGGCGCGACGGTGACCCGCGGTATCGCGGGATTTGGCGCGGATCATCATCTGCACACGACCAGTCTTGTGGATTTGGCAGTCCACCTACCTGTGAAAATTGAGTTCATCGAAACTGCAGAAAAGGTGGAGGAGCTATTACCCAAACTTCAGGCAATGGTAGGTACGGGCCTGATTGAGATGCACGACACCACCATTGTCAAACCTGCCGAGAGCAAGCAAAAGCGGGCGGAGCCGGAGAAGCCTGCATTAAAGCGCGAGGGCAAAGCCAAGATGATGCGAATCTATATCGGCGAAAACGACAAGTGGAATGGCAAGCCACTGCACGAAGCCATCGTCAACGGCTTGCGATCGAACGATATTGCCGGCGTCACAGTTTATCGCGGAATTCTTGGCTATGGCGCTAATCGAAGAATTCACAAAGACGCTGCGCTGAGTCTTTCTCACGATCGACCCATCCTGCTGTCAGTGGTCGACACCGAGGACAAGTTGAAGGCGTTCATGCCCATTCTCGATCAAATGGTGCAGCAGGGCCTAGTCGTGCTATCCAACGTAGACATCATCAAGTACGCGCACAACTATGAGAAAGCCGAGAGGCGGCAGGAGGCGCGGATATGAAGCTAGAAGGAAAAGCCAAATTGTTGCGCATTCACTTTGGCGAAGATGACAAGTGGCACGACAAGCCTTTGTACGAGGCAATTGTGACCAAGTGCCGGGAACTCGATATCGCGGGCGCCTCGGTGTTTCGCGGCATCGAAGGTTACGGTGCCAGCTCGCGTATTCACAAGGCGCATCTGCTGCGGTCCTCCGACCGACCCATTATGGTGTCCGTGATCGACACCGAAGAGAACCTCAAGAAGTTGCTCCCAGCTCTGGATGAAATGGTAGACGAAGGACTGATTGCGATGTCCGAGGTGGAGGTGATTCGTTATGTGCACCAGGAAGGGGTGCGCTCTCCGGCTTTGTAGCGAAGACACAGATGACAGCAACACCGATTTAAAGAGATGAAGTAATGCGGACTGACTCGAAAGAAAACCTGTTGCTGGAAAAACCTGCCACTTCGGCATTGACATCGGTTGCGTCCGAACATCGAGCTGGGGCTGCTGGAAATTCTCACGCAGAGACATCTCTCTCTCGCCTAGCCGAGTTAGCCGAGCAGTTGGACGCCAAGCAGGTTGCCAGCGATGCGCGGTCTGTGACGGAACGGGTGTCAGAAGGCCGCTTCTATGTTGCTTGTATCGGCCAATTCAAACGCGGCAAATCCTCCGTGCTGAATGCTCTGGTGGGCGACAACGTATTGCCCACTGGAGTTGTGCCGGTCACTGCAGTTCCAACCATCCTCCGTTACGGCCGTTCTGCGGCCGCTCGCGTGCGCTTCGAAGTCGGTGAGTGGACAGATATTCCGATTGCGGCCGTTGATGAGTATGTCTCTGAAGAGAAGAACCCCGAGAACACCAAGCATGTTGCTGCGCTGGAAATCTTTGTGCCGAGTCCGCTCCTTGTGACCGGGATGTGCTTTGTGGACACGCCCGGACTGGGATCAGTATTCACCGGCAATACCGCAACCACAAAAGCGTTCATTCCTCATATTGACGCAGCGCTTGTAGTGATCGGCGCGGATCCTCCGCTGGCAGGCGAGGAACTTCTACTGGTTGAGGCGGTCGCGCGGCACGTTCAAGATCTCATCATCGTTTTGAACAAAGCCGATCGCACCACGGATGAAGAACGATCGGCAGCAATCGCCTTCGCGCGACGACAGCTCGAAAAGCGAATTCAACACCCCGTCGAGCCGTTCTTGGAGATCAGCGCAGCGGAACAGCTTGAACATCGCGGAACGGGTCGGGACTGGGAGAGTCTGGTCGCTTCCCTGAACCTTTTGATCGAAGGATCGGGCCGTCGTTTGATCCAGGTGGCCTGCAAACGTGGACTAGAGCGGATCAGCGAGCAGCTTCTTGTGATCATCTCGGAAGAGCGCGAGGCACTTCAACGACCGGCCGAAGAGTCCCAGACCCGCATCGCCGTAATGAAGCAGACCATTGGCGATGCCGAGCGTTCGATGAGGGAGCTCGGCTATCTTTTCATGGCTGAACAACAGCACATTTCAGACAAGTTCGTCGATCGTCACAAGACATTTCTCGCACGCGTAATACCGCAGGCGCACAAGGAGTTCGACGCTTCACTGCAATCGATATCGGGCTGGCTGGGTCCATCGTATCGCCGGCGGACTTTCCACGAGGCGCAGGAACTTGCACGCCGTCATGTCATGCCATGGTTGAAACCCGAGCAGGAAGAAGCAGAGACAGAATACCGGCGTGTTGCGTTGCGGTTCGTAGAGATGGCGAACGAGTTTCTCAAGAAACTTGCGAATGCCGGCATCCCCGAATTGGCGCGGATGCCCCATGCTCTCGATCCGGAACGCGGATTTCGAGTACGCTCTAAATTCACCTTTTATGAGTACAGAGACGTCGCGCAGCCCGCCTCACCGCTACGCTGGCTGGGAGAGTTGGCTCTTGGCTTGGTAGGCGCCCGCTGGATAATTAGGGACGACGCCCATGAGTTTCTCACTAGGCTGCTTGAAACCAATACCACTCGCGTGCAGAGCGATGTTCTCAACCGGGTTCAGGAGAGCCGAGGGAAGTTAGAAACTGAAATTCGCAAGCTGCTTCATGAGGTGCGTAGGATTGCAGAACAGGCCCTCGTGCGCGCCCGGAAAGTAAAAGAAGACGGCGAACCTGCGGTTCAGGCGGAATTGAATCGATTGAATGGGTTCGAACAGGAGGTAACTGCCCTCCGCGAATCCAAACGGCTGAATGGTGTGTGAACCGACGGCGGAGAAGGAAACCGTGAGAAAAGCCGGCGGAGAACCCGCCCCGCAGAAGGCTGTTGGAGGAAATTAAAATGCGTACCTAAGCGAGTGATAATAAATGGGATAATGGTGGAGGCGGCGGGAGTAGAACGATCTGGCGTATGGATAACACGTAACTTGATTCTAGGAACTGCCACAACCGCCAAAAAGGCCACAATCTTTCTTCACTGACCCACAGATCATCACAAGCCGATTGTCCTACAGTTTGCCGCCCCAAAAAAGAGAATTGGTCAGCTGCCCGATTCCTAGGCACGCTTCGATGGCGCAAAGTCAGGGCCGTTATGCAACTGGGCGTACTGTTCATAGCCTTCAGTCGCAAAGCACAAACCGCGATCGAAAAACTGGTCTAGCAGGTGCAACAATTCCATCTCGCCGTAAATTTCGACTGGACCATGCATGGAACCCTGACGTTGCAGGAATTCCCAGAGGTGCTCCTTGATTAGGACAATCGACCAGCAGAAATCGGAAAGAGCCACCCCCTGTGAGGCGCGACGCTCACCGATCTCAACATAACGCTGCTCGACGTCGTGGCCGGTCTTGGTGAGCAGCCATTCGCTCAAGTGCCGCAAGATTTCCTGGAGTCGTCGCCGCAATTCATCGATCGGGACTTTGCGCAGGTCGGCGGTGCGCGACGAGGTTTTGAGCTTCACCACTAGCTCGGCGGTGAGCTCATCGGAATGATGTTCAATCAACCGTACCAAACGCAATGCGATCATACCACCCTCTCAACTATATTCGATGCTGATTCTGGTGAGCGGACGCACGCAAGACTGTAGGATTCGCGAAGAGTTTTGTAATTTAATGTAGCTCCTGACCAACCTGCACCACTAAAGCTCCTGTCGATTGCGAACTCCTCGGGCGCGTGATCGTCACAACAATTCGACAAAAAGCCCACAGAAGTCTCACACCTGAAATGGTTCTCTTTCATATTCTGAGCCACAGTATGCGCGAGCCTTTCACAATAGGTTCTCAGCGAAGCCATCGGAGGGATTCTCCTAGACTGGCATACGGCTGACGACTGCCAAAGAAATGCGAGCACAGGAGATGAAGGTAACGTGCGGTGATAGACCAATGAAACCAACTACCTGGTGCCGAGCGCGGACTTCCTTAGGCGCAGTCGAATGAACTAGTAGCTCTGGTTTGCGTTTACGGAAAACTCGGTGGAGGCTGGCAACAATAGGACGCGGCGGGCAGTCTGAATCCTCGACCGCCCTCCGCACTTCCGGGAGTGCACCTCGATAGATTCGGATCGAGCAGCGATGGAAATCGCTGAGCACACCCTTCGCCGTCACCAAGTCCGTAATAAGGATGCTAACTTCTCTCTGCCAAGGCAGTGATTGACTCCATCAATCCAAAACGCCCGGCATCAGCGTCTAGAAGAATTGCACGGCGATTTGCTGGTGAAAGACACTTGGGGATTCGCGAAATTGCGCGGCCGAGTTGCACCGGATCGCCGGAGTGCAGGCTGAGATCGAGCGGTTTCCGGATCGGATCTGTTTTGACGCCGGCGACATCCGCCGGAAGGTGCATGTAAACAGAACGTCTTTCCCGCCAACAAGCTCGCAAGAGACGATCGATTTCGTCGCTTGCTGTCATCCGGCTCGATTCTGGCTCGTGTGACGGCAAATTCGCGACAGCAGATCAGCATGTCGTTAAAGTTTCCATCCGCCACCCCATGGGATTTTGACCCGAGCCCTCAAGCCACCCTGCTACGACAGCCATACAGGATAGACCCTATCGCACCCATGCCAAGACTCCCATAAAATCTCTCCAATTCCCGACGAATTCCAGACAGGCGTAATATCATTCCATGGCCAATGGAATTCGCAAGCCGGTGGCTTTTCCAGTCACCAGCAAAAGGAAAGAGAGGAGAAAGGCTTTGATTCGACGACTTGGAAAAACAGCAGTGGCAGCGATAGCGATGGGGGCGCTCTTCCTGTTCGTAGCCGCGGCGCCGCCCGCCCGCGCCGACGACCATTCGAAGTGCCAACATGCAATCGAAAAGGCAGAAGCAAACCTCGACAAGGCAATTCATGACCATGGCGAGCACAGCCCTCAGGCCGATGGTCGCCGCCGCGATCTGAACACCGAACGCCAGCATTGTTGGGACCAGTATCACGGTTGGTGGAACGGCAAAGATCATCGCTGGGAAACTGAGCACAACTGGGACGCGGGGCCGGGTCATCCTTAAAAAGGTAAAATTTCCGCGAGACCGGTCTCTCTGAAGAGTGAATTGAGGTTGGCGCAGGGGCGCGCTCCCGCATGGGGCGCGCCGCGTGCCGAGTCCTGCGTTGTGGACAACAGGAACGTACTTGGATTCCTGCGCTAGAACCGCAATGCGAAAACCCAATCGCCGCAATTTTCTCTCTGGCTATGCCTACGAGGAATAATCCCATCGTTCGATTGGTTTGTAAGTGGCGAAACGCATGAAAGCAAAAGTCCGGCGGAGTCATCCGCTGTTGCAGAACGTCATTGGTTGAAATTTTGCAGCCGGTAACGTATTTATGAACTAGTGCTTCATGCTTCCGAGGCCACGCCTAGGGACCGTACTGCGCTCTGAACTAGATCGCACATACGACGTTCTCAAGCCGGTGAACAGAAGACGTTCTGTGCTCGCGGCGTTCTTCCACTTCGTGGCACTCGCTCTGGGGCTTATTCAGTTTCTACACAGCGGCGTCAACATCGGCTTGGGATTCCACGGCTTCTATTGGTTCGACAGGACAGGTCGGCTCATCGCGAGGTATCCTTTCGCCGTCGCCGCTGCTTGCTCTCCTTTATGATTTCGCTCAAATCCACAACCGGCCGTATCTCAATCGGTCCAAGGCCATACTTAAAGCCTGGTAGCTGCGAGACAAGCTGAATGGCGTGATTGAGGTCTCGTGCCTCAAGGATTTGAATGCCGCCGAGCTGTTCCTTGGTTTCCGCGTAGGGGCCGTCGGTGGTCGCGACTTTGCCGTTTTTCCAGTACAGGGTCACGGCAGTCTCGGGAGGCTGAAGAGGTACTTCGGCGACAAGATGTCCGTTGGCGCGCAGATGGTCGTTGTACTCAAAGCAATCGTCGAACGTTGCGTGTCGCTCGTCCTCGGTCATCCCTTCGAATTTTCCTGGCTCGAGGTATCCCAAACAGATGTATTTCATCCGCTCCTCCTTGTTTCCTGTGACTCAGAGCCGTAGCTCATCGTCCGGTTATCAGATAGTCGTTCGGGAGACCGAAAATCGACAGCATCGCCATTTTTTTATTTCGGGAACGGGCCGGTGGCAGAGCTTCGGCGAGAACTGAAATGGCAGTTATTGTTCAACGGTGCCAAGCATGGGCATCTTCAGTGTACAATCCTCGCAGTTTTTGAAGTCAAAAAGGAAATTCTGGATGAACTGCAAATGAACTATTTACGTCTCGGTCTGGCGGCGCTTGGTGGCATGGTCGCGTATTTCGCCTTTGGCTTTTTATTGTTTTGGCTGGTGCCATCTCTTATCGATGAAGCCCACAAGTACCCGGCCGTATTCCGAGCCAAAGAAAAAATCATGACTCTTATGCCAATCGGAATGGCGGCAACTTTGATAGCGATCCTGATTGTCGCGATAATTTTCGCAATGCTACATCAGAGCGGATCGGGCACTGCGGAAGGTGCGCGCTTGGGCGTTCTCATTGGCATTTTCGTGGTTTGCGGATTTGTGCTGCACAACTACGTGAACCTCAACATCGGGCTGAAACTCGCTCTGGGACAGGCTGCGGCTTACTTCGTCCAGTGGATGATCGTCGGCATCGTCATCGGTCTTATTTACCCAAGTCGGGCCGTAAAGCCTCAGCGTTTCAGGCCGGGGATATAATGGCCCCCCTTGTTTTTTCCCTTCCGTTCGTTCCAGAGTCCTTGCCGTCCACAAGACCTATGGCCGGGCATGGCCAAAACTGAAGTCTCTTCGTAATCCTCCGCTGAAGTAGGGCGGTTGTGGGAGGAACCCAGCGAAGAGACCTCGCCAAAACGAGGCTCCGTAGGAATCCTCGCCGCTTGCGGCGCGGAGGATGTCAATTGTGATGCTCAGTCCAAAAACTACGTGAGGCGAGGGGAGAAGTTCGGAGCGCCGGGCTTCCCCATCGCTCCCGGGCTCAGGAATATACGATCTGAGCCACACGATGCCCCTCTAAATCACCGCAAAGCCGGATTCTCCGGGCTAAATACGCCTGTGGGATTATCTTTCCAAATCCAGGCATGCACCAACCATTGAGTCTGAGCGATGAAGTGACCCCCTTGTTCGCGGCATTGGCTCTCACTCAATCCGTGAGGGTTTTCCAGGTGCGGCAGTACGCAAATATTTTCATGGCGGTGCCAAACCGCCAACGATTTTGGAAATGGCGAGTTCAATGGCTGGCCGTCAGGCCCTTCGGGCGCATCCCAAAAATAACCGACGCCGGCCAGAGAATATCCCTTCTGCGGGACCGAGTTCTTCACATACAGCAAAATGGGAGGCTTCTCAATATCGAAACGATTCGGCTCCATAGTCAGAACATAGTGAATTCCCATTCCCGGCATATCACCTCCAACCATCTGATATCCGTCGGCTTCAGCCATATGCACATCCTGGTATTTTGCGGTTGCTTGTCTGGCTTGTTCTAACTCGGCCGCAGTCTTCTTCAGTTCCTCATACGTCAGGGCCGCGCCATTGGTATGGGAGTGCTGCGGCATCATCGAGCCCGAGGACGCTTGTCCATTACCGGCTGCTGAGGTCTGTGCCATGGCGGTGACGCCCAGCAAAAAAACGAAAGCCATGGTCCGACGCATTGC
>Ga0182015_10001066_pt1 | contig 37607 bp, 33 predicted proteins | sample 712P3MmetaG_FD_120478 | JGI IMG/M metagenome (GOLD analysis project Ga0182015, IMG submission 120478) | Permafrost microbial communities from Stordalen Mire, Sweden - 712P3M metaG | ecosystem: Environmental > Terrestrial > Soil > Wetlands > Permafrost | place: Sweden: Stordalen | collected...
GAAGACACCGGCGTGCGCCGCCTGATCCACGGCACCATCAATCACGGCGAGCAGCTCTTGGATGCCAAGAGGCGTGACGAGCCCACCAGCTACTACGGTCCCTACTCCGGCATGGGCCGCGCCATGGGCTATCTGCAGAAGCGCGGGCCGGTTCGCGTGGCCGTCATCGGGCTCGGCTCGGGGGTCACCGCCAGCTACTGCCGCTCAGGCGACGTCTTCCGCTTTTACGAAATCAATCCGCTCACGCTCTCCATCGCCAGCACCTGGTTCACGTTTCTCCGCGATTGCAAGGCCGATCACCAGGTCCTGCTCGGCGACGCGCGCCTCACTCTAGAAGCCCAGACCAGCCAGCAATACGATCTGATGGCGATCGACGCCTTCACCAGCGACGCCATTCCCGTGCACCTGCTCACGCGCGAAGCTTTCGCGCTCTACTTCCGGCATCTGAAACCCACCGGCGTTCTGGCGGTGCATGTTTCCAATCGATATCTCGATCTGGTCCCGGTCGTCTCCCGCAACGCGCGCGACTTTGGCAGAACGCCCATGGACATCGATGACGACGACGAAGACCAAGATTACTACTCGAACAGCGATTGGGTGCTGGTTTCAAGCGACGCCGCAATCTTCCGCGACCCTGCGTTCAAATCGTCGAGCGTGCAGCCCGCGCCCTACCGCCCTGATCTGCGCCCCTGGACCGACGACTACAGCAATCTATTCCAGATCCTAAAGCTCGGAAGCCGCTAGAGAGCGCTGCGTTGTAACTGAGCCGCGACCACCGGGAGCGTTGCCTTCAAATCGCCGTGTTCTCGAACGCTGCCATGCGATCGCCCTGATCGTCAATCACATACCGAATCGCAGCCGACACATCTTCCGGTTTCCACAACCACCGGGTGCTTCCGTGTCGCGCCCATCGCTTGCGCGCTGGTTCATCCAGTCCGACCCGATTCAAGCAACGGCTGGCATACGACTTCAGGTCGTTCATCACTCTCTCAGGGCGAACGTCGGTTTCTACGACGAGATGAACGTGGTTCGTACGTACGTGGGCAGCCAGCAGCGTCCATCCGTGGTTCCAGCAACGCTCCACCAGAGGCGAGCACCGCATCTCGGCGACTCTTGTCCATGCCATAGGGCAGACTGGTCCATGCGTTTCCGCTGAGCAGAAAGCAGCTGCGGATCGGCTTCCAGCATACGGCTCCCGGCAGATTGTGACGCTTATCGACAGAACCGGATTCATCACCGTGCAAGTGGCAGCCGTAACACGTGAACGTAATAAAATAGGCCACCGGATCCCGTCGCCCGGGCGGACCGCTTCCTCTGGTCGCGGCTCTGTCCCAATTACTCGCCCGTTCTATCAAGTACACTATATGATTCATGTCCCAGTTGCTGGAGGGCAAGACCGCCCTCATCCTCGGCGTAGCGAACCGATGGAGCCTGGCTTACGCGATCGCCCGCGCCTTTATTCGTGAAAACGCCGAAGTGATCCTTACCTACCAGGGTGACCGCCAAAAACAAACCGTCGAGGAGTTGGCCGCCGAGCTCAAAGCTCGCCAAGTGCTACCCTGCGATGTAACCCAGGACGCTCAAGTGGACGCCTTAGCGGATATGTTGAGGAAGGACCTCAAGGGTCAGGGCCGCGTGCTCAACGCCGTGGTACACAGCATTGCGTTCGCCAATCGCGAGGATTTGAGCCGCCCATTTGTCGAAACATCGCGCTCCGGTTTCGCGCTGGCTCAGGATGTCAGCGCGTACTCGCTGGTCGCGGTGGCGCGCGCCACGGCGCCGCTCATGGCTCCCGCGGATCACAATGGCAACTCGGGCGCCCACCAAAACGGTGGCTCCATCATGACGCTGACGTACCTCGGCTCAACTCGCGTAGTGGAAAACTACAACGTGATGGGCGTGGCCAAAGCGGCGCTCGAAGCTTCCGTGCGGTACCTGGCAGCCGATCTTGGGCCGTGTAATATTAGAGTGAACGCAATCTCCGCGGGAGCCGTCAAAACTACATCCGCCCGTGGCATTCGGGACCTTTCCAAAATGATCGAGGGCGGCGCCAAGATGGCCCCGCTCCGTCGCAACACCGATCCGGCGGAGGTAGCCGATACCGCCGTTTTCCTGGCCAGCGATCTTGGCCGGGGCGTGACCGGAAATGTTATCTATGTCGATGCAGGCATGCAAATTATGGGCTTTGCCCTGAAGGAATAATGCGATCCTTCAGCCAAATTGACAACCGCCTCCACCGATTCCTATCATGTGATTGCAGCAGCCTGATCGGAGCAGTCCTCGCGAGAGGCGCTTCCGGCCAGTCATCGCGGTTCCTCCGAGTCTAACTATGATTACAGTTCAAGGCCTCACGAAGAGATACGCTCACACGCTTGCGGTGGATCACATTTCGTTTGAAGTACAGAAAGGCCAGATTGTGGGCTTCCTGGGACCGAATGGCGCCGGGAAAACCACCACCATGCGCATTCTGACATGTTTCCTTCCGCCTTCGGAAGGCACCGCCACCGTGGCCGGCTTCGACGTGCTCGATCAACCGATGGAAGTGAAAAAGCGAATCGGCTATCTGCCGGAAACGCCGCCCTTGTACCCGGAAATGGAGATTGGCGAGTACCTCACATTTGTCGGGAAGCTGAAGGGCATGTCGGGCGCGAGCCTGGCCAGCCGCGTGGAGGAAGTAGAGGAGCGTTGCGCCATCGCCGACGTGCGGAATAAACTCATCGGAAAGCTGTCGAAAGGCTACCGGCAGCGCGTTGGTCTGGCTCAGGCCATCATCCACAACCCCGAGGTTCTCATTCTCGACGAGCCTACCGCCGGGCTCGATCCCAAGCAGATCATCGAAACCCGCGATCTGATCCGCAGCCTGGCGCCCGACCATACCATCCTTCTCAGCACGCACATCCTGCCCGAAGTGGAACAGACCTGCGAGCAGGTTCTCATCATCAACAAGGGGAAGCTGGTAGCCACCGACTCCGTGCATAATCTGCAGAATCGCGCCCGCGGCGCCGAATCGGTGCTGCTGGAAGTGGAGGGACGCAATGGCGCGGTCGACGCCCAGACCATCCAGCATCGTTTGGAAACCGTGAGCGGCGTCAGCCGCGTCCTGTTCAAGGAAACACGTAGCAATCGATCTGTATTCGAAGTGGAAAGCTTAAAGGATCGCTTCATACGAGGCGATCTGGCGCGCGCCATCGTGGAATCCGGATGGAATCTGAATGAGCTTCGGCCCTCCGCGGTGAGCCTGGAAGAAATCTTCCTGCAATTGACTGGCGGGGAAAAGGCCGACGAGCCCGCCCCGGCCGAAGCAGTTGTGCAAGGAGAGAACCAATGAGGAATATCTGGGTTATTTGCCAAAAAGAGCTCCACAGTTATTTCGTTTCGCCCATCGCTTATGTGTTGTTGACCATGTTTTCCCTCATTTTCGGGTACGTCTTCTGGAATGAGGTCCGTATTTTCAACCTGGAAAGCCTGCAAGCCCAGATGAGCGGTCAGGCTCCGCCCATGAACGTCAACGAGATGCTGATTCGGCCCGTGCTCTCGAACGGCCTTATCGGCTTTATTATTGTCGTGTTGATCGTTCCGTTGATCACCATGCGCCTGTTCGCCGAAGAGAAGCGTACGGGCACTATCGAGTTGCTGGCCACTTCGCCGATCCGCGACATCGAGATCATATTGGGGAAATGGCTGGCCGCGTTGGCATTGTACGCCTCTCTGCTGTTCTTCACGGCCCTCAATTTCGGCTTCTTGTTCAAGTACGGCAATCCGGATTGGAGGCCGCTGGCCGTCGGCTACCTGGGGCTGTTGTTGGAGGGGGGCGCACTGCTGGCCGTGGGCACGTTCATTTCCGCGCTCACCCGAAACCAGATCATCGCGGCGGTAGGCACCATCGGAGTCTTCCTGCTGCTGTGGATCCTGGAATGGCCGAGCGGATATGAAACCGCAACCTGGGCCCAAGTGATGGCCTACTGCTCCGTGAATAAACATTACGAGTCGTTTACCAAAGGCGTCCTCGATTCGAAGGACGCGATTTACTATATTTCGCTGATTTTCCTGGGGCTGTTTCTCACTTCGCGCTCCATGGAATCCCTGCGGTGGAGGTCGTAAGTGAGCACCCAGTGGATCAGAACAAGACAAACCAAGTACGCCGCATACGTAACGGTCTACATCCTGGTGATACTGACCGTGATCGTGGTCGCGAATATTCTCGCAAACCGCCTCAACAAGTCCTACGACGCAACCGCAAACAAGCGTTACAGCTTGTCCGACCAGACCAAGAAAGTGGTGGGCGACCTGAAGCAAGACGTCCATATCCGGTATTTCGACGACGCTACCGCGATGCAGCCCGCCAAGGATCTGTTGGAACGCTACGCCATTCTCTCGCCCAAGATACACATTGAGTACATCGATGTCCTCAAGAATCCGACCTTGGTGCGCGCGGCCAATGTCTCGCGAAAGGGCGAAGCCGTCATTGAAGTGGGCACCCGCCGCGAGGACGCCAAAACCTTCGACGAGGAAGGAGTAACCGGCGCGCTTATTCGCGCGCTGAAGGGCGGCGAGCGCGAGGTTTGCGTGGTCACGGGCCACGGCGAGCATCGCCTGGACGATTCCTCACAAGGCGAGGGCTTCTCCGGCTTCCAAACCGTCGTCGAAAGAAACAACTATAAGGTTCAACCCATCAATCTGCTGCAAAAGGCCGAGGTTCCGGCCGATTGCACCGTTTTGGTGGTAGCTGGTCCCGCCGGCGATTACATTCAGCCTGAAGTGGACGCCATAAAGAAGTACGTCGAAGTTGGAGGACGCGCTCTCTTCATGCTGGATCCTCCATTGAAGCTGGGACGCCGGCAGGTGGGCGATAACCAGGCTCTCTCGGATTTGTTGGAAAGCTGGGGCGTCACGGTGGACAAGAACTTGCTGCTGGACGAAAGCGCCGCATCGCAATTGTTGGGCGGAGGCCCGGAAGCGCCGGTGGTGATGCAATATGACTCGCACCCCATCGTCAGCGATCTCACCAATATCTCGACCGCTTTCCCGCTCTCCCGTTCGCTCGAGACCAAGAACACCGCCAAGACCACCATCACCAAGCTGTTCTCGACGTCGGCGGACAGCTTCGCCACCACCAACCTGAGTTCGGCCGAGATTCGCATCGACCCTTCCAAGGATAAGCACGGGCCTTTCACCCTGGCCGTGGCCGGTACATTCACCACCGGCAAACCCGCCGGCCAAGGGAGATTCGTCGTGGTTGGCAATTCGGCTTGGGCGTCCAACCAAGCTCTGGGCTTCAGCGGGAACCGCAATCTCTTGCTGAACACCATCAACTGGCTTTCGTCTGACGAAGATCTGATCGCCATCCGCCCCAAGGACCCGGAGGATCGACGCATCACATTGAATCCCCGGCAATTCTACCTGGTGCTGATGACCAGTCAATTCTTTCTGCCCTTGATCGTGGTCATCGGCGGCGTCATGGTCTGGTTACGCAGGAGATAATAGTGCAGGAGATAGAGCCGAGATGCGTTTCCGTGGACTGTTAGTCGCCCTGGTGCTTTTGGCCGCGCTGGCGGGCGGTTTGTATTATTCGAACAAGCAAAAAGCAGCGGAAGCCGCCAAGCCGCCTGCCAACACACCGCCGAAAATTGTCTCGCTGACGGAAGGCGACATCACCAAAGTGGTTTTGAAGAAGAAGGGCGCCGAGGACGCCGTGCTGGAGAAAACGGGCGGCAAATGGCGGCTCACCGCGCCTATGCCATACGCAGCCGATCAAGACATCGCCAGCCAATTGGTGGCTTCAGCGGCCAACGTCACCTCCGATCGCATTGTGGAAGATAAAGCTTCCAACCTGGCAGCGTACGGCCTCAGCTCGCCCGCGCTCGAAGTTGACATCACCGGCAAAGGCGGCAAAATCAGCAAGCTGAAAATCGGTGACGACGCGCCGGCCAACAGCGGCTCGTACGCCATGCTGGAAGGCGATCCGCGCGTATTCACGGCCGCCAGCTACGTCAAGACCGGCCTCGATAAGTCCGTGAATGATCTGCGCGACAAGCGGCTGCTCACCTTCGATCAAGACAAGCTGAGCCGCGTGGAGCTGATCGCCCAGAAGCAGAAGCAGGACATCGAGTTTGGCCGCGACAAAGATCAATGGCAGATCGTAAAGCCTAAGCCTTTGCGTGCCGACGGCGTCCAAGTCGACGAGATGCTTCGTAAACTGAAGGACGCCAAGATGGACCTCGCGCTTTCCGCCGACGACGCCAAGAAAGCTGCGGCCACATTTGCCTCGGGCACACCGGTTGCTACCGTGAAGCTGACCGACCCCTCGGGCACGCAGCAGATCGAGATCCGCAAGAACAAGGACGATTATTACGCCAAATCCAGCATCGTGCCGGGCGTTTTCAAAGTGACACCTGACTTGGGCGCCGGCGTCGACAAGGCCCTGGACGATTTCCGCAACAAGAAGCTCTTCGACTTCGGATTCAGCGATCCGAGTAAGGTCGAAATGCACGCGGGCGGAAAAACCTACGCGTTCCAGAAGGGCGGCGAGGACTGGTTCTCGAATGGCAAAAAGCTGGACAGCGTGAGTCTGCAATCATTTCTCGACAAACTCCGCGATCTGTCGGCCACAAAGTTCATCGACACGGGAGCGCTGGGCGCGCCGGCGATCGATATTACGGTCGTTTCGAACAGCGGCAAATTGACTGAGAAGCTGCTGATCGCGAAGCAGGGCGCGGATTATGTCGCTCAGCGGGAGAACGAGCCGGCTCTCTACGGGCTCGATGGGAAAACCATCGCCGAGCTTTCGCAGGCAGCCTCCGACGTGAAGCCCGCACCGCCGGCCAAGAAATAGCGCCCGCGCATTACTGAACCGCGCACGTCAGTAAGCCGCTAGAATAACAATCGATGACCGGACTCCTCACCGACCTCTACCAGCTCACCATGGCGGCCGGTTACTACGAGGCCGGAAAGGCGAATGAAGTCGCTACTTTTGAACTGTTCTTTCGGCACCTCCCGCGATATCGCAACTACGTGGTGGCGGCCGGGCTCGCGCAAGCCGTCGATTATCTGCTCAACCTGAAATACACCCCCGAGGAGATCGACTATCTCCGCGGCCTCACGCAGTTCCGGCGCGCGCCCTCCGGATTCTTCGACGCCTTGCGCGAACTTCGCTTCAGCGGCGATCTCTTCGCGCTGCCGGAAGGCACGCCCATATTCGCCAACGAACCGTTCTTGACCATTCGCGCACCTCTCATGGAAGCGCAGATTGCCGAAACATATTTGCTCGCCACGATCGGTTTTCAATCGCTGATCGCCACCAAGGCATCCCGGATCGTCGAGGTCGCCCAGGGCCGCGCAGTGGTGGACTTCGGCACGCGCCGCGCGCACTCACCTGAAGCTGGCGTACTGGCCGGACGCGCGTCCTACATCGGCGGTTGCATCGGAACCAGCAACACGGAAACCGGCTTCCGCTATGGCATTCCGGTCTTCGGAACCGCCGCGCACTCCTGGGTCCAGTCATTTTCGTCAGAGAAGGAAGCTTTCGGGAGGCTGCAAAATCTGCTGGGCGACGCCACCGCATACCTGATCGATACCTATGACACGCTCGACGGCGCGCACACCGCTGCTTCGCTTGGGCCTCCATTGTGGGGCGTGCGGCTCGACAGCGGCAATTTGGTGGAGCTCTCGCGCGAAGTGCGCAAGATCCTTGACGACGCCGGCTTGAACAACGCGAAAATCATGGCCACCAGCGATCTGAATGAATATAAGATCCTGGAGTTTGCAGCCGCTGGAGCGCCCATCGATGCGTTCGGCGTCGGAACCGACCTGGCCACTTCCACCGACTCGCCTAATCTCGGCGTGGTCTACAAGCTGGTGGAGCTGGATGGCCGCTTCACCGCGAAATTCAGCGAGGATAAACACACCTTGCCCGGAGCCAAGCAGGTGTTTCGCTTCGCCGGCCACGACGTGATCGCCTGTTCCTGGGAGTGCCTGGGATGCGGGGCGGGCGAGCCCAGCGCACAAGCGCTGCTGCGTCCCGTGATGCTGCGTGGCAAACTCATCGAGCCATTGCCCACCGCCAATGCGGCGCGCCAGCATGCCGCCGAATCGGTCAAGCGCTTGCCGACCGCCGTCCGCAGCCTCTTTGATACTGGCCAGGAATATCGGGTCGAGCATAGCCGCGAACTCTCGGCGCTGTACGAAAAGTTCCAGCATGAAAACAGTCTTCTTCGACATCGACACGCAGATTGATTTCGTCTATCCCGCCGGCGCGCTCTACGTGCCGGGCGCCGAGCACATTCTGCCAGTGATCGGCGAGCTCAACCGCCGTGCGCCTCTGGTGATCTCCAGCATGGACGCCCACACCGAGGACGATCCCGAGTTCCAGATTTATCCGCATCATTGCGTCGTTGGTACCACGGGCCAGCACAAGCCGGCGATTACGTTGCGTGACGGGCAAGTGATTATCGAAAAACAAAAGCTCGATTGCTTCAGCAGTCCTCATCTCGAGCCGCTGCTCGCCCAGCTCAACGCGGATCGCTACATCGTTTACGGCGTGGTCACCGAGATTTGTGTCCGCTACGCGGCGTTCGGTTTGCTCAAAACGGGCAAACTGGTGGAAATGGTGACAGATGCGGTGAAGGCCGTCGACGAACAAGCGGCCAACGAAATGTTCCGGAAGTTCACGGCCGCCGGCGGGCGACTCACCACCTCCGCTGAAATCCTCGCTGGCCTGTAACTGTTACCCGCAACCGCGTGGTAGCTAACGTGCAAGTCGAATACGCAGCAATGAGCAAGGCAAAATTTTGCACTTGGTTCGTATTCAGTTGCCTCTGCGCCGCCGCCCCCGCGCTGAACAAAGACCCGCTCGATCGCGATTCGCCGCAAAACTCCGTAGTTGCATTTCTCGAGGCGGCGCACGCGCAAAACTACGGCCGTGCGCGACGATATATGGACCTCCGCAGCATGCCGGAGGACCAGCGGCTCTCGGATGGCACCGAGCTCGCGCGGCAGCTACAAACAATTCTGGACCGCGACACTCAGTTTGACGTCGGAAATCTAAGCCACAATCCGGAAGGTGATCTATCGGATTCGCTTCCGCCAAACCGCGAGCGCGTCGACACCTTTCACGTGAACGGCCAGACTCTCGAACTCGACCTGGAGCGGATCACTCTGCATTCGGGACTTTCGGTCTGGGTGTTCTCCTCGGACAGCGTCGCCAGAATCCCCCTCATTGCGCAACAAACTAACAATTCGGTGATTGAACGGCACCTCCCACTTCCGCTGGTGGATTGGCAGTTGATCGACACTCCGCTATGGCGTTGGATTGGCCTGGTTCTATTGGCGTTCGCTCTGGCTGCAATTTCCAAATTACTCTCGCGATCCGCCCTCTGGCTGACGCACGAAGGACTCCGGCGAGCAGCCCCCAAATGGGACCTCAGCATGCTCCGAACGTTCGTCGGCCCACTGCGTCTGCTGCTTTCCGTATCGCTGTTCCGCGCGGGTATGGAATGGTTCGCGCCCTCGGCTCTGTTGCGGCTCTACTTGGGACGCACTCTCGCGCTGCTGTTCTTTTGGGGCATATTCTGGCTGTGCGCCGTGATCATCGATGCGGTGATCCGCCACCTTCGCAGGCGCTTGGAAGCGAAACATCGGGCATTCTCTTATTCCGTTCTGCCACTCGCCGGACGAGTGTTCAAAATCGTGGTTCTTCTGCTGGCCTTCGCGGCCGTTCTCGGCGAATGGGGCTACAACACCTCGACGCTTCTGGCGGGACTCGGCATCGGTGGTGTAGCCATCGCGCTCGCATCTCAAAAGACCATCGAAAATCTGTTCGGCAGCGTCTCAGTCATCAGCGACCGTCCCGTATCGGTCGGCGAGTTCTGCAAGTTCGGCAACAGCATGGGCACCGTGGAGGATATTGGCTTACGTTCCACCACCATTCGTACACTGGACCGAACGCTGTTGACGGTTCCCAACGGTTCGTTCTCCACCATGGCGCTCGATAACTTCGACCGCCGCGATAAGATGCTGTTCCACGTTACCTTGAACCTCAGACGCGACACCACGCCGGATCAGATGCGCGTGCTGCTTCAGGCCATCACGAAACTTTTGCGGAATGCTTCCAAACTCGAAGCCGGAGGACTTCCGGCTCGCTTCGTCGGTATTGGCTCATACTCGTTGGATATCGAAATCTTCGCTTACGTCCGTACGCTGGATGGCGACGAGTTTATGAAGGTCCAACAAGATCTGTTTCTGTCGATCATGGATGCGGTCCAGGCCGCGGGAACCGCGCTGGCGCTGCCCACGCAGGCAAGTGTCGATTATGGATCCAAGCCCGCGTCGGCGCCCAGTTCCAACGGCTCGCGCTCCCCGCAGCACGTAGCCCTTAAACGGTCATGATCTCAATGGCCTGCTTCAAACTCTGGATTGGATCGTGGCCTGGCGATGGGCGGAATTCGTGCGCGATGTAGCCGGTGTATCCCAGATCCGCAATAGTCTTCGCAATGAACCGGTAATTCAGCTCCTGGGTATCGTCGAGCTCGTGCCGGTCTGGCACGCCGCCGGTGTGGAAATGCGCGATCCATTGAAAATTCTGCTGGATATTGCGGCAGACGTCGCCGTCCATGATTTGAAGATGATAAATGTCGCACAGAATCTTGACGCGCGGGGAATTGACGCGCTGGACCACATCGACGCCCCACGCGAGATGATCGCAGATTTGATCCTTTCGACCGAGGCCCGGGTCCTGGAGCTTGCTGTTCATCACCTCCAAACAGATGTTGACGCCTTTGTCCTCGGCGCGCGCTTTGATGCGATTCAGAAACGCCACCGCGTTATCGGCGCCCTCCGCGTTCGACATCCCGCGGCGCTGTCCGCCGACGGTAATGATGTTGGGACACCCGCCGGCGGCGCACTCATCGATGGCCGCGCCCAGCGACGCCAGAGATTTCTCGTGCGCCTCTTTATGAATGATGCCGTCTTCCATGGTGACGCCGCTCGGAGGCGCCATGCTCGGGATGAGGCCGTACTTCTTAAGCGTCGGCCAGTCCTTCGGACCAACCAGATCGAAACCTACGCAACCCAGTTGAGCCGCTTCACGGCAGCGGTCTTCTAAGAGCATCTTGGGATCGAATGGCATTCCCGTAACACTCTGCTTGAGACGTCCCCTGCGCGGCGTGGCTTCGGTTTGCGCAGTGGCTGCGGTGGCGGCGCCGACTAGGGCGGCCGCGGTAACAAAATCTCTGCGTCGCATGCAGGGTATTGTACTAACTGTCCGCGCGGAGCGCTGTCGCAAGGTCGACTGCCGCGGCGCGCCGCGCGGGTATCCAGGCTGAAATCAACGTCATCAACACGAGAAAGACCCCGGCGCTCACGAGCGACAAAGGATCCAGAGGCGAGAGCCGATACACGAAGCTCTTCATCACGCTGGAAAATGCCAACGCGAGGATCAGACCGGCTGCCAGTCCCGGGCCAGTGAGCATGGCAGCTTCGCCGAGGATCATGGCGACCAGGTCCCGACGCGATGCGCCCACCGCGCCCCGCACTCCGAACTCGCGGACGCGCGCGTTCACCGAGTAGGCGAGTAAGCCGTACACGCCAGCCGCCGTGAGCAATGCCGCCATGGCGCCGAAGATCCCGAGCAGCGTAAGTACAAAGCGACGCCGGGCCAGCGAGTCAGCAACGTTTTGAGCCAGAGGCTGGATCTTCGAAATCGGAACCTCGGGGTCGACGCTTCGGATCGTTTCGCGAAGCGCGGCCGTGAACTGAATTGGATCGGCCTGGGTCTTCACAAGAAGGGTCATCACCGGTCCGGTAGAGATGCTGTAGAACATTGGCTCCACTTCTTGATCCAACCCCAACTCGCGCACGTCGCCCACCACGCCGGCGATTTCGTTGGAGGTTTGCTTCGGATCCATCACGCCAAGAAACAACTGATTTCCAACGGGATCTTGATTCGGAAAGAAACGCCGGGCCAGCGTCTCGTTGATCAAGACGCGGTTCTGATCGGCTGCGGAATCTGTGAGCCATCGCCCGCGACGCAACGGAATTCCGAGCACGCGAAAATAGTCCGGCGTTGTCCAGCGTGTCTGCGCGACCGGGAAACTGCCGGAGGCGAACGTTCTGCCCTGGATGCCGAATCGCGTGGCGAAGCGGCTATGCTCGGCCGGCCCCAGGCTCATAGGAGCCGAGTTCACAGCGGCCACATCTTGAACGCCCGGGAGCAGACGCAACGCAGGAGCTAATTTATCCCAGGCGCCATTCAAGGGAAGGTTTGGAATTTCGAGAACGTGTCGGGCTTCAAAACCGGGTGCTTCGGCGAGCAATGCGGCGAAGTTTCGCGCCAGCAGCGCGGCTCCCGCCAGAACCAGGAACGCCATGGCGACCTCGCCGGCCAGGAGGACCAATCCGAGCCGGGATCGGCCGCGTGCGATGGAACGCGTCGACGCAATGAGGCTACGCCGCTCGCGCAAGACTTGCCAACACGCAGGCAGTCCGAAGAGCACCCCGGCGACGATTGAAGTCGCGATGGCGAAGAGCCAGACGGGGGCTTGCGATACGCTCGATCCCACGCGAGGGATCTGGCTCGCGCAAATCGCTAGCACGAAACCAACCGCCCCGCCCGCCGCGGCGAGCACGAGACTTTCGGTCAACACCTGACGGATTAAGTGCCACGATTGCGCGCCCAGCGCTTCGCGAATCGCCATCTCATCGCGCCGCTCCAGCATACGCGCTAAGAAAAGATGCGCAAGATTGGCGCACGCCATTAATAGCACCAGCCCGACCGCCACCCACGCCAGCAACAGCGACGGACGAACATCGCGGGTCATCTCGCGCTGCAAGGGAATCACGTAGGCGCCTATCGTCGCGTTGGTGTCCGGATAGGCCTGGCCCAAATTGTGAGCGATGGATTGAATTTCGCTCTGCGCCTGCTCGACCGTCACGCCGGGCTTCAAGCGCGCCATCACTTCCAGCGGATGGAATTTCCGCCGGTCCTGAAGATCGGGTTCCATGAGCGAAAGCGGCATCCAAAAATCCGCCCACTCGGGAAAGGATTGCCGTCGCGACACGACGCCGAGGATGGTGAACGACTCCTTGGCATCGCTCGAGCCGAGGCGAATCTGTTTGCCAGCGATCGCGGGGTCGGACGCAAACTTGCGCCGCCAAAGGCCTTCGCTGATGACGGCCACCTGCTGCTTCGCGCGCTCTTCGGCGTCGCTGAAATTGCGGCCCACGATCGGCTGAACGCCCATGGTGGGAAAAAGATTGCTGGTCGCCATGGCGCCATGCACGATCGCCGGCTCGCCTTGCCCGAGCAGCGTGGTTGTGTTCATGGCCGAGAGCGTGTGCGCTGCCATTGCATCGAAGCTGCGGGATTGATTGCGCCAGTCGCGAAAATCGGGCGCGGTGACCTGCAACTGCGGAAGAGCGGGATGAGTCTCCCAAATCCGCACCAGCCGGCCGGGATCGCGAAACGGGAGGGGCTGAATGAGAACCGAATAGATGACGCCGAAGAGGGCCGTGTTGGCTCCGACGCCCAGCGCGACAGTGAGAATCGCGGCCAGCGCGAAGGCGGGCCTGCGGCGGAGAGAACGCACGGCGGATCGCATCTTTTTAGTTTACGCGGCTTCCTGGCGGGTGGCGGCCGGAAACGCCAAGTCCTTTAGACGGGTGGCGCAAGTCGGGATATTTTTTGTGCTCGGTGACTGTTTTTGGAAATTTGGCGAAACGAAGCCACCGGCGGTGGCGCGGAGCGGGTCGTTATTCATCCGCCCCTATTGTAGTAGTTGGTGTCAAGAGAATCGGGCTAATGGGAGGGGCAAGTGGCTGGATCTGTTGAGTGAGCGGAGGTGTGACTGTCCCATGGGCGGTGCGGCGGTCTGCGTGAACCCGTGCAAGTTGGCGTATACTCAGTTAATTCGGCGGAAAGGCCAACTATGGCGCAGGAAACTTACTCAGCCTTCTTCAGCTATTCACGCGAAGATTCTGAGTTTGTGTTAAAGCTTGCACGAGATCTAAGGTTCGCGGGGGCTGTCGTTTGGCTGGATCAGCTGGATATCAAGCCGGGACAGCATTGGGACAGTGCCGTGGAGAAGGCTCTCGCAGACTGTCGAACCATGTTGCTAGTTCTGTCGCCCTCGTCGGTGGCATCCTCCAATGTCATGGACGAGGTCTCGTTCGCGCTGGACGAACAGAAGCTGATCATTCCAGTGCTCCACCGCACCTGCACAATTCCTTTTCGGTTGCGGCGCGTGCAGTACATCGATGCGCGGACCGAATATGGAGCAGCGCTTAAGGAATTGCTTCAGCTTCTGGCTCCCGGTGAGACAGGACAGGCAAAGCGCGAGAGAGCCGCAGCCGAACGTGAGGCGGCGGAAAAGGCGGTTCCGATGCGAACAGTGGCGGCGGAACCCAGGCCCAAGCCACAATCCCGCGCAAAATACTGGATTGCCGCAATTGTAGCAATGGCGCTGGCATTGAGCTGGGGAATCTGGCATAGCGCGTCACCGCCACCACCGGATGTGGCGAACCCAGGTTCCCCGGGCCCGCTGCACCAAACACCCACTAATCGGAATCCGGTGCCGCCGACAAAACAAACCCCATCCCATAAATAAAAAACGGATAGAGGACTTCTTCAAGGCTTCAGAAGGCCCGCCGGTGAGCGAACCGCTTCCATTCTTCGCTGAGACCGTGTCACCCTATTACGGTCTGAACCTTGTGGACGGACAGTGGAGAATTGCCAGTATCCAAGAGAAAGTGTCCAAGTGAAACTTTGGCCTCCATCGCGGACCGTCAGGTCAGACTGTCTGGCAGGTAGAGCACGAATTCCGGAGTGTCTTTGAAATCCTTGGGGCTAGAGGCGATGAGCGCTCCAGGGGTCAGAGCCGGCTGGGTGCCCGAAGCCGCCTGGGTGAAGCTGTAAGCGTAGATGGAGCCGCCGACCGCCTTGCCGGTTCCCTCCTGGAAGCACACATAGACCGTACCCGACCCATTGCTCTGATTGAAGGAGATGCCGCCGACCTTGTACGGCGAAACAGGCGCCGTCAGGACGTTTTGGAAACTCAGCGAAGGGCTCGGGGAGGAGGCCGGCAACTGGCTCCAGTAGAGGCCGCTGTCGGCGCTCACATACAGTCCGCCATTCTGGACCGTCAGATGGGTCGGCTTGTTGGGCAGCGTGGAACTGCCCAGGTAATTTCCGCTCGGCAGGGCATACATGCGAATCAGTTTGCTGGGCTCGTCACAGACAAAGAGCATGCCATTGGCGACGCCGACATCGCGCACGGAGTTCTGAACCTTGGGAGGCTTGTCGGTGGTGGCAAAGTCCACGCTGAGGCCGCCGTACTGGGTGGCGACGTCGGTCGCGACCAGGGCCACGTGATCCAGCTTTCCATTTTGTGAGGCCGCGAATGTACCGTCCAGGTACGTGCATTTGCTCGACGAACATAGCTTCTGGCTCTGTCCGAGCAAATACGTCGACTGGCAGTCTGGCGGGAGTGTTGAGGTTTGGAAGTTGGCGCTGACGGTGACCCGGGCGACCACGTTGGTGTCCTGGTTCGAGATGTAGGCAAAGCCGGCGCCGTCAAATGTCAGGGAGTACGGGTGGGCGATGGAGGTCGAGAAATCTTTCCCCTGGAACGTGGCGGCGGCGAAAATGGCGACATAGCCGAAGTGATACGGTTTCTCGGAGCTCTGATGCTGGAATGTAAACACATTGCTTATACTCTTGTCGCCGATGGCCACATAGAGATAACCGTTGTCGTAGACCAGGGCGCGCAGTTCGGAAAGCTGGCTCGAATCGATGTTGCGCAGGGCCTGATCGCTGAGCAGCGCGTTGGTGGTGGTGTCGTAGCAGTAGACGTTGTTGATCCCCGGCGCGGGGCCGCCGTGAAATGTGACGAGCAGCATGGTGTCCGGCAATCCGTTTCGCGAATTCCGTGAGTATATCAGTATTTCACACGTAATGCGGGGCGCACACTGGTAAAATCAGCTTGGATCGGAGCAATTATGCGCATTCTGCTCATCTTGGCGGTGGCAGTGATTCCTGCGATCGCCGAAATTCCGGGAGTGCGGCTCACAAACGCAGGGCCGGACGGAGTGGCGCAGTAGGGGACGGACCCGAGGTGCGCCGGGGCGGAGCTTGTGACCGCCTGCGCTAGGTTACGATTGTTCAAACCACCATGTCCCTATCCACCGGCACGGGTTTGGGACCCTACGAGGTTCTTGCGCCGATTGGCGCGGGCGGCATGGGCGAAGTATATCGCGCAAAAGACACCAAACTTGAACGCGAAGTAGCGATCAAGGTTTTGCCCGCCTCCCTCGCGCAGGACCCGGAGCGTCTCGCGCGGTTTGAGCGCGAAGCCAAAGTACTACGCCGAGACCGAGTTCCCGAGCGAGGAAGCGCCGGGCGCCATTGTGTTCTACAAGGACGGGACGGGCGCGGTCTTCCACACGTATTCCAGCTACGCGCGCGGGCTGGACATTTTGGTGGGCGCGTACAACTTCCTGGACCTGGCGCCCAAGGGCCGCGACGAGGACGGCTTGAAGTTTACAATGGCGTGGATTCGCCACCACGATAAGTACATTGACGGCGAGTTGGTGGATCTGGCGAAGACCTACTCGCAACCAAAGAGCATATCCGCAAGCGAGGGAGACGCGAAATGAGCAGGATACTTGAACCCAAGATACTTCAACCAATGATCGGTGAAATTAGCCATGCGCATCGCCAGCATTCCGGGAGGTCTGGTGAGAATCGCGCAGCAGGATGAATTCGATGTTGCGGGGGCGACTTTTGATCCGTCGGCTCCCAAGAACACGCAGGAGGTTCTTAGCGCACTTGACGACAGCCTAAAAGCGGCCGAAGAGTATCTGGGCGGGGTCAGCGAATTGGCTGCCAAGGCGAACTGGCGGGCGCTGGCGAACGGCAGAGAAATAATGGCGATGCCTCGCGCCGTCATGCTCCGAACGATCATGCTGAACCACTGGTATCATCACCGGGGGCAATTGTCGGTTTACTTGAGATTGCTGGATGTCCCCGTGCCGGTGATCTATGGCCGCAGCGCGGATGAGAATCCGTTTGCGTGAGCTTGAATCGCGGCTGCTTTGCGGTCAACGGCGGGGCGTCACCAAGTGAATCGAGGAACGTGACGAAATCATCTGGCCGATCATGAACTCACTCAGCTTGCGAACGGCGGCCAGGAACCGTTCGTGAGCGTCTTCGTATGCCTGGGCGGCGCTGTCGGTGCGCGCCCGCCGTTCTTCGGGAGACAGCTCAGCCGTAACGTCCATCAGAGCCGCGCTGAATTCTCTGGATGAATCCGTCATGTTCTTGTAGGCGGCGTCAAAATCGGCACGGAGGAAGCCATAGCGATTTTCGCTTGCCGATCTGGAATCCACCGCGCTGGCAATCATAATTTTGAGGTACACTACCCTGCGGGCCTTGGGAGTGGACAACCGCTAGCTCGGACCACCGCGCCGCCGGAAGGCCTTACTTTCTCGCGCTCCCAAAGCTCTATAATCTGAGCCTCTTTACGAATTATTACCAACAATGTTAGCTGCAATTCATACTGCGGACTAGCTGGACAAAGGACCAGGAGCTTGCATGGCCGACCCGGGGTCGGCTGCGGGCGAGGGCGCCCGCCCCACCCTAGATGAGACCTGCATCAAGGGCATACCTGGTGAGCTGCGCGGTGCTTCGCAAACCCAACTTACGCTTCAGGTTATCTTTGTGGAAGGCCACGGTCTTTTCGGAGATGGCGAGGGCATAGGCGACTTCCTTCCGGCTCTTGCCTTCGGCGGTCAACTGGAGGATCTGCCGCTCGCGCGCGGTCAGGCGGAGCGAGGCGGCAGCTTGGGCAGGATCGTTTCCGCTTCGCTCCAGCCCATCGCCGCCCACGCCTGGGGTGATGTACCGGCTCCCGCCGAGGACCTTTTCGACGGCGGAGAGGATCTCGCTGCGCCCGGAAGATTTTACGGCGTACCCATTGGCTCCTGCTTCCAGCGCGGCCTGGAGGTAGGTGGGACTGGTATGCATGGTTACAAACAACAGCTTTACTTGCGGGAGCTGTTTCCTGATCTCGCGGGCCGCATCGATTCCATTCAAAATCGGCATGGTGATGTCCAGGATGATGAGGTCCGGGTTCAGGCGAATGGCGGCCTCGACCAGCGCTTTTCCATCTTCCACCGTGCCCACCACGTCGTATTTGGGTGTGAGAAGGTTCGAAAAGCCGTCGAGCATCAGGGCATGGTCGTCGGCTAGAAGAATTCGCGGACGTTTCATAGGTAGCTCTACTCGAAGGGAACCCTGACGGAAATGCGGGTGCCCTCGCCCGGGGTGGATTCAATCGACAGCGTGCCGCCAACGATTCGCGCGCGCTCGCCGATGCTGACCAAGCCGAGCCCGCCCTTGCCTTTGACGGCCTGGGGAGCGAATCCAATGCCGTCGTCCTCGAGAGACAACACCAGGCCGCGATCCCGCACGGCGAGTACGACCGAGAGGCGCTTCGCCTTGGCGTGTTTCGCGACGTTCCGTAGACTCTCCTGCGCGATGCGGTACAAGCCGGAGGCTATTTGTTGAGGAAGCAAATCCGGCAGCTTGCCGGCGGTGAAATCGACGCGCATCTTTTCGGTCTTCGAGAACTCGTCGCACAGGGCCTTGAGGGAAACCACCAGGCCCAGGTCATCGAGGACCGAGGGGTGCAATTGGTAGGCGATATGGCGAGCCTCCTCCGACACTTTGATGGCCCGTGCGCACAGCTCCTGAAGACGGGCCCGCGTGGCGGCCGGAGGGGGAAGCGCAACCGCGAGATTCTCGACATCGAGAGCGAGGGAAGCCAGCTTCTGGCATAGGCTATCGTGCAGTTCCCGCGAAACGCGGCGGCGCTCCTCCTCCTGGGCGGTGATGAGCTGGGCCGCGAGAGCGCGAATCTCCGCGCGGTAGATTTCCGACAACGTCTCCAGCCGCTGGCGCTCGGTGATGTCCGTCATGAATGCCACGGTGAGCTTGACGCCGGCTTGATCGATGGTGCTCAGGCTGACTTCGAGGGGGAACCTCGATCCGTCGAAGTGGCGGCCTTCGAGTTCCGCTGGGAGCAGGAGGTCGAGCGGCTTCCCAAGCAGATCGGCGCGGCGGTAGCCGAACATTTTTTCCGTGGCGCCATTGATCAGCACGATCTTTTCGTCCGCGTTAGCCGCAACAATGGCTTGCTCGGCGGACTCGAGCAGCATGCGGGCGTAATCGCGAGACTCCTCCAGCTCGCGCTTGATTATGTCGGTGTCGAGCAGGATCACGATCACGCCGTCGATCTTGTTATCGCTGGTCCGGTAGGGGCGGATGCGCAGCGTGAGCCAGTGGCCGGTCTTATCCTTGACTTCACGCTCGAGCGGACGAACCTGGCCGGTGACTTCCGCGAACAGCGCGTTCCAATCGGACACCTCGAGCGCGGAGGCGACATCGCTGAACGGGCGGCCCACGTCGGTTTCGATGATATTCAGCAGCCTTCCAGCCATGGGAGTAAACCTGCGGATGTGCAGGCTGCCGTCCAGAACCACGACGGGAATGTCCACGCCCACCAGCACATTGTTCAGGTCGTTGGTCAGCACGCTCAGATCGAGATTGCGGTGCAGCAGCTCCTCGTTGAGAGTCAGGAGTTCTTCGTTGGTGGACTGGAGCTCCTCCTTGGCCGTTTCCAGCTCCTCGTTGGTGCTTTGCAGCTCCTCGCTGCTGGAAAGAATCTCCTCGTGGGCCGCCTTCATCTCCTCCTGGGCCGTTTCGTGATCGGCGATCAGGGAACCTAAGTATTCTCGCGTGGCCGCCAATTCCCGTTCGACCCTGGATGCTCTTTTCGTGGGGCCCTTGGGTGAGGTTTTCGGGCTGGGAAGCCCGGCGGGCGGCGTTCCAGGCAAGAGGGCGTTGAAGGCGATCAGCAAGTCTGACTTGGCCCCGTTGCCCTTCGTCAGCGGCGACACTTCCAGCCGCACTGCGCCCGGATGCCCCGCGTGCTCGAAGTGGATCAGTTGCGTGGCCGCCGCCGTCCCTTCTTTCTGGGCCTTGGAGACTGCTCTACGCAGGTCGAGGATAAACTCGGGACGGAGCATCTTGAGCAAGTGAACGGTAGGCGGGCCGGTGGGAAGAACGAGATAGGGGCCGATGTCACCCTGAAGATGCAGGATGCGGAGATCGGAATCGATCACCAGCGCAGGCGGCGCATAACGCTGGAGCAGAGCTTGCTCGGCTTGCTTCTGGAAGTCGGCGATCAGGGCCGGCAACGCAATCCTAGGCGGAGCCAAGCCCGGCTCTTTGGGATCGTCGAGCCGCCAATCGAAATGAGGAGCCTGGGTCACGTTGGGTTTGCGGACGAAGATTTTGTGGTTGCGGTCTTCCGGGGCGAAGATAGCGGAGTAGGCGCTGATGGCTTCCGATTTCCCCAGGAACAGAAATCCGCCGTGCTTGAGGGCATACTGGAAAGCGGACAGAATCCGGTTCTGCAAACTGGGCCCGGCGTAGATCAGGACATTCCGGCAACTGATCAGGTCGAGCTTCGAAAAGGGCGGGTCGTTCGCCAGGTCATGGCGCGCGAAAACGCACAGGCCGCGCACCTCCTTGTTGATCTGATAGCCATGCTCAACCTTGAGGAAGAAGCGCCTCCGACGCGCGGGTGACACGCCGCGCAGGGCAGCGTCGGAATAGATACCGGCGCGAGCGCGCTCGACGGCCGGTTCGCTGATGTCGGTTCCAAACATCTGAATTTTCGTTTGGTTGGCGTTCGCGCCGAGGGACTCGAGCAGAAGCATCGCGATGGAGTAGATCTCCTCGCCGGTGGAGCACCCGGGCACCCAGACGCGAAGCGGGGCGAGCCGCCGAGTCAAATGCAACTTCGGGAATACGCGCTTTCGCAAAGCTTGAAAGCACTCCGGATCGCGAAAGAAGCCCGTGACGTGGATGAAGATGTCGTCGGCCAGCGCCTTGAGCTCGGCGGCATTCTGCCTCAGGAACGGCACATAGTCGTCCAGAGACGCAATCTTGTGCAAAGCCATCCGGCGCGCGACGCGGCGGCTGACGGTGGGCTGCTTGTAGAGGCGGAAATCCACACCGGTGGCGGTCCGGAGCAGCAGGTAGATTTTCTCCAGTCCAACGCCTCCTGGACCAGTGCCCTCGGGCGCTTCCAGGTGGTCCAAGAGATAGGGATGGCGGCCGATGCGCGCCAATTCGGCGGCGATGCCGGCGGGAGGCAGGACAAAGTCGACCGCGCCGGCAGAGATCGCGCTGGTGGACATAGCGGGCCAGGCCGCCGTTTTCGGATCCTGCGCGAAGGTGACCCCGCCTTCCGCCTTGATGGCCTTCAGCCCGAGCGTGCCGTCCGATCCGCTGCCGGAGAGAATTACGCCGATGGCGGCGGTCTTCCGCTCGCGCGCCAGGGCGGCATAGAACTCGTCGATGGGATGGTGAGGAACCGAAGCGCGCTCGCGCGGCATCAGCACCAGAGCGCCGTCGCGGATGGTCATCATCTTGTCGGGTGGGATGACGTAGATGTGGTTCCGCTCGACAGGCATGCCATTGGATACCTCAAGGACCGGCATGCTGGTGGCTTTGGAGAGAAGCTGGGTCAGGGCGCTTTCGTGCTGAGGGGCGAGGTGCTGGATGACGACAACGGCCATTCCAGTCCGCGCGGGGAGTGCCTTCAGAAACGCCGACAAGGCCTCCAGGCCGCCCGCCGAAGCGCCTACGCCAACGACGGGGAAAGATGCCGCTGAAGGTTGTGGAACGGCGGTCGCGCGTTCCGTTTTACGGCGGGGATTAGCACCCCTGAGATGAGCCTTTCCGGGTTTTGACGCCCGTTTCTTCTCGGCCATTGACGGGAACTCCTGAGGGGGCGGCTCCCTGTAAGATAGCACTGATGGGAGGAGGGCGCGATCTAAACCGCCTGGGCTTTTGCCAGCGGGGCTGGGGCCAGTCCTTCGGTCACCAACACGGTACGATCAACACCTCGCAGAAGCTCGCGTATCAGCTTAATCGTAGTGGGCACTTCGAAGTAAGCAGAGTGCACACCAAATGGAAAGTTCTGCACGGTCTCGCTGATAAAGAAGCGAGAACAATCGACGTCCCACACATTGTCCGGAACAGGGAAGTCGTGGTCGATCCCGCTGCGTCCCAGACGGCGTTTGCCGAAATGCTTCAGGCCTGCCGACAGTCCCAGCACCGGATCCTTTCCGCTGTATAGCGCGGTAACGCGATAAGTGAGATTCGCGATCGCATCGCCATCGGACTGTTGAACTGTTTCACCGCTTTTGAAAAGGTCGTTATCGACGTCGGCGGCGATCATCAGCAGCTGATTGACCAGGCTCATCAGCAGTGGCTGGTTTTTTCGCGTCCAAACAAGGGCCATGGCCTTCTCTAGAAGATAATTGCCCATGCTATGCGCCAAAATGGAGACTTTAGCTTTGCACGCGTTCGCTGGATCTTCCGCCCCGGCCATTTGCTGAGCGCGCATATATTCGTAAAGGGAGGACAGCACGTCAGCCAGATCGCCGGCACAATCGCGCGCGTGCTCGCGATCGGGGAGATAGCCAAGAGCATTGCCGAGCGACGGCCAGTCATACATGATGCACTCGCCCAGCGAACCGGGTTCGGTGAAAAGCGAGTCGCAAATTTTCTGATAGCGGGCAGCCTCCTGCGACCACTTGTTGTTAAAGCCGTGAATAAAGAAAGCAACGTGATGCTGATCTTCACTATTTTGGGTAGCCGGATCGAGATCCGGAAAAGTTCCGGCGGCCGTAATCAGGCGCTTCTGAAAGACGGCGCGGGTGACGTTGGCCCACTTGGAGGGATCGGTCACCGGGCCAGTATCGGCGGTCCAGAACGTGAGATCACCCCGATCATCGCCGAAATTCGCAGGCGTCTTTGGTCCTTTTGCCGGGAGACTTCGATCGCTAATCATCCAATAAGACATGGTCCTGAGTATAACGCTTTTCGAATTAGCGTCAAGTCCAGATCAATTGGATCCGATAAATCGAAATAGGCTGCGGGCGGAGGAACCCAGTTGCAGGGAAGGGCTGGCTGTTATGGCGCCGGCTCGATCCTCAGCACCGCTCCTTCTTTCGCGTCGGTCAGCAAGTACAGGAGTCCATCCGGACCCTGTCGAACTTCGCGGATGCGCTGGCGAAACTCGCGGAGCATCGCTTCGCGGCGGAGTTCTTCCATATTCTCGTTGAACAGGATGCGCTCCAGGTGGCCGGTGCCGGGAATCTCGCCCTCGCGGAGCGAGCCCACGAAGACATCGCCCTTCCATTTGGGGAATTTGTCGCCCGTGTAGAAGGTCATGCCGGAGACCGCTATCGCGGGAATCCAAATCACGACCGGCGGCTCAAAGCCTACATGGCCGGGAGGCGAAACTTGCCAAGGTCCCTGATAGGTGCGTCCATAACTCACAAGGGGCCAGCCATAGTTGAGCCCGGCCTTGAGGATGTTGATCTCGTCGCCACCGTTCGGGCCATTCTCGTTCTCCCACATCTCACCGGTTCCCGGATGCATCGCCAATCCCAGGGCGCTGCGATGCCCCAGCGTGTAAACTTCGGGCCTGTGGCCGGCCTGCCCCACGAACGGATTGTCGGGCGGAACGGTGCCGTCGTCGCGCAACCGCAGCACCTTACCGCCCAGCGTATTGGGATCCTGCGGATCTCTGCCGGTGGTACTCATGTAGAGCATGCCGTCGCGGCCGAAGGCGATCCGCGATGTGCTGGCTTCAGGCAAAACGAAGATGTCCTTGACATCGGTGAGCGCGCTACCATCCCAGCGGCCGCGCGCGATCGCGGTGGTCCGTTTTTTGTCATCCAGCGGCTTGGTGTAGGTGAGGTACACGAGGTGATTTTCGGCAAATCGCGGATGGAGGGCGATGTCCATATAGCCGTGGACCGCGCCTGGACCGCCCGATTCGCCGGCCCAATAGGAGGCTGGAGCGCCGGCGACGGGCTTGGGATCGAGCACTCCATTGCGCCCTGGATCTCGAATGATCCGAAGGCGGCCGGCGCGCTCGGTCACGAGCATACTGCCGTCCGGAAGAAACGCGAGGGCCCAGGGATATTCGAGGGCCTTGGTGACTACGACGACCCGGATCTTCTGTCCCTCGGCGGTGTCGAATTCCACGGGATGATCGGGCAGCGGGCGGGCGGCGAGGCCGGTGGGCGCGATAGGAATGTGGAAGTTGGGATCCATGGCGACCTTTTGCTGGGCGGAGGCGAACTGCGCGCCGGCCACGGCGACAAAAGAGAGGAGGGTGGCGTTGAGCGAACGCGGATTCAACATAATGGATACCTTTCCTGATCGTTTCGATGCTATCACGACAAGCGCCATTTGGTGCGCGTGTACGCGATTTGGAAGCCCTTGCGCTCGGCATTGCGTTGGGAGTTGCTGCCGGCCTCGGCCACCATCATTGCCAAATCACAGCCATGCTCGAAGGCGTAGCGCATACGCTCTTCGAGGAGGCCCGCTTGCAGCCCACGACGGCGCAGTTCAGGAATCGTAGCCGACCCGCCGAACAGCGCGACGCCGTCATGGATGCAGAGCACGCCGGCGGCGCCGGGTTGGCCGTCAACCTCGGCGAGGAAGCACGGACTCTGCTCGCGTGCTGCAGAGATGGCGCCGGCTTGCAGAATGAAATCCAAGAGCTCCGGGTGTTCGTGGGTCCAGCCCCTGGCGCTTATTTCATTCCAGACTTGCGCTTCCTCCGGACCTGTCACGCGTACTGTGATATTGAGGTGGCCGTTAGCCGTGGGCTTCTCGACAGGCCGATGCATAACGTTGCTGATCTCGATCGGTCTGTACCGGCGGGCACAGAGCAAGCCTAACGCCGCGACGCCCGCGAACGGACTCACTTCATGAAGCACCTGCGCCCCGCGATCGAGAAAGAAGCGCTCGATCACATCCAGCGACGCCGCGTTCAGTTCCTCGAAGATGCCGAGTCCGAAGGTCTGAGTGACAGGAGAATCGATCGCATCGAAGACCGCGTATGCTCCCGCGCATTCCATCCACTCGGCGCCGCTATCGGGGAACAGACGCCGGCGGGCCTCGGCGAACTGCACGCACGCTCGCCCTTCCGCGCGTTCCAAGCGTCTTGAGAGTGCGAAGTCGGCAAACGGCATGTCAATCGCGTTTCGATCCTACATGCGGCTTGGGGTGAGTGTCAATCTCGCGATTTGAGGGCAACGGAAGGTTGATTAGGTGTAGTATTGCACTATCTGGATTGCGACGTTCGTGGGGAGGCACATATGGCCGGGCTAGAGTTGCGACCTCTATCGCTGGGCGAGGTTCTCGATCGCACCTTCTCGCTTTATCGCAGGCACTTTTTGCTCTTTCTTGGAATTTCCGGCATTCCACAGCTTCTGGTTCTCGGATTCAACCTGTCGCGTGGCTCGATTCGGACATCCGTGGCGCTGAATCTGGTCGTACTCTTTCTTCTGTTGATTGTCGCTGGCTTGGCATATCTCTTCGCGCAAGGCGGAACGATTCTCGCCGTGTCCGAGCTTTATCTGGGACGGCCCACTTCGATCGCGGAATCTTTGCGGCGCGTGTGGGGTGAAATTGGACCTCTGTTCGGGGTGATCGCGCTCAACGGGCTGGCGATTGCAGGGGCGTTCCTTCTGCTGATCATCCCAGGTATTTACGTGGCTTGCCGTCTGCTGGTTTGCGTGCCTGCGGCGCTGATCGAACGACGCGGGCCCCGGGAATCGCTCTCGCGCAGCTTCGATCTCACCAGGGACAATGCCGGCCGCGCTTTCGTGATTCTGATCTTCTGCGTGATTCTGACGTATGGCGCCCAGCTCCTTTTTGGCTTGCCCTTCGGTGTTGCACTGGTCTCCGCGATTAAAGATCCGGCCATGGCTCGCTTTTGGCTGGCGATGACCGAGGTGAGTAGCAGCATCGCTACCACCCTGGTGCAGCCGATTCTCTTAATTGCAACTTCGATCTTCTATTTCGACCTTCGGGTTCGCAAGGAGGCCTTCGATTTGCAACTCATGATGAATCCTGACGCTTCGCAGGTCCCCAGGGCGAGCAGCTTGCCATCCATCATTTCCTGATCGGATGAAGCCGCTCCTTTTTTGTCTGGCCCTGGCGATACTGGCGCCTCGCTACGCGAACTCCGCTCCTCCGGATCCGCAGGCTCTGGCCGCGCAACTGCGTCAGATACAGTCGGACTTAGATTCCAAGGGCGCCCCCGCAGTGCTAGCTGGTTTGCCATCCACATGGGACGTTGCTACACCCGGACGGCCGTACTCGATCTCGACCGAGCCACTCCGCTCGCTGCTGGTTTCGGGCGAAATTCGCGAAGCGAAGGCGTGGCTCGATCAAGTGGCGCAGCAGTTGGAATCTTTTGCGAAGGCGCCGTCCGAAGCGGTTCCCAATGCGCGCGGCACGCTGGACCGCATTCTCGCGCGCCCCGAGTTCGCTGGTGTACGGCCGCCGTCGGCCTGGGATTTATTCCGCGAACGCGTGGTGGCATGGATCGCATCTTTGATTCAAAAGCTCTTCGGATTTGCCGCTCAACATCCCACCGGCGGACAAGTCCTGTTCTGGGTGCTGGTGATCGCCGCCGTTGGATTGCTGGCTGCGTGGTTGATCCGGATCTGGACTCGACGAGATCCGATGCTCAGCTTGCCGCGAGTGAATCCGGCGGAACGTTCGCGGAGTTGGGAGGCCTGGGTTCGGGCTGCCCGTGAAGCCGCGAACCAGGGCAATTTGCGCGAAGCCATTCGCTGCACGTATTGGGCGGCGGTTGCGCGCCTTCAGGAAAACCACGTGCTGCCCGAGGATCTGACCCATACTCCGCGCGAATACTTGCGCCTGATTTCCGCGCCACAACCCTTTCTCCAGCCGCTGACTGCGCTGACTGCTGGTCTCGAACGCTTCTGGTATGGAGGGCAAGCCGCGGAATTGGACGATTTCCAGGCATCGCTCAAACAATTGGAGGCGCTGGGATGCAAGCTGGACTAACCGCGACCGACCGCAACTTGCTGTGGAGCGCTGGAGCGATCGCTGTGCTGCTGTTGGCCAGTACCGCGGTGTTCGCGCCTTCCTCCACTGGTCAGTCTTCACCAGTCCCGTCGACTTACTCTTCCGGCTCTGGCGGCGCTCGCGCGGCTTATCTACTCCTCTTGGATTTGCGCTACCCGATCCGCCGGTGGGAGGAGCCGCCCGCCGCCTTGACCAGGCCGGGGCGTGGCTCGCTGTTGATTCTCGCCGAGCCGACCGAACCGCCTTCCGGAAGGGACCGCGAATCGCTGATTCATTTTGTCGAAAGCGGCGGCCGGATTTTGTTTTGTGGCGACTCTGTCCGCTTCTTTTTCCCGGACGCCGAGCTTTCAGCTCCGGCCATGGACCCCGAATGGAAGGAGTTTTATTCCAGCCTTCCGAGTTATGTTTCGCGCGCCGCGGATAAAATCGTGATGCGGCCGGCGGCTTATTGGGGCGGCTTGAGTTCCTCACAACTTCAGCTTTATGGCGAGAACGGATCGCCTGCCAGATCGCCCGTGGTGGTTCGGTGGCGTATGGGCGCGGGAGAAATCCTGTGGTGGGCCGCGGCAACCCCTTTGACCAACGCGGGAATGACGCGAGCTGACAATCTCAGGTTGTTTCTCAACACCGTCTCGGCGTCCAATGCCGGCCAACCCGTTTCAATCTATTGGGACGAGTATTTTCATGGCCAGCGTGGGTCACTTTGGAGCTACGTGGAAAAGACTCCGATCGTGTGGGGTGGTCTGCAGCTGACTATCCTGGTGCTCGGCCTGCTGTTCACATTCAGCCGGCGAAGCGGCCCGATTGTCATGCCCGCCGTGGTCTCGAGACTCTCGCCCCTGGAGTTCGTGGAAACCATGGGAGGACTGTATCAGCGGGCGGGCGCGGCGGCGATTCCAGTTGCCGTTTCCTACCGCCGGCTCCGCTTGGAGCTAACGCGGCGATTGGGGTTGGCCAGCACCGTTGTAGATTCGGAGCTGGCCCAAATCGCCGGCGAGCGGCTCGGCCTGGACAACCAGCTCAGAGGCGTGTTGCAGGATGCCGCGCTGGCTTCAAACCTGGAGGAGCTCCCAGCTCGGCGGGCTCTGGGCATGGTTCAGCGACTGGAAAGTTACGTGCCGCGGCTCCACGCGCCGAAAAAATCCGAGGAGAAAAACTGACGTGGAACATCTTTCCGCGCTTGCCAAGCAAGTGCGCGCCGAACTGGGGAAAGTGATCGTTGGCCAAAGCGAGATTGTAGACCAACTATTGGTGGTGCTTACTTGCGGCGGCCACGCGGTAATCGAAGGCGTGCCTGGATTGGCCAAGACTCTCGCGGTTAAATCGCTCGCGCGCGTCTGCGGCCTGGGCTTCCAACGAGTGCAATGCACCGCTGACTTGATGCCCGCCGACATTACCGGGACTAACGTTTTCAACCTGAGCTCCGGCACTTTCAGTTTGCACCCAGGGCCGGTCTTTACGGATCTTTTGCTGGTGGACGAGATCAACCGAACCGCGCCGCGGACGCAGGCCGCGCTGCTGGAAGCAATGGAGGAGCGCCAGGTGACGATCGATGGCACGCGCCACCCACTCTCCGACGATTTCACTGTGCTGGCGACGCAAAACCCGGTTGAATTCGAAGGCACCTATCCATTGCCCGAGGCGCAGCTAGACCGATTCCTTCTGAAAATACGCATCACCTATCCCAGCGCGCAGGAGGAGGTGGAAATCGTCTCTCGATATGACAAGGGGTTCGATCCCCGGCGGCTGGATGAAATTGTTCTCAATCCCCTGGATCCGTCGCTGCTTCCCGCCGCGCGCAACGAGATAGAAAGTCTGAAAGTGGAACCCGCGTTATACGCGTATGTTGTGGCACTGGTGCGGCGCACGCGCGATTGGCCGGCTATCTCACTGGGCGCCAGCCCGCGCGCAGCCATTGGACTCTTCCATGTCGCGCGTGTTTTGGCCGGCATGGATGGCCGGGACTATCTGCTCCCCGATGACGTGAAGGCCGCGGCCCTCCCGGTCCTGCGGCATCGCATCATACTCAAACCGGAAGCTGACCTGGAGGGGCTGACGCCCGATCAGGTGATTCAACAAGTGCTGTCGGCGGTGGAGGTTCCCAAGTAATCGGATGGCGGTCGGCTCGCTAATACCACCCAGCATCGAAGCACGCTCGATGTCGCGACGGCGGTTGCCCTTCGCCTTTGGAACACGCTTCTTCGTTGCTCTGCTGCTCGGACTGATCTGGCTGGTACCTGCCTGGTGGTCGCCTCGTCTGATTGCCGCGATGTTCTTGTGGGACGCGCTGGTACTCGCCGCATGGTTATTCGACCTGCTTCACTTGCCGGCACCGTCGCAATTGGCGGCGCGCCGCATCTGGAACTCGGCGCTTTCTCTGGCGCGCGCCAACGCCGTCGAAATCGAACTCGAAAATTACAGCCGCACTCCGGTTTACGCATCCCTGGTCGACGAAACGCCGCTGGCTCTGCGCGACCAGTCACCGGCCATCGATATCGCGGTTCCGATTGGCGCTCCAGTCCGTCAGGCGTATCCGATCGTGCCGAGCACGCGTGGCGACGTTACTCTCGGCAGGCTCTTTCTGCGGTATCGAACGTCGCTCAGTCTCGCCGAACGGTGGGCGTCGGCCGATCTCGGCCAAACCGTCCGCGTCCTTCCGGACCTGGAACAAGCGCGACGCTACGCTCTGTATCTGATCCGCAGCCGGCAAGTTGAAATGGAGAAGCGGCGACGACGGCAGCGCGGGATGGGGCGCGAGTTCGAAGCTCTCCGCGAGTATCGCCAGGAAGACGACATGCGCGATATCTGTTGGCCGGCTACCGCTCGGCGTCACCAACTCATTACTCGCACGTATCGGATGGAACGCAGCCAGACGGTCTGGATCGTGCTCGACGCCGGGCGCCTGCTTCGCGCTCAGGTTCAGGATCCCAGCCGCGGCTTTCGCTCTTCAAAACTCGACTACGCGGTGGATGCCGCACTCTCGCTGGCCCAGGTGGCCTCTCAGTATGGCGACCGCGTCGGGCTGCTGGCCTATGGCCGCGCGATTCAACGATCGGTGGGCGTGGGCCGGGGCCCGCTGCACGTGCGTTGCATACTCGACTCGCTGGCCCAAGTTCGGGGCGAAACCGCGGAGGCAAATCACGCTCTGGCCGCCCGGGCGCTCCTTCGCACACAAAGCCGCCGTTCGCTGGTGGTCTGGATCACCGACTTCGCCGAAACTCCCACCACTCCAGAAGTGATCGAATACGCCGGGCAAATGTCGCGCCGTCACTTGGTGGTTTTCGCCGCCGTCAATCAGCCGGACCTTCTAGCGCTCGGACGATCCATTCCACAAACTGAAGAAGAAATGTTTCGCCACGCGGCAGCGCTGGAGATCATCCAACGCCGCGAGCTGCTGCTGCGCGGGCTGCGGGAGCGCGGTGTGCTGGCCATCGACTTGGGCCCTGGCATGCTCGCGGAGTCATTGATCAATCAATACTTGCAAATCAAAGATCGAAACCTGCTGTAGGTTTCGCCGGCTTGCCAGTCCCGAACAGGTACGCAAGCAACGAAGCAAACAGTACGGCTCCCAGGGAGAACTTCATGGCGATGGGAGCGTTGGTGGGCGAGAAGAACGCTTCGATAGTTCCGGCGATCAACAGCAGCGGCAAGGTCCCCAGCACCAAACGAGACGCTCGCCCGCCGGCTTGTCCCAAAGACTCACGGCGTGGCAGCAGTCCGGGAAATAGAAATCCCCTGGCGATCTCCAGACCCGCGCCTCCCGCGATGAAAATCGCGGGCAGTTCAAGAACCCCGTGCGGCACGACGAAGCTCCAAAGTGAGAGAGCCATCCCCGCGCGCCAAGTGGCGGCGCCAACCACTCCGAGAAGCAGTCCGTTGAGCAGTATCATCCAGATTGTGCCGACCGCTGTGATTCCAAGAGCGAATGTCGTGAATGCTACCGTCAGGTTGTTGGTGGTGATGGAGGAGGCGGCCACGGGCTTGATAGTGACGATGGACTGAGTCCACATTTCGTGCCGGTCGATATTCTCCATCATTTGCGGCCCAAGTAATCGATGGGCGAAACCCGGATCATGCAAGGTGACTGCCCAGCCCGCCAGCGCAGCCAGAATAAAAATGACGATCACCAGCAGCGTTTGAGGCATAGTTTCACGAAACACTCGTGGATAGGTGTGAATGTAGAAGTTCGCAATCCCCGCGGCCTTGGGCCGTTGCCCCATATAGATCAAATTATGGCTTCTCGCAAGAAGCTGGTTAAGGTAAGCTGCTAATTGCGGACTCGACACGTCTTCGAGAATTACGGATAAGTCGGAAGCGGTCTGGCGGTAGAGGAGGCCCAATTCCTGCAGTTCCTGATGATTCAGTTTCGTCAGGCCAGGCCCCGCGAGCCGTACCAAATTTTCCAGGCGTTCCCAATAACTTTTTCGTTTCTCGATCCAATGGATTGAAACCATGCTCCCTCACGAACCTAATTCTTTTCCGTCCCTCTCCGACAAGCATACTATCGAGACGCCGGAACAAATGCCGCTCGAGTTTACCGTGGCCGGCATCGGCAGCCGTTTCCTGGCGCTGGCGATCGACACGCTGCTTCAGTTCGGCATCGGGTTGGTTCTGTTGATTGTAGTAGCGGTCCTGGGTTTCACTGGAGCCTTGTTCGGATTTCGGGAGCACCGCGTGTGGCTTCTTGCTCTACTCGGCGCGGTCATCTTTTTGCTGATGTACGGCTACTTCGCTTGCTTTGAGATCCTTTGGAGCGGCCAGACGCCCGGGAAACGCATGATCGGAATCCGGGTCGTCAAGGATTCCGGACGCCCGCTGACGCCCTCGGAAACGATCGGCCGTAACCTCTTGCGTATCGTCGATCAGTTGCCGGCGTTTTATGCCGTCGGCGTGCTGGTGGCCCTGATTAACGCGCAGAACAAGCGGCTGGGCGACTTCATCGCGGGCTCGATGGTGGTGCGCGAAAGCTCGATGGCCGAGATCAAACCGATTTGGCAGACGGCGCAATCGGCTTCCGAGCATCCAGTTGGTGGGGCCCGGCTCTCCATCGCCGCGCTCTCGATGGAGGAGCTGGCATTGATCGATACTTTCCTGCAACGGCGCCATGATCTGGCTCTGGATGTGCGATCGCGTATGGCAGAACAGATTCTCGGCCAGCTCAAGCCCAAGCTGGCGGCGGGGTCACAGGCGGGGCTGTCCACGGAATCGCTTCTGGAAGCTTTGGCATACGAACGCCGCTCCACTGGTATTTATTCGTGAATCCTCAAACTTTGTTGATGTCGGCGGTCTCGAGCACCGGTTTCGGCCAGCCTTGCCTGGCGACCTTGAGCATGGCGCGGCCGACCTGCTCGGTGGTTGTCACATAGTTGGGGAAACGCCCGTTTAGCAGCGGCAGAAGAGGCGCGAGAAGCACGTAGAAGAGGTTGTAGAGTTTCGTCTTCGACTTGACGCCGTGGAGCGGCACGATCACTCCAGGGCGGAACATGTACGCGGCCCGGAACGGCAGGCGCAGCAGTTCGTTCTCGGTCTTGCCCTTGACGCGCGCCCAGCTGCTGCGGCCATGCTCCGAGCTGTCGGTGCCCATCCCAGAAACATAGATGAAGGTCATGTTTGGATTGAGGCGCGCCAGCACCCGCGCCGCCGCGAGGGTGAAACCATAAGTGACGCGCTGGTATTGTTCCTCGGTTATGCCGACCGAGGACACGCCCAGACAGAAGAAGCACGCGTCGAAGCCGGAGAGTTGGTCTTCGATGGCCGAGAAGTCAAGGAAATCGTTGTGCAGAAGTTCGCGGAGCTTGGGGTGCTGCTGGCCGGTGGTGCCGCGTCCGATGGAGACCACGCTTTCGACATCGGGATCGAGCAGGCACTCGCACAGAACGCCCTGACCGACCATCCCGGTTGCGCCAAAGAGAAGAAGCTTCATCTCTTCATTATTAGACCGGTTCGGTATTCGTTTCACTGCACCCACCGCAAGAAAGGTCAAGCAAGCGGCGTCGCGCCCGGGTTAGATTCGTATGGAAGGAAGATGACCACGTGCTGAAACAAGTCCAGCCGGTCTTGGCGTTCGCAGCCGCGCATCTGGATGAAGACGTCTCACTCGCGGCGCTGGCCGGCCAAGCTGGTCTGTCGCCGTTTCATTTGCATCGGTTGTTTTCCGCGGCCGCCCGGGAAACGCCCAAACAATTCACATTGCGGCTCCGGCTGGATCGCGCGGCAGCGATGCTCCTCACCACCCAGGATTCGGTGCTGGAAGTGGCGTTATCCTGCGGATTCCAGAGTCACGAAGCTTTCTGTAGGGCTTTTCGAAGGCGTTTCGGGATGACACCCAGCGCTCATCGTGAGCGTGGCTTCGCGGGCGGAGGGGATCGAGCACAGCCAGGAGAACACGCGGCGCTGGTTAGCAGTGTCGGGCCATGCTTGAGGCTCTTGCGCATTCCCCAGAACCGGAGATCAGAGGCAAACGAAATGGCGTATTCAATCATGAAGAAGGAAATCGCGCCGCAGCCGGTGTTCGTGGTGCGGCGGCGAGTGAAGCCGTCCGAGATCGCAACCGTACTAGGGGAGGTGCTCGGCCACGTCTTCCTGCACGCGCAACGCAACGGCATGGCGTTTGCGGGGCAACCACTGACGCGGTACATCGAATGGGGACCGGGGTTGTGGACCATCGAGGCCGGAATGCCCGTCACCGCGCATACCGGCGCAGGGTCCGAAGGCGATGTTCGAGCCGACACGCTGCCCGGCGGGTTCGTCGCAACCACGACGCACACCGGCCCCTACGACAAGCTCAGCGACGCCCATGCCGCGGTTCAACAATGGATCGAAGCCGAAGGACTCACGGCCGCGGGAGCGCCGTGGGAATGCTACGTCACCGATCCGGCGGATTATCCAGATCCCAAAGATTGGAAGACGGACATATTTTGGCCACTCGCCTAGTTTGACCGCACTGTGTTCGCGGGATAAACTAGCCTGCGAGCCCTGTTCTCAGTACGAAAGGTGGCATGACCATGTGGAGTGTGCGGTTTTCCTTGGTGGCCTTGGCGTCCGCGGCGGCATTCGCACAGCAGGGCTACAGTCCCGCCGACATCCAATCCGGCAAGCAGCTCTATGGCGTCAATTGCTCGAACTGCCATGGGCCGAACGGCGATTTCGTCTCCGGCGTTGATCTCGGCCACGGGAGTTTCCATCGGGCTTCCACCGACAATGAGCTGGTGGCCATCATGGTGCAAGGCATTATGGGAACGCCCATGCCGCCGGCCAACTTGAGCGACCAGCAGGCGTACCAGATCGTGGCGTACCTGCGATCGCTGGCCGCCGCCGAAACCCCGGGCGCGAACAAGGCGGATCTGGCGCACGGCAAGTCGCTCTTCGAGAGCAAAGGCTGCCTCAATTGTCATCGAGTGCGCGACCACGGCTCGCGCGTTGGGCCGGACCTCACCAGCATCGGCGCGCGACGGAAGGCGGCCGACATCCAACGCTCCATCGTCGATCCTAACGCCGAAGTTCTTCCGGAAAACCGTTATGTTCGGGTGGTGACTCGGGACGGCGCCACCATCACTGGCCGAATCCTTAACGAGGACACCTACTCGCTGCAACTCATCGACAGCAAGGAAAAGCTGGTCTCGCTTCAGAAGGCGGACCTGCGCCAGTTCGAGTTCCTGAAGAACTCGCCGATGCCTTCTTTTCGCGACAAGCTGAGCGGCGATGAACTATCGGATCTCGCCGGCTACCTGGTTTCCCTGAAAGGACTGTGAACCATTCATGATTCGCCCCACGTTTGCGCTGCTTCTCGCCGCCGCGTCGCTCTCGGCCCCAGCCTCAGCCCAAGTCTCCTTCGACCGCCTGCTGCACTCGGGCGAGACTCCACAGGACTGGCTCACCTACTCGGGAAGCTTCCTCAGCCAGCGCTACAGCGCGCTCGATCAAGTAACACCTGACAACGTCAAGAACCTGGAGCAGAAGTGGATTTTTCAGGCGCGCTCGATTGAAAAGTTCGAAGCCACTTCGCTGGTGGTGGATGGCGTGATGTACACGGTGCAGGCGCCCAACGACATCGTGGCTCTGGACGCCACCAACGGCCGCATCTTTTGGATCTACTCGTATAGCCCGGCTCCGCAAGCCCGCCTGTGCTGCGGACGCGTGAACCGGGGCCTCGCGATTCTGGGCGACACGCTGTTCATGGGAACCATCGACGCGCATATCGTAGCGGTGGACGCCAAGAACGGGCATCTGCTGTGGAATACGAAAGTGGCCGACCCTGAGGCAGGTTATGCGATCACACATGCGCCGCTGGTGGTGAAGGACAAGGTGATCGTTGGGACGGCCGGCGGCGAATACGGCATCCGCGGATTCCTGGCAGCCTACGATGTACACACCGGCAAGGAAGCATGGCGCTTCAATAATATTCCCGGGCCGGGCGAGAAGGGTCATGAAACCTGGGCGGGCGATTCCTGGAAGCACGGCGGCGCTTCCGTGTGGATGACTGGCTCGTATGATCCGGACTTGAATCTCACGTACTGGGGCATCGGAAATCCTGGGCCGGACTGGAACGCCGACCTGCGCATGGGAGATAACCTTTATACCGATTGCGCGGTTGCGCTGGACGCCGATACCGGCAAACTGAAATGGTATTTCCAATTCACGCCGCATGACGATTTCGACTACGACTCCGTGCAGGTCCCGGTGCTGGCCGATCTGGAATGGAAAGGCGCACGGCGCAGAGTGCTGTTGTGGGCCAACCGGAACGGTTTTTTCTACGTGCTCGATCGCGCGACCGGCGAATTCCTGCTGGGCAAACCCTTCGCGAAGGTCACGTGGGCGAAAGGTTTGGACGAGAAGGGGCGGCCGATGCGCGCCGTCGGCATGGTGCCCACCGCGGACGGCAAGCTCATCTATCCGGGCAATCAGGGCGGGACGAATTGGTATTCGCCATCGTATAGCCCGCACACCAGGCTGTTCTACATTCCCACCTGGGACAACTATTATTCGGTGTACAAGAAGGAGAACGTCGAGTTCGCCGAAGGGCGGCTGTTCACCGGGCCGCTTCCGGCGTCGCCGGTGCCGTTGATCCGGCCGCCGCAGGTTGTGAGTCGCGGTGAAGAAGACGGCTACGGAGCGATTCGCGCGATCGATCCCGAGACCGGAGATCGCAAGTGGGAATACAAAATGACCGACGTCACCGACAGCGGCATCCTGACCACCGCCACCGATCTGTTATTTGCAGGCGGCCGCGAAGGCTACTTCATGGCGCTGGATGCTCGCACCGGCGCGCTGTTATGGAAGGCCGCGGTGGGCGGCCAGGTTTCGGCGGGACCGATGAGTTACTCGGTGGGCGGCAAGCAATATGTCGCCATCGCGGCGGGAAATTCGCTATTCGTTTATGGTCTAAGGCAGTAAGTTATGATCGCGGCAGTGGTTTTCCTGGCGCTTGCTCCGCACGTGGTAGCTGCGCCGGATCTTTCGGGCGTGTGGGAGCCGGAAGGATTGCAGTCGATGCATGCTGCCGCCGGCCCGCTGTTGTTGCATCCCGAAGCCGCCAAGGGCCAAGACCCGGACGCGAACTGCACGCTATCCGGCATACCCAGGCTCGACTTGGGACCCAAGCCGTTCAAGATCCTACAGTCGCCGGATGAAGTCGTGATTTTGTACCAGGCCTTCACGACGTTTCGTCAAGTGTTCACCGACGGCCGGCCGCTGCCCTCGGATCCGCAGCCGTCGTGGCTCGGGTACTCGGTGGGCAAGTGGGATGGAGACACGCTGGTGGTGGATACCGTCGGCTTCAACGATACGACGTGGCTCGACAACGCCGGCACGCCGCACAGCGAGTCGCTGCATGTTACGGAGCGTTTTCATCGCCGCGACACGGGGCATCTGGATATTCAAATCACGGTTGACGATCCAAAGACCTTCCGGCATCCGTTCACCGTCACCCAGCATGCGCGTCTGGCGCCCGCCATCGAACTGACGGAGTTCATCTGCCTGGAGAACCGCAAATGAAAAGCTTTTTCGTCGCATGCGCATTTCTGTTTTTCGTTACGATCGCGCACGGCCAATGGCTCAACTACCCAACTAAAAACGCGCCCCGAACCAAGGACGGCAAGCCGGACATGTCGGCGCCAACGCCACGAACCAAGGACGGCGAGCCGGACATCACCGGCATCTGGTTGGCGAACGGCCTGAAGTACCTGATCAGCATCGCCGCTGACCTGAAACCGGACGAGGTGCCCTTCCAACCGTGGGCCGCCGTGCTTTACAAGGAGCGCCGGGAGAACCTGGGCCGGGACGATCCCAACAATCTATGCCTGCCCTCCGGCACGCCGGAGAAAGAGGCCGTAACGTCGCCATTCAAGATCATGCAATTTCCGGACGAGATGCTAATCCTGTACGAGTCGCGCACCATCTATCGCCAGATCTTCACGGACGGGCGGCCGCTTCCGAAAGATCCCACGCCAACGTGGCAAGGCTATTCGATCGGCCGATGGGAGGGAGACGACTTCGTGGTGGAGACCATTGGGATTACATCCAAAGTCTGGATGGACACCAACGGCCATCCCATTACCGAAGCCGCGCACGTCACCGAGCGCTTCCGCCGCCACGACTACGGCCACATGGACATTCAGATCAC
>Ga0182015_10001067_pt1 | contig 37604 bp, 34 predicted proteins | sample 712P3MmetaG_FD_120478 | JGI IMG/M metagenome (GOLD analysis project Ga0182015, IMG submission 120478) | Permafrost microbial communities from Stordalen Mire, Sweden - 712P3M metaG | ecosystem: Environmental > Terrestrial > Soil > Wetlands > Permafrost | place: Sweden: Stordalen | collected...
AACAACTACCGCACGACGCAAGAGCTCGCGACCTGGGCGTTGGGTCGCGACGCGCGCTTCGTGTATGCCTCCTCGGCGGCAACGTACGGCTCGCGCGAGACGGATCTGCGCGAGGATCTCGACCCGTATAGCCTCGCGCCGCTCAACATGTACGGCTATTCCAAGCAGCTCTTCGATCTGTGGGCGCGCCGTGAGGGCATCCTCGACCGCATCGTCGGGCTAAAGTTCTTCAACGTCTACGGCCCCAACGAAGATCACAAGGGCGACATGCGCAGCATCGTTGCGAAGGCCTACGAGCAGATCGCGGCCGACGGCACGGTGAAACTCTTCGAGAGTTACCGGCCCGGCATTCGCGACGGCGAGCAGACGCGCGACTTTCTCTACGTCAAGGATGCGGTCGCAATCGCGCTGCACCTCGGCCGCGCGCCGCACGCGAGCGGACTCTACAACGTGGGTTCCGGTGTTGCGCGAACGTGGAACGATCTCGTCGCGGCGATCTTCACCGCGCTCGAACGGCCGAAGAACATCACCTACATCCCGATGCCCGATGCGCTGCGCGGCAAGTACCAGTACCGCACCGAAGCGACGATCGACCGGCTGCGCGGCAGCGGCTACACCGCCCCGTTCACCACGCTCGAAGAGGGCGTGTGGGAATATATCTGCCGCTATCTCGTGCCGGGTGTGACCCTCGGAACCGAATTGCCCTCGCCGACCGGCGCGGGATCGGCGCGTTCGACGCCCGCGACGAGGTAGAGCGGGCGGCCTTTGATCTCTTCGTAGATCCGGCCGACGTACTCTCCGAGAATCCCGATGCCGATCAACTGCACGCCGCCTAAGAACAGAATCGCAAAGATCGTCGACGTGTAGCCCGGTAAATTGTACCCGGTGAAGACGCGCAGCCCGATCTCGACGATCCCAACGATGAATGCGATCCCCGAGACGACGAAGCCGAAGTATGACGCGAAGCGCAGCGGAACGTCGCTGAACGACGTGATGCCGTCGATCGCAAAGCGCAACATCTTCGAGACCGGATACTTGCTGGTGCCCGAAAAGCGTGAATCGCGATCGTACTCGAGCGCCGTCTGCGGAAAACCGACCCACGACACGAGCCCGCGAATGAAGCGATGCCGTTCGCGGATTGACTTGAGTGCATCGATAACGCGGCGCGACATCAGCCGGAAATCGCCGGCATCGACCGGGATCGAGACTTTGGTCAAGCGCTGCGAGGTGCGGTAGAAGAGCCGCGCCGTCCAAATCTTGAACCGGCTCTCACCTTTGCGGCTGCGCCGCACGGCATACACGACGTCGAACCCGGCATGCCAGCGCTCGACCATCGCCGGAATCAGTTCCGGCGGATCTTGCAGATCCGCATCGATCAATACGACCGCGTCGCCGCGCGCAATGTCGAGCCCCGCCGTCGAGGCGAGTTGATGTCCGAAATTTCGCGACAGCCGCACCACAACGAGCCGCGGATCGGCTGCCGCATGCGCCCGCAACAACTCGACCGTGCGGTCCGTACTCCCGTCGTCGACGAGCACGATCTCATAGGCATCGATGCCCGGCGACCCATCCGCCGCCGCGCGCACCCGCCGCACGAGTTCGGCAACATTGCCTTCCTCGTTAAAAAGCGGAGCAACGACACTCAAGGTCGACATGCGACCTCCTTCTAGGTGTCGTCGCTCCAGGCTTCTACGGTGATGTTGAGGACGGCGCCGGCTTGGCCCGTGGCGATGTGCGGGGGCGGGAGACGGCCTTTGGCATCGCGCTCGATTGTCGAGAAGGTGCCGCGGGTGACGCGGAAGGCGAGCCGTGCGCCCTCTTGCAGCGGGAGTTGCAGGCGGTAGCGGCGCGCGTCGAGTTGATCCATCCGGATTTCGGCGGGACTGTAACTGCTGCGTTCCGTCGCGAGGAAGATGTCGCTGCCGGCCGGCGTCGCGGGCGGGATCGTCACGACGATCGTAATCGTGACTTCTTGTGCTTCCGGCGCCGCTAACGACGTTGGAACGATGGAGAACGCCGCCGGCGGCAATTCGCTTGCCGGATGCGCTGCCGGGTCGGGCTTCTGCGGGATGACGCGCGTCTCGTCGTCGAGCGTGACCGCGATCGCGCGGCCCGGAACCACGCCGCTGCACGAACCCTGCGGTGAGATGCGTAAGACGCCGCCGCCGGAGATCGCGATTCCGTTCGCGGTGCATGCGAGCGGGACGACCCGGTAGCTGAGGGCGGCGGCGATTATTACTGCTGCAATCATTGGAACACCGACAAGCTCCAGCCGGGTACCCAGCGCGAACCGTCCCACCCGAAATCGTACGAGCGGCCGAAGCTGATGCCGATGTTGGAGAACGGCCGCACGCGCAAGGTGGCGTTGACTTCGTTCGGCGGGCGCCCGACGTAGAAGTTATACTGCGGGAAGTCGTCGGCCCGGCGATACGACAGCCGAACCGAGGTATACGGACCCTGCACGTACTGCAGGTCGAGGTTCGCGAGGCGCGCGGTGGTATAACCCGCATACGAGTACGGCGTTGCTGCGGGCGGATAGAACAAGAATTGGTTGTTCGGAAAGACGTCGGCCGTCCAACGCGCGTCGTAGCCGAAGAAGAGCGTCATCGTGCGGCTCAGGCGGCGCGAGCCGGTCAGGTCGGTTTCCAGCGTGTTGTAATACTGCGGATAGGAGTAGTCGGTGCGCGTTCCGTCGACGGTTGCCGAGAGCGTGGTGCGCAGCGGTCCGTGCACGAGCGGCGAGGCGACGAACACTTCGAGCCCCTTCTGCCACACGGTCTGCACGAGCGCCGGGCTCGGCGCGAGCGGCAGCACGCCGCCGTCTTGCGCGGTGAAGCCGAAGTTCACGCTCGTGTGCCAGGTGATGCCGGAAAACAACTCGCGATCGCGCGTGCGCAGCGAGACGAGCGCGCTCGAGTAGCCGCCGTTGGTGATGCCGTAGTTCAAGCGGCTCACGAGCGTGCCGACCGCTTGCGTGAAGCCGAGCGTGGCCTCGTGGTAGCCGTCGTCGGTCGACGCGCCCAGCGCCACGGTTCCATTTTCGCCGATTTGCCGGTAGCCGTTGAGCGAATCGTCGATCGCCGCGTGGACGGGCACGTCGAACGCGCCGGCGATGTAGCCGTCGTTGCTGCCGATGAGGTTCTGTTGGATGCCGAGCGACGGTCCGACGCCGTTGAGGTAGCGCAGGTGCAGCGCCGTCAGCGCGGTCGGCGAGGAATAGAGGCCGTAGGGCTGATCGAACGCCGCCGGGGCCAGTGCCGTCGCGGCGTATCCGTTGCCGGCGGCAAACGTGTAGAGATACATCGGCACCGGCGGCGCACCGGCAGATGTCGGGAACGCGGCCGGCCGGAAACGCACGCTCGTGCGCGAGGTGATCTCCGCGCGGCGCGCCCGGATATACGCGCGTCCATCGGCCAGTTCCGGAAACACGAACGCGTTTCCGTCATCCGGCGCCGGTTGCAGTTGCGTGAGCGTCGCATCGGCGAGCGCGATGCCCGTGGCGCTGCGCAGCACGTCGATCTTCCGGCCGGGCAGATCGAACGCCAGTGCATCGGCGTAAAGCGTCGTCGCACCACGCGTGATCTGCGCATTGCCGGCAACGACGGCCCGGTCGGCGCGCAGATCGAAATACGCCGCGGCACCCGAGACGACGACGCCGCCGGCGAGATGCACCGTCACACCGTTACGGACAACGATGCTGAGCGAATCGTTGTAGAAGAGCACGGACCCGCCCGAGATCTCTGCGGCCGGCTTCGCGACGCCCGCGAGCGGCCAGAGCGTGAAGAGCGCAAGTACGGCGACGAGCGCTCGCGCGCGCATTAGCGCCCGGGCGGGGGCGTCGCGGGGATCTTGACCTGCGGAACGGCGATGCCGCCGGGGCCGCCGCCGAACGGACTGGGATTGTACGGCGTCGGGAGCGATTCCGGTCCCGTGCCGAGCGACTGCCCGCGTTCGTCGGACCAGTGATACACGGTCACGCGCGCCGCGAGCGCGTCGACTTCGCGAACGAAGAACTGATGCGGCGGCGGATCGAGGTTGTCCTCACCGCGCTCGACCGAATTCCAGGTTCCGCGCGTCACGCGATACGCAAACTTCGTACCCGAGGCAAAATACCGCAGCGCCCGATACTTGTAGGCATCGACGCGGTCGAGCTTGATCGCGGTCGGATTCCAGTCGCTCGAATCGGTCGAAATGTAGACCGAGTCGGTGAACGCCGTCGTCGGCGGGACCGTCACTTCGAACACCACGGCAACCTGCTTGCCGGTGAGGTTCTGGCCGGCGATCTCCGGCGCCGGCGCGGGCGTCGAACCGACCACGACGAACGCGGTCGCCGGACCGAGGCCGACCGAGGTCTGCAAGCGCCGCGCGGTGATCGCGAGTTCGATGATCTTCTTCGTCGCCGGATCGAAGGTCGCGCGCGCGAACATCTTCGCCTGCGGCGCGATGGTCGTCGGCTGCCCCGTGAGGGCATCGATGATGCGCGGCGCCAAGACCGCCGGGAACGCATCGCCCGAGGTGAAGTACACGAAGTTGTTGCGGTAGTCGAGCAACTGCCCCGTGTAGGTGACGAGATTCGACGGCGGGCCGGAAGCAGCGGCCGCTGGTGATACAGCCGCGGTAGCCGGAGTGGTTGCCGTAGCGCTCGCCGCCGCCGTTGGCGGTGCCGGCGGCGACGGCGGAGGCGTCATCGCACCCGCCGGAACCGGCGTCGGCGCGGTGATGGCGCTCGTCGGTGAAGTCGCCGTCTCCGCGCTCGCGGCGGAAGCGGCGATCGCTACGACGAGCAGCAGGGCGCCGAGTGGTTTGATCATGGCGAGAACTGGATTCCATACTGCGGGGACCACAGTTCGTTGGCGAAGTTGAAGAAGTACCCTCGCGATACATCAACCAAGATGTGCTGGCTGATGCGGACGCGCACGTCGGCGGTGAACTGATAGGGGGCTTGTCCGCCGAGCCCGGGAACGGGCGCCGGCGTTACTTGGAAATGTTGCATCGTCAAGTTGATCGCGAAGTACGGCGTGGGCGTGTACACCATCGACCCCGCTAAGCTGCGCGACGTTGCGAAACCGTCGAAAGCGGCGAGTCCGGTGAACGTTCCGAACCCCGGAATGGTCTGCGTATCGACCGCCGACGGATATGCGAGGGGCTGGGCCGCTCCGTAGAAGTCGCCGATGTTCAGCACGTCGTAGGTCAACAGAAACGCCGGCTGCTTGGTCGAGGCCGGTGTGCGCGCAAGCGTGGTGGAGACGTCGGTTGTGACCGTGTGATGCGGCAGTGAGTACCACGTCTCGAGCTTGTCGGCCTTGGCCGAGATCGTGAGCTGCTTCGCGAGCCTGATCGATGAGGTGTAGGCCGTAAAACCCAGATAGGTATTGAAGATCGAGTTATAGGGCACGCCGCCGAAGTCCGGCGGGGTGTTCCCCGCGTCGGGTCCAAGAACGGCCAGGCCATACGAGTTGTAGTTGTAGCCGTAGCCGGCGCGATACTGGAACTTCACCGGCACGCCGAGGTAGCGAAAGACGCGAAACTCGTCCTCGAAGCTTTGCAGCGTGAGCGTCATGTCGAACGGATGACCGGCTTGCAGCAGGTCGTTGTATGGGTTGAAGGCGTCCGCCGCGCCGCCGAGCAGGTCGTTGTTGTACTGGTCGGCGTTCAGGCCGACGGCGTAGCGCCCGACTTTCGTGTTGACCGCAAAATTCGTATAACTGCTTGCCGTCACGGGTTCGTTGAGCCCCTGCGAGAGCGCCGAGAGCTGGTAGAACAGCCGCGCTTCGACGTCCGGCGAGAGGCGTTTGTAGAGGATCGCGTTGTACTGGCGCTGGTTTTGCGTGAGTGGATCGACCGAGAACACCGCGTAGTCTTGGTTGTGCACGAAGTGCTGATCGAACGCGGTATAGAATCCGCGGTACTGATCGTAGCGAATGTGCACTGCGGAGATCGCGTCGGCCGCGCCGTGGAAGGGGATGCCGATATCGAATACCGCGCCGGCGAATCCGTTCTGATAGAAGTTCGGGTTCGCGGAGTAGTTGACGACGTAGCCCGGCGTCGGCAGGTAGGCACCGAGCACTTCGATGCGCGAGCCGACCGGAAACTCGACGTTGTTCTTGAGAAAGACCGTCGCTCCGTCGGCAATGATGTACGGCTTGTCGCCGGTCAAATCGGGGAAGAAGAACGCATCGCCGGGTTGTTGGCGCCCCTTATGCGGGTCGGTGAAATCGAGTCCGTAGTACGTCCAGCGGTCGGGCGTATCGCCCTCAGTGAGAAAATAGTTGCGCTCGAGATCCGGATAGCCGGCGAAGGCGGCGCCCACTTCGTGAATGTGCGGTCCGTCGATGTGGACGTTGCCGGCGATGAGGAAGCGATTGAGCTTCAGATCCATCGAAAACGTATCGCCGCGCACAACCGTGCCGTCGCTGAACCGCGCGTTGACTTTGCCGTCGGCGGTGAGGATGTAGCGGTTGCTATAAAAGTCGACGACGTTAGCGTGCAGCTCGATGCTGCGCGTCGTTTCGGCAGCGGCGATGTTGGGGGCGAGGAGCGCCGCGCTCGTAACGATGAGGAACAAAAGAAAAAATCGCATTAAGACTATCCTGCGCGTTCACGCACAGGGGAGGGACGCTCCTGCGAGGGCAGAACCGTTTTTTCTCATGCCGCGGGTGCTCGCTTTCGTATTGGACTCTGCCGGCGTCGGCGCGCTCCCGGATGCTGCAAGCTTCGGTGACGCGCCGAAGGCCAATACGATCGGCAATGTCGCCGAACGCGTGGGCGGATTGCACATGCCGAATTTCGAGCGGCTCGGGTTGGGTCGCACGACGACGATACGTGGGGTTGCTGCAGTCGATCGCCCGGCCGGCGCCGTGGGGCGTCTGCGTGAGAAGTCACGGGGCAAAGACACCATCACAGGACATTGGGAGATGGCTGGGATTGTGACGGAAGTCCCGTTTCCAACGTATCCCGACGGCTTCCCGGCCGAAGTCATCGACGCGTTCACCGCGATCACCGGCAAGCCGCCGTTGGGCAACATCGCGGCGTCCGGCACGGAGATCATCGACGAGCTGGGCGAGGAGCATCAGCGGACCGGGCGGCCGATCCTCTACACGTCGGCCGACTCCGTGTTTCAGGTTGCCTGCCACGAGGATACGGTGCCGTTGGCGACCCTCTACGACTGGTGCGAGAAGGCGCGGGCGATGCTCGTGCCGCCGCATGAGGTCAACCGGGTGATCGCCCGGCCATTTACCGGGGCGCCCGGCGGGTATAGCCGGACCGCGAACCGGCGCGATTATGCCGTTTCACCGCCGCCGTCGATCCTCGACCGCATTGCTGCGGACGGCGTTCCCATTCACGCGGTCGGGAAGATTTGCGATATCTACTGCGGGCACGGGATCGTCGACTCGATCCGGGTCGCCGACAACACCGAGGGCGTCCAGCAGGCTTTGCAGATCGCGGACGGGCTCGACCATGGGCTGGTTTTTGTGAACCTCAACGATTTCGATTCGAAGTACGGCCATCGGCGCAACGTCCGGGGCTACGCCGATGCCCTCGAGCGCCTCGACGGCATGATCCCGGCGATCTTAGAGCGCATACGGCCGGGGGATGGCCTCATCTTTACCGCCGATCACGGGTGCGACCCGACGGCGCCCGGCACCGATCACACCCGCGAATACGTGCCCTTCCTGGAATACGGGACGGCGGCCGGCGCGGATATCGGCGTCGTCGACGGCATGAGCCGGGTCGGCGAACGGATGGCGGCGATTTTGGCCGCGGTCCGCACGTGAGCGCCCTCGAGACCATCCGTCCGGGGGGCGCCGCAGTGCTCGAGGCCGCTCGGGCGCGCCGGATTCCGGGCTGGTACGTCCCGGCCAAGCGCGCCGTGGACATCACCGTGGCGGGTCTCGGGCTGATCGTCACCCTGCCGATCACGCTGGCCGCAATGGCCGGGATCGTGCTCGTCACCGGCGAGGGTCCACTTTACCGCCACGAGCGCGTGGGGCTCAACGGCCGGCCGTTCAAGATGTACAAGCTGCGCAGCATGGTCACCAATGCCCACGAGCGGCGCCACGAAGTCCGCCACCTCAACGAGGCCGACGGACCCGTGTTCAAGCTCCGGCGCGACCCGCGGCTGCACGCCATCGGGGCCTTCCTGCGCCGCACCAGCATCGACGAACTGCCGAACTTCGTGAACGTGCTGCTGGGCGACATGGCGATCGTCGGCCCCCGGCCCCCGCTCCCCGAAGAAGTCGCCCACTATGACGACCGGGCGCTGCGGCGGCTCACGGTCAAGCCCGGCGTCACCTGTCTGTGGCAGGTCTCGGGCCGCTGCGAGCTCTCGTTCGAGCAGTGGATGGCGCTCGACAACGCGTACATCGACTCGTGGACCCCGCTCGGCGATTTCGGGATCATCGCCCAAACCATACCGGCCGTCATCCGCGGCGTGGGTGCCCATTAGCATTCCCCGCGGCTAGCGAGGCACGATGCAGCCCCGGCTGACGGTCGTCGGCCCACGGCACGCCACGCACCGGGTCGCGCGCTCGACCATGATCGTCATGGCCGCGACGCTGGCGTCGATGGTCCTCGGCTTCGGCCGCGAGGTCCTCAACGCGCGCTACTTCGGCGCCTCGGGCGACATGGACGCGTTTTTGGCCGCGACCGTCGTGCCGACGATTCTCTTCGGCGTCTTCAACGGTGCGCTGGTAAGCGCGCTCGTGCCGATTTTCTCGGAGTACTTCGTCACCGATCGCGAAGAGGACGCGTGGCAACTCGCCAGCACGCTGATCATCTGTATCGCGGTCGTGCTGGCTCTCGCGGCGGCACTGGGTGCGTGGCTGGCTCCGGTGTACGTGCCGTGGATCGCGCGCTTCCACGGTCACCGCTTGGGTGAAGCGATTGCGATGACGCGCTGGCTGATGCCGTGCATCATCGCGACCAGCCTCAGCGGCATCCTCGCGGCGATCCTCAACGCCTATCATCGCTTCGCGGCGACCGCTCTGCAAGGCGTCTTTGCGAACGTGGTGACGATTGGGCTCGTCGTCTTCGGATTTCATCGCATGGGCATCGGCGCGCTCGTGCTCGGTACGCTCGCCGGCGCGTTTGCCCAACTCGTCGTGCAAGTGCCGGCGTTCTTCGCGCTGCGTCGCTTCCGCATCGTCATCGACTGGGGCCACCCGGGCTTGCGGCGCTTGCTGCTGGTGCTCGGCCCGATCGCGATCGGCTCCGCTGCGGGACAAGTCGCGCTGTTCTTCGACCGTTTTTTTGCCTCGGGTTTGAACGTCGGCTCGATCGCCGGGATGAACTATGCGGTCAAGCTCGTCGGCTTTCCGCAGCAGATTTTCGTCGCAGCGATCGCGACCGTGATCTTTCCCGTGTTCGCCGGTCAGTTCGCGAGCAAGAACCGTCCGGCCATGCGCCGCAGCATCGCGACCGGATTGAAGATCGTGCTGTTCCTCACGGTTCCGTCGGCGTTCGGCTTGTGCATGCTGGCCGGTCCGATCGTGCAGACGCTGTTCGAACGCGGCGCGTTCACGCCGGAAGCGACCGTGCTGTGCGCATCGCTGTTGCCGTACGCGGCGGTGGGCTTAGTGGCGCTCGCAGGCAATGTAATACTCACGCGCTATCTCTTCGCGTGCAATGCGGTGCGGGCAACTATCGCCATTTCGGTTGCCACGGTCATCGTGAACGTGCTGCTCTCGATCCTGTGGTTGCCGAGTCTGGGCGCGCGCGGCTTACTGCTCGCGAACGCGGTGAGCCAGACGCTGCAGACGGTGGCGTTGGGTGTGGTCGTATGGCGCTTGCTCGGCGGCTTCAATCTGCGCGGGATCTTGATTTCCTTCTTCAAGGTGCTGGGCTGCAGTGCGGCGATGGGCGTCGCGCTTGCGGTCGTGCAGATTTACCGCGCGGTCCCGGATCCGACGTTCATCGCGCGCGCGACGAACTTGGTCGAGCATCTGCTCTTCGGTGGGTTTTTGTTCCTGGCGTTGGCGCGGATCGTCGATAGCGAAGAACTCGACCTTGCGATCGATATCTTGTTCCGCCGGAAAGCGCGCGAGCTGGTCCCGCTACCGTGATCGCGGTATCAGAAATAGTGATAGGTGACGGGAAACGTGCGCTTGGCCTCGACGCCGTCGACCGAGCGTGCGATCACTTCCAAGTCCCAATGACCGAGTGCGGCCGGCGGCAGCATCGGCACGCGATAACTCAGTACAAATTTTCCGGGCGCCGTTTGCACGAAGATGACGTTCCAATATTTCACGCGCGCTTCGACGTGGTTGATGTTGGGCGAGGTCGCGACGGTCGCCTGAAGGTTCGTCCCGGGATGCAGTTGCGCGGAACTCGTGAACCGCACGTCATGAATCTCGGGGAAGCCGTGCTCGGGCGGCTGGCCCGCCGCGACGGCGGCCTTGGTCGCATCGCTTGCCTGCGGGCTAACCACATACGACTCGGCGCCGGCGATGCCGGTCAGCAGTGCGGCGAGCAGAACGATCAGCGGAAGACGCAACACGGTTCCAATCTTCGTCTTACTCCCTCATGATCCGCTGGCAACCCGGGTACGTGTACCCGCCGGTGTGGGAGCCGCCACACTACGCGCTCGGTCCGCTGCATGCGCTCTTCTTCGTGGCGCTTGCGTTGGCCGTCGGGCTACTGGCGTACCGGCGCCCGGCGCTCGGCGTCGGCGCACTGATCCTGTGCGCACCCTTCGCTGACGCTCGCTATATTTTCGGCACGTCGATTACGGTGTCGAAAGCAGCGCTGATCGGGTTCGTCATCGCGCTGATCGTGCATCGCACGTCGCTGCGCGTACTCGGTGAGAAGCCGGTGCGCGGACTACTGCTCGCCTTTGCAGCGATCCTCGCGGCCATCGTGCTCTCGGCGCTGCACGCTGCGCACGAGGACGCGGTGGCGCGTGAATTCTTGAAGTGGATCGAATACGCCGTCGTGTTCGCCACGGTCGTCGTTGGCTTCGCCTACGATCCGGACGACCGCCCGGTGTGGACGGCGTTGATCGTGGTCGGGTTCGTCGAGGTCGCGGCCGCGGTTCACGAATTGCTCTTCGGCGCGGCGTCGGGCGTCATTATCGCCGGTCACAACCTCCCGCGCGTCGCCGGCACGCTCGAAGGCCCAAACCAGTTTGCCGGTTGGTTGAATCTTCTGTTGCCGGTACTCTTCGCGCGGATGCTGACCGACCGCAATCCGTGGCTGGTCGCGTCGGTGGTATTGTGCGCGATCACCGAGGCGGCGACGCTGTCGCGCTCGGGGATCGTGGCGGCGGTCGTCGGGGCGGTGGTCGTGCTGGTCGTGACGCGCCCCTCGCGCCGCGTCGGGTTCACTTTCGCTGTGGGGGCCGTCGTCGTGGCGGGGATCCTCGTCACCCTCGGACTCTCGATCGGTGTGGAAGCGCGATTCTTCAGCCTGGCGGAGGTCCCGCAGCCCGACCACCTGGGAACGCGCGCGATCCTGTGGGCGGCGGCGCTGGATTTGTGGCGTTCGTCGCCGCTGGTGGGCATCGGTGCCGGAAACTTCGAATTTGACCTGGGTATGGTCGGTCACCCGGAGATCCGGACGCACGCCAATAGCCTCTATTTGCAGGCCCTCAGCGAGATGGGCCTGGTCGGCCTTGCCGCGACCTTATTCCTGATCTGGACCGTCATTGCGACCTTCGCCCGGTCGTTTTCGCGCCGGCCGCTCTTGATCGGCGTCTTCGCCGCCAACATCGCGCTTGCGCTGCACCAAGTCTTCGACTACATGTGGTTTTTCCCGAAGGTCGGCATCTTCTGGGCGATTCTGCTGGCGATCGGCGTGGTCGAAGTCCTCGCCGCGCGCGACGACGTCGGGCCCGTGCCGGAGGCGACATGATCCGGTCGCGCAATCCACGCATCGACGTGGACGAACTCGAGCGGCGCATCGATGCCGAACTCGCGCGCGATCCCGACGCGCCCGGTGGTGACGAACGTCTCGCGCGGTTGGCGGCGACCGTGCATGCGCGCGCGATTGAATCGCAGTTGAACTTTGCCGAACAGCGCTCGACCCCGCGTGCAACCTGGCCGGTCGATTTGCGCGTGCCGCTTATCTCATCGTCCGAGCGGCTGAAGAAGGCCGTGTTGTCGGTCATGTCGCTCGCGTTTCGCGATCAGTATGAGGCCAACAACGCCTTGATCCGCTCGCAGCGCGAAATGCTCGCGCTCGTCCAGACGCTGCTCGAACGCATCGACACGCTCGAAGCACGCCTGGAAACCGAACGCGCCACGACGCGCGCGCAACGCATCGCGCGGCGCGAGTCCGAAGACGCATAGCGTGCGTTTGGCAATCGTGACGCCGTGGTATGGCCGCGAGTTGATCGGCGGCGCCGAACGGCTGGCGTGGGAACTTGCTCACGCGCTGGTGCGTGCGGGCGCAGAAGTGGACGTCCTCGCGACCTGTTGCCGCTCGTTTCTCGACGGTTGGGCCGCGAACTACCACCGCAGCGGCGTCTCCGGTGACGGCAGCGGCGTGGTGCTGCGCCGGTTTCCGGTCGACACGCGCGACCGCGTCGCGTTCAACCGCGCCAACACCGTGCTCACTACGCTGCCGCGCATCGGTCTGCATGGCGACCGCAACGTGCTCGACGCGGTGCAAACGCGGGCTTTCGTCGGGGAGAACATCAATAGCCGCGCGCTCTTGGCGCACCTGCGCGAAGCGGGTTCGAGCTACGACGCGGTGATCTTCGTGCCGTACTTATATGGTCCAACGCTTTTGGGCGTGCCGCTGGTCGCCGAGCGGGCGTTCTTGATCCCGTGCGTGCACGATGAAGCCTATGCCTATATCGAGCCGGTGCGCGCCACGGTTGACGCCGTGCGCGGCGTGCTGTTCAACAGCGTCGGCGAAGAAGAGACCGCAACCGCGATCTACGGTCCCGGCCTGCTCGCGAAGAGCCGAGTGATCGGACATGCCGTAGAGCCCGTGCCGCCGCCGCCCGCGCCGGTAGCGATCGGATCGTTCGCGCCGCACCGCTCCCGCTACGTGCTCTACCTCGGGCGCCAGGATGCCTCGAAGAACATCGATTTTCTCATCGAGGCGTTTCGCACGTTCCGCGAACGGCGCATCTCGACATCGCTGCAGCTCGTCTTGGTGGGGCCGCGTAGCGCCATGCGCACCGGCGACGGCATCCTCGACCTCGGCGCCGTTAGCGAAGCAGCGAAGGCCGCGCTGCTCACCTATGCGCGCGCACTTGCGCAGCCGAGCCTGCACGAGAGCTTCTCGCGGGCCATCTACGAAGCGTGGTACGCCCGGCGGCCGGTGCTCGTTCACGGCGAGTGCCGCGCGACCGCGCGCGCGGTGGAAGATGCCGGCGGCGGCTGGATCGGCACGACACTCGAAGACTGGGTGCGGATGTTCGCCGCGGTGGATGAATCGGCCGACGAGGCCATCGACGCGCTCGGCGAACACGGCTGGGCCGCCGCGCTCGACAACGGCGCGTGGGACGTGGTAGCGCGGCGGACGCTCGATGCGATCGCAACGCGCCTCGCACCGCCGGTGGGTCCGCGCATCGAGAATGTCGTGCCGCTGGGCGACGCCGGGATTGCGCGCTACGCGCAGGCCTTGACCGAAGCGCTGAACGCGAGTGGCGCGGACGCCGCGGTCTCGATCGCCGGCTCCGCCCACGCGCGTCCGAACGCGCGCACGATCGCACACGTCATCGGCACGTCGGCCCCGGTGCCGGCGGATATCTACGTCGCCCACGACGGCGAATTGCCCGCGCCGCCGCAGGGCCGGCCGGTGTTCGCGCCTTCGCACGGCATCGCGGCGCAACTGGAGGAAGCGGGAATCGTCACCCGAGTGCTGCCCCAAGCGGTCTCGGCCGCGCAGTGGGAAGGGATGCGCCCCGCTCACGAGCGCTGGGTGGACGGAAAAGATGTGTTGCTCTCGATCGCGCCGCTCGGTGCGGACGAGGCGCGCCGGCTGCTCGACACGTTCGTCGCGTACCTCGGCTTCGTGCGCGACGCCCGGCTCCTCGTCTTCTCGGCCGATTGCGAAGGCGAAGCCTACCAGACGCTCATGCACGAGCGCGCCGAACTCGATCTTCATAACGAGGTCGTGGTGGTCGGTCCGGCCCCCGCGGAGCGCTATGCCGCGTATCGCGCTGCGACGGTAGCGCTGGCCGTCGGACGCCCGCTCTCGATCGAGAGCGCGGTGATGCCGCTCTGGTTCGATCTGCCGATCGTAGCGCTCGGTGACGTCACGGTGCTGGAAACGATCGAAGCGTGCGGTGTGGTAGCCGATACGTTCGAAGCGCGGCGGATCGCGGCGCTCGTGCGGATCGTTGCCTCGGACGCGCGGATTCGCGGGGCGATGATCGGCGAAGGCCGTCGGGTCCGAGCACGGTACGCCCCGGCTGCCGTGGCGGCGGCGGTTCTCGAGCAGCTCGCCGATACGCGGACGACGAACGAAACCGCCGATGTCGGAGGCGGATGACGCCTGAGGACGGCCCTTCGCGCGAAACGCTCGTCGCGCAAATTGGGGCGCTGCAGGCCGTCGTGCAACGTCAGAGGCGCCTACTCGATTGGATGCGCGCCAGCCGGTTCTGGAAGTTGCGCGATGCGTTTTTCGCATTTCGCCGGCGCTTCGGAGGGGGCATCGAGCCGCTGCCGCCGGTAACGGCTGCCGATCTCGCGACACAGGCAGCCGGTTTCGCCGATCCCTACCAGCTGTTCCGCATTCGCGAACGGCGCAGCCCAGCCGAGCTCGATTGGCTGCGGCGTCTCGTGCCGTCGCTCGCGCTGCGCGATGCGATCGAGGTGATCGTGGACGCGCGCGGCGCGCGTGCGGGTGATCTCGAAGCGACATTGGCATCGCTCCGCGAGCAAGTGTATCCATACTGGCACGTGCACGTCGTCGCGAAGCCACCGGACGCGTTCGCGTTTGACCCAGCCCTGTCCGTATGTGCGTTCGATGCGGGCGATCTGCTGGAGCCGGATGCGTTGCTCTCGCTTGCGGTCGCGCTGAATGCGGGAGCTGACGTCGTATATACCGATGAGGATCGTATGGATGCCGGCGGCGTTCCGCACAAACCGTCGTTCAAACCCGACTGGTCGCCTGAGACCGCGCTGACGCGCGATTATGTGGGTCGTTTGTGCGCAATTCGCGGCGCGGTCTTGGCGGCGGCCGGTGGACTCGATGCAGCGCACGGCGCGGCGATGTGGTACGACGCAATGCTGCGCGTGACCGAATCAACAGATCGCGTCGAACACGTTGCGCGCGTGCTCTATCACCGGCGCCACGCGTCGCCGCCGATCTCGCCGGCAGAGTCTGAAGCGGCCGTCCGGCGGGCCCTAACGCGTCGCGGTGAGAGTGCCGAGGTGCAGCAGACGCCGGTTGGCCTTGACGTCCGGTATTCGGTGCCGGATGACGAGCGCGTTGCCGTGATCATCCCGACGCGCGACCGTGCCGACCTGCTCGAACACTGCTTGCAGTCGGTATTCGCGCGCACGTCGCATCCGAGCTTCGAGGTGATTGTCGTCGACAACGGCAGCCGCGAGGCGGCAACGCTCGAGCTCTTCGATCGCTGGCGCGAACGCGCGCCTGAACGCTTTCGCGTTATCGAGGATTCGGAACCGTTCAATTTCGCGCGCCTAAACAATCGGGCGGTGAGAGAAACGAACGCACCGTACGTGCTGCTGCTGAACAACGACACCGAGGTCATCGCCCCGGAATGGATGACCGCCATGCTCGGACAGGCACGTCGGGCCGGCATCGGAGCCGTTGGAGCGCTGTTGCTCTACGACGACGGTACGATCCAGCACGCGGGCGTCGTGCTGGGCGGGGTTCTTTCGCTCGCCGGGCACGTGTATCGTTATCAAGATCCGCAACGCGTCGTGGCCAACGAACGATTGCTCTTGGACACGAATTATCTTGCCGTGACGGGTGCTTGTCTCATGGTGGCACGCAGCAAGTATGAAGAGGTCGGTGGTCTCGATGAGACCCTCGCCGTGTCGTACAACGACATCGACTTCTGTTTAAAGCTGCACGCAGCGGGCTATCGCAACGTCGTGGTTCCGCGAGCACGCCTCTATCACTACGAGTCGAAGAGCCGTGGCCGCGATGATACCAAGACGAAGTTCGCGTTAGCGGTGAACGAGCGTGACGAACTTTGCAGGCGCTGGCCTCAATTGGCGCAGCGCGATCCGTACTACAACGCGAACCTCACGCTCGACATCGAAGACTTTTCGATTCGAGGCTAGTGATTAGCCGCGGCTGCTGAGCGTGACCGCGCTCGCGTCGCGCCGTTCGAACGCCTTCCGAATGCTCGCTGCAATCTGGGGAGGCTGCAAGCCGACGGATTCCAGCACCGAATCCTGCGAGCCATACGTACCGATAAACGCGTCGGGGAAAGCAAGGCGCAGCAACGGGGTTCGAATTCCGCTATCGGTAAGAACCTCGGCAACGGCGCTTCCAAGGCCGCCGATACGTGAATGCTCCTCGACGGTGACGACCAGTTCGTGACCCGAGGCGGCTTCGCAAATCGCGCGTTCGTCGAGCGGTTTGATGGTGTGTAGGTGCACGACCGACGCGTCGACGCCGGCGTCCGCAAGCTCTTTGGCTGCGTCGAGACACCGGGACGTCATCACACCGGTGGAGATGATGGCCAGATGGCGACCACGCCGCATCGTAATCGCTTTCCCTAACGTGAAGCCGTTTTCGGGCGCTGAGATAACGGGGTCACCGCCCTTGCCGAACCGGACGTAGACGGGATGGGGCCATTCCAGTGTCGCTTCGATGGCGCGTGTCATCTCGGGCGCATCGGCCGGGCAAATGACGGTCATGTTCGGAAGGGCTCGCATGATCGCAATGTCCTCGAGTGCCATGTGCGTCGGTCCGAGCGGCGCATATACCGCACCCCCGCCGCTGGCGAGCAGTCGCACCGGCAGATCGTGCAGGCACAGGTCGACGGCGACTTGCTCGAAACAGCGCCGCGTGATAAACGTTGCGATCGTGTTGAAGTACGGGATGAATCCGTCCATTGCCAAGCCCGCCGACATGCCGATGATCGCTGCCTCGGAGACGCCTTCCATGAGGAAGCGGTCGGGCATCTCGGCCTTCATTTTTGCCAACACGCCGGCACCCAAATCCGAGCCGATGAACAGGACGCGTGGATCGCGCTTCGCCAGGTCGTACACGGCATTGAGTGCGCTTTGCCGCATCAGTTTTGCTCCAGGGCTTCTCGCAGTTGCGCGATCACGTCAGGTTTTATCGAAGACTTGTGATGCCAATCCGCATTGAGCTCGGCATAGCTAATGCCGCGCCCCTTGAGCGTATGTGCGATCACGGCATTCGGCTTGCCGGCTTCAAACGGTAACGCGGCAAACGTTGCGCGGAGTGCGGCGACGTTATGCCCGTCGATTTCTCGCACCGCAAAGCCGAACGCGCGCCATTTGTCGGCCAGCGGTTCGAGCGGCATCACTTCGTCGACCCGGCCGTACGATTGAAGCTGGTTGTAGTCGACGATGGCCGTGAGGTTGTCGAGTTTATGCTTGGATGCGGCGAGCGCAGCTTCCCAGATCGAACCTTCGTTGAGTTCGCCGTCACCCATGACGACGAAGACGCGCGAACTGCGTCCGCGCATGCGCGCAGCAATTGCCGCGCCGACGCCGATCGGCAAACCGTGGCCGAGCGCACCCGTCGAGGCTTCGACGCCCGGGACGTGGGCGTCAACGTGGCCGCCCAGCAGTGCACCCGAATGGCAAAAGCTCTTCAGTTCCTCTTTGGGAAAAAAGCCATGGTCGGCGAGGACGGCAAATTGCGCCAGACATCCGTGCCCTTTGCTCAAAATGAATCGATCGCGTTCGGGCCATTTCGGTTCGCCGGGGCGCACGTTGAGTACGTCGTCGTAGAGTACGCGGACGATTTCCACGAGCGAAAGCGATGAGCCGACATGCCCGCGGCCGGCACTCAAGCCGTCGATGATCAACGAGCGAAGATATTTGGAGCGCTCGTCCAGCGGGGTCCCCGTCGTCGCGGCGACTGTCATGCAAACTGCCCTTCTCGATAGGAACGCAAAGTCTCGAGGTTCGTCCTTGCCTTGTGCAACTGCGCGCGTTTGGCGGAGTCCCAATCTCCACCTTTTCCGGCGAAAGCGCGGCGCGCCCAACGTTCGGGCAAGAACTCATTGAGAATGATGAGGGACCACCGGATCCCATAAAGCGGAAAACAGACCGCCAGGCGCGGCAAGAACGAGGGGTCGTCCCGGTACAAATCGGTGGCACCGTCAATGAACTGCCGGCGCTCCGCTGCGCTCAGGCTCATGCCGGGATGCCACAAGAAGTCTGAAGTGAGTTTGACGGGATCGTCCCAACCAAAATATTCAAAATCAATGAAAGCGAGCGAGCCGTCGGCTTTTCGCAGTGCGTTGTGAAAGCCGAAATCCGAGGGCGAAAGGGTTCGGCGAGCGGGTGCCAAGGGGGCGTCCACTTCCCAATCGCTCAGTTTCGCGATACGGCGCTCCATCTCGCGCCGTAGTTCGGAATCCAGAAACGCGGCGAGGTCGGCTTCGCCGGAAACCGCCGCAAGCCGAGCGTGCCGGTGCTCGATCTGGTCAACGACATCCGAGAGGCGCAGAACGGCCTCCGTCGCGATCGGGAGATCCGCGGCCCCCGCAACGCTTCGCGCCCCGTGCAGGGTCCCTAAGAGTCGGAGGACCGCTGCGATTTCGGGCGCGCCGTGGTCGACGGGAACGGCGCCGTCGATCCACTCGTACAGCGCACATCGCGCGTCCCGGTCAACCGCAAGCGCGGCCGGAACGGCGCTGCCGATGCCGGCCGTTTGAAGAAAGCGCAGGCCGTCGAACTCGTGCCCGAGGCGGTCCCGATCGCCGAGTGCGGTCGATCCGTACGACTTCAGCGCGAAGAGGGCGCGCGCCGTTTGAACCCGGTAGACACGGTTGTTTCCGCCGCCGCTACACGGGTCGAGGGCCACGATGTCCTCGCCGCAAAGGCGAGCGGCGATCGTACCGGCCGCGTCGATTTCGATATGGCGCTCACTCGGTGATGAGGGCATCGGCGATCTCGCAAAATGAAGCATAGGATCGATAGCGGCTGCCCGGAACGCCCGCGGCGCTCGTGAAGTGGAGTCGCTCGACGTTGTTCGGGAAAGCCGGATCGTCGAACACTTCCTCGAGGTCGTCGATAAAATGCGTGCATCCGAGAGCCACGATGCGCGCAATTTTTTCGGCTCGCGTGTCCTCGAAGTAAAGATTTCCCTCCGGGACGGTGCCGGGGCCGAGCATGCCGTTGTCGAGCAGCCACGCGCGTGCCGCATCTCGCAAATTTACGTTGTGGGTGCCCATATTGGCAAGCGCGGTCTTGTGACTGACGATCGTCAGTTCGGCGCCGAAGGTGCGCGCGCGGCGAATGAAATCGAGCGCGCCTTCCGCGGCGGTCGCGCTTGAAATGGCGGGCCCATACACTTCGGCTTGCAGGTGTTGCCATTGAATATCGCCCTCGCCGCCCGGAAGCAAGCGGACGTGATCGCGAATATCGCGTTTCGTGCCCGCGAAATCGCGCGGGATGAGACCACGTGCCAGAGCGATGAGATAAAACGGCCGATCGTAGTTGATCAACGTGTTGTCGAGATCGAGTCCGATCCGCACGCCGGCCCTACTCGAAAAAGATAAAGCCGTAATCTCCGCTGTAGCCGATCTTGTGGTAGAGCCATTCCCAGTCCTCAACGGAGAAGAAGCTCTTGCACGTCAGCTGCCAATAGAGAAGGTTGGCTTTTTCACGTTGGTTACGATACGCCTCGATCATAATGTATTTGTCACCGCGGGCCACGCGCTCGATCTCGCTCACGGCCGACCAGAGATTCTCGATCCCAAGATTGTGAAGCGTCCCGAGGCTGAAGACCAAGTCAAACGACCCGTCATCGAAGGGTAGCGACGAAGCGTCGCCGAGGATCAAAGAAGAGCGCACTTCTTCTTTGGCGTTTTCAATGCCGTAGGCGGAAATGTCGAGTCCTACAACCTCGATGCCCGGAACGACTTGCGTGAATTCATAAAGCAGAAAGCCCTTTCCGCACCCGACGTCGAGAATGCGCATTCCGGGCTTCAGCCCGTAGTGCTGCGCCATGCGCTCGGCGATGGGCCGCCACCGCCCGTCATAGCGGTAACCGCCGTAACCGTATTGCCGCTCGCCGTCCCAATACTCTCGATCGAAGCGCGACGCGATCTCTGCGCAGGTTGCCTTGTCGAACTCGACGACACGCGCAACATAGTCGCGCTTCGTCGACGTGTGAAGGGCTTGCGTAAAATCGATGCGCTCGCCGAGTCCGCCCGCCGCTTTCATTGTGCGTAAACGTTTCGACGCGTTAGGGGGGCTCCCTACTTGGACGAGGGTCTTCAAAGCCGGAAAAGGAGGCTTAGAACCACGGCCGGGCGTAACCGAAACAACATTCTATGGGACTCCTCGGTTCTGCGACGGCACCCGCAGCATTTCGAGCTCATTATTCCGTTAGTAGAAGGCGCTATTGCGATCTCGTCCTAGTGAACGCCGTTCGTTCGCTCAAGGTGCGATATCGCGGCTCGATTCTCGGGATATATTGGTCGCTCTCGAATCCGCTACTCATGACCGGCGTCTACACGCTCGTTTTTGGTGTCGCATTCGCGGCTTACTACGGGCACTCGATCGTAAATTATGTGCTCGCCTGCTTTACCGGTCTCGCATTTCTGAATTTCTTTTCCGGTTCAACGTCCATGGCTCTTCCGAGTATCGTCCACAACGCCGGACTGCTCAATAAGCTCGCGTTGCCCCCGAGCATCTTTCCGGTCTCCATCGTTGCCGCGGGGACGTTTCAACTGTGCGTCGGCGTGTTGCCGCTGCTCGCTATCGTTACGGCGGTCGTTTCCCGAAGTGCCGTGAACGTGATCGCACTGACGGTACCGGCGATTGCACTGGTCATGCTCGCGCTCGGTTTTGCACTCGCGATGTCGTCATTGTATGTTTACTTCCGTGATTTGCCGTATCTCTACGAACTGATCGTTTTCGTGCTTTGGATAACGAGTCCCATTTTCTATCCGCAGGCGCTCGTGCCCGCAAGCGTACGCGGTTACCTCGTCTTCAATCCGCTAGCAGCGATCATAGAAAGCGCGCGGCAGATCGTCCTGACGGGCGCGACGCCTTCCCTACGAATGATGGGCCTGGCGCTCTTGTCGGGGATGCTCGCGCTCGCCGTTGGCGTAGCAGCGTACGCATTGCTCCGCCGCGGCTTCATGGACCTCATTTGACGCGTCGGCTATGATCGAATTATCGAACGTCGGCCTTTGGCGGCGGACTCAGGAAGAATACTCATACGATCTGAAGCGAACGATCTTTGCGGTGATCGAGCGAAGGTATCGGCCGCCCACTCGCCGGCGAGTTCTTCACGACATAACGTTCAAAATCGGGCGCGGCGAAAAGGTCGGCATCATCGGCCCGAACGGATCCGGGAAGTCGACCACGCTAAAGCTTATCGCCGGCATCCTCACTCCCACGACCGGGACCGTTCGGGTCGAGGGCGAGGTGGCACCGCTCATAGAACTCGGCGCCGGCTTCGATCCGGATCTTTCCGTCATCGAGAACATCATCTACTACGGCGTGCTACTGGGACGCGATCGTAAGGATGTCCGGAACAGCATCGATAGCGTACTCGATTTTGCGGGCCTCTTCGACCACGCCAACGAGCCGCTCAAGGCTCTATCGTCCGGTATGACGGCGCGGCTCGCATTCGCTATCGCGACCCAGGAACGTCCGGACATCCTCATATTGGACGAAGTGCTGTCCGTAGGAGATGAGGCATTTCGCCGGCGTTCGCAAGAGCGTCTTGAGACGTTCTGGGACAAGCGCTCGACGATCTTGCTCGTTTCGCACGACGCGCATGTGGTGCGAAAGATGTGTACGCGAGCGCTGCTATTGGACGAGGGACTGCTCATTGCCGACGGTACCGCCTCCGACGTAGGGGGGCTGTATCACGAACGCATCCAAAGCGCGGGCGCGCCCCTCGAGCACTCGGCCGTTCACCTCGATGCCCCGGCGATCAAAGCGATGGACGGCCGCGTCTTTCGCGGAACCGGATCCACGTTCGACGAGCAGCGGGTGTTCGTCATTCAGGACGGCCGCAAGCACTGGATCCGCGATCCGAATTGGCTTCCGCAACAGGGGCTAACGTGGGAGCACGATGTGATCTTCGTGGACGGTGGAGTTCTCGGCGATGTGCCGGAAGGCGAGCCGATCGGTTGATGCCGGCGGCAACGAGGTCCTCCGTCGCAGCGGTGACGATCGTCGCCAAGAACTACGTCGCATACGCGCGGACGCTATTTTCGACGTTCGTTAGCGTTGAGCCGGACATCGAGCGTTACGTCTTCATTATCGACGACCTGGATGGTTCGGAACAGATTCCCGAGGCTCAGGTCATCAGTCCCACTGACGTCTTCGACTACGAGCATTTTGTCAATCTGGCTTTTAGCTACGACATTACCGAATTCGCAACTGCGGTAAAGCCCTTCGTTCTGCGCTATCTGTTGGCTCGGGGCTTCGATCGCGTCGTTTACTTCGACCCCGATATCGAGCTGTTTGGTCGCCTGGATCCCGTCCTCGATCCGCTCGATGCGCACGACGTCACGTTCACTCCCCACACGACCGAGCCGATTCCGCTTGACGGCAAGCTGCCCGACGAAGTCGTTCTGTTGCGGGCCGGCGCCTACAACTTGGGTTTTATCGGTGTTTCGAATACGCCGGCAGCAATAGCCATGCTGGACTGGTGGGCTGAGCGGCTGGAGCGATTCTGTCTGAGCGACGTCGAGAGCGGACTGTTCGTCGATCAAAAGTGGATGGACTTGGTTCCGGGCTTGATGGATCGCGTTGCCGTCGTTCGCCACCGCGGTTGCAACGTCGCCTATTGGAACCTGCACGACCGGCACATCGACTTCGTCGACCCGACGGTTTTGCGTGACGGCACCCCGCTCATATTTTTCCATTATAGCGGATTCGACGTTCGCAGTCCGGGCGAGCTCTCCAAGCATCAAACACGGACCTACGTCAGCGACGAACCCGGTTTGCGGCAACTGCTGGAAAACTATTCCCGGCGAATTATCGAGTTCGATCACGTTGGGAGATTGCGCATCCCCTACGGCTTCAGCGCGTTTTCCAACGGTGTCCAGGTCGATGCGTTTGCTCGCAAGGTCATCCGCGACGCGAGAGCAGCCGGCATTCGCTTTCCAGACCCGTTCGATGTCCGGGCCGAACCGTCGGCGTGGGCTTACCTCAACGAACCGCTACCGAGCGAGCGTGGCGTAAGTCGACCGTTGACGCGGTACCTGGTGGCCGTCTCTGAAGTGCGCAAAGATTTGCGCGTCCACTTTCCGGACGTGCTCGGTCGCGATCGGGACCGGTACATTGCGTGGCTGCGCAACGATGCTGCGACAAGCATCGAACCGGGGTATCTTCGAGCTGCGTGGGAGCCCGTCGTCCGTCAGGCGGCGAGCCGCATCGGCGTTAATGTCGCGGGGTATTTTCGCACGGAGTCCGGCGTCGGCGAAGCGGGCCGCGCGCACGTCAGTGCTCTGCACGAAGCGGCGATTCCGACCAAGCTCTTGGATTTTTCCGCCCACGCGCCGAGCCGAGGTGAGGATTCGACGATCCCTGCATCTGCGGATAAGGCCGCGTACCCGATAAATCTCGTCTGCGTTAACGCCGACCAAGTCGCGCACTTCGAGGCCACGAGCGGAAGCGAGTTTTTTAAGGACCGGTACAACATCGGGTCATGGTGGTGGGAGCTACCGGAGTTTCCCGATCGCTGGTCCTCCGCGTTCGACCCGTTTGACGAGATTTGGGTCGGAACGCAGTTCGTCGCAACGGCAGTCGGCCGCAAGTCGCCCGTTCCCGTCGTGCTCATCCCGCCCGTCGTAAACGTCGGAACCGCGCACCCCGTACCACGGGCGTCGATCGGCCTCGTCGACGGCGAGACGACGTTTCTCTTTTTGTTCGATCTATACAGCGTTTTCGAACGCAAGAATCCATTGGCGGTGATCGAGTCTTTCCGTCGAGCCTTTGCGGGCGGAGAGCGCGTGCGTTTGGTTTTGAAGTGGATCAATGGTGAACACGATCCGGCGGGAACGGAGCGAATCCGTTTGGCCGTCGGTTACGATGCGCGCATTTCGGTCATCGACCGCTATATGTCTCGAGACGAGAAGAATTGTTTGATTGCCACGTGCGACGCGTACGTATCGCTTCACCGTTCCGAGGGGTTCGGGTACACGCTCGCTGAGGCAATGGCACTGGGCAGACCGGTCATCGCGACCGACTGGTCGGGGAATACCGACTTCATGACGCCGTCGAACAGCTATCCCGTCGGCTATCGATTGCGAGAGCTTGGCCAGGACTATGGGCCCTACGCGTCAGACCAGCTTTGGGCCGATCCCGACCTGGATGAAGCCGCCCGTGCAATGCGTGAGGTCTACGAGCAACCGCAGCAAGCGCGCCGCAAGGGCGAGCGCGGTCGTGAAGAAGTGAGCGCGCGGTTTTCAGCAAGTGCGGTTGCGCGGATCATCGGACGCCGCATCGAACTCATCGAGTCGCGCCTGCCGGCGAAGCGAAAACGATGGGGAAGAAGGTGACATCATGTCGCTGACGTCAGGTGCAATGAGATTGCGCAAACTCGCGGGCCGCATAAAGCGTAAACTCCTGCGGATCCTCCAACGCTTCGGTCGCATCGCAGGGGCACTGCCTCAAACGGTTACGGATGAGGCGAAGTACTGGCGATCCTTGCAGCGCGAGGTTATCGAACAACGCGATGAGATCCGAGCCCTGCAAGAACGCTGCGACGCGCTTTCAGCGAGGACAACGATGCTGCAGCGCGAGATTGCTCCGTTGCACGCTGCCATCGACGATCTCAAGCGACCGGCCGACTAATCGGCGAGTGCTTGCCCGATCTGTCGCGATGGCATAGTTGCGGTAACGCGGTAGAGCGTCGAGACGAGTACCGCGACGTGACCGGTCATTAACACGCCGACGACCGCCTGCAGCGTCGGATGCCAGCAGCTCAGCACCGTGATCTCAGCCGCCGCGACGACGAGAGCGGGGACGACGAAGTCGTAGCGGTGGAGTCCCATCTTGTATGCCGCGACAACGTTCGCCAAGGAGAGCGCACCGCTCGCAATCAGGTATGGGAGCACGAGGGATGAAGCGCCGCCGAAAGCCTGCCCGGATAGCAGCGTCACAACGAACCGGGGAGCGAAGAGCCCGGCTAAGAGGGCAATGCCGACGAACACGGCGGCGAGCCCAAGCGCGGCGCCGAGCAAGGGTAGGGGAGAACGGCCGACGGCCATGCGAGCCGAAGCTTTCGGCATCACGAGCGTGGGAACAAACGAGACGGCCGTCACGAGCGCCCGGCCCACCAATGCTGCGGCGGCGTAGAGTCCGGCCGAACGCGCGTCGAACGCGTGCTTGATCAGGGGCACGTCGTAGAAGGTCAGGACGGTAAAGGTGAGCTGTCCCAGACCGACGTGTGAGACGACGCGGAGAATCAGCGCACGATCGAGCGCGATCGGCGCCCGTGCCGTCCCAAAACGCGCGCGAAAGGCATACAGGTCGTAGGCGAGCGCGAGGATGACGCCGACGATGACGCCGATGAGTCCGCCGGTTGCGCCCAACACGCCAACCAACGGTACGCCGACGATTACTTTCACCACCGCGTCGATCGATGACGAAACCGCAAATTCGCCGAACCGGTGCGCGCCCTGGAAGATTCCGCGCTGGACGACGACAACCGCATAGATGCCGAGCGAAATCGTCACCATAACGACCGGCACGGAATCGGTCAAGTTAAAAAACGATGCGATCGGCCCACGAAACAGCACTCCGACTCCGACGACCACCGCCGCAACCGTCGTCGTCCAGAGCGTCATCAGATCGGCGAGCGTTCGGAGCGCCGCGTTATCGTGTCGGGCTTCAAGATCTGCGGCCAGACGTGCGGCGATGAGCTGAGCGATGGCCCCGGGGGTCAAGATCACCAGCATCGCCGACGTGAGTGCCGTCACGACGCCGTAGATCTCCACCCCGGCTCGCCGAGCGATCAACATGTAATAGAGGTAGTTGAAGATGCTGGCGATCACGACGCCGCCGAAAACCAGGGCCCCATGTCGAACGACTTCGCTCTTCGAAAGTCTGGAGATCACGCCACGGCCTTCGCGTAAGCTGTCGCGAGCCCCGTCACTCGAAAGATCGGCCAGGTAGGTACCGGCGTGCGCTCGAATTCGCGCTGCAGAATGCCGGCGTTCTTCTGGGGCGTCACCCTCACCATTGTTGCAAAGCTCTGGTTAACGTCGCAGATTCGCATTGCGCCGGTCTTTGGTGACCACGATGCGGAGAACTACGTCGAGCACGCACGCGATGTCCTTGCCGGGGCTTGGTTCGGCGGTTACACCGATCTAACGCTGATCAAAGAGCCGTTTTACCCGCTGTACCTTGCGCTCGTGCAGGAGAGCGGCCTCACGTTAACGCTAGCGAATCTGCTGTTGTATGCCGGCGCGTGTGTGATCGCGTGCCTCGCTATCCGCCCGTTGATTCGCAACGGCATCATCCTCGCGGGCGTCTTTGCGGTGCTGTTCTTCAACCCGATGACGTACGCTTGGGAAGCGTGGATGGCTATGCGTTCCGAGGTGAACAACAGTCTCGCTCTGGCGGCGACCGCCTGTGCCATTGCCATTCTCGTACGGCGCCGCGCGTCGGTACGCCGGCTGATCCCGTGGTGGGCCGGCCTCGGCGTGTCCTTCGCAGCGTTCTGGCTAACGCGCGAAGAGGCGATATGGTTGGTTCCGAGCCTGCTCGTCATCTCGATCGCATACGTCTTGAGCATTCGCAGAGATCCGGGTATTCGGATGAAGCTTCTCGGGCTTGCGATTCCGGTTGCGATCTGGGGACTGTCGGGAGCGACGATCGCTACGATAAACGAGCACGTGTACGGATGGAACACGGTTGTCGAAACAAAAGCGCCCGAATTCGTCTCGGCGTATAACGCGCTCGCACGAATCGTGCCGGCCAAAGAAGAGCCGCTGATACCCGTCCCGCGTTCGAGCCGCGAGATCGCCTATCGCGTTAGTCCGGCGGCGCGCGAATTGGAGCCGGCGCTCGAGGGCCCACTCGGGCAAGCTTGGACGGACGTGGTCTGCAACTACCAGGTGCACATTTGTGACGATATCGCCGGCTCGTTCTTCGTATGGGCTTTGCGCGATGCCGTTGCCGCAGCCGGCCACTATAGCTCGGGCCGCGATGCTCGCGACTTCTATATCAAACTCGCAAGCGAGTTGGACAAAGCGTGCGACTCCGGAGAGATCCGGTGCCGGAACAAGGCGCTGACGATTTTCCCGAACCCGACCTGGTCTCAGTTGCCGGACATCGTTGCGAATTTTCGCGCCGGCGTAGCGATCGTGACGACGTTCTCCCAATTCTCGCTGGCTCACGTGGTCGTGCCGCCCAACCCCGTCCTCGACGCCAAATATGCGTATATCGTGGGCTCCATCTCACAGGATCGCAATGGATTTGAAGGCTGGCTTGCGACGGATCGCCCGATGCGCATTGCGGTTGAAGATCCGACCGGTGTTAAGCCCGTGGATGGTGCCTTTGGTGAGCCGAGCGCGGACGTTGCCGCCGCGTTAGCGCGAGCCGGCCACGCCGCTTGGGACGATCGAAATGCACGCTTTTCGTTTATGAGCGATTGCGACGAGGAGTGCTTCATCGTCGCAACCGACTCGCAAAATCGGCAGGTCCGAATCCCTTTGATGAACTCCGTTCGCGACTTCGCCACGCCGCACGCAATCTATCACTTGGGTGTCATCCAGACACGCTTATTGACGTATGACAACAACCTCAAGCAAAGGATACTCGGATTCATAGCCCGCTTGTATGAGGTCGGGGTGCCGCTGTGGGTTCTTCTTGGGGCGTTGCTTCTGGCGGCACGCGCCATCCGGGCGGCGATCAAGAGGCGCTTGACCGTTCCTTCGGTGCCGGACGTCCTAAGTATTGCCGTCATGGCCGGGGGCGGCTTTCTTATACTGATTCTTGCTGCACTGACGGTGAGCTACTCTGCGGGATTCAGTCCTGAATATCTGGGAAGTTTCGTTCCGTTAATGCTGTTCGCACTCGGCGCCGCGACGGCTCTCGATGCTCTGCTTGCGTATCGCCTCATTCGGCTGCGCCGGACGACCTAACGTACGCAAAGATTTTCATCGTGAGTTCTGGAACTCAGGGGCGTATGGGCGAACCGCAGTATCAAGGTCAAATAGCTGAATTTGCGCGACTGGGAGCCCCCGAGATGGGGCCGATGACGGGCCAGGTCTGGCGGGAAGACCCACGCCGGCTGGTCTTCGTGCTGGCGCGCTATAAATTCGTATCCAAAATGCTGGCCGGTAAAAGGAGCGCGATTGAGTTTGGGTGCGGCGACGGCTTCGGGATGCGCATCGTCAGGCAAACGGTGGGGTCCGTCCACGGAGTCGACTTCGATCCCGTGTTCATCGACTGGGCAAACCGCAATGCTGAACGCGAGAGCCTGGACTGCACGTATGCTCTGGGGGATTTCATCAAAGAGGCGCCGCCGGGTCGTTTCGAATCTGCGTACTCCCTCGACGTTATCGAACACATCCCGGAATCGCTCGAGCACCACTACGTCGATCATCTTGCCGACGTCCTCGAGCCCCATGGCGTCTGCATCGTCGGGTCGCCGAATACGACAGCCACCCCCTATGCGTCCAAGGCCAGTCTGGAAGGACACATTAATCTCAAGTCAGCCGAAACGTTGCGCGAAACATTGGCACGCCGTTTCGAAAACATTTTCATCTTTTCAATGAACGATGAAGTCGTGCACACTGGGTTTTCGCCGATGGCGCATTACCTCTTTGCCCTCTGCACCGCTTAGGTCTGGTGGACGTATGCGAGTGGTTCGGCTGCGAGTTGATCCCAATCGCGCTCGATCCAATCTTTGATGCTTCCAATTCCGGCTTGCAGCGAGATCTGTGGCGACCAGTCGAGCTCGCGCCGAATCTTCGTCGAGTCGAGTTGCTGGCCCGATGACTGTCCGCGCCGATCTTCGACTACTCGTGTGGATGCATCGAAATTCTTGCCGAGCAGATCGCAGGCAATCGAAACGATATCTCGGATTTGCGATGCTTCGTTCGGCGAGACGTTGTAGATCTCGCCGGTGCGCCCCCGCTCGAGAATTGCCAGCGACGCTCGTGAGGCGTCCCGAATGTGGAGGTACAAGCGTACGGCGAGGCCCCCTCCGTGGAGTTCGATCGGTTGGCCGCGTTTGAGCATCACGATCGATTTCGGAACGATGCGGAACAGTTGTTGATGCGGCCCATACAGGTTCGGTGGCCGCAAAAACTGCACCGGGAAGCCGAAGTTCTTGTGATACGCGAGAAGTAGGAGATCGGCCGCGGCTTTCGATACGCCGTACGGCGACTCGGGTGCAAGGCTGGTTTCTTCGGCGATCGTGCCGGCTTGATTCCCGTAGACGCCCGAACTCGAGATCTGCAAGAACCGCTGTAGGTAGGTCCGGCCCTTGAGGTGATCGATGAGACGGGCTAACGCGACGCAATTCGTTTGAAAGAAGTCGGCGGGATGCGTCCAACTCGCGGCATCGTCTCCCTGGGCGGCAAAGTTGACGATGAACTGCGGTGCGAAGCCGTCGAGTGCCGCGCAAAACTCGTCGAAATCGACGTTGAGATCGAGTTGCCGGTAGGTGAAACGGTCTCTTGGACGCCGAGCGTAGGCCAGAAACGCCGGCGATCTTTCGGCCGAGCGGCTGATACCGAGGACGTCGTAGTCGCCGGCTTCCAACAGAAGATCGACGAAGTCGCCGCCCGCGAAAGAGTTGCTGCCTAGGACGGCAACGCGCAAGCGGTTTACTTCAAACCGACGAGTTGCATTGTCTTGATATTGAAGTACCGGGGATCGTCCATCGAATTCGGAATCAGTCCTTGTCCGAATGCGCCGCAAAGATCGCGTACCGCGGTACCGACGTCTCGCTGCGCGGCAAACCCAAGCTCCTTGCGGATCAGATCGGAATTGATCCGATAGGACCGGTGATCGTTCGTCGGTTCGACGTTGATCGACACGTCGGTACCGACGACATCGCGCACCGTCTCCGCGATTTCATCGATCGTCTGGTTGTAATAGCCCGCGTTGTAAATCTTCCCATCGATCAATTCGCTGGGCAACGAAAGCGATTTGACATAGAGATCCGTCATGTCGTCGATATGAATGTTCGGACGCACTTGTTTTCCGCCGAAGACGCGTATCACGCGGTTGTTCACTGCATGGTTGGTCAGAATATTGACGGAGACATCGAGACGGAGGCGCGGGGAGTAACCGCAAACCGTCGCCGGCCGCAGGATCAAGGTTTCAAAGCCCGGCTCGCGGGCGTCCATGAGGACCTCCTCGCACATCGCCTTGAATTTCGAATAATCCGTCAGCGGTTCGAGGCTCAGATTCTCGGTAACGTGCTCTTCCTGTTTGACGCCGTAAACGCTCGAGGACGAGGCATAGATGAAGCGCGTGACGCCGGCATCTTTCGCCGCTTGGATCAAGCCGGGGAAGCAGTCGTAGTTGATCGACTTCCCAAGACCCGCGTCGAGCTCGAAGCTCGGGTCGTTCGAAATGCACGCCAAATGAATCACGGCATCCATTCCGCGCATCGCCTCGCTCACGGCAGCCGCATCGCGGAGATCGCCGTGGACCTCGCTTAACCGCGCATGGCCGCGCACGCCGGCGAGGGCCGCTTCACCGTAGAGGTAGAGGTCGAAAACCCGCACCTCGTGACCGGCCTCGAGCAGTTTAGGAATCAACCCGCTGCCGACGTATCCGGCACCACCGGTAACTAATACTTTTGGCGTTTTGCGATCCACGAGCAGTGTTTCCGTTCTCTTATTTCAGGAGGGCTTCGATGAATTTGTAGGCTGCGATCCGGTCGACCGCGCTGCGATTTCCGACGATCTGTGCCGCCTGAGCGCCGATGACGTTCGCGACAAACGAAACCATGGGTCCGGGCAGGCCGGCCGCAACCATCGGTGCCGTCCAGGAGAGAACCGCGTCTCCCGTTCCAACGCGATCCGTCACGCTTCGTGCGAAGGCCGGTCCCCAAGACCAACCCTCATTCGCCCGATAGAACAAGGCGCCGCGCTTTCCTTGGGTGACGAGGGTGTTCTCGGCGTGGACTCGGTCCGCGAGAGCTAAGATCAACGGTTCGATATCTCCCAGGCGGGCGCGCGAGTCCGAGCGGAGCTCGGCCTCATTCGTACATACATAATGCGCGTGCGAATAACGGGAGATCGTGTGGTAGCCGATGTTTGCCGCATTTTGCTGCGTATTGACGGCCAGAAACTTCGCATTGCCCTGTACGGTGTCGATGGCCTGTTGGGTCAGAATCCCATGCCCAAAGTCGGCGACGATGACCACATCGTATTGACCCGTCGTCTCCTCGAGAAGAGAACAGAACGCCCCGCTGTCGTCATCATCGAGAAATTCGTCGTTGAAGAAGTAGACCTCGAACAGCTTCGAGAGCAAATAGTTCTCGACGTACCGCCGCTTGACGATCGTCGGCGAGTCTTTCTTGTAGAAGAACGTCGGTTTTATATTGGGCGCGAGGCGCTCGCGAACGAAGGCTTCGTGGCTCTCTCGCGCGCCGAGAAACGTTACGAGACTGACGTCGTCGATAAAGGCCGAGAGGTGATTGGCGATGGCCAACGTTCCGCCGGCAAACTTCTCATCCGAGACGTAGCGCATCGCCAGGACGGGTTCCTTCGACGACTTTCCCATCTGGTCGACGTAGATATATTCGTCGATGATCGCTTCGCCGACGACTAAGACCCGCATCTTGCGCAGGCTATCGAGCGCCGTATGGATCTGCGCGGGCGTGTAGGTTTTGCGCATCTCGCTCAGATATTCGTTCACTTCCAACGAGTATGAGGAGAGGTGACGGTTGATCAGCGTGGAGCTCGAAAAAGAAATGTCCTCGGTATAATAGATCCGGCCGCCGGATTCGCCGACGGCGAGTTCTTCATCGTGAATTTTGCCGGTAAGGTCATCCTGATGGTTCTTGTAATCGGGGCCTTTCGCATACACGTCGGGCTGCACGGCCTTAAGCATTTCGACCGCGGTCGGCCAGCGGTTGATCGCAACGTAGTCCACGATTTCCAAAGCCGCGAGCATCTGGGCCCGGTATGCTTCCGTGAAGGCTGGACGATTCGGCCCCTTGTTCACATAAACGTCCGGGGTGAGCGTTACGATTAGCGCATCGCCTTGCGCGCGCGCTTCCCGGAAATGCAAAATGTGCCCATAGTGAAGCAAGTCGAAAACGCCGTGACAGAGGACGGCCTTTTTCCCGGTCGCTTTCAGGTCGGCTACGTGCGCCGCGAGTTGATCGAGGCTGACGACCTTGTTCGCGGAACGCGATTGTTCCAGAAGGCTCAAGCGGTCGCGGTCTCCCCGAGCTGATCGAACCAGATCTTGGTCGCGTTCGCGATCGATTGTTCGTCCCAGACCGGCGCCGCGCGCCAGTAATCGATATTATCCAGTACGTACCGCACGCCCTGATCGAACGTGACTTGCGTACGCCAATTCAGCAACCGCGCCGCTTTGGTCGTGTCGGCATGCGTGCTATCGGGTTCCCCGGGACGCTTGGGCACGTTCACCACGTCGCCGCCGAGGAGCGCGACGAGCTGGTTGACCGTCTGCGGCCGGCCGGACCCGATGTTGATCGCCTCGCCGGTTACCGTCGACTCGGCCGCCATCACGAACGCGCGCGCGACGTCCGTCACGTACGTGAAGTCGCGCGATTGCGTCCCGTCGCCGACAACGGTGAACGGCTTACCGGCAAGTTTTTGGGCCAGGAAGACGCCGAAAACGCTGCCGTACGCGCCCGACGTGCGCGAACGGACGCCGAAAACATTGAAAAGCCGCAAGGCCACGGTCGGGATCCGGTAGACCTTCGACCAGTGCAGCGCGACGAGCTCGCCGACATATTTGGTCAAGGCGTATGGGTACTGCGGCCGGATCTCGGCCGACTCCGCCGTCGGATAGCCATCGGGGATGCCGTAGCACGACGAAGATGCAGCGTAGACGACGCGCTGGATTCCCGCCGCGCGTGCCGCTTCCATGACGCTCTGCGTGCCGTCGACGTTCGCCCGGAAATAGTCCGTCGGGCGCTCGATGGACGGCACGATGTCGGCTAGTCCGGCCAGGTGGAAGACCGTGTCGGCGTGCTCGAAGAGTCCGCGCAGGCGTTCTGTTTCGTTGACGTCGCACCGTTCCACGACGATGCGCGCAGCGACGTGATTGAGATTCTCCATCCGCCCGGTTGCAAAATCATCCACGACGGTAACGGCCACGTCATGCGCCAGCAGGGCGTCGACCAAATGGCTACCGATGAAGCCGGCGCCCCCGGTGACGACCGCCCGCCGTAGTCCACTCATACCGTTGCGGCAATCCGGTCGCGCAAGGCTAGCGCGATGGCATGATTGAGGATCAGATGGCCGTCTTCTTGCTGGCAGATGCTTTTCGCCGGGATCGTGACCACGGCATCGGCGGCAGCGCACAAGCGACTGCCCGGGTTGCCGCACAACCCGATTACATAGGCCCCGGACTCGTGTGCGTAGTTGGCGGCGCGGATAATGTTCTCCGAATTGCCCGAACCCGAGATCGCGATGAGGATGTCCGTCGGCAGGAGCAGATTTTTTAGCTGCTCGAGAAAGACGTCGGCATACTCGATGTCGTTACCGATCGCCGTGATGTAGGGCATATTATCCGTAAGGGCAATGGCGCGAAACCGAGGCGCACCGTCCAGCGACGTCATTTTGTTGAAATCGTTCATCATATGGGACGCCGTCGAAGCGCTCCCGCCGTTACCGATGATATACGTCGTTCGCCGATTCTTCCAACCTTCAAACAAGCGGTCGACGACCGTCCGTACTTCCGAACGCGAAATCGATCGTACGACCTCTTCCGCCTCGTCCAGGTAGGCCGATACACGATCGTTGATGGTGCCAGGCTGCATGCTAAGCCGTTCGGCGGGTACGGTTCGGGGTCTTTCTGAGGGGGCGTCCACCAGCAGAGGAGGCTCGCACGAACCGCGGAAATTCGACCAACGCCGCAACCCCACGACGAACCGGACAGAAAGCAGCGATTGACCCAGAGCCCTAGCCCCGGGCGAGCCTATTGGCGTGCAGATATCGTTATGACCGCCGCCGCGTCGCAAATTCGCGGTACGGCCTCGATCACGCAACCGTACGACGACACAGCGCTTGATTTGACGCTTTTCGTCTCTTGCTACAACGAAGCTGCCTCGATCGTCGAAACGCTGGATACGGTCATCGATGCCGCAAAAGAGGTCGGTATCAGCTTCGAAATCGTCGTGATCGACGATTGTTCGAAAGACAACTCGCGGGAGCTGGTCGGCGCGTACATCGCGGCGCATCCGAACGATAACATCGTGCTCGTCGCGAACCAGACGAACAAAGGTTTGGCGCAAAATTATCTTGACGGTGCCTTCATAGGCCGTGGGAAGTACTACCGTCTCATCTGCGGCGATAGCGCCGAACCGGTCGAAACGATCGTCACCGTTCTCAAAGCGATCGGCGAAGCGGACTGCATCGTCCCCTATCACGTCGCGGTCCCGGGCCGGACCCTCAACCGGCGCATCATTTCGAAAGCCTACACCTACATCATTAACCGGATCACCGGCAACGATATCCACTATTACAATGGTTTGGCCGTTCATCTACGGCACAACGTCATGCGCTGGCATACGAACACGCGCGGGTTTGGTTTTCAGGCCGAGATCTTGTGCCTCTTGATCGATCTGGGATTTACCTACAAGCAAATTCCCGTCCACGCCCACGAGCAACGCCAGGGCAAGTCCAACGCGCTCAAAGTGCGCAACATGCTTTCGGTGGCGCACACGATCGTCGAAATCGCGAACCGGCGCATTTCGAGTTTAGTCTACCCTTCGCGGCGATAACCCGGCAACAGCAAAGCGCGAAACGTCTCTAACACGCGCGCGAGGATCAGCAAGTTGCGCGATTCGAGGCGCCAGCGTTCGCCGCGGAAGCTGAGCTGCCCGGCGTTTTTCAGGCGATCTAAGCGGCGGCGGAGAAACTCTTCCGAAGAATAGTGTGCCATCAGTTCCGTTTGTGAGATGCCGGCGGCGGAATGAAGAATCTCGCGCAGCATGCGGATGCGCAGCGACGTAATATTCAGGTTGACGAACGCCCAATAGCCAAAAGCGAGGGCCAGATACGTCAACAGAGCGACGGCCCACGTAGCGAGCAGGTGCACGATCGTGCCGCCGCCTGCAAGACTCAGCGCCATCGCGACGGCCGTCACGGCGAGCCCGAATGCCGCACCGGTAACGATCGACAAGCCTACGCGGCGCGAAAGATGCGCGCACACGATCTGTGCGACGACATCGCCCCCGAGACCGAAGACGGGAGCCAACGTGACGTTCCAATCGCTGGAAATCTCTCAGCCCCCCTTGGTGAGCCCGAGGCCGACAATCGTGCTTCCGCGATCGAAGAGGCCGGCGTAAAACCGTCCCGATGGAGTAAGCATGATGACGTCGCCAGTGCGACACACCCAGCCGCCTTGCTCGATGGCAAGAATGCGGCTTCTCAGCGTGTCGTCACGCCCAAACCGGGCGAACAGGTCGTCGTCGGTGCTTCCGGCCGAGCCGCCGGCCGCTAAATGCGAGACGATGGCGAGCGTCGGGCTCTGCATCTCGATCGCCGAGTATAAGACGATATATGCCAAGGCGCACGACACATAGAGCACTCCAACGCGTGCGAGCTCTGCGGCTGAAAGCACGATGGGATGTTGCGTCGCCCACGCGATGCCGAAGACGAACGGCGGAATCAACGCGAAGAGTACCAGTAGCGCACGCGTTTGGCTTTTTGGGAGCGCTAATCGCCAGATCGCGACCTGAGCGAGAAATGCGAGCAGCAGAAGCCCGACGCCGCATAACAGTACCGGCATTATGAAGCGCGACGAATGAAGCTCAAATACTGCTGGCCGCGTCCGAAGTATGATTCAAACGACGTAAAGCTCCGCAGATCATCGCTCGTACCGCTAACGAAGCCGGCCGCTTCGCGCAACGACTCCGCGGTGATAGGTGAAATCGTAGCGACGGCGTTAGCGATCTCGAGCAGCTTATTACAAGCAGAGCCAATGGCTCCGTCGATCCCGCGCAATTCATAATCTTGCATTAGCCCGTAGAGCGAATCCGCGAGACCGGACACGCGCTCTCCGAGCTCGACGGAGTGCGGCGGCACTTCGATGCGGTAGTCGAGAAAGTTCGCAATGTTCCGGAAGTATGAGGCTTTGGCTCGGGCATTAAATTCCGTGGCCGCCCCCCATACATCTTTGTACCAGCGCCAGTCTTCGATAAACTGTGGTGATTGACCGTAAACTTCGAACTCGTCCCCGAGAGCGTCAATCGCAGCATCGATGGCAAAGGTCTTGCCGATAAACGGGTGGATGATGTTGTCGAGGATCCAGTGATCCACCGAGCGGCTCATATTCGTCATCATCGCTAGATGCGGAGCAAAAACCGGTCGCAGAAGAGCGAGTTTTTCCGGAAGAGTTGCGTCCTTAGCGACTATCCGCGAAGCGATGAGGCGGCGCGCAATTTCTCCGATGCACGACGCGGCAGCCGCGCAGGTGATGATGACGACACCGCCGGGTTTACAAAACGAGGCAACTTTGCGTGTGAACTCCTCCGGAAATAGCTGAAATGGAATCGTCCCCTCGCAAATCGAAATATCGAAGCGCTCGTCCGTTTCAAAATCCTCGATCAGCGAGGGAGCCATCTCATACGAAAGCGTGTTGCCGAACTGTTTTTGAAGCAACTCACGGGTTTCGTTCAGACCGACCGGATTGGCGTCGACGAGAACGTAGCGGCCGGGCTTCAATGAACCGGTATAGATGGCGTTATAGCCCGAACCCGGGCCGAACTCGACGACGCTCCGGCCTTCCACGAAGGACGGGATGAGGCCGAGCGATCGGTATAGCGAACGGCGCCGATCGAAATGCCGCTGGATATCGCTGATGTCCTGTGCTACCGGCGAGATCGCATTCTGCCCATAGTAATCGAGGAAGGGTTTCATCGAACCGTTTCATCACTTGCAAAGAGCATCGACACGCCATAGCGTGTTCATCGGTTGCGCGCGATCATCCTCGGTGCGAGTTAAACCGAGCGTGGTGCCACAGGACATCGAGCCGGAGATGCGGTAGGTGCTTCTTTACAATGTCGTTTTTTCGCGACGATGAAGACAGCCTCTCGGCGCAATTTCTGACCCGAGGCTACGTAGTCGCACCGGCCGAGGATCGCGGGGCGCTCGACCGCATTCGCGATTTCATCGCCGAGCGGGCGGCGGCTTTCCTCGGACTTCCGCTGCCCGAGGATCGGCACGCGTTCCTCAACGGGATCGCCCCGCACGTCGGCGACGCGGCGCGCCTCAACGACCTGCGGCTAGCCGTCATCGATGCGCTTGTGAACGAGCCCTGGTTTCGCGCGGCGTATTTCGCCTGTGGACGGGATGTGATCGAGCGCATCGTTGGAAACGAGCT
>Ga0182015_10001068_pt1 | contig 37585 bp, 32 predicted proteins | sample 712P3MmetaG_FD_120478 | JGI IMG/M metagenome (GOLD analysis project Ga0182015, IMG submission 120478) | Permafrost microbial communities from Stordalen Mire, Sweden - 712P3M metaG | ecosystem: Environmental > Terrestrial > Soil > Wetlands > Permafrost | place: Sweden: Stordalen | collected...
GAATCCGATCTGAAGGACATCAAACCGACCGCCAACACCAGCATGACGTGGGTCCATGGTAATCACACCTTCAAGGCAGGCGCGGATATGGTCCTGGAAGGTTTCCCGCAGCAGAGCAGCATTCGCGCCTTCGGCGAGTACACCTTCAGCGGTCAGCAGACCGAGAATCCCGCTGAATACAATGTTCCAGGAATCGTTTTTGGGTCTGGATTCTCGTACGCCAGTTTCCTGCTGGGCCAGACAAATGCCGTCGAAGATTCCGCGATCAACGACTCGCGGTTAGGCAACCATACCTGGGGAGCTTTTATCCAGGATAGCTGGAAGGTGAGTCGCAGGCTGACCCTGGAACTTGGTCTGCGGTGGGACTACGCGACATTGTTGGAAGAGCAGTACGGGCGCATGTCTGACGCCGATTTCCAGGGTGTCAATCCGGCATTGGCCTCTGCGGAATACCCCGGCGGCCGCGCCGGATCCATCGTGTATGGCGCCACGAATGGTGGCAAGCCGCTGAGCGACTCCTATCCATTCTCGCTTGGTCCGCACATCGGCGTTGCCTATCAAATTACCCCCAAGACCGTATTCCGCGCCGGCGGGTCAATCGCTTACTCATCGTCGCCCGACAACGCCTTCCTGTCCTACAGCGTGGCCAACTTCTACACCATTGGCTCACCCGGGTCATTCCTCCCGGCGACTCAAATGTCGAGTGGAAACCCTCTCACGGGTTCTCTCGCCCCTACGTTCCCGGAATATAACCAGTACCCGTTCCCAAGCACTGCCACCGGTTGCGGCTTGAAATCGAACCTCCCTTGCGTTCCCCCCACCGAGCCCTTCATCACTATCGAGAAGAGCTCCGGCAGGTTGCCTCGTATCTTCCAGTGGAGCATCGGTTTCCAGCAAGAGATCATGCGCAACCTGGTGGTCGACGCGAATTACGTCGGCAATCGCGGCGCATGGTTCACGGCGCCTCTGATGGATACCCAGGCGTTCAACGGCCTGACCCAGAACATGCTTTCGCACCTCACCACCGAAGGCCCGGGGGGCGGCGGCCTCTACGGCGCAAGCTCAAATATGGCCTTCACCAATTCGGCCGATTTCGCCCTGCTCAGCCAAGAGATCAGCAACCCGGCCGTGATAAATAGATTCCCGGCGCTGGCAAATCCCAGCAACGTCTATCCGGGTTTTCCCAGCACCGAGACCCTCGCCCAAGCTCTGCGGGCCTACCCGCAGTGGTTCGGCGTTCCTCCGTTCCTGGGACCGCCGCAGGGCGACACGTGGTACGACTCGCTGCAGATTAAGATGACCAAGCGCTACTCGCATGGCTTGACCGCTCAGGTTGCCTACACTTGGTCGAAGTCGTTGACCAACGCGGCCAATTCCAACACTTCCTACCTGACGCCGGACGATCCGATTATAAACGATCCTTACAACGTGCCGACCCAGAAGCAGCTCTCCGGCTTCGATCAGCCCCAGGTGTTGGTGATATCGTTCAGCTACACCACCCCGAAGGTACAGAGTTTCGGCGAAAGCGGTGCCGGTAAAGCTGCTAACTGGCTGGTCCGCGACTGGACCATCGGTGGCGTCCTCAAATATGCCAGCGGCGCCCTGATCGCGACTCCCTCATCGAACAATTGCCTGTTTGCCGTGATGGGGCTTGGCAATGGCGTACCCCCCTGCGGCGGTAGCAACAATGGCGTATCGGTCTTCGGGGGAACCGATCCCCTTGAGAACTACGTGTCCGGCAAGCCGTGCTTGTCCATCAATCCGAACAGCCATTTCGACCCGACTACCACGCTGGCTCTGAATCCGGCCGCCTGGTCCAACCAGTCAACGGCAACGTTTGGCGACGCGGCGCCTTACTACAGCGACTGCCGGTGGCAGCGCCAGCCAGCCGAATCTCTCAGCTTGGGCCGGAGTTTCCACATAAAAGAAAAGGTCCAGTTGTTGATCCAGGCGCAATTCTTCAATGTGTTCAATCGCGTGCAATATCCGATGCCCACGGTTGAAACCAGCACAACGGCCGCCACGTTCGGCAACCCGTTCCCGGGCTCCCAATCCCCGGCACCCGGGGTGAACGCCGCGTTGAACGGAGGCTACGGGTTCGTGAACACTCTCGCCGGAAACCTGGCGAATCCGAGATCGGGCCAATTAGTGGCGCGCTTTACGTTCTGACGTAGCGCAACCTTGCAATAAACTACTGGGCAATAAGCCACGGGCCTCGTCGGGAAACCGGCGAGGCCTTTTGGCTGTGTGACGGGCCTTCCATCCGCGCGGCGGTAATGGGGCCGTTAAGCACGACGCATCAGGTAGCATTCACCAGCCTGCCCGCCACATCTCAGCAATGGCCGTTTGAACTAACCCGCTGGCGCGGGGGACGCTGCGCGTGCCGGTTGGTTAGCTGATGTGCAAAGCGCGAACGCTCTTGCGGATCTGAACGATCCGGGTTAGGATCACCAGCAGGGATGCTAATGGCCAGGACAGTGCCATCGACTCAGTGCTCATCACGGTACTGTGGGTACCAAAGTGGCATTCAAATCCCATAGCTGACTGCGTCCTCCGCAAACGCCAGCGGCTTTCTTCAAACGCCCTTATCGAAAGTGTCCCGGCTTCGCCTTTTACCCGCTCCGTCAAGACTGGGCGCCGGAACACTTCCGATAAGAATCTAACGTTTCGCGTCCATGTGACAAGAACGCGGAACGTGAATCCTGCGTTGGATCACGCCGCAAACTCGATAGACTGAGCATCATGAGCATCCCGAGAATGCTGTGGCGGATTCCTTTGATTGCTTTTGTCTTTTGTTCGTCGCCTGTCCCCCGCCTAGCCGCGCAGGTAAAGCCGCAACCCAGGTTCTGGGTTGCGATCGGTGTTGCAAAGCCTATATATCAATTGGCGGAGACTGCCAAGCTTCAGGTTTCTTTTGTTGTTGTCAATGATGGGGACGCGGTAGCGGATCCCGGCGTCGGGTCCTCGCACCTGTTCATCAATGACATTGAGCCCAGCGACTGGAGATTTGTCATAAACAATGGAATTAGAACACCCTCCTTTACAGCATTGCCTCCGGGAGAAGTTCTATCTTTTGGATACGAGCTAGGCCCCAGATATTTCGCAACGCCGGGTGTCTATCGCGTTCGTTGGCAAGTGGGAAACTTTCGATCACCCGAGACGACCTTTCGAGTAATGCCCGGGAAACGTTAAAAGGATGGCTCGCATACGTGCATTATGGAGAGTCGAAAATCAAGTATCCGCCCCAATCCCCAGTCACCCGCCTCCGTCACGCCATCTTCGCCAATTTATCAGCAACCTAAGCCGATCTCGCCCCGCTGGGGGCAGCGCCACGTGTTATCCCGGTTCCGAGGTCCCTAAATGTCTGCTACACCAGTCACGTCCCTCCATCGAACTCCCGTGGATCGCACGGCCGCCAACCGCGCCAACTCGCGACACTCCACCGGACCACGCACCGATTCCGGCAAGCAGCGTTCCTCGCTGAATGCGCTGCGCCATGGCTTAACGGCCGCCAGCGCCGTCCTCCCCTCCGAAGACCAAGCAGCGTACGACACACATCGCCGCAGCTTCTTCGACGAATACCAACCCGCCACGCCCACCGAGACCTCGCTACCCTCGGCCTGCACTACCAGCGGCTCTCCCGGCAGTTCCAAAAGAGCCTCGACAAGCTCCGCGAGGTCCAAGTTGACCGCATCGAGCGCCTGCGCCGCGACCTCAAAGACGCCGCCGCCCTCCTCGAACTCCACAAACACAAAGGAGTTCCCTGGGAGCCCGCCGATCATGGCTTCGTTTTTTCAAAAGACCAAGTCGAAGCCTTCTCCGATCGCCTGAAGCGCCTGAACCAGTCGCGCCACATCGAACATGTGCTTTTCCACATGCAGCCTCCCACTCGTGCCGTCAGCGCCTCTTTCTGAACCGCGACCGTGAGGGAGCGCGAGTTCCCGCGCGATATCATGGAAACTGAATTTTGAAGAGTCCAATTTCGTTTCTTCCCACGCAGGCCGACGACACCGTCAGCATCCCGTTTCCGTCGGCCCACGCTGGACAGTCGGTCCTCGTAACTGGCGCCGGAGGATACATAGGATCGGCCTTAGTCAAGGCGATTGCCGCTGCTGGTCCAAGCCGCATCGTCCTGCTGGATTCGGCGGAACACAACCTCTTCCAGATCCGGCAGCACCTCGAATCGGCCTTCGGCCACGTGCTTTGCGAGCCTGTCCTTGGAAGCGTGGATGCTGTTAATTTGCTCGACGACATTTTCACTCGCTTCCGGCCCGAGATCATCTATCACGCGGCGGCATTCAAGCACGTTCCCTTGCTCGAGCGCAATCCGATCGCGGCTGTTCGCAACAACGCAATCGGTACGTACACGCTGGCGCAAGCGGCTCTCCGCCACGGAACGCCCAAGCTGATCCTGATCTCCACCGATAAAGCCGTGAACCCGCACAGCGTGATGGGTGTTTCAAAGCGCCTCGCGGAGCTGGCAGTCGTCGCACTCAGTGGCACGGCATGCCGGATGAATGCGATCCGCCTCGTTAACGTGATCGGGTCGCCCGGCAGTGTCGTCCCGATTTTCTTGCGACAGATCGCCGAACGCAGGCCCGTTACCGTCACGCACCCGGAAGCGGCCCGCTGGTTTATGTCTTTGAACGAAGCCGTCGCTGCGATTCTTGCCTGCGGAACCGCCAAGATCGAAGGGGGAGAGCCCGAAGGAAGAATTTCCGTGCCGGAACTCGGCGAGCAAACGCGAATTGCGGATCTTGCCGCGTTCCTGATCGGTGCGGCGGAAGTGCCCATCGTTTTTACCGGGTGCCGTCCAGGCGACAAGCTCACCGAAGAGCTTGTTTCTAAATTCGAGATTTGCCGGCTTCAACCTGTCGAACTCGAGGAGATCATGCAGCGGCTTTGCGATTCGATCGCCTCCCACGACGTTCCCGCGCTCATTCGAACGTTATGCGCCGTGGTTCCTGAATATGTACCGAGCGTTCTCCTACGATGAGAAAGATCGCCGCCGTCACTACGTCTCGAGCTGACTTCGCCGCGCTCTATTGGCCGTTACATGACCTCGTGTCGCATCCCGGCGTGGATCTGAAGATCATAGCGCTCGGGGCGCATTTGTCTCCGGAATTCGGATCGACAATCCGCGAGATCGAGCAAGCCGGATTCCGCGTCGACGCGCGAATCGAGTGCCTGTTGAGTTCGGATACGGATGTTGGCATGGCCAAGACCATCGGTTTGGCGACCTTGAGTCTGGCGGATTGCCTCGGCGAGATGCGCCCCGATCTGCTGCTAGTGACCGCGGACCGCTACGAAATGCTCGCCCCCGCTTCGGTTGCATTGGCACTGCGGATTCCGGTAGCGCATATTGAAGGAGGAGAGATCAGTGAAGGCGCAATTGACGACGCGGTCCGCAACGCGCTCACCAAGCTGAGTCACGTCCACTTCACATCCACGGAACTGGCGCGCGCGCGGGTAATCGCCATGGGCGAGGAAGAGTGGCGCGTCCACCGCACGGGGGCTCCGTCGCTCGATCATCTGCGGCGCGGTCCGCTATTGAGCCGTGAACAACTCGAGCAGCGTCTGGCCATCGACCTCAGCGTGCCTACAGCGCTAGTCACCTACCATCCGGCGACCATCGCTCGGGACACCACCCGCGAAGCGGATGCCCTGTTCACGGCGCTCCAGGCCGTACCGGTGCAGCTTCTGTTCTGCTATCCAAACGCCGATGCGGGCAGCCGCGCACTGATCGAGCGAATTGAGTCGTTCCTCTGCGACCGCAGTCAGGGCAGAGTATTCGTCAACCTGGAGCCCCTTGTATATTGGAGTTTACTCCCGCACGTCGAATTCTTGCTCGGAAATTCCAGCAGCGGGATCATTGAGGCTGCGTCCTTCGCTTTGCCCGCGGTCAACGTGGGAATCCGCCAGCAGGGTCGCGAGCGTGGCCGCAACGTGCTCGATGCGGAACCGGACGCCGCTTCCATTCGGGATCGCATCCAAACCGCGAGAAGCGAAGCATTCCGGCAATCGCTCAAAGGGATGGCGAACCCATACGGGGATGGATGCGCTTCTCAAAGAATCGTCGCGGCACTGACGTCTCTGCCGTTAGGCGAGGAACTTTTGATGAAGCGCGCGCGGGCAATCGAATGAGGATCCCGCTCTCGGCTCCCGACATTACGGAGGCCGACATCGATGCCGTGGTGAGCGTGTTGCGAACACTGCGGCTTAGCATTGGCCCCAAGATGGAGGAATTTGAGAGATCGATCGCGGATCTGGTGGGCGTCCCGCACGGAATCGCCGTCAGTTCGGGAACGGCGGGTCTGCATCTTTGCCTGCGCGCGCTGGGCGTAGGCGAAGGCGACGAAGTCATCTTGCCGTCTTTTACATTTATTGCCGCCGGAAACGCGGTTCTCTATGAGCGCGCCAGGCCCGTATTTGTGGATATCGAGCCACTCACGCTTAATATCGATCCCGAAAAACTGGAGCGGAGCATCACTCCGAAAACGCGCGCCATCATCGTTGTCCACACGTTCGGGCATCCTGCCGATATGGATCCGATGATGGACATCGCTCGGAGACACGGTTTGCCCGTGATTGAGGACGCCTGCGAGGCGATCGGAGCCCGCTATCGGGGGCGGCCCGTCGGCGGGATCGGAGATCTCGGGGTGTTTGGTTTCTATCCCAACAAACCGATCACGACCGGCGAGGGCGGCATGGTGGTGACTCGGGATTCTCAAATGGCGGATACAATCCGGGCGCTTCGCAATCAAGGGAGGATGGAGTCTGACGGTTGGCTGGACCATCGCCTCCTCGGATACAACTATCGGCTTTCTGAATTGAACTGCGCGCTCGGTCTGGAGCAGATCAAACGCATCGACGACATTCTGGATTGTCGCGAGGCGCTTGCTATTCAGTATTCCGAGGAACTTCAGGCGATCCCCGAAGTGACCACGCCGCCGCTAACGACTAAAGATGGACGCTTGTGTTGGTTCGTGTACGTGGTTCGTCTGGAAAATCGCGACGCGATCCTGGGAAGATTAACAGAGCAGGGAATCGGTTGCGCGCGGTATTTTGCTCCGCTGCATCGGCAACCGCTGTTTGCGCCCTATGGGAATCCGCGGGACGATCTGCAAATCACCGAGCAAGCCGCGGGTCAAACCTTGGCGCTGCCGTTTTTCAATCGTCTGACCAGGGAACAGATTCACGAAGTCTGCTGCACGCTGCGGCGGGCGGTTGGTCCCAAAACGTAAAGGAGATGTCCTTCGATGCTCCATCGCCGGCATTCTCCGGTCGCGTAGTCGACGACAAACCGGTTCTCGATGTTAAGGCCGGCTGCCTGGGCGAGAGAACGAAACTCCCTATGAGTAAAGACGTGTCCTCGCGTTGTGCATCGCACTTCCTCGATGTCTTCCTGGATAGCCCAGGCGACCACGACATCGCCATTGGTCTCTTTCCAGCTCAGATGATCGTGCAGAAAGCGAAGCGCGGTTGGAATCGCGCCGTAGTGGCGCGCATTGTAGCGATGCTGCACATCGACGAAGATGCGGCCTTGTGGAGAGACCAGACGCGCAAACTGGCGGAGAACCTCCAAGCGGCTGGCGGAGGGAAAGATGTGCCCCAGGACATTCCAGAGACAGGTGATGACGTCAAACTCGCCTTGGACCAAGCGAAGCTCTTCAGCGCGCATGGTCCGCAGTTTGGTGTCTGAGGTGTCGCCCTGCATCGCCACACTGGGCTCTACCAGAACCAGCTCCGCAATGTCCCGGGCCTGTGCGATCCGGCGCGCTCGCCCGCCATCGCCTGCTCCGACATCGAGCAAGGAGCGGCTTCCAGGTGGTATCTCGGAGATCACAAGCTGATCGATGCTGTCCAGATACGATCTGCGCTTTTCGGCGATGCGCGCGAACACGGGCCCGATGCGATCGTACGCGGCGACTGGGTCTAACATCAGGGGATCTAACATTAAAGACACGGGCTAGGCTGCCAGCCGCCGTACGCGGACTCGAGTTGCGCTGCAATCCGGAGCGCCACATCTTCGCGCCACGGGTGGGCGGCGATTTGCACACCGATCGGCAGGCCCGCGGTTGTCTGGCCGCAGCGCACCACGGCAGCCGGCCAGCCGGTGAGATTGTGGGTCATTGTGTAACTGAATCCGCGGAACGTCTGCTCTTCGATCGAGCTGCCGTGGGGTAGCGCCGCTTGCGGGCAGGCTGGGGAAATGATGGCGTCGTAGTCTTCGAGGAACGCGAACATCCGCGCTCGAAAGCGGTCGAGAGCGGCCCAATATTCCGCGAACCCGTCTATGGTGGTGCGGTATCGTTCGAGTTTCATCAACCATCCGTCGAGAAGCGGATGCGTGCGCGTGCTCCCAACGGCGGCCAAGTATGCCCGCAAACCGTCGCCGCCATCCGGGCCAATCATCCGCATTTCGAGCTCGTAACTTTCCTCCACGCCCGGTGGGCGACGCTCCTCGATCCGGTTAACCTCATTCTCGAGCGCAGCGGCCGCCTGTTGAACTACGGCGACTGTTTCCGGTTCCGCGGGGACGATTCCGTTGTCGGTGAAGAACGCGATCCGTAGATCCTTCATCCGCACCTCATCGGGATCGCCGAACCGCATGCCGATGACGGTGTGATCGCATCCATCCGGCACCGCCAGCAGCGCCATCATGGCACTCAGATCCTCCACGCGGCGAGCCATGGGACCGATTTGCCACAGCGTTTCGATCCACCCGCCCGCCGGGGGAACGTGGCCGGTGCGAGGCAGGCGTCCCGACGTTGGCTTGATACTTGCAATGCCGCAGAAATGCGCCGGCAGTCGTACGCTTCCCGCCGCGTCGCTGCCGAGGCCGAAGGGAGATCCGCAAGCCGCGATCAGCGCGGACTCGCCTCCGCTGGAGCCGCCGGATGTCCGCGAGAAATCGTAGGGATTGTTGGTGCGGCCGCGGATGAGGTTGTCGCTTTCAAACGCGAACAAAAGATCCGGTAAGTTCGTTCGGGCGATCGGAATCGCTCCGGCTGCGCGCAGGCGCGCCACTACCGTCGCATCCCGGATCGAAGGCGCGGCCGATTTCCGGCCGATTGTGCCGGCCGTACAAACGGTACCTTCCACCTCAATCGAATCTTTGATGGAAAACGGAACGCCCGCTAGAGCAGGCAGCGGATTGCCTTGGGCACGCTCGCGATCCACACGCGCGGCCGATTGGAGCGCTGTTTCCTCCAGCACCTCCGCGACCGCATTCAGGCACGGATTCACCGTGTCAATGCGCCGAAGATGGGCTTCGACTAATTCCGTGGCCGACACCTCTCCGCTACGAATCAACCGCGCTTGCGCGGTTCCGGAGAGTGAGCACACATCCGTCATGGCTGCAGTGGCTGGAGCAACACCAGCGCGGGCCGGGTGTTGTAGGTGCGTTGGTAGGAATCGTGCACGGCGTCCCGAGGGAAGTGTTCGCTCGCCGGATACGGATACCGGGACATCCCATGGAACGGGAGCGGTTGAACAGTGGAAGAGAAGGCGGTGTTCGGATCGCGATCCTTGGCCCAGCCGTCCACCTTGAGCAGGAAGTCGCGGGTCCATCCAGCAGGTAGTGCTTGAAGAGCGGCCACGGGGAACTGCAAGCGCACCTCGTCGCCCGAGCCCATGATCACGAGTTGGTCGTCGACGTCACGCAGCAGGTTGTCCACCCGGCCGAATCTTGTATAGAGGCCCGGAGTGGGATTCCAGAAGGAAGCCGCGGAAACATGATCGTAGAAGAATGTATCGGGCTGTTTGCGCTGCGGGTGAATGCGCGTCTCCGAGAATCCGCGAAAATGCAGATTGGCGGAGTCAAAGGGGATGAGAGTGGGCTTCACTTGAGCATCCGAAGCACCCTCACTCAAGAAGATCTCATCCCAATAGACGCATAGATTGGTGACGATTCGGACCTTGCGGCTCGCCGAAAGAAACTCGACTGGGACCACGATCGTCTTGGGCTTTCCGGCCGGCATGCCCATATCTGGATTCACGGTTTTCCAGGCGCCGGCGGCGTCCTGCACCTGGAGATACGGCATCACCAAGCCAGGCTCCGACTCCTGTGAGGCCCTGCGGAAGGTGCTGCCATCGGGCCAATCCACCCATCCGTTCAGCAACAGGATCGCCTTGCCGGACGGGGCCACCCTACCGGCAGGGTCGCCGAAATCCAGATCGAGTGAATGCAGATCCGCCACGCCCGTTTCGGAACGGCGGAAATGATCCGGATAACGCTGATCCTTGGCGATCAATTGCGGCAACACATCCGCGCCGTGGTCGTCGAGCGCGGTTTTGGGATAGATCCTTCGCTCGACACTGAACAGGCGGAACTCGGGGTAGGGAGGACCCTTGAACTTTTCGTTGGTGAAGATCTCAGTGCCGGTACGATGATCGACGGCGTACAACTGGATCTGATCGAGATACGACACTTCGCTCAATTCTTCGGTGACGCGAACTTCATACTGGTTGTTTATGGGCTGAAGCGCCGCGCCGGGAATCTGCACGTACTCCTCATGATCCACCGGGAAGTAACTTCCATCGCCATCGCGAGCGCCCAGCGGAGCCACTCCCAGAACATCGGTAATGAACTCGAACTCGCGCCCGTTCCAGGTCCAGATCATCGGGCAGGAGCCGGACAATCGTTGCGCTTCCTGATAAATATGCGTCTGATTCGTCGCTTGCTGGACTTCGTTCTGGATCAGCCCGTTCGGCCAAGTGATGCGAATGACATCGACGGAAGTATGGTCTCCCGCATCGAAGGTCAGCGGCACGCCGTTGTAGAACTGGCGGCGGTATAGAGTTCCAACCTTCATCTCGACCAACGCACCCTGCGCCAGCTTGAGACTTCGCACGCCCTTGAGCTGAACACGGATCCAGTGGCCTTGCTCGCTTTGACTGCGCAAGAAATGAATGCTGCCGTCGGCATCGATGCGGGCACGGTCCAGCCGCCCGGTTGCGTCGAAGTCGGCATCCACTTGCATCCCATTCGCAGCGGGACGTCCGTTGAAAGCTTCCACTGTATATCTGCCGCCCAGTTGATCGCGATACAGCACCGGTGCGCGATCACGGTAGAACACGGCCAGATCGAAAGCCTTGCTGTCGGGAATGACGCGCAGCTTTCGGGCTGAGGTGACCGTGCCTTTCACAAACGGGAAATCCTCGGTCCGATCCGCCCATCCCGCCGCTCCCTGATTCCGCATTAGCGCCGGCTGCGGTCCTAGCAGGATGAGATCGAGGTCGTAATCGTGATCGACGTCCATCCACACGGCGGCATCGAAGCGCCCGGTGAGAAGCTTCGCCGGGTACCGGACGAATTTGCCGCCTGTATTGCGATACAGAACCGGACCGGCCGTCGTCAGCACGCAGAGATCCATCAGGCCGTCATTATCAAAGTCGCCCGGAGCCACGTCGATCACGCCGGTCAGTCCTTCCAGGCCCGTGTCGTTGGCGGGGCGCTGCCCCTTGAGGAACAAACGGATTCCTTGCGAAGACCACACCAGAAGATCGGTTTGGCCGCTGCCAGTGGAGTCGATTAAGGTCAGGCCCGCGGTTGCTGGATCCACCGTTCCCTCGAGGCGCGTGTCTGCGAACTTCGGTTCCGGCGGAGCTGCTGCTTCCACGCGAGCCTCCGGCGGGTCGTAGATTTCCGCGTAGTTGCACCACTCCACGTTCTCCGGGATCACCCAGCTTTTCTGCAATTTTTGGAGGTGCTCGAAATCGGCGAGGTAGCGATTCCCTTGCTCGGTGTTTCCCTCCAGCCGGTTCAGGTTGTAGAGTTGGAACCGCGCGGCCGCCAGCAACGGATCCAGCTCGGCAGCTTTTTCGAATTGAGCCTGCGCTTCATTGCGCCGGTTCATTTGCTTGTACAGGGTGCCCAGTTGATAGTGCGCGATCGCCTCGTCCGGCGTTCGCGCGAGCAGCCCCAAGAATTGCGCGATCGCTTTCGTCGCGTCGCCCTGACGCTTATAGTAGATCCCGAGGTTGAACCAAGTGTGCGGCAGCGAGGGATCCTGGCGCTGCACCTCTTGCAAAAGCTTTGTGGCTTCCTCTTCGTGCCCTGGTACCTTGAGCAACGCGAGCGCATAGTTCAGCTTGTCGCGTGCGGAATCGGGTGCGATTGCGAGTGCCTGCTGAAACTCCTGGACCGCTTGTTGTTGGGTGGTGGGATTCTCATAGAACGCTTTGCCGAGATTGCGGTGCTGCTCTAGCAGGTTCTGATTACGCGGTTTGGAACACGCCCCCGCCAGGAGGAATATTATCAACAAGAGGCGCTCGGAGCGCAACTTTTTACGCAAGATTTGCTGCATGGCTAGCGCGCGGCTGGAGGCTCTCGTGCGATCATGCCGCGGCTTTCATCAATCGTCAAAAACTGATTGGCGGCCACATTGCCGATCGACTGTTTGGTTCCGCTGGGCCACTCGATCTCGATGGATGCCGATGTGTCCTTCCCCAGACCAAACGTCGCCGCTAGATCGCTCTGCGAACAATAGCTGGACCCACTGTGCACCATGTTCGACTGTTTGCCGGAAGCGCTTTGTAGCCGAATCACGGCGCCAATGCCATCTCGATTGCTCTTGGTGCCCGACAGCCGAATGGTGAGCCAGTGATTGCGATTGCCGCCGTCATTGCGGTATAGGTAGGCGGGTCCATCGTTGGTGGAAATGAGAAGGTCCAGGTCGCCATCGCGATCGAAATCCGCGTAGGCGGCTCCACGCCCGACAATTGGTCGATTGAAAGCGGCGCCCATCGCGGCTGTCACATTCGCGAAATGATGATCGCCCAGATTGCGAAACAGCAACGGGGCTTCCCGGTAACTTACCTTGGGCTGCACGCGGCCGATTTGTTCATCGATGTGGCCGTTGGCGGTAAAGATATCGGGATAGCCGTCGAGATCATAGTCGAAGAAGAATACACCGAACGTTAAGGAAAGCAGGCTGGATCGTCCCACGGTGGAAGAAGGCGCCTCGTCTACGAACAGCCCGTTGCCTTCGTTGTGATACAAGCCCAGCATCTGGTTGGAAAAGTTGCCGACCAGCAAATGCGCTCGTCCACTGCGGTCGTAATCGGCGGAATCGGCGCCCATCGCGCCGCGAGCCACTCCCTCTTCGCCGTACGCCACTCCGGCCGACATGCCTTCTTCGCTGAAAGTTCCATTCCGGTTGTTCCGATACAGCTTGTTGGGCTGCGTGTCGTTGGCGACGAAGATGTCCGGCCAGCCGTCGCCGTTGTAGTCCAGGACCGCTACGCCCAAAGACTTGCTGGTGGGATCGGCCACGCCCGCCTTTTCGGCGACATCTTCGAAACGGCCGCCGCCGAGATTGTGAAATAGCCTGCAACGCGTGCCCTTGTACGATTCGGGAGTGCAGTAGGATTTGGTCGCGCCATCGAGCGAGCACCAAAGATCCTGCTTGGGGCTCCACTGCACATAGTTCGCAACGAAGAGGTCCAGTTTGCCGTCGCGATCGAAATCGACCCATGCCGCGCTGGTGCCGAAGCTCGCGTTTTGAATGCCCGCGGCCTTGGTCACATCGCGAAATTTCCCATTACCCTCGTTGTGAAAAAGATGATCGCCGTCGAGCGCCGTGATGTACACGTCGTCGCGTCCATCATTGTCGTAGTCGCCGATGGCCACGCCCATTCCGTACATTTCGATGTCGAGGCCGCTGCCGCGCGTGATGTCGGTGAAGGTCCCGTTGTGATTGTTGTGATAGAGAGCCGGCAGAGACTTCCGGCCGCCGGGTGTCCAGTCCTTGCCGTTGATCAGCAGGATGTCGGGCCAGCCGTCGCCATCGGCATCGAAGAAAGCGCAGCCGGAGCCGAGCGTTTCGGGCAAGTACTTCTTGCCTGCCCGGCCGCTGTTATGCGTGAAATGGATGCCGGCCTGAGCGGTCACATCGGTGAAGGTGATTCCACTCTCGGGGGCTTTAGCACCTCCCACAAAAAGAGCGCCCGCCAGGACGCCAATCCCCAATCCCCAACCCCTCATTTGATTGCGCTCTCGTGATCGTGGATCGGCTGCCGCTCATTGTTGTCTTCGGGGCTAGCGGCGCGCCGGCGCGCAGTCAGCGCCTGCGAAGCTTCTTCGGCTTTGAACCGGCGGAAGAGCTGTTCCTCGCGCTGCGCGGAGGCCGTGTCTCCAAGACCGCGAGCCGCCAGCATCCAGGTGTAGTGCATCTGAACATCTTCCGGATCCACGGCATTCACGGCTCGCAGCGCTTCGATGGCCTGCGTGTACTGACGCTTCAGAAATAAAAGCCGGGCGATCTGGTTCAACACCACGCGATCGCGCGGATATTGGGAGCGAACGCGGTCCAGCGATTGCAGCGCGCCGTCGTAGTCGCCATCCGCCTTCTGGATCGCGGCCTTGAAGAACCACGAGCGCCCAAATTGGGGAGCGATTTGAAGCGCCTTGGCGATGTCGGGCTTCGCGGCATCGGTCTCACCTTCCTGGATCAACGCTCGAGCAAGGTTCAGCCAGCCGTCGGCATAGCCCGGCTCGGCCTCGGTGACTTTGCGGAACGCATATTCGGCGCCCTTGAGATCGCCTTGCAGCAATAGACCGATGCCCCAGTCGTTCCAGCGCTCGCGATCTTTTTGGCGAACGGCGGGCGACCAAGATGGCTCGCCGAGAGGAACCGTGGCATTCGCTTCCGCGAGCGTCACGATCGGAAGATCGGGAATTCGATCGCGAATTGCTCCCGAGACGTTGGCTGGAATGAATTGCGGGCCAAATTCATAGTCCAAACCGTTGTGGTCGATCGTCAGCAGGTGCGGATCTTGCCCCGCTTTCGCGCGCGCGCCGTACGCGAATTGCGTGTAATACCAGGCAAACTTCCGATAGTTCAGCCGCGCGGTGAACTGCAAGGGCCCGTGCGCGTCCTTGGGGACGCGAACCAGATAATGGGCCACGTCGGCCGCGCCGGGCGGGATGAGTCTTACATACAGCAGGCTCCGCGTCTGCCAGGCGTTTCGCTTGTCGATGGGATTGCCGTCGCCGTCGAGCTGAAAGGAGCGATAGAAATGCGCGCCAGGTTCCACCGGCCCTCGCCCGCCATCCGTGACATTCCCGCTCCAGAAAATCATGCGCCCATCGCCATCCCGCGCCTGTAATTCCAACCACGCGTCGAAGGCATCCACGGTGCCGCCCGGGAAAAAATGTCCGATCTTTCTAGTTCTCACCACGACATCCACACGCACGGTACTACCGGGCTCCAGCTTCGCGCCGGAAGAATCGAGCGGGGCCGCGATGTTGCCGACCTCGCGAATTGTCACATCGCCTTGCTGCTCGGCCTCTTCGCCAACTGCAAAGGTGGTGTTGGTTTGGGGAGAGTCGTTGCGTCGATGCATGGCCGTAGTTCCGGTGTGATCCGAGGCTGGCGACGCCGCGAAAATGTCCACTGTGATAAAACCGGATTTCAGGAAGTCTTCCTCAGCCTTCAATTGAGAGTCATCGTGATTCGCGAACGCCACGGCTGTATTTGCGCCGGGAAAACGATGCGAGTGCACCTGGCCTTCGCGATTGCCGGGGTCGTGCGACGCCACAAGGGGCATGTGACAATCCGCGCAGGATTGCGATTTGGTCGGATAGTAAAACGAGCGCGCGCCTTGCCCTGAGACTCCGCTAGCCTGCCAGTTGTCGTAATCGTCAAACCCCCGCACCCACCGATAACTGTTCACCGGCACGTCCAAATGCACCTTGTGACAAGACGCGCAAAATTCCGCCGCCTGTTCGCGCATGAACGGCTTGAGAAATGTCGCCCGGTGAGGCTTCGGGTTGAGATAGATCAGAAAGCGGTCCATCGCTTGAATGAAAGGGTTCTCACTCGATGCCAGCTCATGCAGCGGAGGATATTCAACGGTGAAATCGGCGTTGCCCATGGAGCCGCCCACGTGCACGATGGCGTGACAGGACATGCAGCCGAGCCCGGCTTGGGCTTCCGGAGTGTCGATCTGCTCCTTGATGGGCCGGTCGAAGCGGCCATTGAAGAACACGGCGTGGTCGTGGCAACCGGCGCACCACTTGCTGGGGCGGGTACCGGCGACGTCCTGCATGTATTCGATGGACTTCCGGTAGAACTGATTATTGAACGAAGCAAAATGATGCGTTGAGCTTTTCCACTGTTCGTAAATGTCCTTGTGGCAGCGGCCGCAGCCCGCCGAGTCCATGAAAAAGTTCGAGGGAATAATCTTGCCGGTATTGGTCTGCGCCGAAGAGGGCGCGAAGGGAGAGCGTGCGCCGGCGCCTTCCAAGTCCATGGAGAGCGGCGCGCTCTTTGGATTCGTGATCCGCTCGACAGCCCGCGGCCACGGGACGATCGGAAGAAGCACGAGAACGCCGAGGGCGGCAATGGCAGCAACGCCTGCACGAGCGCGAATGAAGCGCCAGCCGATGATTGCCAGCGCGATTTCAGCGAGCAAGATATGCAGCCACAATACCCCGCGCTGATCATACGTGTTGCCTCGGAAGACAAGATATATGGCGACGAGAGCGGCGGCCAGGAAGATCCCGCATTCCATCGGATAGCGGCGCACATAGCGCGCTGCAACCAACGCCAGCGCCAAGCCCAGCGCGAGATGAAGCATGACATTGGCTTCATAGAAAATGGTGGCGTGCGCGAAAGCGGCCAAATAAGCACCGTTCACGGCCAACAGAATCAGTCCCCATGCTGCTAGGCGGCGCATCTAGATCCCTATCAGTGTACACCAGCCGCCGGTCTTTGATGGAGTACAATTCACATGGAGTGCAACATGAGCGATAACGATAAAACAGCCGCCAAAATGGAGCCAATGTTTCTTCCCGGCGTGGAGAAGAATCCGCAGCCCGGACCATACGCCGATGCGCTGCGCATGATGCAAGCCGCCGGCGAGTACCCGCAAATCTGGCACATGTTCGCCTTTAAGCCGCATGCGACCGATCATCTTGCGCGCTTTACGCAGGAGATCATGCGCGAGCCGGCTCCGCTCAGTCCGTGGATTCGAGAGTTGATAGCTGCCTTCACCTCGGCCCGCAATGAATGTCCATTTTGACTGAAGGCCCACGCCGCGGTCGCGGCGGTTCTGTTGAAGCAGGCATCTGACGCGGACATGGACGCTGAAGCGTTCGTCTCCGGCGTGATTCGCGATTTGGAAACGTCCGGGCTGACCGAAAAGGAGAAGGCGCTTTTCCGCTTCGTCGACCGAGTGAATGGTCACTCAATTAGCATCACACCGAGTAACATGGAAACCTTGCACGCGGCGGGTTGGGAAGATGATGCAATCTACTACGCCATAACCGTGTGCGCGCTCTTCAACTTCTACAATCGCTGGATCGATGCCAGCGGAGTTCACGCGTTGTCAGACGAGGCGCACCGCCAGAACGCTAAGCGGTCCGCCACTGTTGGGTATGTCAGGAAATAGGCCGAGTGTGAGAAAATGAGCGACATGAAACGTTCGGACCGACGGTGGATTCTCGTATTGCTGGCCTGCCTGGCTGTGTCCTTGGTCGCGGTCGCGTACCCCTTGTACGTCATCCGGCCGTTCCGCGCCCAGGGAGCGCGGGAGCTGACGGCGGCGCTCGCGGTTTCCCGCTTTCGGCCCGCACTCACCGTGGTGTCAGCGCTGGCGGCTGTGGCGGCTGCGATTGCGTACTGGCGCGCACAAGCTCAAATGTGGCGGCGCATGTTGGCGGCAGCGGGCGCCATGTTGGTGTGCGTCCTGGCGGTGCTGGCGCGCGTGAATGTATACGAAGACCTGATGTTCCACCAGGTTGAACATCCCACATTCGCCGCGGCTACTGACGTAAAGCTCGATAACGATGACAAGCTGATCGTGGTAAAGATCGGCGGCAGCGCGCGCGCCTACCCGATCCGCGAAATGGGTTACCACCATATCGTCAACGACGTGGTCGGAGGGACGGCGCTGGCTGCGACGTATTGAACGCTCTGTCACACCGGTCTGGTGTGGATGAGAGATGTGGATGGCCGGCGGCTGACGTTTCATCTGGCCGGCATCAACAATCAGAACTTCCTCATGCGCGACGAGGAGACAGGGAGCTATTGGCAGCAGATCAGCGGCCTTGCCATCTCTGGTCCGCTGAAGGGCCGGCAGCTCACCCTGGTACTCTCCGATGAGCTTACTTTCGCGACTTGGAAAGCGGAAGAGCCTGGGGGCACGGTGCTCAAGGAAGTATCGAAGTACGCCTCCGAATACGAGGCCAAGGATTGGGATGTGCGCATGGCGCATCGGGCGGCCGTCATCCAGTTTCCCGAGCATGGAATGCAGTCGCGCGATTTAATCCTGGGAATTCAGGACTCTGGCGCCAGCCGGGCGTTTCTCTATGACCGGGTCATCAAGGAGAAGCTGGTCAAGAGTTACGTGGGAGCCGAGCCGGTGCTGATTGTAGCGGGTCCGGATGGGCAATCCGTCCGGGCGTTCCGCGACCGAATCCCCGGCGAGGATGGCGTGCCCGATTTCTATCGCATGACCGCGAACAAACCTGGCGGGCTGCCGCCGAGCGCTCTAATGATGGATGCGGCAACCGGCAGCGAATGGAACTTCCAGGGCTGCGCCACCTCTGGGAAAGCAAAAGGCGCGTGCCTCGAGCGCATTCCCATGCTCAAAGACTATTGGTTCGACTGGAGGAATTACAATCCCAAGACGACGATTTGGGGGAACAGTACAAGATGACTTCGATGACCGGCATCACCCGTCCTTGCGAGCTAAACTGATGAGGGAATGTCCAGACGCTCGTCAGTGATGCGGCGGGAAGCTTCGGAAGCCAAGGCGGGCGAAACCAAACCGGTCCAGGCCGAAACCCCAGCAGTTGAGCGCGGCTACCGCTATCTGGTTCCCTGGCTCCTGTTGTTTGCCGGCAGTGGTTGCGCCGCGCTGATTTACGAGATCGTCTGGTTTCAGTTGTTGCAACTGGTGATCGGCTCCTCGGCCGTATCGCTGGGATTACTTCTCGCGGCCTACATGGGCGGACTGTGTCTGGGCAGCGCCGCTTTGCCGAGGCTGGTTTCAATGCGGCATCATCCCATGCGCGTCTACGCGCTTCTGGAGTTGGGGGTCGCGGCGTTCGGGATCATCGCGCTGTTCGGCGTCCCCTTGATCGCACGCATTTACGTTGCGGGTGCAAGCACCGGGTTAACGGGACTGGTGCTGCGCGGCGTGGTTTGCGCGGCATGCCTGCTTCCTCCTGCTTTTCTGATGGGCGCCTCGCTTCCCGCCATCGCCCGCTGGGTGGAAACCACGCCCAGAGGCGTCTCCTGGCTGGGCCTGCTTTATAGCGCCAACGTCGCTGGCGCGGTAGCTGGCTGCGTTCTTGCCGGGTTCTATCTCTTGCGCGTGCACGACATGGCTTTCGCGACGTATACCGCCGCGGCAATCAATGTTGGAGTGGCATTGCTCGCACTGGCGCTGGCGAGCCAGACCGGGCGCTGGCCGGGCGAGGAACGCGGCACACGGGTGACGCGCGCGCCGGGCGTGATGTTCGTTTACGCGGCGATTGCGTTTTCCGGACTGACCGCCCTGGGCGCCGAAGTGGTGTGGACGCGCCTGCTCTCGCTGCTGCTGGGCGCGACGGTTTACACCTTCTCGATTATTCTGGCCGTGTTTCTCACCGGCCTGTGGGCTGGCAGCGGCGCCGGTTCTTTCTTAGCCCGTCGCGTGCCCGATCCAAAATTAGCGCTGGCCGGCTGCCAGATCCTGCTGGCCCTCGCGATCGCCTGGACCGCCTTTACGCTGGCGTATGTGCTGCCCTGGTGGCCGGTCGATCCGTGGCTCGCGATTAATCCCTGGCTCAATTTCGATCTGGACCTGACGCGCTGCATACGCGCCATTTTCCCGGCAACGCTGCTGTGGGGCGCGAGCTTTCCATTGGCGCTAGCCGCTGCGGCGGCGAACCGGGAGGATCCCGGACGATTGACCGGCGAGGTGTACGCGGCCAATACCGCCGGGTCCATTGTGGGCGCGCTGGCTTTCAGTCTGCTGCTGATTCCCGCTATCGGAACGCAAGGCTCTCAACAGGTATTGATCTGGTTGGCGGCAGCGGCCGCGGTGGTTGCGGTTGTGCCGGTGGTTTCGAGGAAAGCCACATCGGGTAACCGCATGGCGTTTGCAGGCGCGCTGGTTTGCGCAGCCGTGCTGGCGTGGGGCTTGGGCGCAACCGTGGGCGCCGTTCCATGGCAGGCCATCGCGTATGGCCGCCGCGTCGCGCCTATTTTGCGAGGCCTATATCGTGCCACCGATGCCCAGACCACTCCCGTGTTCGTGGGCGAGGGACTCAATTCATCGGTGGTGATCACGGAGCGAGGCGATCAGAGATTTTTCTACGTGAGCGGAAAATCGGAGGCCTCGTCGGCCCTGCTCGACATGCGCCTGCAACGCATGATGGGACACTTGCCGGCGCTGATGAATGCTGCGCCCCGTTCGGTATTGGTGGTCGGGTTCGGCGCGGGAGTCACATCCGGAGCTTTCGTTCCCTACCCCGAGGTCCAGAGTATCGTGATTTGCGAATTGGAGCCTTTGATTCCGCCCGCCTCCGATGAGTTTTTCGGTAAAGAGAATAACCACGTGCTGCGCGACCCGCGCGCCCGCGTGGTCTACGACGACGCCCGGCACTATATCCTGATCACACCGGAGAAGTTTGACGTCATCACCACCGATCCGATCCATCCGTGGGTGAAGGGCACGTCGACGCTGTACTCCCGGGAATATTATGAGTTGGTCAAGCGGCATTTGAATCCGGGTGGAGTAGCCGCGCAATGGCTGCCGATTTACGAGAGCGACGAGGAAACCGTCAAAACCGAGCTGGCGACTTTCTTCAGCGTCTTTCCCAACGCGACGGTCTGGAGCAACTACTTGAACGGCGACGGGTACGACCTGGTGCTACTGGGAAGTGCGGACGGGGCGACCATTAATCCCGGGGCAAGCATCAATATGGATGCGCTGCAGCGGCGTCTGGACCAGCCCAGCTACTCCGCGGTGTCGGCGTCGCTGGCCGGCGTCGAGTTCCATTCTGCCGTTGATTTGCTCGCAACCTACGCGGGCCGCGCCTCAGACCTTGCGCCGATGTTAGCCAACGCTCAGATCAATGACGATCTGAATATGCGCTTGCAGTACATGGCGGGACTGGCGCTGAACTCGGTGTCCGCTCCGCAGGTTTATCGCGAGGTTTTGTCGTACCGCAAGTTTCCCGACGACTTGCTGGTGGGAAGTGGCGCGGGCGTGAACGCGTTGCATGAATTGATTGGGCGGCCACACCGCACGTTCTGATGGGGACAACGTTTAGCGTGGGACTCCTCTGCGCGTTCCTTTTCTCCTTCAGCGCAAGCGCGGAAGTTTTGTGCGCGCTAGGGTCCGGCGCTTCTTCCTACGATGCTAAAGCCGATGAGCGCCCCACCGGCGACGCTATGCAACTGGCCGGACGCATGAACGCTGCGCTGTCGCCAACTTGCTCGCCGAAGTGCCCTCAGATCGCGATATTCCGCAACGCCACCGCGCCCAATGCCATGCTGGTGGTAACGGCCGATCAGGCGAAGTTTGTGTACGCGCCACAGTTCTTCACGGCGGTCTATGACAAGTATGGTGATGGCGCCATCATCGCGATCATCGCCCACGAATACGGCCATGCTCTGGACGAAGTTTACCCAGCTAGCTGGATGAAGAGCGGCTGGACGCCGGAGCTGCGCGCGGATGCCTGGGCCGGCTGCGCCCTAGCCAGGAGCGATCTGAGTTTAAACGATCTGACGGAGGCTCTCACCGCAGTTTCGAAGTATCCACCTTCCGGTCATGCGGGCGCCCAGCCGAGTTGGGCTCTGCGTCTGCCGGCTCTGCAGCTCGGGTACGTCCATTGCGGCGGAAGTGGACCGAAGTTCGGCAGCGCCGTCAAGCAATGATCCGACTTACTTTCGAATAGCGGGCAGATTGGACGGGATGCTTACAAGCTCTTTACCAGGATTCGACCTTCCGGATCGATATAATCTCGTCGACCATTTCGTAGACCGGCACTTCCGCGAGGGCCGTGGTGAAAAGACCGCGATCATGTGCAGCGATCGGCGGCTTACGTATGGCGAAATTGCCGAGCAGGTTAATCGTGTCGGCAACGGGTTGCTCAATCTGGGACTACAAGAAGAGCAACGAGTCCTTTTGGTACTGCCTGACATCCCGGAGTTCGCGGTTGCGTACTTCGGCACGATGAAAATTGGCGCCGTGGCGGTGCCGACAAGCACCGCGTTGCGGTCCAGCGATTACGCATATTTCCTCGAGGAGAGTCGAGCCCGGCTTGCGATCGTCCACTCGACACTTCTCGCTGAATTTGGGCCGGCGCTCGCGGGGCAGCGTTATTGCTCGAACGTGATCGTATGCGGAGAGCCCGCGGACGGCTACATCCCGTGGAATCAATTGTTGAAGGACGGGTCGCCGAAGCTGGAGGCGGCGCCCACGAGGAAGGACGATGCTGCCTTCTGGCTTTGGACGTCCGGCAGCACGGGCCGGCCGAAAGCTGCCGTGCACATGCATCACGGCTGGGTCAATTGTTGCGAGTGCTACGCTCGCGGCGTGCTGGATATTCAAGCAGACGATGTAACGTTCTCCTCCTCCAAGCTCTTTCATGCTTATGGTCTGGGCAACGGACTGATGTTCCCATTTCACGTGGGCGCGACGACGATCTTATATCCAGGCAAGCCATACGCAAAAGCGATTCTAGATACCGCGCAGGAGAATCGTCCGACGCTCTTCTTCTCGGTGCCGACGCTCTACGCAGCGATGCTACAGGAGGCCGAGCAAAGAGCGGCCTATGATTTACGGTCCGTTCGTTTAGCGGCTTCGGCCGCCGAGCCGCTGCCCGCGGAAATCTTTCGCCGTTGGAAAGAGTGCTTCGGCGTCGAGATTCTGGATGGCATCGGATCGACGGAGATGTTGCACATCTATCTTTCGGCGCGGGCAGGACAAGTTCGCGCAGGAAGTACGGGACAGGCGGTGCCGGGCTATGAACTTGCGCTTCTCGACCATGCGGACCAACCCGTGCCACCCGGCGCTATCGGAGATTTGCTGGTGGCCGGCCCCAGCACCGCACAATGCTACTGGAATCGCCACGCTTTGACCCGGGAGCGCATGCGCGGGCGCTGGTTCTTCACCGGAGACAAGTACATTGTCGACGAGGATGGCTACTATTGGTACGCCGGTAGATCGGACGACATGTTTCGGGTATCGGGTCAGTGGGTCTCGCCGATTGAAGTCGAGTGCACGCTGGTTGAACACCACTGTGTTTTGGAAGCCGCCGTGGTTGCGTTCGAGGAAGAAACAGGACTTCACACGCCGAAAGCATTCGTAGTCCTGCGGGAGGGCTATGCCGGGGGAGCGGAATTGGCCAGTGAACTCCAGGCCTTCGTGAAACAGCGAATCACGCCATATAAGTATCCACGCCGCATCGAATTCCTGACGGAATTGCCCAAGACGGCTGCGGGAAAGGTTCTGCGATACAAGCTGCGTGATGGCGAAGCCGAACGCTGAACCCGGGATGATTGCGAACGGCATTCCAGGATGATCCCGAACACCGTCGGAGCGTAGCGACGCTGGCATCTCGATTGCGCAAGAAATTGGTTTGCGCGGGTTCTTCAGTAGCAGTAAGCAGCTACGGTCTTCTTGTCTGGTCATACACTTCACGGATGGCGTTAATCACCGTCTCCGGCTCGTCAAACTGGATGTATTCCGAGCTATTGTGAGCGAAGATCTGTTTAGCATTGGAAGATAGCTCGAGCCAGCGCGTCTCGGCCAGCGTGGTCTCCTGCTCATATTTGAGGTGCTTCGGAGTGTCCGGAGGCTTAGTCTCCAGGTGGCCGACGCCGTGGTTTCCCGAGGTGAGCACGCGGATGGGGCGCGAGCCGAACGAGCGGCGGTGCTGTTGCAGATAGGTTTCGTCCGACGCTGTTTGTTCCATTTCTGAAGAATAAGCGTCATACATGGCAACCTTGGTCTGCGCGATCTCCAATACTTTGGCGTTCAATTCCGGAGACCACGCTGCTTCCGGCAAACCGCGAAAGAAAAACTGCTGAGCACAGGTCTGTTGTGGCCTGTGTTCGGCAATCCCGTTACGACAATCGCGCAAGTCGGAAGGAATCCCAGCATGTGCTCGATGTTCCTCTTCTCGCATTGACTCCGGTTCGACGTCGGTGGGATCGGCGTCAACCAATACCAGCCCCGCAACTTCGCCCATGTACAGGTCCGCAAACGTGCGCACGTTGTCGCCGCCGAAGGCGGATCCGACCAGAATGTAGGGCCCGCCGATGCCGGCATGGTGAAGCGCAGTGCGTAGCTCGCGGGCGATGTGCACGCTGGTACGCGGCATGGGACCGGGATCACTGAATCCCGTGCCGGCACGGTCATAGCTGCAGGCGCGCGTCCATTTGGCGATCTCTGGCTGCACCTTCGACCACGCGGGCGCCCAGTCTCCCCATCCGGAATCGAAGACGACCGTGGGCGAGCCGCTCCCCGTGCAATAGAGATTCAGCCGAAATCCGTTGACGGAAACGAGCTGGCCGGGCTGCGCGAAAACTATGTCCGCGGGAGAAGCGGCGCTCGCTACTTGCCGGCCGGAGGCGGCGATTGCGGAGATGAGCATCGCTGATAGCAAACCGCTTCGTGAATGCTTCATTATTTGGTCGCTTGTGCCAGCGTCTGCTCCGCGCTGTGGCGAATCTCGCCGCGACGCTCCTCGGTATCGGACCACGAAGATAAGGGCGCCCGATGAGAATCGAGCATCGCCAAAGCTTTTTCGGCACACTGCCGCGCCAGGTCCTTCTGCCCGTCCGCCAAATATGCATCGGCAAGGTTGGAATGTGCGTCGGCCGAATCCGGATAGGCCAGCAGATTGAGCTTGAAGATTTCGATTGCCGCCTTGATGTCTCCGACGCGCTGGTAGTCCTCGCCGATGATGTCCACGGCAACCTCCGGCCACAACTGCGCCTGCGGATCTGTTTTTCGAGCTTCGACCAGTTGCTGCTTTACCTCGACCGCTCCGCCGGGATTCTGAAGCTGGTTCAGGAGCGCCGCCGCTGCCAGACTGTCGGCTGGTGCGTGACCGGGCGTCTTGATCAATGTAGTGACAAACCATTGCACGATGATCCCGGGCAGCTCAGGGTGCACCTGGAACACATCCGTCCCATGGCCGCCGTGAGCGGGAACCCTGGCTGCATCGGACGTCTCGTACCACCGCCACGGCGCATCCTCGGCAGCCGAGTAGTGCACCAGTTTCTTGCTGGGACTGGATGCCGAGAGGTAAAGCAGTTTCATGGCGTCTTGCGTTGGTGGATATTCGTCTTCGTCGGAAAACACGAACAGCTCGGGCAATTGGGCTGCCTGATGCAAAAATTGAAGACCATCGCGACCAGTCTCACCCGACATCAAGACCAGCGACTTTATGTCCTTAGGATGCCGGCGGGCCGCCTCCACAGAATAGGTAACGCCGAGCCAGCCTGCTCCACCGAGGCCAATTACCTGGCGATCTACCCCAGGCTGCGACATCAAAAACTCCAGCGCCGTGTCAACATCTTCAGGCATGCGTTTAAAATCTCCACGCTTGCCGCCGCTCTCGCCGGATCCACGCATGTCCAACGTGACGGTGTTGAAGCCAGCCGCCGCAAGCTGCGCTGCTTCCCCGTACCATGACTTGCGGTCCCGGTTGCTCTGGTGTAAAAGCAACACCCCGGGGCCAGGCTTTGGCGCGGCAAAGTAGGTGGCCTTCAGCGGCGTGCCGTCGGCCGCTTTTAGATCCACTGAACGTGACGCCGGCGGGCTCTGGGCGAATGCGACAAAACTAAAAGCGAGCGTAAGCAGCAGGAATTTCAAACGAGTATTACCCCTTTCCGAAAAAACAACAAGCGGTATGCGCTACCGTTTCAAAAGCGCCCGCCAGGAACACGGCTGCGAACACCGCGGTCATTAGTGTGCTCTGAGCCCGGCACGTTTGTTGAGGCTGAGAGGCAGCCAACCGGGCCAGACGATGGCTTAGAAACGACGACGCGGTGGTCTGTTGCAAGAGAGTCCCTTCCGGATTGGCCAGTTTCGTGAGTGCGGAAACCAGGTCTCCTCCATGGCCGCTCTGAATCACGGGTTCGTCGCAGGAGAGCTCCCGATACAAGGCAAGACGAGATCCGGCCAGCCAGACGAGCGGATGAAACCACAGCACACAAAGGCCTGCTTCGTAAATAAGGCGTGTCAGGTTGTCGCGCCTTCTAGCGTGGGTCAGTTCGTGGATGAGGACGGCGTTGATCTCAGGTTCGCTCAACAACCTGTCAATTCCGTCGGGAAGCGAGATCCGGGGACGCAGAACCCCGGCCATCTCCGGACCCTGCCCGTCGGCGGCAAACTGTACCGGTACGCCATGCGCGAGGAACCCCGGCCGCTCCTCACGAGTGCCGCGGCGTTCGGCGCGTATCCGCCAACAGAGCCGCACTAGCATGAGGGTCGCCCCCAGCAACCACACTACGCCCAGCAGCGCGGCGACCGCGGCGTTTTGAAGGATGTCATGGATCTCTCCGCCGATGATCCCGAGCGGTCGCGCCCAGGAGAGATGCGTTGCCCACAATCGGTCGAGAATCGCGCCCACCGGCAAAAAGAAATTGACCGATGTGGCCGTCCAAATCCAATATTTCGTGGTGGCGCTGCCCCGCGGGACCGATGTGAGAGCCAAAGCCGCGAGCGAGACAATCGACGCGAACATTAGATGGATTGCGGCGTAATAGAACGCGCGCACGATGTACTCAGGCATGTCGCTTCGCTCCGCCGCTACGGCTGCTCTTGCCGCTGGCCGCGGCATTTTGAAGGGCCTTCAGATCCTTTAGCGTCAGTGTGCCAGTTTCGATGAGGCTGGAAACGAGCACACGTGGGGAATCGCCAAACAAAGCCAGGAAATCTCTGACTAGGCCACGCCGGAACTCACTCCGATCAATCGCAGGCTCGAATAGTTGCGCATTGCCGATCTTCTTAACCTTGCGAAGAGCGCCTTTCTGCTCGAGCCTATAGACGAGCGTCTGAACGGTGGTGTAAGCAACGCGTTCCTCCACGGGCAAGCTGTCGAGAATTTCCCGGACAGCGCAGGTCCCCAATTTCCAGTATTGCTCCAGGATTCGGGTCTCGGCTCTAGAAAAACGCGCTCGATTCATGTTCTCCTACTCGTCTCGGTAATGCTACTACAGAGTACGTTTGCGCGTCAAGTCGATTTGGCCGTGTGCGTTCGGCTCCATCCCGGGATTCCCGCGAACGCTAACGCGCGGATGACTGGGGACGGCGGCCAATAATGCTGATGCCCACCATGCTGCACACCAGTTCATCTTTCTGATTGATGGCTTCGATCTTGGCGCGAACAACGCCTCGATCCGTCTTGGAGCGGGAAAGCCGTGCTTCCAAAATCGTGACGCGCACCCTCAGGCTGTCCCCCGGCCGCACCGGACTTGGCCACCTAACCTCGTCCACGCCCGGTGAAGCCAGGCTCGCGACGTGCGAAAGGAAATGGTCGACGTACAGCCGCATCGTGAGACCGGCAGTGTGCCAACCGGAGGCGATGATTCCACCAAACCTGCTCTCGACTGCCTTCTCAGGGTGGACATGAAAATACTGCGGGTCGAATTGCCGCGCGAACTCGATGATCTCCGGCTCAGTGACGGTGATTGTCCCGAACTCGTACACGTCCCCTGGCGTATAGTCTTCGAAGTATCGATCGTCGGGCGGTGAAGCGAAGCTATCAAGCGTCACGAAGGGCGTCCTTTGCCTCGGGAGTGAGCCGGATTTCTTCGAACGGGTAAGAACTTGATAAGCCTATCAGACCGGCTTGCGTCAACATGTCTAGCAGAGTGTAAAACTCTCCTACATCCAGACCACACGCTTCCAGGATCTCGGGCGGTGTTGCCGTGCCCTCAGGCTTGGGGCGGAGGGGGCCATGATAAGCCTCACGCACGATCACATCGAAAAGCTTGCGCGCAGGGATGGAGACCCTTAGCAGCCGGTCAGAGATGAACGAAGCAGGATTCTCCACGGCAAACGAATCTTCTAATTGAAACGCACGTATTCGAATTCAATGGGCTGGTTGTTGATGCCGCGTACGGGCGGAGCGATCCAGTTCGCAAATTTTCCCGGTTCGATTACCCGTCCCATCAGCGAACCGACAAACTCGTGGTCATTGTCCGACGGAAGCCAACTGGCCGACTGGCGTTCCCAATCTTCCTTGGAAAGAAGGCGTCCCTCCGGGCTGACGTATTGGCCGGCAAAGCTTCCAATCTTGCGGTGAAATCCCACGTGAGGAAGCATCATCTGGAATGGGATCCCGAATCGTTCTGGAATCCTGTTCCAGCGGTCCACGCCGGCCTGAATTTCGCGTGTGTAGTCGTCGCGCAACCGCGCATTCAGGGCCGTGAGGGCGGGCACCTGGCGGTTCGCCACCGCGCCGTTTTCGATTTCTTGAATCGTGTAGAAATCGGTCCCGAGCGAGTGATTGTCGGTGATGTTAGTTTCACCGTATCGACCCTTCAGGCCGCCTGTGTAGTAGCTTGCCGCGTTCGAGGAGACCTCGGACCCAAACAAGTCAAGCGTGACGCTGTAGTGAAAATTCACGAACCTCTGCAGCGTTTCAAGATCGATCACTCCCTGGGCGCGGACCTGCGAAGGATCGGTCAAGTTGTGCTCGCGCATGATTTCGCAGCTGCGTTGCAGTACGCGCGCCACGCCGGATTCGCCCACGAACATGTGGTGCGCTTCCTCGGTAAGCATGAATTTGGTGGTGCGCGCCAGAGGATCGAAAGCCGACTCGGCCAAAGCGGCCAATTGGAACTTGCCGTCACGGTCGGTGAAGAACGTGAACATGTAATACGCGAGCCAGTTACTCGTTTTTTCGTTAAACGCGGTGAGGATGCGCGGATTGTTCGGGTCTCCCGACCGCCTCTGTAACAACGCTTCGGCTTCTTCCCGGCCGTCGCGGCCGAAATGTTTGTGAAGGAGGTAGACCATCGCCCACAGATGACGTCCCTCCTCGACGTTCACCTGGAACAGATTGCGCAGGTCGTAAAGGGAAGGGCAGGTTGCGCCCAGCAGTCTCTGCTGCTCCACCGAAGCGGGCTCTGTGTCTCCTTGGGTCACAATGATGCGCCGTAGCGTGGACCGGTATTCTCCGGGAACGTCCTGCCAGGCCGGCTCGTCCTTACGATCTCCGAAGTGGATCTTCCGGTGCTCGTCCCGTGGCGTGAGAAAGATGCCCCATCGGTACTCCGGCATCCGGACATATCCGAAATTCGCCCAGCCGTCGCGGTCTACGCTGATAGCTGTTCTCAGATACACCTCCAAATTCGCCGTATTTGCCGGCCCGGTCTCATCCCACCAGTTCAAGAACGCCGGCTGCCAGCGTTCGAGCGCGCGTTGTAAGGCTCGGTCGTTGGAGAGATCGACGTTGTTAGGAATATGCTGCGAATAGTCAATTGCTTGCTGTGTTCCTGCTGGTAGGTCCGCCATATCGGTTAAACTCGCTCCCAATCGAACTTGGCGCGGTTTCCGGTGCCGTAAACCTTAAGCGCCCCGAGCGGTCCCACTGCGTTGGGGCGAACGAAGATCCAGTTTTGCCACGCCGAAAGCCGTCCGAAGATGCGCGACTCCATGCTCTCGTGCTCTCCAAACCGGAGATTCGCTTCCAGGCCGGTCATCGCATCGGGTGAAAGAGCGAGACGGCTTTCGATCGCAAGCCTGATCTCGTCATTCCAATCCAGTTCGTCGGGCGTGAACGTGACCAAGCCAAGTTGGGCTGCTTCGCGAGGTCCAAGTGCGTGCCCGATATGCTCCCGTAGCTCAGAGATTCGGGATTGATCACCATGGAATCTCGCTTCCAGGCGTGCAAGGCCGTTGGGCATTTCCAAGCCGCCGAAATTCATCTCCGAGAGCGCTATCGAACATTGCGGGTCGTCGAGCATGTAGACGCGGTCTGCGGCCAATGCCAATTCCAGTAAGCTACCGGCAAAGCATGTAGCCGGCTCAACCAACGCATAAAGTGATCGAGAGGTAACGTCAATGCGCGCGAAGGTCCGGCGCATCATCCCGATGACCTCCCGCACGAACCAGTGGTCGCGATTCGAGAACAACACAGAATCAATATCGAGTACGTTCTTCCGATCGCCCTCGGCGCTGAAGATCCAAACGCCAAGCTCGACTTGGTTGATGCGCAGCGACAGAATGGCGTCGTCGAGCTCTCGCGACATCTCGAACGGCCACCACTCGGCTCCAGCCGCCAGGATCTCGTCGATCGATGCCGGCCCGGCGGACTCGGGCGCCCGGATGGTCAGTGTCGCCGTCCGGCGCTGCGGATCTAGCGCCACGTCTACGTATCGGTAGTGATACCCGTGCTCGTCGATAGCTCGCTTGAGCGGCGTAAGTTCGACTCCCCGAGCATCGTTGGGCCGGTCGCTCAATGCAGCAAGTGCAAGCGCGCGGCTCTTCACATATGCCTCGAACTCTTGCGGCTTGACCACGGCGTCGACCAGTCCCCAATCCTTGGCGCGCTGACCTTGCACACCTTCGGGCGTGGTACAAAACACATCCGCCAAATCTCGGCGCACATGCCGCTTATCTGTAAGACGGGTCAGTCCGCCAGTGCCCGGAAGCACTCCAAGTAGCGGGACCTCCGGGAGACTGACCGCAGATGACCGATCGTCGACCAATGCGATTTCGTCGCAGGCCAGCGCCAGTTCATAGCCGCCGCCGGCCGTGGACCCGTTCAAAGCGGCGATAAATTTCAGCCCCGAATCGGCGCTGGAGTCCTCCATTCCATTGCGAGTCTCATTGGTGAACTTGCAGAAGTTCACCTTCCAGGCGTGGCTGGAAAGCCCCAGCATATAAATGTTGGCGCCCGAGCAAAAAACCCGCGGCTTGGCGCTGGTGAGAACGACGCTTGCGACTTCCGGATGCTCAAATCGTATTCGCTGAAGGGCGTCGTGCAATTCGATGTCGACGCCGAGGTCATACGAATTCAACTTGAGCTTGTAGCCTGGACGGATGCCCGCGTCTTCCTGGACGTCCATCGCAAGGGTCGCCACCCGATCCTCAATAGAGAGCTTCCAATGTCGATAGCGGGAAGGCGCGGTCTGAAAGTCTACGAAGTCTGAAACGGAATTCGGTTCGGCTAAGACCGCGTCCATACCTGCTACAAGATAGTGCGCTTTAGTGTTTGAAGTCAATGCGTCGCATGCATTTTAATGCCTGAGGCTGCCGCTTAGGGCTGTGAAACCGCATTCTTTTCAAGAGTGACCGCAGTCTGTGCTAACAGTCTGCCGTTTGCCGAGGCGCCCGTCTTCATGGCGATGAGTTTTTTAGCCAATATTACTCCCTCAAAGTGGGCAGTCGTTCCAATGGCCACATCACCGGAAGCCTGCCAGAAGATGTTTTTGGGCTGAGCGCCGCCTTTCAGGATCACCCTCGTAGCGTCGGCCTCGGTAAGAGTTCCCTCTATCTGGAATATCCAGACAGCGTCTGCGCCACCCGAGAGCGTGACATCCTTGGATATTAAAACACCGGTGGTCCATTTGTAGAGGCCGGGCGCGAGGGTTAACCCGCCAATGTCTCCGGCTCCCCGATTAGTAAAATTTGGCAAGGTCCGTCCGGCGGCATCGGTGTAAGCGGCTTGCAAGTCGCCGACAGCCGTGGTGAGTAAGGTGGGGTCAGTCACCCTGCATGGAAGAGGCCCCGCCGCATTCGGGGAGTAAATGATCCCGGTCACCATTTCTGCACACGTCAGATGGATAGCAGCCCCGGTGATTGGACTCGCTCCAGCATCCCCGTTAATAGCAGATGGGTGAACGTCTGTAATTCCCGATTTAGTCAGGATCGCGAACCGGCCTGCTGCTCCAAGCGATACCGGTGCCTGTCCGGTAAACTCGATGGCGCCGGTTGTAAATGTCCATGCAACGGGATTGCCCATTGCAACTCCGGCTGCGTTCTTCGCCGCCATCGTAACTGTGGCGGTATAGCTGGTATTCGGGTTGAGAGCGGACCAGGTGGGGGTAAAGGTTGCCACGGTGTTTGCGTCATTCATGACGACGGTGCCTGGTACGTCGTTTCCGTTTGTCTCCGCGACCGTAAACGTGAGCGAAATTCCCGGCGAGGACGAGCTAACCGTTTCCGGGTCCATCGGCTGGCTGAAGGTTGCGGTCACTGCGGCGCCAGTTACAACGTTATCGCTGGTATTTGTGCTGATCGGTACGTTCGTGGCCCTGTCACCTGGGCTTGACGAAATCACCGTGGGTTCCGTAGCTGCCCCGACAAGAGTGCCGGGGGCAACGGTAACACCGGGAGCAACGGCGGCAAAGACCCTTCCGGTTCCGCCGCCTGCAAGTAAAGTGGCGAATAATAACGCCATAAATATCGGTAGTTTATAGGAGTTTTCGAATCTGGTCATTTTCATCCCCTCTGATTGAGCCCGCAGGGCGGCGGTAGTTGGCCGAGCCCGCAGGGCGGCGGTGGCTGGCCGATCTGCTTAGATAGGCAGGCGCCTCGCTTCCATATTGAGGCCAAGCCAAAAGAGGAACTGCTCTATATTGACCATTTGCGGCACTGTACCCATAAAAATCGCCGAGGTTCGGCCGTATCGTATGCTGTTAGAAACCATGAGGAACGCCGGCCCGCCGAAACGGGAGCCCAGCGCGCCACGCAAGCGCGCCGGAGACATGCGTCCAATGGCGAACAATCGTGACGCCATGTCGGACCTGAAGCGAATCCTCGCTGAACGTAAGGCGCTTTACTCGAAGGCTGATATTCAGGTCGAGGCTTCGGGACATACTTTCGAAGAGAGCCTGGAGATTCTGATTCAAGCTTTAAGGGACACCTCGGTTCGCGAATCACTGACGCCGGCGGTCATCTCCCGTTGAGTAGCAGGTTGCCGATCCCATGCCGTTATCTGATCGACGGCCACTGGCTCGAAGCGGCCAGAATCGAGGCGCGTCACTCAACTGTTCCGACGATCGTGATGCTTCACGAAGGGCTCGGCTCGGTTTCTCACTGGAAGGACTTTCCGCGCGTTCTCGCCGAAGCAACCGGCGCCGGCGTGTTCCTTTACTCGCGATATGGTCACGGCAGCTCGGATGGCTTAGACGAGCCCCGGTCACCTTCCTACATGCACCACGAGGCGCAGGTCGTGCTTCCGGAGATTCTCCAGAAGGCGGGGATTGAGCGGCCTTTGCTTCTTGGACAAAGCGACGGCGCTTCAATTGCCATGCTCTATGCGGGCACGTTCCCAGAATCGCCCGCCGGACTTATTTTGGAAGCGCCTCATGTCTTCATCGAAGACATCACGGTGTCGAGTATCGCGCAAGCTCGAGTGCTGTACAACGAAACCGACCTGCCGCAACGGTTAGGCCGGTATCACGCGAATGTAGATTCGCTGTTCTGGGGGTGGAACAACATTTGGCTCGATCCACGTTTTCGGGACTGGAACATCGAAACGTTCCTGGATTCCATCCGTTGCCCTGTCCTGGTGCTCCAAGGAGCTCAGGACGAATATGGCACGACCAAACAAATCGACGCCATTCAGCGTAGAATTCCTTCGGCGTCCGCCGTCATCCTTGAAAACTGCAAGCACGCCCCACATCGGGACCGCTCGGAGGCCACTCTTTCCGCCATCAGCCAGTTCTTACGGGTCCTCCCCACGTGAATATACTTAAAGATTGCACCATCGATCCATCCTCACGATCGTGACGGCGGCAACGATACTGTTCGCCGCGAGCGCCGCTCAAGCGCAGCAACTGGATCGTCCGGCAACTATTTCGGGGCATCCGAACCTCAACGGAATCTGGCAGGCTCTGAACACGGCCTATTGGAATCTGGAAAGTCATCCGGTGGAAGGATTGAGTAAAGACTTCTGGCAGCTCGGCGCGATCGGCGTCATTCCGGCGGGGCAGAGCGTTCTGCGCGGAGGAGGTACCATTCCGTACCTGCCAGAAGCGCTCAAGAAGCGCGATGAAAACCGGTCCCACTGGCCGGCGGCCGACCCCGAAGCGAGGTGCTATATGCTGGGGGTTCCGCGCGCCACGTACCAGAATTTGCCGTTCCAGATCTTCCAAGCCGACGGCGATCTTCTCATGGTCTACCCGTTCGCCGCCACGAACAGAATCATTTATATGAAGGATCATTCCGATCTGCCGGTGGATTCGTGGATGGGTAAGTCCAACGGAGCTTGGGAAGGCGACGTTCTGGTTGTGACAACCACTTCGCAAAACGGCCAGTCGTGGCTCGATCGCGCCGGGAACTTCGCCACCAACCAGTTGAAAGTCACCGAGCGCTTCAAGCTTCTGGACGTCAACCACATCTGGTATGAGGCCACGCTGGAAGATCCGCAGACGTTCGCTAGGGCCTGGACGATCGAGATGCCGCTATACCGTCTGATCGACAACCATGCGCAACTGCTGGAGCATAAGTGCGTACCGTTCACCGATATGCTGCTCTATCATGACTTGCTGCAGCCGAAACAGTGATCGAGTAAAACAAGGAGTCAGAATAATGCACAGGAAATTGCTGAAAGTTGTAGTCGGCGCCGGCATACTGTTGGCGGCGGGATTGCCCGTGGCGGCGCATCATTCTTTTTCCGCGGAGTTCGACTCCACCAAGCCGGTCAAGCTCGAAGGGAAAGTCGTCCAGATGGAATGGGTGAATCCGCATTCCTGGCTGACGATCGACGTGACGAAGGAAGATGGCACGGTGGAGCGGTGGCGCCTGGAGGGCGGATCGCCGTCGGTGTTGCTCCGCCTGGGCTGGAACAGGAATTCGCTTCCCGCCGGCACCCGGATCAAAGTGACGGCCTTCCAGGCCAAGGATGGCGCGCTGCGCGGGAGTACGCGAGACATCGAGTTTCCGGACGGCAGGAAGATGGATATGGGCGGCTCGGCAAGCAAGGACGGGCAGGATAAGCCGGACAAGTAATCGTCGGTCGTCCCGCGCGGCAGCGCCGGTCGTGAAGACTTCGTGACCATACTCACCCGATTGGACCAATGGAAGGAGCGCGGCGTTATATCGCCGGAACAACACACGCGCCTCGCCGGCCTCTCGCGTGGAGAACCCTTTTCCCTTTTTCTTGAGCTGAACATTCTCCTCTACGCTGGCATTTTGTCGTTCGTCGCGGGCCTCGGCTGGACGGTCACCACCTGGTCGCACCAACTGGGTGACGTCCTCGTGCTGAGCATCCTCTCCATGATGCTCGCCGCCAGTTTTTGGTACTGTTTCTCCCGCGCGCCCTCTTGGTCTCGTGGCGAAACTTCTTCACCCAGCCTGATATTCGATTACGTGCTTTATCTCGGCAGCCTCATTTGGTCCGTGGAACTCGCTTACCTTGAGGAGCGGTTTCACATACTCTCCGGACAGTGGGACCTCTACCTGTTGGCGACCGCCGCCCTCTTCTTCTTCCTCGCGTATCGTTTCGACAACCGCTTCGTGCTGTCGCTGGCGTTGTCCTCGCTCGCTGGGTGGTTCGGACTCACCATCTCGCGCTGGCCATCGAGTCAGGACGCAGAGTACCGGCAATATGCGATTCTCTACAGCCTGACGGTCGCCGGCGCCGGAGCCGCGCTTCAGCGCCGGGGGCTGAAACCGCATTTCTTCAGCACCTATCTGAATATCGCGGCCAACGTTCTCTTTTTGGCGCTGCTTTCCGGGGTCTTCAATCGGCAGGGCTACATCGTGTGGTTTCTGGCTCTCCTCGCCGCCTGCGGCGCATCTCTCGCCTGGGGTATTGCACGCCGGGAGTTCTCCTTCGTCGCTTATGCCGCCGTGTACGGTTACGTGGGCGTCAGTTCGATCCTCATCCGCGACATAAGAGGCGATACCGCTGTCCTGAGCTACTTCGTCGTCACCGGCATCGCCATGCTCGTCCTGCTGATCCTCATTGCGCGCCGCTTCGGGAGGGAAGCGTGAGAGCCTACAGCGCGCCTCGTACTTGGCTGCGAAAATTACCCTACACCGCTCCCTCACGGTCACGGCTCGGAAACCCTTTCAGAGCCGCGCGCGTTAGCAAGCGGTCTCCCAAAAAATCAACTACGCCAATTCATGCAACTAAGCACTAGAGCCTACAGTGCATCGAGCGAAGAAGCCCTGCGCGCCCGCGTTCTGCTGAAGGACTGGGCCGGAGAAGGATTTCTTGACGAGGCACAGTACCAGCGCATGGAACAAGAAACCGTCTGCGAGCTCCGCCGCACCAACATCTTCCTGCGGCTCGTCCTGTTCCTCTTTACCCTGATCATCGTGGGCGCCGCGGTTGGGCTGTTCTTTGCGATTTTTCGCTTGCAACTGGAGGCGCAAGCCACCGGTGTAATCCTGCTGGTCGTCGCTGCCATCTCATATGTGGCCGCTGAACTCGCCGTTTCCCATGCCCGGCTCTATCGTTTCGGGATTGAAGAAGCCCTCGCCCTCTCCTCGGTCGCCTTTCTCTGCGCGGGATTGCAGGCCGCCTTGTTTAGCGGTCAACCTTACTCCGCGAAGCCCGAATTCGTGGTTCCCGCTGCCGGCGCCATCGTTTCGCTCTGGATATGGCATCGTTTCGGGCTCCCCTATGCATCTGCGGGCGCGATGATCTTCGTCGTCTGGCTGCCCAGCTACTGGACCTCGTCACATTCGGCGCAGCATACGATCGTCGCGGCGATCTATGCAGCCGGCCTGGTAGTCGTGGTTGCGGTACGCTCCCGCTATCGATTCACGTATCTCAACCTCCAGTATTCGATTGCCGAAGCACTCCTCTGGCTCGGCATCTACCTGGCGATCAACCTCCAGCTTTCGTCAGTGAACCTGCTCGGGCAGTGGTGGGGCACCCCTCGGGCCAGCACCGAATTCTCAAAGCCTTTCTACTGGGCCACCTGGGTGTTGACCTGGTGCTTGACGCCCGTAGTGCTGGCGCGCGGCCTGCGCCTGAAAGACCGCTTCGTCATCGCAGTGGGCGCTCTCGTCGCGATACTAACGCTGGTCACCAATAAGCCTTATCTCGGCTGGCAGCGGCATACCTGGGACCCGATGCTCTTGGGCGCGCTGCTGATCGGTGTTGCGCTCTTCATCCGACGCTGGCTCGCCGATGGACCGGGCGAAATTCGCCACGGCTTTACCTCCCGGCGCCTCTCGGGTAAGGACAAAGCCTGGATGAACGCCGGGGCCGTCGCATTGGGACTCGTATCGCCGAACATAACAACGCCAAGCCCACAAGCCAGCAATCCCGACTTCCACTTCGGTGGCGGAGATTCGGGAGGCGCAGGCGCTACATCGGATTTCTGAAGCCGCCAGCGGTTGGGCTATCGCCGGACAAGTAATCGCCGGTCGTCCCTTCAACGCCTGCTTACTTCGCCGTCTTATGCGCCCGCTCGAAACGCGACGTCTCGATGTAACCACGAATCGCCGTGTTCCCCTCGTGGCAGGCATATTCGTACATCTGATACTTGTTATCCAGCTTCAATGGAAACGCGGCGGTCCACGAACTGACGATCACCTCCGGGTCCTCCACCTTGATTTCATAATCGATCGTATCGTCGGCGGTTCGCGTGAAGTGTTCGGTAATCCGCATGTTCTCCGTGGTTGGGTTGATCGGCGGAGAACCGGGAACGCC